>ERZ1066130.28-NODE-28-length-93097-cov-17.499527_pt1 | contig 93097 bp, 83 predicted proteins | sample MGYA00382777_ERZ1066130 | MGnify/ENA primary metagenome ERZ1066130 (study PRJEB33369, sample SAMEA5778360) | biofilm metagenome | biome: Industrial cooling water; feature: Water cooling tower basin; material: Biofilm | place: United Arab Emirates | collected...
CAACCTGACGACCCGCAGTACTCGTATTCGGAACTTAACGATCTTGTCGCAGTCGACGACAGCCAGCCCGACGTTGGAACTGTTTATCAATGGGTCGCCATCCGACGAAAGCCTGACTGAGCCGCGTTTTGCGTCGGTTGGTTCAATCGTCAAGGGCCCGTCCGCCGCAAATCAGCGGGCGAGAGTGGTTATCGTAAACTGCGCAGTACAAGACAATGTCGGTTCAATTGTTGTTGACAATATTCTTAATCTTAATGTTGCTGGTTCCGTAACTGGCAATCTTCAGGCTCAACTTAATAACGTGGCTCAGAGCATTGGTGTCATTGAGAATATTCGAGTCGGCGGTGATGTTCTCGGCTCGGTCACCTCCTCTGGCACGATCCTCGAACTCAACGTGGGCGGGATCCTCGGCTCCCCGTCAGGCAGCGTTGTGCAGGCTCAGAGCACGATCAACAACGTTCTTGCAGGGACGCTGCGTTCATCCATTGTCACCACCGGAAACATCGGCTTTGTCTCCGCCAACTCGATGGCACCGTCCGCCAGCATCGAGTGCGTCGATCTGACCTCCGCATCGCTGGGCAATGGCATCGTCGTCGCTGGCGATCTCGCCGGAACGGTGCGTATCAACAGAACGCTGACAGCCCCAAGCCGCATCCGCGCTGCAACCATCTCCGGTCAGGTCATCGTCAACGGCCAGCCTACCAACAACGGTCAGTGGATTGGCCCGGTGCAGATCGGTGCGACCAACCCGACTGCGCTCGAACCCGTTCCCTCGTACCTTTCCACGCCGGCTCTGATCGGCGGCGGCGCGATCGGCCTCGCCCCGTTCCGGATGCACCGCACCGCGAGCACGCCCGCGTACTCCGGCACCGGTTCGGGCACCATCAACAATACTTCCAAGACCGGGTCTGCCTATGAGTTGCCTGCGGTGGCGTTCTACGGGCCGGTCAAGCCGCAGATGGGCCAGACAACGCTTCTGACGCTCCAGAGACTCGTCGGAGCGAACTATGTTGCCGTGCCTGCTGGTGAAGTTTCGTTCTCGGTGATCGACGATGGCGTGTTCGATCGACGCGTTCGCATCGCACCCGCATCCGGCACTCGCCCGGCGGGATTCCGGTTGCGTCCCGGTCAGTACAGGGCGACGACAACCACGGCGCTCCTTTGCGATCTGGTGGCAGGCGAGACCGCGGTGTCGTCCGAAGGGGAGTTCCTCTTTACGATCATCGATGGCTGCGGCGTGGCCGACATCGCCAACACCGATGGTGAGTACCTCCCCGACAACGTCGTTGACAACGGGGACTTCAACGCCTTCTTCGCGGCGTTCTTCGCGGGAGCGACAAGCGTCGATCGCTTCTATGCCGACATCGCCAATACCGATGGCGATCCATCGGCCGACGGGTTGGTCGACAACGGCGACTTCACGGCGTTCTTCGACGCGTTCTTTGTCGGCTGCTCCTCCTCCGCACTCGGCGGCGGCGAATCCATGCTCGCGGCACTCTCGGCAACCGCCGGGAGCCAAGGGATCAACCTCTCAGCCCTGACCAGCGCCGAGCTCTCCGCGCGGCTGGAACAACTCCGAGCGCTCGGGCGGCCGATCACCCTGCAGGATGTTCAGACCATCATGCCCGAGATCTTCGTTGGCGGTGCCGGTGGCGGCGGCGCGGGCGATCAGTAACCAGCGATCGGTCCTTCTCCGACTCCCCGCGGCGGCACGCCGCGGGGAGTCGGTTCGTTTTTGCGCATCGATCTCCGATCGGTCGACGTCCTCATCGCGACAAGCCGCGAAAATGTCGGCCCAAAATGCCCGATGACACATTGTGTCCGGCGGGCACTGAAGATGCGGCCCTCGCGGTCCGATGGTTCATTCCATGTTCACCGCCGCGGCGTGTGTCGCGGGGTGGGCAGCACCGCCATCGGAGAACGCCCCATGTCGATCGTGCCTCGTAAGAATGAAGACTTTCTGACGTTCCTCAATGACCGCACCGAAATTTGGTCGGACTCGTCGACGGTCCTCGGAATTAGCCCCAGCAACGCCGCCCAATGGGTTACGCTCGTGACCAACGCCAACGCCGCGTTCGCCGCCGCCAGCAAGGCCAAGAACGCCGCAAAGGCCGCCGTCGATGCGCAGAACGACGCCCTCGCCGCCGCACGTGCGGCCACCGCGGGGCTGATTCGCGACATCCGCAACACCGCCGACCGCGCCAGCAACCCCGGCCTGATCTACCAGACCGCCAACCTCCCCGCCCCGCAGCCCCCCTCGGCACGGCCCGCCCCCACGCAGCCCACCGACCTCCGCGCGATCATCAACCCCACCGACGGCACGCTCACCGTCCGATGGAAGGCCCGCGACAACGAGGGCGCGGTGTACCGCATCGCCCGTGCCAGCATCTCCGACACCGGCGAGCTCGGCCCATCACAGGAAGTCGGCATTTCCGGCAAGAAGTCGTTCATCGATGAGACCGTCCCCGTCGGCGTCGCGGGGGTCGTCTACACCGTCCGCGGCCAGCGCGGCCAGAGCATCGGCGCACCGAGCGTCACGCTCACCGTCCGATTCAGCACCGGCGCGCGCGGCGCCCTGCGAATCGCGAGCCAGGAGCGCAGCAGGGCGGCCTGAGTGGGGGAGGGGGGGGAGGGGGAGTGGCCGAGTGCCGGCAGCGTGACGACGGTGCCACGCTCCCGGCAACGAAATGGGAACGGGTTCGCGAAGACAGGCGCGGGCGATGTTGAGCGCCCGTCCCCGTGTTGATCGCACCCCGTGCAAGAGCACCGGCACGCCGCCGCGGCGGTCCGGCATGCTCGCGAACGCCCGTCCCTGAGTGCCCTCCGCGGCCATCGGGCAATGGCCCGAAACCGCGCCCGAGCCGAGCAGCCTCGGCGACCCCTGAATCATGGGCTTTGTCCCGCGCTTCTTGCGTTCTCTTGTCGCTTCACTCTTGCGGGCGATCGGTATGGCTTGTAGACTTTCCGCGTACGGGCGGGCTTTGGCCGCGGTTGTTGGCGGCGGCGCGTCGCGGGTTTTGGTATCCGGAGGGATTGAGACATGATCCGATCAGGTGTGAACGGTCGCGCTGCGCGGCGCTGGTGTGTTCTGGCCGCGGCGGCGATTCCGATGGTCTTGTCCGCCGCCGCGTGGGCCCAGAGTTTCTCGAACATCACGCCCATCACGCTGCCGACGAATTCCGCGACCGGTGCCGGTCAGCCCTACGGCACCTCGATCACCGTCTCGGGCCTCTCGACGCGGATCCGGTCGTACACCGTCACCATTCAGAACATCAACCACGCCGCCGTGGGCGATGTCCGCGCCCTGCTGGTGGCCCCGAGCGGGGACAAGATCCTGCTTGTCAGCGAAGCGGGGTCGACCACGGGGGTTGTCGGGCAGACCTGGACCTTCAGCAACGAGGCCGCGACGCAACTGCCGACGGCGTTCGGCGTCGCGCCGACCTCGGGCACCTATCGGCCCACGGTCGTCAGCGGCGCGGCGTTGCCCGCGCCGGCGCCGGGACTGCCGTACACCACCGACATGTCGACGCTCTACGGCAAGGACCCCAACGGCACGTGGACGCTGTACATCGCCGATGGCTTCCCCAACTTCGCGGGCGGCACGATCCAGGGCGGCTGGGTGCTGAACATCGTCGGCGATGTCGACACGCGCTTTACCTATCAGGGCGCGCTCACGAGCAACAACACCCCGTTCACCGGGAACATGAACGTCCGCTTTTCGCTCTTTGGCGCGCCGTTCGCCTCCATCGGCGAGACGCCGCTGGCCCCCTCGCAGACCAAGTCCTTCACGAACGTGCAGCGCGGCCTGGTCAGCACCGAACTGAACTTCGGCGATGCGATCCTGACGCCGAGCTCGCTCTGGCTCGAGACGGCGGTCGAGTCGCCCATCGGCTCGGGCTTTGTCGCGCTCTCGCCCCGCCAGGCGATCACCATCGCGCCGCAGGCCGGGCGCGCGCTGGTCGCGGCCAGCGCCGAGCGCGCCCCGTGGTCGGGCCTGACCGGCGTCCCCGCGCGCGTCGCCTCGCCCGTGACGGCGTACACCAATTCCGTCGGCTCCTTCACGCCCGCCACCTACGGGTCGACGACGTACGTGACGATCAACCAGACCAACGTCGATCGCGCGTTCCCCGCAGGGCGCGTGCTGGTCAACTGGTCGATCACCGGCTTTACCAACATCGCCAACACCGCCGTGAACATCCGCCCGCGGCTGGGCTCGTTCATCGGCACGCCGACGAGGTTCTTCTTCAACACCGCCGGCGAGCACGTGACCATCAGCGGCACATCGATCTTTGAGAACGTCACCGCGGGCACGCACACGGCGCTGCTCGAGGTCCAGCGGACCAGCGGCACCGATGCGCTCCGCCTGGACAACCAGGACAGCTTCACCAGCACATGGCTGTCGCTGCCGAACTGAGCCCGGGCCGGCTTACCCTTGGCGATCGAGCACACAGGTGACACAGCCCGGAGCGCGCCGAGCATCCTCGGTCTGACCGCGCGGCAGTACGAGGCGGCGTGCAGAGCCGCCGGGCGGTCTGCCGGACGTGTGGCGCTCGACCGCTACGCCGCGGTCTTCCGCTCCGGCGATCTGACCGGTCCCGACTTGGCATTCGCTGGCCCGTCTTCCGCGAGCCCATCTTCTGCGAGTACGTCCTTTGCGAGCCTGGCACCGCCGGTCGTCGCCCCGATCCGCCGGACGCACCTTTCCCAGTCGCCCGAGGGCGCGGTGCTCAAGTTCACGCAGTCCGTGCCGCGGCGCACGGGCGATGCGCTGGCGGTTCTGGGCGATGAGGTCGAGATCGAGTCGGTCATCATCCCGATGATCGGCCGCCGCGGCGTGCGCACGTACACGCTGTGCGTCTCATCGCAGGTCGGCTGCGCGATGGGCTGCACGTTCTGCCAGACGGCCCAGATGGGCCTGATCCGCTCGCTCAGCGCCGCGGAGATCGTCGGCCAGTTCTTCGCCGCGCGGCACACGGTGCTGGCCGCCTGCCGCGGCGATGAGCGCGCCGCCGCCCGGCTGACCGCCGGCCTGCCCGACCGGGCCGTCATGCTCGAGCACGCCCGCGCGCTGGACCCGGCCGCGGAGATCGGCAACATCGTCTTCATGGGCATGGGCGAGCCGCTGGACAACGTCGAGCAGGTCATTCAGGCCATCTCGGTCCTGACCGACCATCGCGGGCCGTGCCTGCCCGTCTCGCGCATCACCGTCAGCACCGTCGGACGCGTCGACGGCCTGGCGCGCCTGGCGGCTCGCGTCGCCGAGCCGGGTTGGCACCGCCTGGGCCTGGCCATCTCCGTCAACGCCGCCGATGATGCGACCCGCGGCACGATCATGCCCATCAACCGCCGATACCCCATGGCCGACCTGCGGGCGCAGCTGGAGCGCTGGCCGATCTTCGGCGGGGCGCACATGTGCATCGAGTACGTCCTGATCCCCGGTGTGAACGACCGCGATGACGATGCCCGCGCCATCAGCGACTTCGTGCTCGGCGGCACGAGCCCGACCTCGCCATACCCCGGGCCGATGCTCCGCGCGATGATCAACGTCATCCCGTACAACCCGCGCGAGAACAGCCCCTGGCCCGCGCCCACGCAGGAAAGCGTCGACCGCTTCATGGCCCTGATCAAGGCCCGCGGCGTGTTCGTCAAGCGCCGGCGCACCAAGGGCCGCGACACCATGGCCGCCTGCGGCCAGCTCGGCAGCCTGGCGTACGCACGCAAGAAGCGGTCCGCTGCGGAGGCGGAATCGCCGCGGGCGTGAGCGAAGCGCACGCTTGTTGATCGCCGAGCGCACGAAGAGTCGGCGCGGAGTGGCGACCTACGCAAGACTTCAGCGCGGCGTGCGGGCCTACGCGTGGCGCTGGCCGGCCAGCCCTTCGACAAGATCGGCCCACTTCTTCGTGCTCGTGGCGCGGTCGAAGCGGCCCGGCACCGCCCGCCGCGCTGATTCGCCCATCGCCCGCGCCCGCGCAGGGTCGGCCGCGAGCGCATCGATCGCCGACACCAGCGCCCCGGGCTGGCCGCTGGCGACGCTCACCCCCGCGCCCGCCTCGACGATCGTCAGCCCCACCTCCGACTCGCCCGGACCGACATAGATCACCGGCCGCCCGACCCCGAGCACGCCGTACAACTTGCTCGGCACGATCAGCCCGACGAACTTCGGATGCACCGTCACCAGGTGCGCATCGGCCGTCGCCAGCAGTTCGGCCAGTTCCTCACGCGGCACGTAATCGTGGTAACTGGCGTTGGTCAGCCCGTGCTGCCGGATCGCCCGCTCGACCAGCGGCCGCTGCTTGCCCGAGCCGACAAACACGAAGCGCACATCGGCGCGGTCCTTCATCGCGACGACCGCCGAAACGATCGTCTCCGCATCGTGCGCAAGGCCTAGGTTGCCCGAATACATCACGATGAACGCGTCGCCGAGGTTCCAGCGCGTGCGGAACGCCGTCGAGCGCGCATCGCGTTCAGTGTGTGCGCCCTGCCCCCCCTGCCCCTCCGCCGCGTCCCACACCGTGATGACGTGAATGTTCGACGCGGGCAGGCCCTTGGCCAGCAGGCGATCGCGCATGCACCGCCCGAGCACGACCACCGCGTCGCTCTTGCGGGTCATCCAGCGGCCGAGGCGCTCCATGAATCGCGTGGGGATCGCGCCGGGCTTGAACATGCCGCCGGCCACGCCGACATCGGGGTACAGGTCCATGACCCAGTACACGCTCTTGCTGCCGCGAAGCACGCGAGCGATGATCCCGAGCATCGCGATGAACGGCGGCGTGGTGAAGCCGATGACCACATCGGGCCGCGGGCGCATGGTCAGGGTCTTGAACGCGGCCAGCGCGTAGTAGAGGCCGAAGTCGAACACACGCGCGAGGAAGCCCTTCTTGCCGAAGACGTTGGTCCCGACGCGGTGGATCCGGATACCGTCGGCGACTTCGAACTTCGCGAGCGATGCGCCGGTCTTGCCGTAGATCGACCGCGATGAGACCGCGCTGACGGTGTGCCCGCGACGCACCAGTTCATCGGCAAGGTCCTTGCCCATCTGGGCCGTCGCCACGACGTCGGGGTAGAACGGCTGGTTGAGCAGGAGAATGTGCATGTCGCGGGTCGGGTCGGTTCGTGCGTGAGGGAGCGGACGGCTGCGAGTTTAGTCGGCCCGCCCGGCCCGCCCGGCCCGCCCAGCGCGACCATTCAGCCCCAAGCGCGACCAGTCAGCCCCGGCCCCCGCCCTCGGACCGCATGCGGCCCAGCGCCGCCAGCACCCGCGCGTGCATCGCCGGCGGGGCCGAGAGCACGCCCTTGGCCCCCGCCACGCGCGCACCGCGGAACTCCAGCGCGCGCCCGTCAAGGTCGCTGTCCACGCATCCGGCCTCGCGGCAGAGCAGGATCCCCGGCGCGTGATCCCAGACGTTCTCATCGCGGTCCTTGCCGCGGGGCGGGCGGAAGTACACATCGGCCTGCCCGCGCGCGACCACCGCGTACTTGGCCTGGCTGTCCAGCTGCGCGGGGGCGCGCGTCTGGCCCAGTTCGCGCTGCAGCCGCTCGAACTTCTCGACACGCCGCTCGCTCGGCTCGACGCTGAAGGTGATCGACGGCGGGTGGTCCGCATCGATCGCCGGACGCTGCACCCGCACGCACGCGTGCGTCTCGAGCGTTCCCGCGGCGTCGGGCAGCATCCACGTGCCGCGCGCGGCCTGCGCGAAGTACATCGTGCCCGCCCCGCCGGTCGCATCGAAGCCGTCCTCGAACTTCGCCGACAGCGCGGGGCACGAAACGACGCTGTACACCGGCTGGTGCGCCTCGATGCGCGCGGCGCAGACGCTGTATTGCCTGCGCGCGATGAAGCCGCGCGTGCCATCGATCGGGTCGGCGGTGAAGAACGCCGCGGGCTCGTGGCCCTCATCCAGCCGCTGCGCCGGCACCGCGCCGTGGTCGATCCATCCGAGCAGTTCGTCCGGCGTCGCGTCGGGCCACGTGCCGCTGGACCGCAGCACATCGACCGCGCGCCGCAGCGCAGGCGCATGCTCGGGCAGCGCGAGAATCTCCGAAGACTCTTCGGCGATGTTCACCAGCGCCGCCGCGCCGAGCGAGCGGGCCATCTCGCGGTTGATCAGCGCCTGCCCGCAGAGGTCGGCGATGGTCACGGGCGAAAAGTCGGGCTTGACGATCCGCTCCGGCCCCGCGGGGCTGGCCTGCACGAACCGCGTCAGCCGCGCCGCCAGCGCACAGCCGCGGATCATGGCCACAAGCCCGGGATCGAATGTGGGCGCTGGAGTGCTCACGCAGCGACGATAGCCCCGCTTGCGTCGGCGCGGGCGGAGGCGCGATCACGGGTCGCGCAGCAATTGCAGCGAGCGCATCGTGTTCTTGATCAGATCCGCCGACATCTGCGCCGCGAAGATCGCGGCCGACTGCAGCGTCTGTGCGCGCACGAGCCGCGCAGTCTCCTGCGCAAAGTCCGCCTCCATGATCTGCGACTTGGCCGCGCCGATGTTCTCGAGTTCGCTGTTCAGCGCCGCGATCTCGCTCTGCTCGCTCTTGATCTGCGCACCGATCGCCCCGCGCGAAGTGGTGACGGAGCTCAGCGCGCTGGCGACGGCCTGCTGGGCCGCCTCGAGGTCGCCGTTGACCAGATTGAGCGCACCGTTGGCGATTTCGTTCAGCCCGGCAAACCGGGTCGTCGGCTGGGGCGTCGCGCCGGTGATCGGGCCGCCGCCCTGGTTGGGGTCGGGCGCGGGCGAAGCGCTCTGGGCCGGATTGACCGCCACCTGCACCTTGCCGAGATTCGCGCTGGTGCGTCCCTGCAGGATCAACTGGCCGTTGAAGCGCGTCGTGGATGCGAGATAGTCGATGCCCGCGATGATCCCCGCGGCCTCGATCTGCATCGCCTCGCGCTCATCCGGAGAGGTCGCGGCCTTGTTCGCCGCGCGGATCACCAGATCATTGAGATTCGTCAGCATCTCATTCAGCGCCGACTCGGCGCCTTCGCGTGCGGCGTAGAACGTGATGTTGAAGTTCCGCGACTCGATCTTCTTGCGCAGCGAGGCTTCCTGACCCTTGAGATTCTCGCCGGCGATCATGCCCGACGGGTCATCGCTGGCGCGGTTGATGCGCAGCCCTGTGCTCAGGCGCTCGATCGCGGTGCGAAGTTCGCCGCCGCTGCGATTGATCGCGCTGTTGGCCGTCGCGCGAGCCACGTTGTAGTTCACCGAGATCACCTTGTGGCTATCGGCTCGATCACCACGGGACTTCCCGTGCACATCCACGCCGGGCACAAGATTTCCCGTCGCCGCGGCCATGGTCCGCTAAACGCAAGGTTCTCGGACGCTCGAGCAGCCAAGGGCCGCGGCTCACAGTCACCGCAAACCATCAACGTCCGCCGCCATTGACCGCAGTCAAGGCCCGCGACGGGCACCGCCCTTGCGCAACCAGCCGCCACATCCGCCAGCCGCCGCTGGTCGCTGACCCTCGGTGCCTACCGCTCAGGGCTTCTTGGGCTCATCATCATCATCGCCGAAGTCGAAGTCCTTCAGCAGGTCGCTGATGTCGTCATCGTCCTCATCATCATCGCTCTTCTTGGCCGCGGCGGGCTCGACCGCCGGCGGCTTGCTCGAGCCCGATGCCGGCGCGGGCGCCGGTGCGGGCGGCGGCGTCGCCGCACGCGCCGGGCTGCTCACCGTGCCGCGGTCGGATGTCGGCGCCGCGAAGTCATCGTCATCGTCGTCCAGCCCGACGCTCCCCGCGGCGTAGCAGTCCTTCGCGTCGATGTGCCGGGGTTCACCGTCGATCCGCACGACGAACACCACAGGCCCCACGCCGACCAGGTCGCCGGCCTCGAGTTCCTCATCGCGCACCTTGTGCCCATTGACGAAGGTGCCATTGCTGGAACCCAGGTCCTTGATGAGCACGCCGGTGGACGTGACGCGCAGTTCACAGTGCCTTCGCGAAACGCTGGAGACCGGGATGCGCAGCTTCATTCCGTCGTCGCGACCGATCGTCACGACTTCCCGATCGATCGGGATTTCCTTCATCGAACCGTCGGCCTTGACCATCACGAGCGTCACATTCACAGCGGTGCCCTCTCAGGTGCAGAACGATTGGCCGCGCTCCGTCTTTCGCCTTCCGTTGCCGCCCGCGACCGATCCTTGGCCGCGGGAAACGATCTGCTCACCCGGTCCGCCCGAAACCCCGTGCTGACACTGTCAGAGTATGCTCGCACAGGATGCGAGAAGGTACAACCGACAATCCGTCGCGACAACCCCTCTCGCAGAACCATTCGCAAGGCTTGAGGCCCGACACTGCGCCTCCGCAGGCCGCGCCGCTTGCGAACGGCAGCCCGCGCTCCGATGCGCTCGCCGGGCTTCCGATCCAGGCATCGCAGGCCGTGCATCAGTCCTCTCGGGGCGTGCTGGCGCGCAGCGGTACCGATCGGGCCTCCGGCGCCCGATCGCTCTATATCCATACGCCGTTCTGTGTGCACAAGTGCCACTACTGCGACTTCTATTCCTTCGTCGACACACGCGATCAGCAGCACGCCTTCGTCGAACGCCTCTGCAAAGAGCTCCGCGCCCTCGCGCCGCACGCCGCGACCATCGACACCATCTTCGTCGGCGGCGGCACGCCGAGTCTCCTTCAACCCGCGCTCTGGAAGCGACTTCTCGTCGCCCTCCATGACCTGTTCGATCTGCGCAACGCCGCGGTTCCCCGCAAGTCCGATCTTCCCGGTCGCCAGCCTTCCGCTCCCGCCACCCCGTTCGAGTTCACCGTTGAGTGCAACCCCGAATCCGTCACACCGGAATTGCTCGGCATCCTCCGCGATGGCGGCGTCAACCGCGTGAGCATCGGCGCACAGTCCTTCAACGCCGCCCATCTGGCCACGCTCGAACGCTGGCACAGGCCCGAGAACGTTGCTCGGGCCGTGGATCTCGCCCGCGCCGCGGGCATCGAGCGTCAGAGCATCGATCTGATCTTCGCCGTGCCGGGACAGACACTTGAGCAGTGGCGCAGCGACCTGAGCATCGCCCTCTCGCTGGGCACGACCCACCTGTCCTGCTACGACCTGACGTACGAGCCCAACACCGCCATGACCATCCGCCTCCGCCGCGGCGAGTTCCTGCCCGCGCCCGAGGATCTCGAGGCCGACATGTTCGTCCTCACCGGCGACACGCTCGCCAACGCCGGTCTGCAGCGGTACGAGGTCTCCAACTACGCCGTCGGCGGCATCAACGGCCCGCACGCCTGCCGGCACAACCTCGCGTACTGGCGGCAGCAGCAGTGGCTCGCGGCGGGGCCGAGCGCAAGCGGCAACATCTTCGCCAACCCCGCCGATCCGCTCGCCGGCTCCTTCCGCTGGAAGAACACCCCGAACCTCGGTCGCTACCTCGAGCACGACGATGACGGCTACGCGCCCGCGATCGACATCGAGCCCCCCAGCCCCGCCCGAGCGCTCCGCGAGCGAATCATGACCGGGCTGCGCCTGAGCGCGGGGCTTCATATCCCGACGATCGTTCAGGATGCTCGCACACTCTTAAGCCGCGGCCATCTCGATGCACGCACCCCGGATCTGCTCGCAAGCGAGGCCCGAGGCCTGATCGGCGATGGTCTTCTCGATCCCGAGCAGGCCGCATCGGGTCTCTGGTCGCTGTCCGCTCAGGGCTGGATGCTCGCCGACTTCGCCGCACGCCGCCTCATGGCCTGCGTCCGCGAGCCGTGATCACTCATCGTCATCATCGCCATCGGGCGCAACCTCGACCCCCGCCGGCGCCGTCGGTCGTTTCCATCCAAAGTCCGGATCACGCTCAAGAACCCCCGCGGACTGCTTCAGACACCGTCGGCAGCACAGCGTGTCGGTGACGGGACTCTGCCAGTACAACTCCGCCCGCCGCTCCAGGCACATCGTGCACCACGGCCCCGCCCCCGCCCGAGGATGCACATCGCCAGCCGTGCCCTGCACCCCGCTCTGCGCGTAGACCACCTCGGCGTACGCCGCCTCCAGACACCGCGAACAGATCAGTGCGCCCTTGTGACCCTCAACCATCGGGCGATCCTCCGCCCAATGTTGATGGCAGAAGTCGCACACAAAGAACTCGTTGCCTTCAGCCTGCGGATTGTGCATGGTTCCAACGGTACGCCTCGGCCCTCGGAGCCAGTGCTTTCGGACCATGACATCGCCTGATTATGGGACTTTTTGAGCCTCACAGTTCACCCGAACTACCTGTCTTGCCCTTGTTGAAATGGGTGATTCCCTTTATTTATCTCTACATCGGACAGTTCCCTCGACTTTTTGGCCTGGTATGCGAAAAGTACATTGTCCCAAATCCCTTTTCGAGGAGAGAGCAGTGCAATTCGCATCCGCGGTTCGTGTTTTGTCCGTTGTTTCGGGCCTCGCTGTCGCCGCTGGCGCTCAGGCTCAGGTTCTTCCGCTGGTCGGCTTCAATACCGGCAGCATCAACATTCAAGGCATCGATACCAGCGTCCTGATGTCAGAGGCGGCAAATGGTGCCCTGCTGACGTGGCGCAACCAGTCGATCACGCCGAATGCGGGCGCCCGGATCACAACGATCTACATCGAGAGCACGTCATGGACCTCGCAGTTCCTGACCAGCGCTTCCCTGGATGCGTCGGGCAACTCGGGCGTGGTGAGCTTTCAGGCCGGCGGTTCGCCCCCCTCGCCGGGCGGCGGCATCAACCCGTGGCAGGGCAACTTCGGCATCTTCAGCCCCCGCACGCCTCAGGCGCAGAACAACGCCATCGGCGCCGGTGAGTCGCTGGGCGTGTTCATCGGGTTCAAGAACGGCATGACCTACGCGAACTTCCTCGCGGCCGCGACGAACCAGACGAACTTCCGTCTCATCGCGCACATTCAGGGCGTGGCTGATGGTCAGAGCATCTGGTCCATCGGCGACAACAACTCGCTGATCCCGACCCCGGGCGCTGCCGCGCTGCTGGCCGGTGCGGGCCTGCTGGCCACGCGTCGCCGCCGCTGAGCCTCAGTCAGAGGCGACATCCAAGTATCCAACCCGACGCCGGGAACGGTGTAGCATGATCCATGAGCTCCACCGTTCCCGGCGTTTCTGCGCGCTCCGCGACCGCTCCGACGACCGGCCCCTCCTCCGGAGTCCGCACCATGCGCGCCCTCTACAAGCATCACGCCGGGACCGAACTGCGCATCGCCGCCGATCGCCCGATTCCCGAGCCCGGGCCGCGTGATGTGCTCATCAAGGTTCGCAAGGCCGGCATCTGCGGCACGGACCGGCACATCTGGGAGTGGGACGCCTGGGCCGCCAGCCGAATCCCCGTCGGCATCATCACCGGCCACGAGTTCGTCGGCACCATCGAGCGTGTCGGCTCTGCGGTCACGCGATTCACCCCGGGCCTGCGCGTCAGCGCCGAGGGCCACATCTCGCCGGGCACGGGCTACAACGCCCGCACCGGCAACGCGCACATCGCCGAGAACATGGTCATTCTGGGCGTCGACCGTGACGGCTGTTTCGCCGAGTACGTCTGCGTGCCGGAGGACAACGTCTGGCCGGTTCACCCGAGCATTCCCGACAAGGTCGCCGCGGTTCTCGACCCGCTGGGCAACGCTGTTCACACGGTGATGGCCGCGGACGTGAGCGCCAAGACGGTGCTCATCACGGGCGTGGGGATCATCGGGCTCATGGCCGTGACGGTCGCCAAGGCCGCGGGTGCGAGCCGCATCTTCGTGACCGATGTGAACGCCAAGCGGCTGGAACTGGCTAAGCGTCTGGGCGCGACCGAGGCGTTCAACACGTACGTCGCTCCGCCCCCGCGCGAACCGACCGGCCGCGCCGCTACGCCGACCAGCACCACGCCGGAGTGGATCAAGGAACTCCGCAAAGCCACCCGCGGCGACGGTCCGGATGTGCTGCTGGAAATGTCCGGCCACCCCGCCGCGATCAACGACGGTTTCTCCGCGCTGCGCATGGGCGGCACCGCGGCACTGCTGGGCATCCCCAGCATGCCGTTCACATTCGATCTGACCAATCACATCGTCTTCAAGGCCGCCAAGGTTCTGGGTATCAACGGGCGAAAGATGTTCGAGACCTGGTACCAGATGGAAGAACTGCTCGTCGGCGGCCGGCTGCAGCTCGACGAGATCATCACGCACGAATTGCCGATGGACCGCTTCGCCGAGGGTTTCCGCCTGATGCAGAGCGGCGAGGGGATCAAGATCGTGCTGAATGTTGGCGAGTGAGGGGGTCTCGCCGGTCGGGCCGGTGGGGGAGTGGGCCAGAAGGCTAAAACAGATCGACAGTCTGTTTTTGTAGGGTGAGGTTAGGGTCAAATGGTCCAAAAGCAAAGTAAAGCAAATCGATCAGCGATTTGCTTTGCTTTGCTTTTGGGCCGATGATTGTCCAGTGCTCTGGCGGGCCTCGCGCATGCCCGGGCGCTTGAGCGATGATTGACGCCGTCCCCAATGTCGACGACCTGCTCATCGACCCCGATCGGGTCGCGCGGGCATCGATGCTGCTTGGGCGGTTCGCGGGCGCTCGCGATGCCGCGTTTGCGGGTGAGGGTCAGGCGGACGGGGATTCGCTCGCTCGGGCGATGGTCGGTCGGTATCGGCCTTGGCGGAAGGTCCGCGCGATCGCGCGGGAAGCCGGGATTGATGCTCTCGATGCCTGGCTTGCGCTCGGCCTTCTGCGTCGGGCGAGCAGGGTGACGCTCGAGTTGACGCAGGCTGACGGGAGGGCGTTCTGGGTGTGCATGCATCCGGCGCTGTTGCAGCGTGTCGCAAGGATCGACGCTTCGGTGACGGAGCTCGCGACGCTCTGGCGAGAGTCCGGAGTGCCGCGTGCGGGCGAGACGCGGGCCGGCGTCGCGGCTCTCCGACAGTTGGCGGTGCGCACGCGAATCGACGAGGCCGTCGAGTCGTCGCGGGTTGAAGGGGCCGCGACGACGTACCGGCAGGGCGTGGACCTTCTCGCGACCGGAAGAGTGCCCGGGAGCCCCGGCGAGCGCATGATCGCGAACAACCATGCGGGGCTCGAACGCATCGAGCATCTTGCGGGTGTTGACCTCTCGGTGGCGATGCTCCGCGAACTGCAGGGCATCCTCACCGATGGCACGCTCGGAAGCGGCGACGGCGTCGGCAGGCTCCGGCGCCCGGGCGACGCGGTGCGCATCGAGGATCAGCGCTCGGGCGAAACGATCTTCGTGCCCCCGGACGCGTCGGCTTTGCCCGATCGGCTCGATCGGCTCTGCAGGTTCGCGAGCGATGATCTCTCGAACGGGCGCGCGATGCACCCGGTCATCAAGGCCAGCGTGCTGCACTTCATGATCGGCTATGAGCATCCGTTCGTCGACGGCAACGGACGCACCGCCCGCGCGGTGTTCTATTGGCACATGTTGCGCCGAGATCGTGCGGAGTTCCTCGGTATCGCGATCTCGCCCGTGATTCTCGGTGCGTATGCGGGCTACCCGCAGGCGTTTGTTGATGTGGAGCACGACTCGGGCGACCTGACGTACTTCGTGGAGTACAAGCTCGGGGTCATCGAACGAGCGATCGACGCGGCCAGAGCCCGTGCGGTTGAGCAGGTCGGGAGGTTGCGCACCGCGCCGGAGATCACGCTCACGGGTGCGACGCTCAACCTGCGTCAGCGGCTCGTGCTCGAACACGCGGTGCGCGAGCCGGATGCGGTGTTCACGGCGATCGGGCACGCGGCGACGCACGGCGTGACGACGATGACCGCGCGGACCGACCTGAAGGCACTGGCCACGCTCGGATTTCTGCGGACATTCAAGGACGGTCGCGAGGTGCACTTTGTCGCGTCGGCGGACTTGCGCGAGCGTCTCGCTCGCGCGGACGGCCCCGGCGAGAAGTCGCCCTGATTGGCTTGCTCACGCCGGTTCGGTGGGGCGGGCTTCGGCGGGCGTGATGACCGTGACGACGGGCTGGCCGGTCGGCTGGCTCGCCGGAGGCGCTGCGGGCGGTGCGGCCGCTGGTATTGCGGTGGTCTTGGCGGTGGTCTTGGCGGCAGGCTTGGTGGTCGGCTTGGCCGCGTCGGGCTTGACGCCCTGGAGCAGGTCCCACTCGCTGACGAGCGTCTGGGCCAGTTGCTTGTAGTCCAGACCACCGGGGCACCACGGGGCGTACTCGATGATCGTCTTGCCGAAACTGGGTGCCTCGGCGAGCTTGACGTTGCGGCGAACGGCCGGGCGGTAGACGCGGGCGTTGGCCCATGGCTCGCTCGAGCCGCGGGACTGCTCGAAGAACGCGTCGAGGTCGGCGACGACTTCCTTGCTGTGCGTGGTGCTGGCGTCGAAGGCGCAGATGATCACGCCGGTCACGAAGAGCCGCGGGTTGATCGTCGCGCGGACGAGTTTGACCGTCTCCATGAGTTTGCTCACGCCTTGCAGGGCCAGGAACTGGGCCTGCATGGGGATGAACACCTCGCGCACGCTCGAGAGGCCGTTGAGGGTCAGCACGCCGAGCGATGGGGGGCAGTCGATGAAGACGAAGTCGTAGGGTTTCTCGCCGGCCGGCAGCGCCGCGGCGTGCTGGTCCAGCGCGTTGCTCAGTCGCCGCGTGCGGTCGCTGGCTGCGGAGAGTTCATTCTCAAGTCCGGCCAGGTCGGTCTCGGCGGGGAGCACATCAAGATTCTCGCGCGCGTTGACGCGCACGTCGCCGAGTTTGAGCGACGTGTCGAGCAGCAGGTCGTAGACGCTGCCGCGTTCGGCGGGTTCAACGCCCAGGTGCAGCGTCGCGTGGGCCTGCGGGTCAAGGTCGATCAGCAGGGTGCGCTTGCCGAGCGCAGAGACGCCTGCGGCGAGGTTCACCGCGGTCGTGGTTTTGCCCACGCCGCCCTTCTGGTTCATGAGCGCGATGGTTCGTGGCATGCCGTCCTCCGTGCAGAGCAGAGCGTAGCGGACAAGTGCGGGCTCGTGATCCGGTGCGGTGGCAGAATGGGCAAGTTTCGGCTTCGCCGAGCGGGAAATGAAACCGACCCGCCGGGCTGGCGGGTCGGGCGAGGTGTTCCGGGTTGACGAAGCGACTTCAGGCCGTCGCGGGGGTCAGGCGCATGCTGGCCTCGCGCTTGACGGGGGCCTGGGCTTGCGCCTGGGCGATGGCGGCGTCCTGCTCGGCGTAGGCCTCGCCGAAGCGGAAGAGCCGGAAGCTGTTGAGTACGACGACGATGTCGCCAAGGAAGTGGAAGACCAGTGCGCCGATGATCTCGATGCGTCCGGTCGCCGCGAGGGCAAGGCCCACGACGGCGACGATCACGCTGATGGCGATGTTCTGGGTGATGATCGAGCGGTTCATCCGGCTGAGTTCGATCATGAAGGGGATGCGGGAGAGTTCGTCGTTCATCAGCGCGACGCCGGCGGAGTTGGTCGCGATGTCGCTGCCGCCGAGGCCCATGGCCACGCCGACATCCGCCGCGGCGAGCGACGGGCCGTCGTTGATGCCGTCGCCGACCATGAGCGTGCGTCGGCCGGCGCGGGAGAGGCCCAGGACCTGCTCGTGCTTTTCGGCCGGGAGGCACTCGGCCTCGACGGTGTCCGCGCCGACGGTCTGGCCGACGCGCTGGGCGACGCTGAGGCGGTCGCCGGTGAAGATGCTCACGCGCTTGACGCCGAGCGTGCGGAGCTGGTCGATCACGCCGCGGACGTTCGTGCGGATGCGGTCCTCGAGGCCGACGACGCCGAGGTACTTCCCGTCGCGGGCGACGTGCACGCCGGTCATGCCCTCGATGCGGGCGCTGCAGGTGTCCATCTCGGCCTTGATGTCGGGGAACTGCTCGGCGAGCCATGAGCCGCGGCCGACGTGGAGGGTGCCCATGCTGGTGACGGCCTTGACGCCGCGGCCGTGGATTTCTTCGAACGAGCCGCCGCCATCGGGCGTGATGCGTGCCGCGGCGGCGGTGGCCAGGATGCTGCGTGCCAGCGGGTGGTTGCTCTGCTGCTCGCCCGATGCGGCGGCGGCGAGCAGGTCCGCGCCGTCGACGCCGGTCGCGGGCGCCAGGCGGGCCACGGCGAACTTGCCGGTGGTGATGGTGCCGGTCTTGTCGAAGATCACCGTGTCCACATCGCCCGCGGCCTCAAGGAAGCGGGCTTCCTTGATCATGACGCCCAGCCGGGCCGCGGCGGCGAAGGCCGCGACCAGCGCCGTGGGCGAACTGAGCAGCAGCGCCGTGGGGCACGCGACAAAGAGCACGGTGATGGCTCGCTCAAGGGCGATTTCCTGCGGGCTGAGGAACCAGGTCAGCGCCGCCAGCGAGATGACCACGGGCACGTAGAAGCGGGCGACCTGCTCGATGAGCAGTTGCCGCGGCGTGCGTGCGCGGTTCGCGGCGGAGATCAGTTGCGTGACCTTGCCGATGGTCGTGTCCTCGCCGACCTGTGTGACGCGGATGTCGATCGCGCCGGAGAGGTTGGTGGTGCCGGCGTAAACCTGATCGCCGACGTTGACCTCGTGGGGCATGGCCTCGCCGGTGAGGCTGGCCTGATCAAGGGTGGAACGCCCGCTGACGATGATGCCGTCGATGGGCAGGTTCTCGCCCGCGCGGACGCGGACGATGTCGTTGACCCTGACGGTGTTGAGCGCGACTTCGCTCTCGCTGCCGTCGCGGACGACGCGGGCGATGTTGGGCGTAAGGCGGACGAGCTGCTCGATGATGCGCTTGGCGCTGAAGGCCGTGCGGCGCAGGACCTGAGCGGCCAGCAGCAGCACAAGGCTGACCCAGCCCGCGGTCTCGTACTCCTGCGTGGCAAAGCAGCCCAGGATGGCCAGCGCGGCCAGCGAGTGCTCGCGCGGGAAGCCGTCGCGCAGTTCGCGGAAGGAGTCGACAAAGAACTTGAAGCTCAGCAGGACCGCGGCGATGAAGGCGACGACCATGACCGTCGCCGGGCTGATCGCGCCAGGGAAGACCCAGTCGGCGGCCCGGCAGGCGATGAGCAGCATGCCGCCGACAAGGTACAGCACGATCATGGACTCGCTCTGCTGTTCCTCGGCGGAGCAGCAGGCTTCCATGGGCTTGTCGCCGTGGTCGTGGTGGTGGTGATGATGGTGACCGTGGCTGTGGTCGTGAGCGTGATCGTGCGAGTGATCGTGCGAATGGGCGTGGCTGTGGCCGGCCATGTCAAACTCCGCGAAGAACGACTGAAGGAGAACGCGAACCCGACCCCGAACTCTTTCTCGTCATGCCGCGCTCGGCCCGAGTGTGGACCGTGCTCGGTCCGGCGGTTGATCGCGGAGAACCCGCGGGGATCAAGCCTAGACGGGAGCGAAACCAACCGAACGGCGCGCCGACCCTTCGCCGGGGCGGAGCGTCGCGGGCTATGGTAGCCTTGGAGCCCACCAAGACCCCGACGGACCCGAAACGGACCCGGCGAGGCCATGGCAAACCCGGGCGGCCGACGCCCGAGAGATTCGGTACGCCTGATCAGCCCGTTCGGTTCGCCCGCCGTCATGGTCCCCGACTTGAGCCCCGCCCTTTGCCCCGAAACTTCATCGAGTGATCGACCCAGACATGGCCCTCGGCAAACAACCCGACCCAGGCTCCGCACCGCGTTCGGGTGCTGTGGAGGATCGTCCGACCGTTACGATTCTCGGTCTCGGGCAGATGGGGTTGGTCTGCGCGGCGATGCTGTGCGACCCGGATCGGCTGAACAAGTCGCTGGCCCTGCGGCCGCGGGTTCGGCTGTGGGGCCACTCGGCGGAGGAAGCCGGGGCGGTGGCGCAGACGCGCAAGAGCGAGCGGCTGCCGGGTTTGCGGCTGCCGGATGAGGTCCGGGTGAGCGTGCGGGATCATGATGCGCTTCACGAGGCCGACCTGATCGTTTCGGCGGTGCCGGTGCAGTACATGCGGTCGGTGTGGGAGCGTCTGCGGGGGCACGTGCCGCCGGGTGTCGGCGTGATTTCGGTGGCAAAGGGGCTGGAAAACGGCACGCTGCTGCGTCCGACGCAGGTGATCACCGAGGTTCTTCGAGATGATCCGGACCGCCCGGCCAGGCCGCTTGCGGCGCTCTCCGGCCCGACGATCGCGCCGGAACTTGCACGCTGCCTGCCGGCGACGATGGTCGCGGCGAGCGATGATGAGGCGTTTCGGGCCCGTGTTCAGCAGCTGTTCACGACTCGCTGGATGCGGATCTACACATCGCATGACCTGATTGGTGTGGAACTGGCCGGGGCGATCAAGAACGTCATCGCGATCGCGGCGGGGATTCTCGACGGCCTGCAGGCCGGAAACAACGCTAAGAGCGCGCTGCTGGCGCGTGGGTTGGCGGAGATCGCACGCCTCGGCAGCGCGATGGGCGCGAGCCCCGAGACGTTCTTCGGGGTGACGGGTGTGGGTGACCTTGCCACATCGTGTTTCTCGCCCGAGGGGCGGAATAGGTCATGCGGGGAAGCCCTTGGCAAGGGCACGGCGCTGGAGGAGTATCTGCGTCACAGCCGCAGCGTGGTGGAGGGTGTGGCGACCACGCGGAGCGTTGTGGACCTGGCGTCGAAGTACCGGGTGGAGATGCCGATCGTTCAGGCCGTGAACGCGGTTTTGTTCGAGGGACTGGACCCGATCGACGCGATCGGGCAGTTGATGACGCGCGAGCCCAAGGCCGAGCGTATTGGGTGAATTTTGAGCCTTTGAAGCGGTATTTGTGGGTGCGATGGGTGCCCCGTCGCGATGGGTGCGCTCTGTGTGAAAGTTGTCCCGGTTCATGCGAGGAACGTGGCCCGCGATAGGGGGTATTTTCTTGCTTTGGCGGCCCTGGAATAGGCTAAAACCCTGATGTTCTGGTGTTCATCCACACCAGTTGCATCACTCCCGAAAGGGAGTCTTGATGCGAGCTTCAAATTCGCGCGGGGCGCAAGTTCTTGAGGTTTCGAGGCTTAGTGGCAAGCGACAAGAACTTCGCACGTGATCTACATCATTTTGTGTCTTTGGGTGCTTGCGGGCACGATCTGTAGTGGTATGCTCATCCCCCGCGGAGTGATCCGCCGATGAGAATCTGAGTCGTTCGCTCCCCAGTCAGATCCCTGTGAGTTGAGATCCTCTTGGCCCCAGAAAGAGGGATGTTCTTATGCCCGTACTGTGCGACACGCAGATCCGCGACCTTGTGACGATCGAGCCGTTCGAGGCGGGGGGGAAGCGTTCGGGTAGGATTTCGTACGGAGTGTCGTCGTACGGGTACGACATTCGGGTGGGCCCGCGGTTCAAGATCTTCACGCCGACGCCGAGGTCGGGTGGTGTGACGATCGTGGATCCGAAGGCGTTCGACGATGACCTGTTTGTGGAGATTGATTGCGAGAAGGCTGGTCGGGACCACGTGATCATCCCGCCGAACAGCTTTGCGTTGTGCGAGACGGTGGAGACGATCGAGGTGCCGCGGGACATTCTGGTGATCTGCGTGGGCAAGAGCACGTACGCGCGGTGCGGGCTGGTGCTGAACGTGACGCCGCTGGAGCCAGAGTGGCGCGGGAAGGTGACGCTGGAGATCAGCAACACGACACCGCTGCCGGCGAAGGTGTACGCCAACGAGGGGATCGGGCAGTTGATTTTCTTGAAGGCGGATGTGGTGTGCGCGGTGAGCTATGCGGACAAGGGCGGGAAGTATCAGGATCAGACGGGGTTGACGCTGCCGAAGGTGGATTGATGGGGAGGGCATCGAGGCAGCGGGCATCGGGGCATCGAGTGCATGGGTGATTCGATCAAGACGTATCGGGACCTTATCGCCTGGCAGAAGGCGTACGAGTTGACGAAGTTGGTGTATGTGCTGGCGGCGAAGTTGCCGGACTTTGAGAGGTTCTCGCTGGTGGCGTCGCTGCGTCGGATATCGGTGAGTGTTCCGAGTCACATTGCGCAGGGATATGGACGGGGGCAGACCAATGACTACTTGTGGCATCTCCGGTCGGCCCGAAGTGAGTTGTACGTGCTCGATACGCAGTTGTTGTTGTGTCGGGACTTTGAGTATGTGGAGCAGACGCAGTACGAGACGGTGAAGACGAAGTTGGATGAGGCAGAGCGAGTGCTGGCCGGCCTTATTCGGAGCCTTGATCGCTGATGCCTCGATGCCTTGTGCCTTGATGCCCTCTTGAACCAAGACCACCTCAACCGCAGGAATCGCCCATGAAGATCAATCGCAAGTTCACGACCGCCGGGAAGGATCCGTTCGCCACTGTGGGCTGGACCAAGCGTTCGAGCAAGATCACGAACCCGGACGGGACGATCGTGTTCAAGCTCGATGACGCGGAGGTTCCGGAGACGTGGAGCCAGCTCGCGACGGACATCATGGTGAGCAAGTACTTCCGCAAGGCGGGTGTGCCGCAGGCGGATGGGACGATGGGCGGCGAGAAGTCGGCCCGGCAGGTGATTCATCGTCTGGCCGGGTGCTGGCGTCACTGGGGCGAGAAGTACGGGTACTTCGACTCGGCGTCGGATGCGCAGGCGTTCTACGACGAGCTGGCGTACATGCTCACGCACCAGGTGGCGGCGCCGAACTCGCCTCAGTGGTTCAACACGGGGTTGAACTTTGCGTACGGGATCACGGGTCCGGCGCAGGGGCACTTCATCGCGGACTCCAAGACGGGCGCGGTGAGTCTGGCCAAGGACGCGTACACGCATCCGCAGCCGCACGCGTGCTTTATTCAGAGCGTCGATGACGACCTGGTGAACCCGGGCGGGATCATGGATCTGTGGACGCGCGAGGCGCGACTGTTCAAGTACGGCTCGGGCACGGGCACGAACTTCTCGCGTTTGCGCGGTGAGAACGAGCACCTGTCCGGCGGCGGCAAGAGCTCGGGGCTGATGAGCTGGCTGCGGATCGGCGACCGTGCCGCGGCGGCGATCAAGAGCGGCGGCACGACACGTCGCGCGGCGAAGATGGTCTGCCTGGACATGGATCATCCGGACATCGAGCAGTTCATCAACTGGAAGGTGCGCGAGGAGATCAAGGTTCAGGCGATGGTCGAGGGCCTGAAGGTCATCCGCGACCGCAAGGGCAACGCGGGCGACACCGAGACGATCGGTCAGACGGCGGACCGTCTGGGCCTGAAGCTCGACTATGACTTCAACGGCGAGGCGTACGCGACGGTTGCCGGGCAGAACAGCAACAACTCCGTACGGATTCCCGATGAGTTCTTCGACACGCTGGATGCGGGCGGGGAGTGGAAGACGACCAGCCGCATCGGCGGGAAGGTCTCGCGGGTGTTCAAGGCGGGCAAGCTGTGGGACGACATCGCGTACGCCGCGTGGCGGTGCGCGGACCCGGGTGTGCAGTACGACACGACGATCAACGCGTGGCACACGTGCCCGAGCGCGGGCCGGATCAACGCGAGCAACCCGTGCAGCGAGTACATGTTCCTGGACAACACGGCGTGCAATCTGGCGTCGATCAACCTGATCACGCTGTACGACTCCAAGACGCGGGAGTTCAACGTCGAGCTGTACGAGCACGCGATCGATCTGTGGACGATCGTGCTGGAGATCAGCGTCCTGATGGCCGCGTTCCCGAGCGAGGAGATCGCGCGGCTGAGCTGGCGGTACCGCACGCTGGGCCTTGGGTACGCGAACCTGGGCGCGATGCTGATGCAGGCGGGCATCGCGTACGACAGCGAGGAGGCGCGGGCGATGGCCGGCAGCCTCAGCGCGATCCTGACGGGCCGGAGCTACCGCACGTCGGCGCTGATGGCCAAGGAGCACGGGCCGTTCGCGGGCTTTGCCGATGATCGCGAGAACATGCTGCGTGTGATCCGCAACCACCGTCTCGCGGCGAGGGGCACGGCTCGGACGAGCGCCAAGTACGAGAACCTGCGGATCCGGCCGGTGCCGATCGATCACGGTGTGATCCACTCGGGCAAGGTGCTGGTCAAGAACTGCCGCGAGATCCTCGAGCACGCGATCAAGAGCTGGGACGATGCGCTGGAACTGGGCATCCAGTACGGCTATCGCAACGCCCAGACGACGGTCATCGCGCCGACGGGCACGATCGGCCTGCTGATGGACTGCGACACGACGGGCGTCGAGCCCGACTTTGCGCTGGTGAAGTTCAAGAAGCTGGCCGGCGGCGGGTACTTCAAGATCGCCAATGCGTCGGTGCGGCCCGCGCTCGAGGCGCTGGGCTACAGCGATGCGCAGGTGCGCGACATCATGGTGTACCTGCTCGGGTCGCTGAACCTGGATGCGGAGATCCCCGGCAAGGGGCCGGGCGGTGAGGCGACGCTGCGTGAACTGCTGGTGGCTCGCGGGCTCAAGGCCGATGAACTGGCCCGGATCAGCGATGCGCTGCCCGGCGTGTTCGAGCTGTCGTTCGCGTTCTCGTCCTGGGGTCTTGGTGATGACATCCTGCGTCGCTGCGGGATCGATCCCGATGCGGCCAAGGCGGACCGCTCGTTCAACTTCCTCAAGTCGATCGGGCTGAGCCGTCAGCAGATCGATGCGCTGAATGACGTGATCTGCGGTCGGCAGACGCTCGAGGGTGCGCCGCACCTCAAGGCCGCGGACCTGCCGGTGTTCGACTGCGCCAACAAGTGCGGCAAGTACGGCCAGCGGTTCATCGTGCCCGAGGGGCACATCCGGATGATGGCGGCGGTTCAGCCGTTCATCTCCGGGGCGATCAGCAAGACGATCAACCTGCCGGCGGAGGCGAACGTTGATGATGTCAAGAGCGCCTACCGCCTGTCGTGGGAACTGGGCATCAAGGCCAACGCGTTGTACCGCGACGGCAGCAAGATGAGCCAGCCGCTGAGCACGACCAGCGACAGCGAGGACAAGGCCGACGCGAAGGCCGAGGCCAAGGTCGAGAAGAAGGCCGAGGTGGCGGCGCCCGCTCCGGTCGCGGCGCCCGAGCCGGTGGTGAAGGTCGTCGAGCGGCCGGTGCCGATGCGTCGGCGTCTGCCGGACACCAGGGCGAGCGTGACGCACAAGTTCAACGTCGCGGGCCACGAGGGCTATCTGACGGTCGGCTTGTACGAGGACGGGCGTCCGGGCGAACTCTTCATCACGATGGCCAAGGAGGGTTCGACCATCGGCGGGCTGATGGACGCGATCGGAACGGCCACGAGCGTGTCGCTTCAGTACGGCGTGCCGATCGAGTCGCTGGTGCGCAAGTTCACGCATCAGCGTTTCGAGCCGGCGGGCATGACGACCAACCGCGACATCCCGTTCGCCAAGAGCCTGGTCGACTACATCTTCCGCTGGATGGGCATGCAGTTCATCCCGGGATATCGCGCGGCGAACGTGCCGCAGCGGGAGACCGACGAGACGCAGACCTTCGACGTGGCGCGTGATCTGGCGGTGCTCTCGGGCATCGACCCGGAGGATGCGCCGGGCGTGACGGGCGAGGCGGCGCGGGCCGTGGTCAGCGAGAGCAAGGAGCCCCGCCTCCCTTTCGGTGATGCGTCGGCGAAGGACTCGCCACCGGGCACCGCGCACGTGCACGTGCACCGCACGGTGACGGAGACGACCATCGATGTCGAGACCGGCGGCAAGGTGCGGGTGGCCAAGAGCGACAACATGCTGGCCATCGCGATGAAGAGCAGCGGCGACGGCCCGCCCTGCTCGGTGTGCGGCACCATCACCGTCCGCAACGGCACGTGCCACAAGTGCGTGAACTGCGGGAACTCGATGGGGTGCAGTTGAGCGACGATCGTGATCGCGAATCTCTCGGAAACGGCGAAGCGGACTGGCGGCGAACTCTCACGGCGTCGTGAAGGATCACCGCCCCGGCGCGGGTGACGGAACACCCCGCCGGATGCTCGGACCATCGGCTCGCATACCCCCAGTGGGGGCACGGATGCGCGAGCCCCCCGGGCCGCCCCAGACCATCCCGATCCGACCCCGCCAGGCCCGAAATTCGGGCCTGGTGGCTTTTTGGCCGCTCGCCGCGCTCGGATGCTTGAGTTGATGGCGGTAACGACCGATATCCACTTCATGCCCGATGCGATCTCGAACCGTCGCCCGATGCGATGCCCGCCCCGCGTGCGCGCCACAGGCGGTGCGCGCATCGGCGGAGTGTGGACGGTGCTCGGGGTCGCGCTGTCGATGCTCTCCCCGGCGATGGTCAAGCCCACGGCCATCGCCGGGGCGCAGCCCGCGGAAACACCGGCGGCACCGGAGGCGAGCAACGCTCCGGCGGAGGCGGGAGCGGTCGCGGGGGACGAGGCGGGGGCGCCGGCCGTGTCGGGTGCGGAGAGCCGGCCGGTGACGGCGGGGCGAGTCGCGGCGTTGTTCGACTTTGAGGAGCGGGCGTTCAACGCCGAGCCGGTGCCGCGGAACTGGTTCCGTGCGCAGAACGACCCGCCGCGGCGCGAGCGGCCCGGGTATCCGAACTGGAATCGTGCGGCGTTTGATCATCGCCTGGGCCGGTCGGGTTCGAGCAGTGTGTACCTGCCGGTAAACGGCGGGAGCACGTCGATGCGTCTGGCGGGCAGCGTGATCCCGATTTTTCCGAACGCGGACTATGTCGTGACGTGCGCGGTGAGGACGGACGAGCTTCGGCACGCGCGGGCGGTGGTCCGGGCGCGGTTTCTCGATGCGATGAGCCAGCCGATCGATGGCGCGGAGTTCGTGAGCGAGCCGGCGCTCTCGCCGGGGCAGTGGACGACGCTTCACGTGGCGTTGCCGTCGCATGCGGGCGCGGGCGAGGCGAGGCTGCTTTCGCCGGATGCGGCGCGTCCGGTGCCGGCGTTTTTGCAGGTGGATCTTGAGGTGCTTCAGCCCGAGCAGCTTTCGGACAACGCGCGGCTGCGTCAGCACGAGGTCTGGCCTCAGGATCTCTCGGGCGGGGCGTGGTTCGATGATGTCGCGGTGTTTCAGATGCCGCGGCTGGAGATCAGCGCGCGGGGCGGGCGGTCGATCGTCGTGGCGCCGGAGCCGGTGGTCTTCTCGGCGGAGGTGCGCGACTTGACGGGGCAGACGATGACGGCGCGTCTGCGCGTGGTCGACATGGACGGGCGCGTGGTGGCCAGCGAGGACCGGACGCTGGGTGTTGGCGGCGGCGTGTTCGACTGGACGCCGACGCTGCCGAGCCTTGGCTGGTATCGCGCGACGATCGAGGTGCTCGCGGATTCGGCGCTGGTGGGCCAGGCGTCGGCATCGGCGGTGTGGATCGACTCGTGGGGTCAGGAGGATCTGCCCGCGGGCGTGCGGCGTGATCGGACATTCGGCGTGGAGGCGGGCGAGCTCTCGCCCGAGGCGCAGGTGCTGCTGCCGGGGCTTTTGCGCAGCGCGGGGATGGGCAGCGTGAGCGTGCCGGTGGATCTTGAGCGGATGCTCTCATCGAGCCGCGATCCGTCGGATGCGGCTGCGCCGGGCGTGAGGCTCAACGAGCGTACCGCGACGGTGCAGCGGCTGGGCACGACGGGCGCGATGCTCGATCGCATGCTGCGCGACGGGATGGACATCACGGCGGTTCTGCCGCGGATTCCCAACGCGCTGGCGCGGGAACTGCGGCTGGATCCGAGTCAGCCGCAGGAGTTGCTCGACGCGGCCACGAGCGCGTGGCTGCCGCTGGTGCAGCCGCTGCTGGATACCTACGGGCAGAGAATCAACCGGTGGCAACTCGGCGCGAGTGTGGCGGAGTTGGATGCGGCGTCGGCGGGGATGGACCGCACGCAGCGAAGGCTCGGGATCTTCCGCAGCGTGTTGAACAAGAGTGTGCCCGGACCGGTGCTGGTGCAGGCCTGGCGGGCGGAGTTGCCGGTGCTGGGCGCGGAGATCGCCGGGCCGAAGAGCAACGCGGGTCGGGTCAAGCGTGGCGATCGTCCGCCGCCGCCGGTGCCGAATATGCGGGTGCTCGACTCGCTGAGCGTGCGAGTTCCGGCGTCGTTCTCATCGGGATCGATCGGGGAGTTGGCGGAAAGGGTCATGAGCGAGCCGGCGGTGTCCGGGTCGACTCTGGCGGCGCAGCCCGCCGAGCGGACGATCGTGCTGGAACTGCCGTCGGTCGAGCAGTACGGCGAGCGGGCGGCGGTGGTGGAATTGGCGCGGCGGACGGTGCGGTGGTGGCAGGCCCTGGAGCCGGCGCTGGCGGCGGGGCAGGGGCGTGTGCCGCCGCGGCTGATGATCGCTCGGCCCTGGCGGGAGACGGGGGTATCGCGGCGTGTGCTCTCGCCCGGGCCAGAACTTGCGGTGTGGGCGAACCTGGCGCGTCGGCTCAGCGGGCAGACGGTGGTCGGGACGATCGACACGATCCCCGGCGTGACGGCGCTGGTGCTCGCGCCGGCGCGGCGGCAGAGCACCGACCTGACAGCGGCGCGTGCGACGGGAACGATCGTCGCGTGGAACGAGACGGCTCAAGGGGACCGCGCGGTCGTGCGCGGGTACTTTGCTCCGGCGGACAGCGTGCTGACGCTCGTCGACATCTTCGGCAATCGGCGTGTGCTCAGCCCGATCGATGAGGGCGGGCAGTTCGAGATTCCGGTGGGGGATGTTCCGGTGTTCATCGAGGGCGTGGACGCGGAACTGGCGCAGTTTGCGCTGGGTTTCAGCGTTGATCCGGCGTTTGTGCCGGCGGTTTCTGCGGTGCACGAGCACAGCATCGTGCTGCGGAACCCGTGGCCGGTGCGGATCAGCGGCGAGGTGAGTCTGCCGCCGCAGCAGGGCGCGGCGAACCGTCGCGCGTGGACATTCAGCCCGACGAGCCCGATGCCGTTCACGATCGCGCCTGGCGGGACGACGCGGCTGCCGTTCTCATTCGCGTTCAACGCGAGCGAGGAGGCGGGCGAGCGTCGGCTGTCGGCGATCGTGCGGCTGAATGCGGATCGCGCGTACCCGCCGATGCGGCTGGGCGCGCCGATAACCATCGGGCTGGCGGACCTGGACATGCAGGTAACGGCGGCGCTGGGGCCGAGGATCGACGGTCCGGACGTGATCGTGACCGCGACGGTGACCAACACGGGCACGACCGTGCGGACGTTGCAGGTCGACTTTGCGCCGCCGGACTTGCCGCGTCAGCAGCAGCCGATCTCGAACCTTGCGCCGGGTGAATCGGCGGTGCGACGGTTCGTGCTGCCGCGAGCCGCGATGGCATTAAGCGGGCGTCGGCTCCGGGTGACGCTGTCGGATGTTGACGGTGCCGAGCGGCTTAACCGGTTCGCGGAAGTGCCGTAACGCGGCGGCATCGGCCGCGGAGACTCCTGGCGGCTCAGCCCGACGTCTTGTCGCTGATCAGGTGCATGCGCTGCGGCGCGGCCTGCGGGTGCATGGCGTGTCGTTCCATGGTTTCGCGCACGGCGCGGAGCAGCGCGGTGCGAACCTTGCCGAAGGCCGGGGTCTGGGCAGAGAGCGAAACGGTCCATGTCGTGTGCGGCGCGGGGGTGATTTCGGCCAGTCCCGCGGCGGGGGCCGGATCGCTCACGGCGCCGCTGGTCTGTGCCGCGATGCGAGCGGCATCGAGCAGGAGGCGCTCGGCCTCATCGAGAGAGATGTGGGCTCCGACCACCACGCTGACGGAGGCGCGGCGTGTGCGGTGGTGGGTCTGGTTCTCGATGATCCCGCCGAAAATCGCGGCATTGGGCACGATGATGCGGCGGTTGTCGCCTGTATCGAGGTTGGTCGTGAAGAGGTCGATGCCGTCGACGACGCCCGCCTGGCCGGCGACGATGACGCTGTCACCGATTTTGAAGGGACGGAAGATCAGCAGGAGCACGCCGCTGGCGAGATTGGAGAGGTTGCCCTGCAGCGCCAGGCCGATGGCCAGACCGGCGGCGGCGATGGCCGCGGCGAAGCCGGTGGTCTGGATGCCGAGCGTGCCCGCGCAGGCGATGAGCGCGAAGATGATGATGACCCACTTGACGAGGTTGGCCAGGAACTTCGAGAGTGTCAGGTCGACCTCGGCCCGCGCCAAGCCGCGGAGCACGGCGGTGCGAGCGGTTCGTGCGATGGTGTACGCGAGCACCAGCAGCACGAGCGCGCCGATGGCGGCGGGGAGCGCGTTGATGATCCAGGTGGTGGACTTGTCGACCAGGCCGGCCCATTGCTCGGGCGAGATCCACGATGAGGCGTTCGAAGCCTGAACGGAGGCGGACGGCGCAGCGGGTGCGGGAGCGGATGCGGCGGCGGTGGCCAGGAGAGTGAAGATCGGCATGCGGTTCTCTGTTGAGCGTGCGACACAGCCGCGCCGATGTGCTCGGCGAGGCTGAACAGTCAGGGGCATCTGTCAGGAATCGAGGGTAGAGCGGATCGGTCGCCGGGACGAGCGAATCAGCCCGCGGCGGGCAGTTCGCGCACGCTTACGTGCACGCTCAGCGATGAGCCGTCGGTGTCGTCGATGTGGCTTGAGCCGTCGCTGGCGATCTTGTAGACGCCGCGGGTTGGGGGCACATCGTCGTAATCGCGCCCGACGGCGACCTTGATGTGCTTGTCGTCGGTCAGGACGTTGTTGGTCGGGTCGACGCCGAGCCACTCCAGACCCGGCAACAGCACCTCGGCCCACGCGTGGGTGGCGTCGGCGGGATTGGGGGCTTGCGGCGAAGACTGGGCCGCGCCCGCGCTGCCGGCTGATGCGGCGCGATGGAAGAGGTATCCGCTGCAGTATCGCGATGGAATGCCGTGCAGGCGCAGGATCGCCAGGAGGATGTGCGTGAAGTCCTGGCAGACGCCCTTGCGATGGTCGATGGCCAGATCGATCGGCGAATCGACCTTCGTCACGCCGCGGTCGTAGGAAAAGTTGTGGTGGATGGTTGCGCAGGCGACCTTCACGAACGAGAGAGGGTCCTGATCGCGAACGCCGGGCGATTGGGGATGCAGCTTGAGGTCGTGCGCGAGGGCGACGAGTTTTTCGGTCGGGCGTGCGAGGTGCGAGGGCAGCAGGGCGTCGAGCAGGCGGCCCGCGGCGTTGAGGTCGCCGATGCGGTGCCACATGCCCGGCCCGAGGGTGGCGGGGATGGCAGGTCCCGGGCGGAGTTCAACGACCGACTCGGCGGAGATGACCAGCCGGTCGTGCGCCTCGGGGATGTTGAAGTGATGAACCTCGCAGCCGAGGTGGTCGCTGAACGTCGAGAGCCGCGAGCGGGGCTGGGTGGAGATGGTGAAGCTCAGGCACCGCTGGCGCGTGTCAAGCCGCGGCTTGAGGCGAGCCTCCATGACGCTTTCGCGCACCGGCTGCGGGTAACTGAAGGTCGTGATGTGTTCGATCGCGTAGTTCATGAAGAAAAACTGCTCAGGCGTATGTCTAGGCGGCAGTGTACTGATCCAAACTCAGATTTCTACGATTCCACCTTGAGTTCACGCCCGGAATGAATGCCCTAGGGAGGTGGAAAGGGTGAGCCCGCGCGTCGCCCAGTCAGTGCGGAACTGACGCGGAAGTGGGGCTTGTCGGCGTGAGTACTGAGAAGTCAATGGGATAGGAGATGTACTGGCGCGACACCGCGAAGTGCACGTCCTCACAGGACTTACGTACGTCCAGGACGACGCTGGTCAGACCCTTCTGCATGATTTCATGGAGGTCGCTGAATGAGAGCGAGGCCAGGGATCGCCCGACGATTTTGCGGGCTTCCCCGATCTGTGGACCTGAGCCGGAAGCGGACCGGTGCCGCAGCCTGACGCCCGCGGCCTCTCGCTCGAGAGCCTGGAGCGTATCGTTGATAACTTGAAGGCTGAAGCGGATCGAATGGGGGAAATCGGGGTTCAGCAAGAGGAACTCGACGATCCGTTCTGGGCGGAGTTCGGCGGAGTTGAGCTTGCAATAGGCCTCGTAGGCCGCGCTTCCGCGGAGCAGCCCGGCCCATTCGGTGTAGTCCTCAGCCGTGGGGGTGGCGGTGGGGGCCTGATCGAGCCATGCGAAGTGGGCGGCCAGAAGTGATGAGACGTTGCAGGCGCGTTCGATGGCGCGGCCGAGTTGCATGAAGTGCCAGCCTTGGCCGCGGGACATGGTGCTGTCGCTGAGGCCCTGAAAGAGATGCGCGGTGGTCTGGACGCGGTCGAAGAGTTCCTGCGGGTTGCGTGTTGCGAGGGTGTCGAGATCTTCGTTGGAGATCCAGATGTACAGGCGGTTGATCTGCTCCCACATTTCGCCGGAGATCTGCTCGCGGACCTGGCGCGCGTTGAAGCGAGCCGCGGCGACGCACGAGACGATCGACGCGGGGCTGTTCTGATCGAAGCCGACAAGCCGCAACGCGGCGTTGGTGTCGGTCATCGCCTCGCCCGGCAGTTCGACGCGCAGGCTCGTGAGCAGACGGAGCCAGCCGGCCATGGCCGCGGCGGGGGATTGATCGAGCGCCACCTGCAACTGCAGCGAGAGGACGCTGGCGGTATGCCCGGCACGCTCGAGATAGCGGCTCATCCAGTACAGGCTGTCGGCGACGCGTGAGAGCATCACAGGGCACCTCCGATCGACTCGCGGTCGTGGCCCGGGCTGAGCACCCAGGTGTCCTTGCTCCCGCCGCCCTGGGAGGAGTTGACGACCAGCGAGCCCTTCTTCAGGGCCACGCGTGTCAGACCGCCGGGGCAGATGACGACTTTGTCGACGCTGCCGGAGCAGATCACGTAGACTCGCAGGTCGATATGGCGGGACTCGAGCGAGCCGTTGATGAAGCACGGGGCGTGGCTGAGGCTGATGGTGGGCTGGGCGATGTAGTTCCGGGGATCGGCGATGATGCGCTGGCGGAACTCTTCGCGCTGCTCGGTGGTGGCGTGCGGGCCGATGAGCATGCCGTAGCCGCCGCTCTCGCCCACGGCCTTGACGACCATTTCGTGCAGGCGGTCAAGGACGAAGGCTCGGCTGTCGGCCTCTTCCATGAGATAGGTGTCGATGTTGGGCAGGATGGGGTCCTGCTTGAGGTAGAAGCGGATCAGGCGCGGAACGTACGCGTACACAGCCTTGTCGTCGGCGACGCCGTTGCCCACGGCGTTGGCGACGGCGACGTTTCCCATGCGGATCGCGGCAAAGAGCCCCGGCACGCCGAGTTGGCTGTCACGCCGGAAGACCACGGGGTCGACGAAGTCGTCGTCGATGCGGCGATAGATCACATCGACGCGGCGCAGACCCTCGGTTGTGCGGCAGTAGACCACGCCCTCGTGCACGAGCAGGTCGCGGCCCTCGACGAGTTGTATGCCCATCTGCCGGGCCAGGAACGCGTGCTCGAAGTACGCGCTGTTGAACACGCCGGGGGTCAGCAGCACGATGTGCGGGTCGGCGATGTCCGGGCGTGCCAGGGCGCGCAGGGCCGTCAGCAGCGACTGGGCGTAGTGGTCGATGGGCTGGATGCCCGCGGACTTGAAGACCGCCGGGAAGACACGCTTCATGACCTGGCGGTTGGCGAGCATGTACGACACGCCGGAGGGGACGCGCAGGTTGTCCTCCAGCACGGCGAATCGGCCGTCGGGCATGCGGATGAGGTCGGAACCGCAGACGGTGACGTAGACATCGCGCGGGACGGTCACGCCGCGCATCTCGCGGCGGAAGTGCTTGCAGGACCAGATGAGTTCGCGCGGGACGATTCCCTCGTCGAAGACGCGACCTTCGTGGTAGACGTCCTTGAGGAAGAGGTTGAGGGCGATGAGGCGCTGGGCCAGGCCGCGTTGAATGGTGTCCCATTCGTTGGCGGGAATCAGCCGCGGGAGCACGTCGTAGGGAAAGATCTTCTCTGTGCCGCGTTGGTCTCCGTAGACGGTGAAGGTGATGCCCTGATGGAGGAACGACATGTCCGCGGCGGCCTGGCGTCGGCGGAGTTCATCGGCACCGAGGGCGCTGAGGGTCTGGTGGAGGCCCTGATAGTGCGGCCGCGGAAGACCCTGCGTGTACATTTCGTCGTACGCGCCAGGCGGGACATCGGATGGGGGTTGGAGCATGCCCGGCGGAGATGGCGGGTGCGACGCGGCGTGGGCTGAGGGCATAAGGATTCTGTTCGCAGGGGTTGCAGGGTCCGGGGCACGGTCCCGATGAAGTGGGAAGCCCCGTTGGAACCGAGTATATCGAAATCTTGATCGCGTGCCGAAACTTCTGAACATCTGTGTCGACTTGCGCATCGAATCCGGGGTAGTCTGGAGGCCGCGGGGCATGAAGCCCGCGGTGAGCAACACGGTCCCCGAGCGAAAGGAAGCGAATGAAGTCCAAGGTGATGTCGATTCTTGCGGTTGCGGCGTTGGCTCTGCCTGTGAGCGGGCTGCTGGTCGTGGCGAGCCACGCGATGGCGCAGCAGGGCGACTCGCCCGCGAAGCGCGATCGCGGGAAGGACCGGGCCCAGGAGAAGGGTCGGTCGGGGAACGTGCGCGTCGGTTCGATGGCTCCGGACTTTTCGCTCAAGAACGCCGACGGCGAGACCGTCAAGCTGTCGGAGCTCAAGGGCAACGTCGTCATGATCGACTTCTGGGCCACGTGGTGCGGCCCGTGCATCGCGGCGATGCCGGCGGTGCAGAAGATGCACGAGGAGTACGAGAGCAAGGGCGTGAAGATCTACGGCATCAACACGTGGGAGCGCGGCGATGCGGTGAAGTTCAAGAAGGACAAGGGCTACACCTACGGCCTGCTGCTAGAGGGCGATGAGGTCGCCAAGCAGTACGGTGTGACCGGCATTCCGGCGTTCTTCATCATGGATCATGAGGGTCGGGTGATCTACACCGGCCAGGGCTTCAACGAGCGTGCGATCCGCCAGGCGCTCGATCGCGGCGTCGACCGGCTCGAGAAGTCGGGCAAGGCTCCGAAGACCGAGGACGGCGACAAGCCCAAGGACGAAAAGGACAAGGACGGCGAGAAGCCCAAGGACGGCGAGAAGCCCAAGGACGGCGAGAAGCCCAAGGACGGCGAGAAGCCCAAGGACGGCGAGAAGCCGAAGGACAAGCCCAAGGAAACGCCGAAGGAAACGCCCAAGGACAAGCCCAAGCCCTGAGCGATTACTCGGGTGGGGGTGGTGATCACGACCGTCTTCTCGCGCCCCCGCCTCACGGCGGGGGCGTGTCATTGATGAACCCACGCGCGGGCCGAAGGGCGCGGAACCAACAGGAAGGATTGAGCATGCGGCAGCGGGCACGATCGATCGCGGCGGTGGCGGGCGTGATGCTGGTGGTGATGATGTCCGCGGCGGCGCAGGCGCGGCAGTCCGAACCCAGCACCAAGCCCGACGGCAAGCCGGCATCGACGCCCGCGCCGTCGCCGTCGCCGGCACCGGCACCGACTCCGGCACCGGCTCCGCCACCGGGTCCGGCTCCGGCCGCGTCGCCCGCGGGGACGGAGCCGGCGGCTCTGCCCGCCGCGGAGGCGCTGCTGGAGCGATTCGTCGCGGCGACCGGTGGACGCGAACGTCATGCGCGTCTGGGTGCTCGGCTGAGCACCGGCGAGGTCGAGGCTGTCGGGCAGATCCGTGGCACTGTCACGATCCACCAGAAGGCCCCGGGCCAGATGATCGTGCGAACGGTGCTTGCACAACTGGGCACGATCGAGCAGACCACCGACGGTGTGCGTGCCTGGGAGAAGACCGCGACGCGTCCGCCCCGGTTGCTGGAGGGCACCGAACTGGCGGCATTCCGGCGGCAGGCGGCGATGCACTGGGCGATGGAGCCCGGGGCCCTTTATCGCGAGATGCGGACGATCGGCCGCTCCCGGTTGGCCGATCGATCGTTGCTGGATGTGCGGTTGGTCGCGTCGGACGGTTCGGTGATGGTGGCGTCGTTCGATGAGCAGACCGGGCTGCTGCTTGCGACCTCGTGGGATGTTGCGCGAGCCGACGGGCAGAAGGTCGCGGTGCGGGTGACCTACGAGCGCTACACCGCGGCGGACGGGGTGATTGTGCCGATGCGGATGACGACGCTGGTCGACGGCAAAGCGATCAGCACGATGACGCTGGAGAAGGTCGAGCATCCGGCGACGATCGATGACGGGATGTTCTCGATGCCCGAGGATGTGCGGGCGTTGCTCGCTCCGGCGAAGCCGGGTGCTCCGGCGGGGACCGGTCCCGCCCCCAAACCGATGCCCAAGTGATGTCGGTGCTTTGTGCGGGTGGGTGAAGCGTCCGAGAACGCGCGTGACGGACTCGGCACGATCGCCGGCGTGGCCGTGCTGCGCGGACGTGCTGCGCGGACGTTGCGGGGTGTCAAGGCGTGACGGTGGGTGCGGTTGTGTGGCGCGCCGTGCGCAAGTTCCCGCGTGTGGAGCGGCGAAAGACATCTCGGGGTGGTGAAGGTGTTTCCGCAGATCGATGTAACCCGGGGTCGATCGGCGTTGCGCACGCACGGGCGTGAGGAAGGCCGCGATCGGCGAGCAGGGACGTAGATCAGGAGAGACGCGTGAGCATTCCCGAGGCGGAGAAGTTCGAGGGTCGCCCGCTGGTACTTGTCGCCGACGATGAGACGCATATCCGTCTGGTGGTGGTGTCGAAACTGCGTTCGGCGGGAGCGGAGGTGGTCGAGGCGCGGGACGGTGCCGAGGCGCTGACGCGGGCCAGGGAGCGGCGGCCGGATCTGGTGATCACGGACCTGCAGATGCCGCATCTGAGCGGTCTGGAACTGGCGCAGGCGCTGATGACCGATGCGCGGACGGCGGGCGTGCCGGTGCTGATGCTGACGGCGCGCGGGTACTCGCTGAGCGATGATCAGGTGCGCGGGGCGAGCATTCTTGAACTGATGAGCAAGCCGTTCGGCGCGAGGGAGTTGCTGCGTCGCGCGGTGCTGCTGCTCAAGCGTTCGACCAGCGGCGCGAGCAATCTGGAGGCGGCATGAACATTCATCGTGTCGAGCCGGTCGCGCTGCCGACGATCGCGGCGCTGCGGAACCGCTGCCTGGAACTTGGTCTGCCGGTGTGGACGGTGAGTTCGTCGGGGGACCTCGGGCCGACGCCCGGAGACGACGCTTCGCTGGCCGGGTTTCTGGGCTCGCCGACGCTGCGTGGGCTGCTCGAGCCGATCGCGCGGGGCTGGAGCGGAGCCGATGAGCCTGTCCCGGTCTCGCCCGTGCGCGGCATGTACGTGATTCCGATCCGCGCACAGACGCTCGCGTCGGGCGGACGCGGGGAGACGCTGCTGGCGCTGGCGCTCTCCCCGGCGTGTCTGGAGGAGGAGTGGTTCGAGGTTGTCAGCATGATGGGCGGGCTTGAGGTTCGCTCGGCGCAGCGTCTGGTCGAGCACCTGTGCCGGCATCGCCCCGAGGGCATCCCGGCGCTCCACCTCACGCTGAGCTGGATGATCAACGACCTTGCACGCGTGTGCGACGATCAGGTGACGATCTCCGGCTTTACGCGGCAACTGACCGAGGGCTTCGAGACGATCGATGCGCTGTACTGCCTGGGGCGCTCGATGAACGTGCTGTCGCGGCCCAAGGAGTTCTTCGACAACGGCGTATCGCGGCTGCACGCGTCGATGAGTTTCGGCTGGCTGGCGGCGTACTTCGCCTTCGAGCCCGATGCCGCGGCGGTTGCCGGCGATCGACTGCTGCACAGCGGCGCGCTGCCGGGCGATCCGGGGGCGATCGTGGCGGCGCTGCGCGGGATGCTGGCCAACGCGCCGCGTTCGGGCGCGCCGATGGTGACGACATCCGTCCCCGGGCTGACGGGCGACTCGGGACAGGTGGTGGTGCTGCCCATCGTGCGCGGGGAGCGGCTGGTTGGCGCGGTGCTGGCGGGGGACAAGCGCGGCGAGGACCCGATCGTTTCCAGTTACGACACGCACCTGCTGGAGGCCGCGGGAGGGTACTTCGGGGCGTTCCTTGAGAACGCGATGCTGTACGCGCGTCAGCAGGCGATGTTCATGGGCACGCTCAGTGCGCTGACCAGCGCGATCGATGCGAAGGACCGCTACACCTGCGGCCATTCGTCGCGCGTGGCGTATCTGTCATCGCTGATCGCGCGTGCCGCGGGGCTCGGCGAGGACATGGCCGATCGACTCAACATCTGCGGGCTGGTGCACGACGTCGGCAAGATCGGTGTGCCCGAGGCGGTGCTGACCAAGCCGGGCAAGCTCTCGGACGAGGAGTTCGCGCTCATCAAGATGCACCCGGAGATCGGGCACCGAATCCTGCGCGACATCCCAATGCTCAGCGATGTGCTGCCGGGCGTGATGCATCACCATGAGCGTTGGGATGGCCGCGGCTATCCGCATGGGCTCAAGGGCGAGCAGATCCCGCTGGTGGCGCGGATCGTCGGTCTGGCCGACACGTTCGACGCGATGAGCAGCAGCAGGGCGTACCGCCCCGCGATGCCGCGCGAGAAGGTCATGGCCGAGCTGCTGCGTAGCGCCGGGACGCAGCTTGATCCATCGCTGGTGCCGATGTTTGTCACACTGGACCTGGCCGCGTACGACAAGATGGTCGCCGTTGCCGCGCCGCAGCAGCCAACGCTCCTGGTCGCGTCCGCGTCGACACCACCGCCCGCGAGTCACGCAACGCGTCCGGAGTCGCTGGCGGCCTAGGGCACGATCTTGCTGGTCGATGGCTCGCCGAGGGGCGTGGCGTCGACGTCGACATCGACCATTCGCTCCCATGAGCCCGCGACCGCGGCCATGATCATGCGATCTCGCAAGCCCGGCGGTGGGAACGAAAGGGTGTCGAGGTATCGGCCGATGGTCAGTGATCCGCGGACGGTCATGTTCGTGCCGGCGATGAGCGGACCGTGCAGCGAGAGGGTGCCGTCGAAGGAGATGGATCCGGTCGCGTAGACCGCGCCCGTGATGCCGCTGGTGAACGTGTCGTTCATCGACACATTCGCGGACTGAGCGACGGGTGTTTCCGGCGGGTTGAAGTTCACCGTGCCGCCTTCGCTGATGCTGCGTCCGTCCGTCCGAATCTCCAGCGGCCCGTCGACAATGAGCGCGGGGTACCCCGGCACGGCGGGCGACATGAGCACACCCTCGTCAACGCGTGTCGAGCTGCCGGCGTTGCGGAGAATGAGGGTGCCGACGACGCGGATGTTCCGCACGTTCACGGACTGGCCCCCGCAGTCGATGATGTACACGCCGCGATCGTTGAGAGACTCGTTCAGCGGGTTGCTCTGCGGGCTGAGAAGCACATCGCGAAGCTCGCCCCCCGCCAGCGCCGATCGCGGGATCACCGTGCCCTCGCTGGCGTAGGCGGCAACGACCGCGCTGGGCATGGTTTCGGCGCGGGAAAGGATCCGCTGAGCACCGTGGAACGTGCCGCCGGCGATGGCCAGGCTCTCGGCATCGGCGATGATGCTCGAACTTGTCGCCGCGATGCTGACGTTGGCCGAGATCGGGGCGGTCGCGATGATGCTGGCGCTGTTCAGAACCATCGTGCCGCCCGCGTGGAGCCCTCGGGCGAGGACGCTCATGGGGGTGTACTGCGGCTCGAGGCGCACCGCGAGCGTCTGGATCGCCTGGCCGACCTTGGCCGTCGCGCGGAGCGTGACGGGATCTGTCGCCGCGTCGGTCAGGTTGTCGTCGATCGGATCGAGAGCGTCGACCCGCACTCGTCCGGGAGTGAGCGGGAACTCCGCGATCGTGCCGCGGCTGTCTGCGCGAGAGCGCCAGGCCGTGACGTTGTTGATCATCTCCACGCCGACTTCGATACCCGACATGGCGAGCAACCGGGCGTGATCGGTGTCGGCGGTGAGCGAGGCGGTCCGCCGCTGGGCCTGCGCCAGCGTAAGACCGGTCAGCGAGATCGCCACGACGAGCGTCACCGTGGAGAGCACGATCAGGTAGACCGTGCCGCGCGTGCGGTGCGTGCGCACGGGTGCGTGCGCGGTGCGCGGCGATCGGCGAGCGCCCGCGATCATGGCTGCTCCTTGATCGCGGTTACGGTGCTCATGGTCGTCGATGCGTACGCGCGTGTCGGCGGGGTCATGATCGCTTCATCGTGCGCATCGGTCCGCAGCCTGCGGAGCGTGGTGACCGGCCGTCCGTTCCTGAACACGCTGATCTCGACGAGCTTGCAGCGGCGGTTCGATATCAGCGCGCCGTTGAGCTCGGCTGGAGCGAAGAAGGTCACGCGGGTCGCGCGTCGCCAGCCCTCGCCGGCGCTGACGATCGCGACATTGAGAGCATCACGCGGCGGGTTCTCGTCAAGACCGTTGTAGTCGTCGACGTCGTCCCAAGTTGAGCGATTCGCCTGCGCGCGTTCGACATCGCTCGGTCCGAGCGTCGCGGTGCCGGCAGGACCGTCGAACGGGCGCGACATGATCTCGCTCATGAGTTGCTGGGCGATCCACTGCCCCATCGCCGCATCGGCGGTGCGGGAACGCGTATCGACGACGCGGCCAACGGCGTTGAGCGCCGCCAGCCCCAGGCCCGCGATCAGCACGATCGACAGGAGCGCCTCAACCATCGTAATCCCCCGCGCGAGCGTCAAGGAATCACCCCCGGCGTGTTGGGCATGAGCATCGTCGTGCGCAAGGAGCCATGATCGGTCGCGATGCTCACGCCCACGCTCGTGAGCCTGTGCGTCGCACTGCCGGGCGGCGGGGCGGTGGTCACGCGTGCATAAAGCTCATAGACCAGGCTCCGCGCGCCCCCGTCGACCCATGTGCCAAGCAGCGCGTTTCCGGTGTAGTAGTCGCTGCCAACGGGCTGCGGGCCGGATTGAACGAACGCCCGCATAGATTCGATACCGCTGCGATGGGCCAGCACAACCGCGAGCCGCTGAATGCCGCCTGCGGGCATGGGTGCAACACCGCTGACCATGACGTTCAGCCAGGCACCGCTCGAGCTGAGGGTGGACTCGTTGAGCGTCGAGCTGAAGAGGGTCGATCCACCGATGGAGATCGTGCCGCTGACGGCGTTGCGGAGTTGGATGTCCGTCGAGCCGTCGATCAGACCCGAGCTGCGTGCGCGCACCCGCACGCGTGAGGGCGTCCAGGAGATCGCGTCGCTCGGCAGCGACACCCGGAAGCTCTGCGCGATGCTCGCCAGCAGTGTCACCGCGGCGGTTGATGTCTCCGACTCGCTCCCGCCCGACGCCACCAGAACCTCGCTGCCGACCACGGGAACGCCCGATGAACCGGGCGTCGATGCCAGGAGCATGTACGTAAGTGAGAGCGATGTGACCTGCGGGAGAACCGTCTCAGGAGCATCACTGTTCTCGGTGCGCGTCAGCGGTCCGTTGAGCGAGCCCGCCCATGCCCACGTCACGGTCTCCGGCTCGCCATCGCCGGTTCGATCCGGCAGCGTCAGGGCGATCGATGTGGGCGTGGCCTTGCGAACGCCCGTGGCAACCAGCACATCCTCGTTCAGCCGCGAGAGCGCGACGGAGATCTCGACCCGAGCCTGCGCGGTTTGTGCGCTTCGCCCGCCGGGAAGCGCGCTGGTGCTCAGAACGAACACGGACCCGAGTGCGCCGAGGATGATCGACGTGATGGCCAGCGTGACCGTGAGCTCGATGAGCGTGAAGCCGTGCCGCGTGCGCATCACTCGACCCCCTTCGGTGGCGACAGGTCCGGGTTGCGCTCGACCGCCCGACCGTCAACGATGCCGACCCAGCGGATGGAGTCGCCGACGCGGATGCGGAGGGATCCTGTCGACACGATTCGGCCGTAGGGATCGATGACGATCTGATCGTCGTCCGCGAGCGAGCTTGTGATGTCGGACACGAAGTAGGGTGACTCATCGAGCTCGACGCGCTCCGGCTCCGCGGCGTTATCGAGCGTTCTTCCCATTGGCAGGGTGTACGCCGCGTTGGCGGTGTCCAGTTGGATGATCATGGTCGTGCTGGTGGCGCGGGCCAGCGCCTGCGTCCGGCGGATGTCGGCGAAAACGCGTTCCATCGCGGCCTCGGCACGTGTGCGGGCGATCGAGCGTCCGTAGCGCGGCGCGACGATCGCCGTGGCGACGCCCAGCACGGCGATGACGACCAGGAGTTCCAGCAGCGTAAAGCCGTGGCGGTTCAAGCGGAAAGCCGCCCGTGAGCGTGCCGGTGGGCACGTTCGCGAGCGGCTGTGGGGTGCGGTTCGGATTCGGGCCGACAGCGGAGCGAGCACGGGCATCGTCCTCCTGCGCCCGCCTGCGGGCGGCTCAGTAGGTGCTGTACTTCACGCCGCGGGCGTCGAGCTCGGTGTCGGTGGTGTTGGCGCTGATCTGCCCGGTGGCTTCGGCGTAGATCCAGCCGATGCCGGTGGCGTCCGCCGCGGCGATACCGCGCGAGCCGCGCTTGGCGCCGACGGGGAGGGCCGGGATCTCGCGGAGGTACGGGCCGAAGATGAAGTCGTTCTTCTGTTCGGCGCTCGCCGTTCCCTGCTCATTGGTGAACTGCGTGAGCTGGTTCGTGATCTCCGCGGTCGCCGGGTAGGTGTTGCCGTGTTCGGTGTAGAACAGGTCGATCGCGTTTCGCAGCGTGCGAAGGTTAGCCTGCAGATTGGCGTCGGCAGCGCCGGCCGCACCGCGGCTCATGCGCGGGATCGCGATCGCGGCGATGATGCCGATGATCACGACAACGATGACCAGTTCAATCAGGCTGAAACCGCCGCGGCCGCGTGCAATTCGAGTGAACATGTGCTGCTCCATCGGGGTGCGTCGTACTTATGAACCCGAGCCACGATCTCATCGGGCCGTTGCGTCGCCAACTTGAGCGCGCACGCTCAAGACCGGCATCTGAGCCCGGAACTGGCACTCGGAATTCGTGGCGACGCCCGAGAACTCGTCGAGGCGGCGTAACCGGCGGCATTTCCCCGTGAGAGGGGGCAGCCCTTCTGCGTTATCGGTCGGCCGCGGCCTTCTCGCCGGCAACCCGCACGACCGAACGCCGGGCCTGCGAGATGGGCTCGGCGCTCCGCTGAACGCGATGCCCCGAGGGATCGATCAGCGTGACCAGCCCGCCCTCGACGCGTTCGATCGTCCACCCCGCGACGACGCTGCCCACGCTGCGGAACTCGCCGTCAACGATCGCGCCGACGCCGCTCATCGCGGCGCTGATGCTCGGCGGTGTCGGCGAGACCGGCTCGGATGCGGGCGCCGCGGCGACCCATCCGGCGGGCGGCGTGAACGCGTCGCGCTCCGCCGGCTGGAACGAGAGCGCATCGAGACGGTCGGCGAGGCCGGAGAGATCGAGGGTCGCCAGCGTTGTGCCGCCGCTGGCGGTCGTCGCGGGCGTGCGAGCGGCTGCCGGACGCGCGGCCGCGGGGCCGGCCTCGGGCGTGCGGCCCGCTGCCGCGACGGGGGCTCCCACGGCGGCCGCGGCGACCGCCGGCGCGCCGGAGTTGAGAACGAACCGATCGACGCCGAGCGCCAGAAGCGCCACGCCGAGCACCGAGAGCGAGATGGTTCGTTGACGATTCAGCCTCACGCGAGAAGTTGACGATTCGCGGGCGAGCCGGGCAAGGAATCCGGCAAGGCAGGGCGCGAATCGGCGCTTCAGCGATCCGCATCCCCGGAACGGACCCCCGAGACCGCACGATCCGCAATGTCGGACGCAGGCTCGTTGGTGCTGACCGCCTTGCCGCCCGCCGCGGCGAACCAGGTGAGCTCGACCGAGAACTCTCCCGCTTCCAGAGCCGCATCGGCGGAGCGAGACAGGATGAGTTTTCGCACGCCAACGTCGGGCAGCGCCTTTCGAAGGTCAACGAGCACGCGCCGAACCACCGACGGCGGGGCGCTGCCTGTGATGGCAATCGGCGTGACGAGGTACCGGCCGGCGGGCGCGGTCTCGCCCGCGTCGATCGAGCCGATGCGCATCCCCAGCCCACGCGCCGACTCCAGCAGCGCTGTCACGTCGCGGAGCACCCGCGTGCGCTGATCCGGGCCGGAGAGCGTGACTTGCGAGCGGGTCTGCTCGTTGTCCAGCCGCTGGTGCTCCTGGCCGAGCGACTGCACCGTCTGGGCCAGGTCGCGCGTCTCGTCTCGCGCGGCCTGCACCTGCGAACGCAACGCATCGATCTCGCTCCGCCGCTGGAGCGCAGGGTGAACGCCCGCGGCATACGCCAGGCCCGTGATGATGAGGAGCGCGGCTGCGCACGCACCATCGAGCCCGCGCGGCGAGCCGAACAGATCGCCGGGCCTCATGGCGCACCCCCGGTGGCCCGCGCGCCGCCGGACGGAGCCGCGGATGCGGCATCACGAACGGAGATGTTGAACGTGCAAGTGATCGTGAACTCCGCGCGCTCCGCACCGGCGACTGTGCGTGGACGCGTCTCGCTCAGCGTGACCAGCGAGAACAGGCCGGTGCCCTCCATGCGGAGTGCAAAGTCCGCGGCATCTCTCGGCGAGTCGCCCACGCCGCGGAGGGTCAATGACGGCACCGTGGTCCGCCCTGCGGGCGGCAGGAGCTCCAGGCGCTCGAGCACAATCCCCGGCCCCATGAGCGTCGCGAGCGCGTCGAGCAGCGTGCTCCAGTCCGGCTGTCGACCGACGGCTCGTGAGGCCTCGACGGTGGTGCGCAGTGACGCGTTGCGGGCTCGCAGCGTCGCGACTTCCCGCGTGAGCGTTTCACGACGTTCCTCGAGTTGCGCGACCTCCGCCGACAGGCGAGCGGGCTCCAGCCCGCTGCCGATGCTCAGCCAGATCGTCGCGCCAAGCATCAGCGCTGCGTACCCGCCCCCGATGCGCAGCCATGTGGCGCGACGGGCGCGCATCGCGCGGGCGTGCAGGATGTGGCCCGGGAGCAGGTTGGCGCTGATCACGCGACCCTCCTTGCTCGGGTTGTGCGCGACGGCACATGCCATGTCGACAGCCCGCGGGCCGCAAGCAGCGCCGGCGGGCAGCTGATCAGTGCGGCGCCCGCCAAGCCCTCCCGGGAGATCAAGTCCGCGAATCCCGGCAGCGCCGCGGCATCGCCAGTGAGCAACACGACCGACTCCGGCCCATCGCCCGCGGCGAACCGCCCGGACGCGTACGCGCCCGACACGCGGGCCTCTTCCGCGAGCGCACGCACCGTCGGTGCAGCGCAGTCGTGCAGAACATCGAGCACGGAGCGCCCGCCGGGGTTCGATGCGAGCGCCGCGGCGTCGGTCGCGCACCAGAGTTCGTGAACGACGGCCGGCTCGACACCCAGCCGCTGCGCCGCGAGCGACATCGCCTTGCTCATCGCCAGATCAGACAGCGAGCGCTCGTACACGAGGGTTCGCCCGGCGAAGATCAGGATCGTCGCGCCATCACGCCGCGTGTCGATGACCACCGAAGTCACGCCCCGGCCCGGGGGGAGCGAGGGCATCACGGCGCGCCAAAGTGCCAGCGAGCGCACATCCACCGCGAGCACGTCCGCGCCGGCGGCGACCCAGGGCGTCAGCAGCGATTCAACGTGCGAGTGCTGAGCGCCCACGGTCATCGCGCTCGTCGCGCCCGCTCCCGGCCCCGCCGCACCGCCGACGCCCGCAGATGCGCCGATGCCGGGCATCGCGGCGCCCGCGGGCAGAGCCCACCACGCGCACTCGATCGCGCGATCATCCCACCGCCTCAGGCGCGCAAGTTCGGCCCTGGCCAGTGTGTCAAGCGGGGCCTTGCTTGTCAGCGGCGGGAGCGTGATGACCTCACCGGCGACGTTCGGGCCGCTCATGCCCAGCACGATGCTCCGCCCGCGAAAGCCCCGCCGCGCAAGCACGCCCATGACGCGCTCGGCCTCGGCGTCGCTCACGGGCCCGCCCGATGGTCGATCGAGGATCGCCGAGCGTTCCAACGCTGGGACGACACCATCGGCGTGCGGGGCCGACTGCGCAAGTACGATCGCGCCGGGTGTGACGTCGACACCGATCGGCGTGGCGTGGATCTGGCCGGGCCACCTCACGGTGCACCTCCCGGCGTTCCCGCTCCGCCGCCGGCGCTGGTCAGATCGAACAGCGGCAGGAACATGCTCGTGGCGATGACCCCCACGACCAGCCCGAGCACGATGAGGATGATCGGCTCGATGAGCGACGAGATGGTCCGCAGTGAAATCTCGTTGTCTTCATCCATGAAGTCGGCGACGCTCAGCAGCACGGGCGCAAGCTGGCCCGATCGCTCGCCGCTGCGCACGGCCTCGCAAACGCTCGGCGGGATCAGGCGCGCGTCCGAGAGTGCGCTGCACATCGACTCGCCCCGGGTCACCGCGTCCTGCGCTTCGCGGAGCAGCGTTCGGTAGAGGCCGTTGCCCGCGCTCGCGCCGGTCAGCGCCAGCGCGTCGACCAGTGTCACGCGGCCCTCCAGCAGCACCCCAAGGATCCGCGCGATGCGCGCCGTGATCAGCGACCGTGCCACGCCGCGGATCTGCGGCAGCATCAGCAGCGCCCGATCGCGGAGCCCGCGCCCGGACTCAGAGAGCAGCCACGCCAGCCCGCCCAGCCCCGTGGGCACCGTCACCAGCAGCACCGCCCACCACCACGCGCGTAGGAACGCGCTGGCGCTCATGAGCATCTGCGTCGTCGGCGGCAGGTCCGCGCCGAGGTTCTCGAACATCCCTTCGAACCGCGGCATCACGAACGCGACCATCGCCACGACCACGATGAACGCGATGAACAGCAGCAGCGACGGATAGATCATCGCGCCCGAGAGCGACTGGCGGACCTTGACCTCCTGACGGTTGAGCGTCGCGATGCGCAGGAGCATGTCGGCGAGCTTGCCGCGGGACTCGCCCGCCGCGATCAGGCTCGTGACCACCGGCCCGAACCAGGCGGGGTGTGAGGCCATGGCCTCGTTGAGCGTTCCGCCGTTCTCCACGCGCTCGCGCACGTCGCGCATCACCTCGCGGAACGGGCTGTCGGGGATCTGCTTCTCCAGCACCAGCAGGGACTCGGCCAGGGGCGTGCCCGTCTGCACGAGCACCGCGAGTTGCCTGACCATCAGCCCCGTGCTGCGCAGCCGCGAGGTGGCGCCGAAGGCCATGCTCAGCGATGTCCACCCGCTGGTGACCATCCCGAGCGCGCCGCCCGAGGATGAAGCGTTCGCGCTCTGGTTCGCGCGTGTCCCGTCGCTGCGCTGATCGCTCGCGGCGTCGGCCTCGCTCAGGCCGGAGACGAACACGCCGCGCTTGCGGAGCATCTCGCGAGCCTCGCCGATGCTCGGCGCGTCGATCACGCCGCGGGCGGGAGATCCGTTGACGTCGTATCCGTTCCAGCGCACGTTCACGCGACGGCCCTCCCGTCGTCGGGAAGTGTGCAGGCCTCGCCAAGCGCGGCGGGCGTAAGGGGCTGGGCGCCCTTGAGCGAGCCCACGTTGGGGTCTTCGTCGTTGTGCGTGACGCGCAGGACTTCCTCGAGGCTCGTCTTTCCGTCAAGGGCGAGCAGCACGCCCTCCTGGCGGAGCGTGAGCATGTTCTCGCGGGTGCACTGCTCGCGAAGTTCGTGTGTCGCCGCGCCGCGATGGATCATCCGCCGGATCGTCGGCGTGACCTCCATCACTTCGTACACACCCAGGCGTCCCTGGAATCCGCTGTCGTGGCAGGCGGGGCAGCCGCTGCCCTTGCGGAAGCTGCGGCCAGCATGCTCGAGCAGCCCCGCATCGCGCAGCACAGCTTCGGTGGGGTAGTACTTGGTCGCGCACTTGCCGCAGATCGTCCGGGTGAGGCGCTGGGCCACCGCGCCGTTGAGGGCGCTGCTGAGCAGGTACGCCTCGATGCCCATGTCGTTGAGCCGGGCCACGGCGCCGGGCGCATCGTTGGTGTGAAGCGTCGCGAGCACCAGGTGCCCGGTCAGCGCCGCCTGCAGCGCGACACGGGCGGTCTCCTGATCGCGCACTTCGCCGACCATGATCACGTCGGGGTCCTGCCGAAGGATGCTGCGCAGCGCCCGCGCGAAACTCATGCCGATCTGCTCGTGAACCTGGATCTGGTTGACCAGATCGAGCTGATACTCCACCGGATCCTCGACCGTCAGGATGTTGACCTCCGGACCGCGCAGCAGGTCCAGCGCCGAGTACAGCGTCGTTGTCTTGCCGCTGCCCGTCGGGCCGGTGACCAGCACCAGCCCGTGCGGCTGCTCCAGCACGCGCTTGAAGATCGCCAGCGCCTCGGCGCGGAAGCCCAGATCCTCCATCCGCACCTTGAGGTTCGCCTTGTCGAGGATGCGAACCACGACCTTCTCGCCGAGCAGCGTCGGCATCGTGCTCACGCGGAGGTCGATGTCGCGCTCCTCGGCGATGATCCGCACGCGCCCTTCCTGCGGCACGCGCTTCTCGGCGATGTCCATCTTCCCGATCACCTTCACACGCGAGACGATGCTCGCGTGCATCCCCGGCGGCGGACGCATCAGGTCGCGCAGCACGCCGTCGATGCGGTAGCGGATCCGCGTGCCCTTGCGGTCGGGCTCGATGTGGATGTCGCTCGCCCCGTCGCGCACGCTCGTCAGCAGCGCGATGTTCACCAGGTTCACGATGGGCGAGCCCGCGACGAGCTTGTCCAGATCCGTGCTCGGCCCGTCGTCGACGCTCTCGCGCTCGACCACCTCGACGTTCTGCTCCGCCAGTTGCGTCAGGAACGCTTCGACGCTCGACGTGCCCGTGTCGCCCTCGCCGGAGCCGCCGTCGCCCGAGCCGCCGCGGCCGCTGGAGAGCTTGCGGATGTACTCGAGGATGTTCGCTTCCATCGCCAGCACCGGGCGGATGCGGCAGCCGGTCAGTTCGCGAAGTCGGTCGATCGTCGGCAGGCTCCCCGGCTCGGCCATCGCGACCGTCAGCACGCCGTGAACCTTGAACATCGGCAGGACCTTCAGGCGCTCGGCCTCCTCGGCTCCGAGTTCCTTCAGCAGCGCGGGGTCCGCCAGTCCGTGACGGATCGATACGCCCTTGACGCCCAGGCACCGCGCCAGCGCACGAACGAGCGTGCCCGGGTTGACGATGCCCTGCTCGACGAGCAACTGGCCAAGCTGCAGGCGATTGGTCCGCTGGTCCGCGAGCGCGCGCTCCAACTGCGCCGGCGTGAGCACGCCCTCGGCCACGAGCGCCTCGCCGATGCGGAGCCGACGCTTGGATGCGGGCGCATCGGCGGCAGGGGCCGGCACGCCGGCCGGGCGCTCGTCCGCTCGTTCCTCAGGCTGTCCTGCCGCCGAATTCGCCACGATCAGAGATCCTCCGGTCCGTGCACTTGGGTCTGCTCTTGCTCCGCCGCATCAATCGGGGTTGTCGCCGCTTACAGGAAGCTCCGCACGGCCGTGCCCACATCCTCGTAATGCTCGAAGAGCCCGCTCAGGTCGGTCAGATCGAGAACCTCGCGCAGCGTCTCGTTGGCGCCGCAGAGCCGCAGGGACTGGCCGCTGTCGCTGAGCGTGCGCGTGGTATCGACCAGGGCCTCGAGCCCGGCGCTGTCAACGTGCGAGATCGCCGACGCGTCGACGACGAAGCGCCCGAGGCTCTCGCGGAGCACCTCCTGTGCGTGCGACGCGAACTCGCCCGCGCCAGCGCCGATCAGCGGCCCTTCGGGCTTGAGCACCGTGACTGCGCCGTGTCGTGTCTGACTGACGTTCATGGGTGGTGCACCGAATGCGGCCCTACGCGGCCCTACGCGGCCTTTGCAGTCCGCGTGCCGGGGAGCGTGAGTGTGAAGGTCGATCCCTTGTTCAGTTCGCTGGTCACGGTGATGTCCCCGCCGTGGAGCCGCGCGACATCGCGCGCCAGCGCCAGGCCCAGGCCGGAGCCGGTGATCTCCGCGAGCCGTTCGTCCTTGGCGCGATAGAAGCGCTCGAAGACGAGCGCCTGCTCCTCGGGCTTGATGCCGATGCCGGTGTCGATGACCTCGAAGTTCACGCTCGCGGCGTTGCTGTCGACGCGCAGCGTCACACTCCCGCCGCGGGGCGTGTACTTGACTGCGTTGCCGAGCAGGTTGTGCAGCGCCATGCCGATCTTGTCGCGATCGCCCTGGAGCACGGGCAGCTTCGGCGGCAGGTCGAACGCGAGCGTGATGCCCTTCTCCAGGGCCGGCGCCTCGAACTCGGCCCGGAGCTCGTCGAGCATCTGCGCGACGCGGACGTCGCCGGAGCGGAGCTTCATGCTGCCCGCCTCGATCTCCGAGACGCTGAGCATGTCGCCGACGATGCGCTCGAGCCTCCGGCTCTCGAGGTTGATCACGTTGAGGGCCTGCGCACGGGCCGCGGGCGTCATCGGCTCGCCCTCGGGCGTGTCGGCCTCGAGCAGCTGCTCAACGTAGAGCCGGATCGCCGTCAGCGGTGTCCGGAGTTCGTGCGTCGCGTGCGCGACGAACTGATTGCGCGACTCATCGGCCACGCGCTGCTGCGTCACGTCCTCGATCACGACCAGCGCGCCCGCGTCGTCCTCGCGACGCACGGCGCGGACCGTCATCCGCAGCACCCACCAGCCCGCGGGACGCTCCGGCACGCTTCCGCGACGATCGCTCGGCTCCGCGAGTTTCAGCGTGCCGCCTTCGCGATTGCGTCGGACCTCGATCACCCTGCGCCCCCGGGCCGTGCCGTCACAGGCTTCGCGTACCGCCGTCGCGACCGCCTCGTCCCCGAGCATCGCCATCGCGCTCTGGCCCTCGAGTTTCTCGCGCGTGGTCTCCAGCAGCACCGCCGCGGCACCGTTGGCGTATCGCACCCGCCCGTCGTGCGAGACAACGAGCATCCCGATCCACATCGCGTCGCAGGCCCGAAGCACTTCGCCGCTGCGCACGCCGTTGGCGCCGATCCCCGCCTGCGCAGCCGCGCCGGGCGAGCCCCGAGTTGCGTCGGCGGATCTGGCTCCGTCGGTTGATCCGGCTCGCCCCGTCGCCAAAGGGAGCGCGTTCTGATGCGGGCCGAGCCCCGAGTTTTCGTTGGTGTCCGCTTCCGCTCCGACCGCGTCCGCTCGATCGCCCAGCGCGCGGCGCACCGCCGCGAGTGTCCGCAGTGTCTGCAGTTCATCCAGCAACGCGTTGAGGCCGCCCGCTGCACGATGCAGAGAATCATCGATGCGCAGCGCCTCGGTGCAGCGTTCGCCGCGAGCCGCGGCCTCGAGCGCATCGCGCACAAGGTCCACACTCCGTGTCCGCGACGCGACCCAGCGCACACCCCACCACGCCGCGCCGAGCCCGGCGAGAACAACACCGCCCATGCCGACCATGAGTTGCCATCGCAGCATCGACGCATCGACGGGCGACGCACGCACGCTCAGCAGTGCCTCGCCCAGACCGGGAATACTCACGACCTCCTCGTGCTCGAGCATTCCGGTCCCGGTATCGGCGCGACCGCCGGTCTCGCCGGTTCCGAGCGCGCCGGCCCGCGTGACCGTGCCCTTCCAGCCGCCGGCGATGTCCGCCTCGCGCACCGTGATCCGCCGCGGCTCCGCATCGGCCAGCACCCCGCCATCGGGCAGCGTCAGCCGAACTTCGCTCAGTTCGTAGCGCGTCGCGGCCTCGGCCAGCTGCGCGCGGTACGCCGAGAGTTGACCGCGAGCCAGCGCCAGCTCGCCCTGCCTGGTCAGGAGCTCGGTCACGATCCGCACCTGTTCGTGCCGCGAAGCGGTCTGCGAGCGCTCCGCGGCCTTGAGTGTCCACCACATCCCCGCCGCGACGCTCAGAATCAGCGCGAGCATCCCGAGCCCGACCGCCCACGCCAGCCGCGGAGCGCCGCCGCCAACGTCGCGTGCGGACGACGCGCGAACGCTCGACGGGCCATCCCGCATCCCGGTCGCCTCGGATTCGGGAACTGCTCCCGAATGTGCGGGTTGTCGGTCCGACTCTGGCACGTGCCTGCTCCTGCGGAGGTTGTCGACCACCCCCGGAGGGCTATCGGATCGCCCGATCTGGGCCTTTGTCCCGAACGTGCCGATTGGAGAGGACGCGGGGCGGTTGGTGCGGCCTGTGCGGGCGTTCGCCGGCCCATTCTGGCCGCAGCCGGCGCGATTGGATCCGGTAACACCCTCGGTCCACCCCTGCCTCGGGCCACCATTTTCGTGGGAGTTTGTTCATGTCTGCGTCCGCTCGACCTGTGATTCGAACCTCGTGCCGCTCAGTCGTCTCCGCGTCGGTCCTCCTGCTGTTCTGCGGCATGGCCATGGCCCAGCCAGCGGGCGATGCGCCGGCCAAGCCCGTCGAGCCCGCAGAAGCCGACAAGGCCGCCGGCACCAAGTCCCAGACCCCCGACCCGACGCCGGTTTCAACGGATGCCGACATCGCGGCCGGTCGCAAGGAGCCGGCGGACGGCCAGACATTCCGCGTGGCGGGCGACATGGATGCGACGGTCACACGCCGCGGGGACTCGTTCTTTGCTGGCCGCTCGGCCATCACGACGCCGCTGCCCGTCGGTTACCCCGACCCCACGCCTCCCGGCGCGATCGACATCAAGCGGTACCCCAGCGTGCGCCGCGCCGAGATCACCGGCAGTGTCAATCCTGCCATCGGCATGAATGTGGGCTTTTTCCCGCTGTTCAACCACATCAAGCGTCGCGAAATCGAGATGACTTCGCCGGTGGAAATGAACTACCAGGGCCTGCGCAAGGCCCGTGAAGATCGCTCTGGCCCGCAGCAGTGGACCATGTCGTTCCTCTATCGCTCCGCCGACCTTGGCCCGGTCGGCGATGATGAGCGCGACCAGCGCGTCAAGGTCGTCGACATCGATCCGGTGACCGTCGTGGCCATCGGGTTCAAGGGCGGATACGGCTTGCCGCTCGTGCTCGACGGTGTCGAAAAACTCGATGTCTGGTTCGCGCAGAACCCGCAGTGGGAGGCGGTCGGCGAGCCGCGGTCGTTCTTCTACAACGGCCCGGAGATGCCCAACCGCGATAAGTGGGGCGAGGTGCAGGTCCCCATTCGACCCAAGCCGCAGGCCGCTCCGGGGGCCGAAACTGCGGCGGGCACGCCGACCACGCCCACAGCCCCCGCCCCAGCACCGACCAAAGACCCATAACGAGTGTGAATGTGGGCGACTTCCGTTGGATGGGCGGTCTGATTGAGCATCCAACGGCCTGAACTGGGCGTATGCTCATCGGGGAGAACACTCATGCCCGCGCTGGCCCGTCCATCTCGCGACCCGTTCACCCGCACTCGTCTGGTCATCTACTCCGCAGCCGCGGCGGTCGCGCTGATCGGCACGCTGTGGCCGTCGAGCAGCCCGCTCGCGCCGTCGGCCGCGCATGCTTCGTTGCTGGCGTCGAGCAAGACGATCGAGAACCTGCAGGCCGCGTACACCAGCGCGATGCGCATGGGCGAGGCGGCCCGGCAATTCGCCGCGCGCGCCGAGGAGGACGGATACCCGAAACTCGCCAGTCTTCTGCGGGCCACAGCGCGCTCGCGAGAGATTCACTCGGGCCTGTTTGCCGCGGCGATCAAGGCCGCCGGCGCCGTCCCCACCCTCGCGGCCGAACCCAAGGCGCCCAAGAGCGGCACCACCGCTGAGAATGTCGCGACGCTTCTGGCCCAGGCGAAAGACGAGCGCGACAACACGCTGCCAAAGTTCACCTCCCAGGCCCGCACCGATCGCAACACACAGGCGGCCGATGCGCTGCGGCACGCACGCCAAGGTCTCATCGAACACGCGCGTCTCCTTGGCGAGGCGAGCGAGAACCTCGATGCGATGAAGGCCCCGAAGTCGGCGTACTTCGTCCATACCCCCTGCGGCTTCCTGGTCGAGAAACTCGACATCCAGCGGTGCCCGGTGTGCTTTGGAAAGCGCGAGGATTTTCAGAGCGTCGACTGAAGTATCGGACTTGAGCAACTACCCTGATCGGGCTAATTCTTAGTGTCGAGACCGGGTCTTTGGGCCATTGGCCGGGGAATTGTTGCCCGGACTGTTGCGACTCGGTTAAGATGTTTGTGGAAACACAGAGAATCCCCGGGTTCGGTGTTTGTGGGAATATGCGGCGTCTCGTACTGGATTTGGATTTGAGAGAGCGCACGCGGGGAGGTTCTGAAGGATGCTCCTGTGTTGGTCGATATAGGGGGAATCAATCGCAGAGATACGGACTAGTCAGAGCGTCGCAAGGATGGGTTGAGGGAAGAAGCCATCCACAATTTTGGAGTCGTTTAGCCAAAACCCTCAACTCTGCTACGCTTCACGTGCCGTAAACGTTTCAAGGCCCCTCCAGCAAGTGACCTCGGAGAATCGAGATGAATCAGGCGTCAGGTCAGTTTGAGCCGTGCGTGTACGTGGTTGACGACGATCCCGCGATCCGGCGGAGCCTGAAGTTTCTTCTAGAATCTGTGAACCTGAAGGTCTGCACTTATGAGACGGCCGAGCAGTTCCTCAGGGAGTTTCCGGTCAACGCGGTGGGGTGCGTCGTCGCGGATGTCCGCATGCCGGGCATCGGCGGCCTCGAGCTTCAGCAGCGACTGGTCGCCAACAACTTCACGATTCCCGTTGTGGTGGTGACCGGCCACGCCGATGTGCCGATGGCGGTTCGGGCGTTCAAGGCCGGTGTACGGGAGTTCGTCGAGAAGCCGTTCAACGATCAGGCGATTCTCGAGACCATTCGCTCGGCGGTTGAGCACGACGTCAAGCAGCAGGCGCTGCGCCAGCGTCAGCGATATGTTGCCATCCGCGTGTCGCGCCTTACGCCGCGAGAGAAGGAAGTCTGCCACCTGGTTGTCACGGGCAACGCGAACAAGCAGATCGCGGCGAAGCTGGGTCTGAGCGAGAAGACGGTCGAAATCCACCGCGCCAACGTGATGCGGAAGATGGATGCGCCGAGCCTCGCCGAACTGGTCCGCATGGCCGTGGTGTATGAGGAAGCGCTGGGTCCGATCCAGCCCTCTCCTGCCGGCGGCGGCGAGAGCACGTCCAACGCCCCCATGCAGTCGGCACAGGCCTGAGTTTCCGCCGCGCGGCGCGGGCGAGCCATCGCGAGAGATCGCTGGCGTGGCACCGCGGCCGGTTTACACTCTGGCTTCATGAAGTTCACGACAACGATCTGTGCCGGATTCCGGCGGCCCATGCTCGCTCGGATTGCGGCTGTGTTGTTGATGCTCGTCCCGTGCGTGCGGGCGATCGCTCAGCCCGGGCTCGCGCCGCGCGAGACGGTGACGTTCGCGGTCACGCAGACAACGACCGTCGGCCAGTCGGTCTATGTCGTCGGTGATCTGCCCGAACTCGGCGGCAATGACACATCGCGCGCGATCAAGCTCTCGCCCGGTGCCTATCCGCTCTGGCGCGCGACCGTCTCGCTCCCGGCGGGGCGGACGTACACGTACCGCTTCATCGTCCGCAGCGACGGCCCGACGCAGCAGAACGGGGCCGCGACAACGGTGCAGGGTCCGCTGGTCGCGAGCACCGCGCAGCAGCCGCGGCCGACGCGGAGCAAAGCGGTGTGGATCACCTCGGCGTATGCGCAGCCTGTGCTCTGGTGGCGGGCGATCTCGCCCGTCGCGGGCTCGGCCTTCACACCCGTGACGATGACCCGAACCACCGTGACCGGCCCGGCACGTTCGGGCGATCGTGCGGGCGAGGGCACGTTCATCGCTTGGGGGATGCACGCAGCCGGCGAGGCGTTCGAGTTTTACGTGACCGATGCGGCTCAGCCCGGCTCGCGTACGCCGACGACCGGCACGTATGCGACGAATCTCGATGGGGTGTTCGTGCAGGATGGGCAGATGTTCACGTATGTGCCGGCGTGGAGCGTCGGCGGCGCCCGGCGCGCGTACTCGACATCGAGCGTCCCGACGGTGTTCTCGCCGCAGTTGAACGAGACGCGCGGCTATCGCGTTTTTCTGCCGCGGGGCTACGGCCAGCACACCACGCGCCGCTATCCGGTGCTGTACATGCACGACGGGCAGAACGTCTTTGAGAGCGGCGCGTTCGGCTCGTGGAACGCGGCGGGAACGATCGCGTCGCTGCAGGCGTCCGGACGCATGAGCGAGGTGCTCGTCGTCGCCATCGACAACGGTCCGAACCGACTGCGCGATTATCTTCCATCGACCGACTCGCTCGGCGGCACCGGCCGCGGCGAGGCGTACCTGTCCTTCATCCGCGACACGCTCAAGCCGATCATCGATGCGCAGTACCGCACCAAGCCCGATGCCTTCTGGACCGGGCTCATGGGCAGCAGCATGGGAGCCGTGATCTCGCTCCAGGGCGTCTGGGACTTCACGTCCACCTTCACCCGCGGCGGCCTGCTCAGCGGCGCGTGGCAAACGTGCCCGAACTACCTCACGCGCGTCCGGACCACACCGGTGCGGGCCGTTCGGATGTGGCTGGATAGCGGCGACAGCGGCACCAGCGCCGACAACTACTGGCTCACGCTCGGCCTGCGCGATCACTTCGTCGAGGGCTCTGCGTCGAAGTACGCGCTCAGCGGCGCGCTCCAGCACATGGTGGGCTTCGGCCAGCAGCACAACGAGGCGGCATGGGCAGCGCGGCTGCCCGATGCGCTCACGCACCTTTATCCCGCGCAGGAGGAGCCGAACGACTTGCTGCGGAGCGTCTTCGGGCCGCACTGGAATGTGACCGGCGATGGCGTGATGGGTATCGAGGATGTGTACGCCCAGAGTGTCCAGAACGCCCCCGGCGCCGGCGGCACGCGGAGCGACGCGGATCTCAGCGGCACGATCGACGCGGCCGACACGGCGCTCATCGAGCGTGCGGTCCGCACGGGCGAGACGGCGGGCATGTCGCGATAGCGGACCTCAGGCTCTGCCCGAGCGCGATCGCGCGAGAAGATCCAAAGCCGCGTTCACTCGGGCGTGCAGGTCGGCATCGGATCGCTCGACAAAGTTGATGTGCCCGAGTTTCCGTCCCGGCCGCGGGGCCTTGTCGTACAGATGCAGGCGCGCGCCTGCGAGCGACGCGAGCGCCTCCGTCGGCGGACTCTGTCCCACGATGTTGATCATCGCGCACGCGCCGAGCGCCTCGGTCGAGCCCAGCGGCCAGCCCATTATCGCGCGAAGATGATTTTCGAACTGGCTCGTCACGCAGCCGTCGATCGTCCAGTGCCCTGAGTTGTGAACACGCGGCGCGGTCTCGTTGGCGAGCAACCGCCCGTTGTGGTCGAAGAGTTCGAGCGCCATCACGCCGACATAGTCCAGATGCTCCATGATCGCGCGGGCGTAGCCGTGCGCGGTGGACTCCATCTCGGGGCTGAGCGGGCTCAACGGGGCGAAACTCGTGTGCAGAATCCCCGACTGGTGCGTGTTGAGCGTCAGCGGGTAGAAAGCGACCTGGCCCTTGACGCTGCGGACCGCGATGACGGACAGCTCGCGCGTGAATGGCACGAACGCCTCGAGGATCAGCCCCGCGCTGCGAACGCCGCCGGCATCCTGAGCGAGCCCCGCAGTGAGCGAAGCGAACGCCGGCTCGATGTCCTCGGGTTTGCGCAGCACCTGCTGCCCCTTGCCGTCGTATCCGCCGCGGCGGGTCTTGAGCACGCCAGGCAGACCCAGGCTCGCGATCCCCGCGCGAAGGTCGTCCAGCGAGTCGATGGGCAGGAACGCGGGAGTGGGGATGTTCAGCGTGCGAAAGAGCGACTTCTCCGCGAGGCGATCCTGCGAAACGTCGAGCGCCCGCGGGCCGGGGCGAACGGGCACGGCGCGTTCGATGTGCCGCGCCAGTGCCGCAGGTACGTTCTCGAATTCGTAGGTGCAGACGGTCAGGCCCCGCGCGAAGCGATCCGCGGCGGCCAGGTCATCGAATGGCGCCAGCACGCACGCGCCCGCGGCACACGCCGGCGCATCGGGCGTGGGGTCGAAGAAGCGGAATCGCAGACCCATGGACAGGCCCGCGAGCGCGAGCATGCGCCCGAGTTGGCCGTTGCCCAGCACGCCGACGGTCGCGGCGTCTGCTGCAGCGTGCGAGGGCGGCGTGCTCATCGGCGCGGTCTCCGAGCGGCGGACCGTCGAGGTGTGGACGAGCGCTCAGAGCCGCGGCCGGCGGTCGCCCCGTCGTGCTCGGGCGGCGGCGTGCGCGGGTCCGGATGATCGAGCACGCGGGCGGTCTGCTCGGTGCGGAAAGCCTCGAGCCGTGCGCGGATCGCCGGCTCGGTCAGGGCCAGAATGCTCGCCGCCAGCAGGCCCGCGTTGATCGCGCCCGCGCGGCCGATGGCCAGCGTCGCCACGGGCACGCCGGCGGGCATCTGCACGATCGACAGCAGCGAATCGACACCCGCGAGCGCCTTGCTCTGAACGGGCACACCAAGAACGGGCAGGCTCGTCATGCTCGCGCACATGCCCGGGAGGTGCGCCGCGCCGCCGGCACCGGCGATGATCACGCGCAGGCCCCTCGACTGCGCCTGCATGGCGTACTCGGCCAGCAGCGCGGGCGTGCGATGCGCGGACACCACGCGCGCTTCGAACGGAACGGTGAGTCGCTCGAGCGTCTCGGCCGCGTGCCGCATGGTCTCCCAGTCCGAGTGAGAGCCCATGATGATCCCGACGACCGGCGGGAGCGCGGGCATGCGCCCGGCGGGGCCGGGTCGGGCGGTGGGGGTGGCTCGGACGGTTCGGGGGCGGCGATTGCGGCGCGGGGGCATGCGCGGAGTCTATCGGCCGGCGGCGGGGCCGGCGCGATCGCTCTCGCCGGCGGACGGCACCGGCGGCATCGGGTGTGTGCTGGTGAACCGCCGCACCGGCACGCTCCCCTGCAGTTCCGCGACGATCGTCCGCACCATCGAATCGATCGCGCCCGCGTACGCCGCCTCGGGCGTGCCCTCCGGCCCGAGCGTGCGCACGAACCCCAGCGGCACAAGACGCACCTCGTGCCCCAGCGAGCGGCACATCTCCGCCAGAGCCGCGGCCCAGGGGTGATCGGACGCGGCGAAGATCGCCGGCACGCGTCGCTCGGCCAGCCGACCCGCGAGCGCCGCGAGTTCCGGGCGAACGACGGGGCGATCACGCGCGGGCAGCGCGACAAACTCGATCATCGCGCCGCGCGTGAGATACTCCAGGCTCGGCTCATCGCTGACGATCAGCGCCGGATCGCTGGGAATCGTGCCGAGAACTTTCTTCGCGTAGCTGCCGAGCGTGCTCACGCGGTCGCGATAGCGCTCCAGCCCGGCGTCGTACGGGGCCTTGGCCTCGGGCGTGCCGCCGTCGATGCTGACCAGCGCGGCGTGAATGGCCGGGAGCAGTTCCGCCCAAAGCGACGGATCGAGGTGAACGCCGGGCGCGGGGTTGCTGCTGGCGGTGATCAGCCGTGTCGCGTCCGGTGGCGCGATGCGCGCGATTCGGGCCGGGGCGTCGGCAGGAACGGGCACGGGACGCGGCTCGAGCGATTCATCCAGCGCGATGATCAGGTCCGCCGCGAGCAGAACTTCATTCGCGGGAGAGTCGCCCAGCAGTTCAACGCGGAGCGACGGCAGGCGTGTGAAGGCGATGTGGCGGACGGCATCGAGCAGGACGGGCGAGGTGACGACGATCGTGCGCGCGGGTGCGGCGGGGGTGGGGGGCCAACGCGGAATCTCGCCGGTATCGGGAGCCGCCGCCGCGGTGGAGGGGGGCGCGTCTTTGCCCTGCGGCGAGCGCTCGCAGCCCGTCTGCGCGAGCGGCATCAGCGCAAGAAGGACGATTGCCGGGAGTGTTGGGAGGGCGGGCCGGGCGGTGGCCGCGTGCGCGGTGGTCGTGGCGGAATTGGTGGCTTTCGCGAGCATCGCTGGCTCCCGTTGCGGTCGATTGCACAAAGAGTAGATCGGTGTTCCTCGGCTAGGATCGTTCGTGAGCCCCGAGGGGACTGATCCAGTTCGCGGCGTGAACGCCAGCGCGGGCGGCGATGCCGAGCGTGGCGATGGTGTGCGCGCGCCCGAGAGCCGCGAGGCTCGCCTGGCCCGGCTGCTCAAGCGTGCTCGAGAACTGCCCGAGGTGCCCGGTGTGTACCTGATGAAGGACTCCGACGGCGAAGTGATCTACGTCGGCAAGGCCCTGCGTCTGCCCGATCGGGTGTCGTCGTACTTCGTGCCGTCGGCGGATCTTGGGGTCAAGAAGCAGCCGATGCTCGATGTTGTCGCGGACTTTGACATCATCGAGTGCGAGACGGAGTGGGAGGCGCTGCTGACCGAAAACCGGCTGGTCAAGGACCTCAAGCCGCCGCCGCGGTACAACGTGCGGCTCAAGGATGACAAGACGTTCCCGTATCTCGTCGTGACGCAGAGGGAGGACTATCCGCGCGTGTACGTCACGCGAGATCCGCGCGGGGTCAGCGCCGGGCCGTACGCCCTGAACGCGAGGATCTTCGGCCCCTTCGCCAACGCGGGCGCGCTGCGCGAGGCTGTCACGCTGCTCCAGCGGGCCTTCAAGTTCCGCACGTGCTCGCTGGACATCGTTCACGGCGACGAGCGCAACCGGCTCTTTCGCCCGTGTCTTCTGCACGCGATCAATCAGTGCACCGCGCCGTGCGCCGAGCGCATCGGGATCGAGGCGTATCGGCAGGATGTCGATCGCTTCGTGCGGTTCATCTCCGGCAAGCGCAGCGCGATGCTCCGCGAACTGCGGGGTGAGATGGAGCGAGCCAGCGCGGCGCTCGAGTTCGAGCGTGCCGCGGCGCTGCGGGATCAGATCCGCTCGCTGGAGAAGCTGAACGATCGCGCGAGCATCGACGACGGCTATCAGCCCGAGGCGGAGGTTGCGTACGCGCACCCGCGCGAGAGTTGCGAGGCACTGGCCAAGGTGCTGGGGCTGGAGCGGCCCGCGCGGTTCGTCGAGGCGATCGACATCGCGCACCTGCAAGGGAACGAGACCGTCGGCAGCAAGGTCTGCTTCATGGACGGTCGGCCGTTCAAGGATGAGTACCGACGCTTCAGGGTCCGGACGGTGGCCAACGACGACTACTCAGCGATCCGCGAGGTCGTCAGCCGACGCTACCGCGACGCGGCGATGGGGCACGAGCTGTTCCCCGATGTCGTGATGATCGACGGAGGCCAGGGGCAGCTCAACGCCGCGATGGAGGTCTTCGCCGATACGCCGTTCAAGCCGGCCACGCTGGTGAGCCTGGCCAAGAAGGAGGAACTCGTGCACGTGCTGGGCGTGAGCGAGCCGCTGCGGCTGCCGCGGAACAACAAGGGCCTCAAGCTCCTGCAGGCCGCGCGGGATGAGGCGCACCGATTCGCACAGGCCTATCACCACACGCTGCGGCGCAAGCGGACGCTCGGGGATGAGGCGTAGTCACCACATGAAGCCCAGCCGATCCGGAGCGATCGTTCGGATATGCGGACGTCGAGGGTGATCACCGACAATCAGAGCGCAAACACCGTGTGAGCGTCGCGCAAACGTGCATGCGGAATCGCTCCATGGTAGAACTTTCCGCCTTTGGGGCGGTATCTTTCAGCAAGGCGTGTCGGAAATCGATCGGGACTTTCGTCTCTATGGCGGAGCCCCATCGCCGAATGTGCCCAGTGCTCGCGTGATGCTCGCGAGGTGTTCGAGAGTGGTCGGTTTTTCTTCGGAGATCTTTGCATGTCTGGACGCGCGATAACCGTCGGCGGTCGGGTCGTTCTCTCGGCAGTCCTCCTGAGCCTCGCGGGCGGTGTGTGTTCGGCTCAGTCGTACTCCGCGGCGATCATCAACCCCGCGGGCTCCCTCGAGACGTTCATCCGCGGCGGCGGCCAGAGCGCCGGCGCGGTGGGGAGCTACTCGCTGCCGATCGAGTCACCGATTCCCGACTCGCGGATCGTGCGGGCCTTCGTGTTCGACGGCTCGAACTTCGTCGATCTGCACCCGACCGGATTCTCCGCGTCGTACGCCAATCGCTCGCGGAACGGCCAGCAGGTGGGCTTCGGCTTCACCAGCGATCCCAACATCGCGCTGCTCTGGACGGGCACCGCCGAGAGCGTTGTGCAGTTGAACAACAGCGAGACGCTCTCGGCCGTCGCCAGCGATACGGACGGGCAGACCCAGGTCGGCGCGGCACGGACGATTCTGGGCGGACCGCTGGACAACGCCTACGCATGGCAGGGCACGCCCGAGAGCGGACGCTCGATTCACCCCCCGACGCTGTTCGGCAGCGCGGCGTTCGCGATCCGCGACGGCGCGATCGTCGGAACGGGCGAGGACTTCGGCGAGATGCGCACCGGCGTGTACTGGCCCTCGCTCAACGATCAGGGCCAGATCGTGCGCCCCGACGGCTTCGACGAGACGTTCCTGTACGATCTCGTGCTCGGCTACGGCTTCGGCGAGGGCTACGGCAGCGCCACCGGCGGGCCGCGTCACGCGATGCTGTTCAATCTCTCGAACTTCTCCGACACGATCTCGCTGCACCCCGCCGATCCGAGCGTGATCAACACCTACGCCCGCTCGGCACGGGCCTTCGGCACGACGCTGAACGATGTCGTGTTCGTCGGCTCCGCCGCGGTCGAGGACATCCCGGGTACCGGCGAAACGGATGAGCACGCCGTGGCATGGGTCGGGCCGACGACCTTCGTCAATCTGCACCGGCTGCTGCCGACGGGCTTCAACTTCCGCTACTCCGTTGCGCAGGCCGTCGACGAGTCCGGCAAGATCTACGGCTTTGCCAGCGATCTGCAGGGCTTGTACGTCGGCGTGGTCTGGACGCCCCAGACCTCCACGGGCTGCTCGCCCGCCGACATCGCCAACACCGACGGTGATCCCGGCAGCGACGGCGCGGTCGACAACGGCGACTTCTCGGCGTTCTTCACCGCGTTCTTCCTGTCCGGTGATGACCCCGCCCGCCTGATCGCGGATGTGGCCAACACCGACGGAGATCCGGGCGCGGACGGCGTGATCGATAACGGCGACTTCACGCTGTTCTTCGCCGCATTCTTCGCCGGCTGCGCGAACTGACCCCGGCCCGCGACGCGAGGGCGGATAAACTGCCCCCGATGCCCAAGGTCCGCGCGCAGTTGCACCCCGCACTCGGCCAGATCATCTACCGCGCCATCCGCGGCGCGGTCTGCGTGGCCGGCATGGGCGACCTTGCCCAGACGTTGTCCATCGCCAAGCGCGCCGGGCGGGCATTCGGCGATGCGGGGTTCAACCGCAAGCGGCTCGCGCGTGCGGAGGAGAACATCGCCGTCGCGTTTCCGCAGTGGGGGCCGGACCTGCGCCGCGAATACGCCGTGCGCTCGTACGAGCATCTGTTCATGCTCGGCGTGGAGGTCCTCTTCACGCCGCGGCTGCTCACGCACGAGGGCTGGGCGGGTCGCGTGAACCTGCACAATCTCGAGCCGGCGGTGAGGGCGATGGTGTCGGGCCGGCCCGTGATTTTCATCTGCGGGCACTGCGGCAACTGGGAGATGGCGGGCTATTCGCTCTCGCTCCTGGGCTTCCCGGTGCACGCGCTGTACCGCCCGCTGGATCTCAAGCCGGCCGATGAGTGGGTGCGCGAGCAGCGCGGGCGGCGCGGGCTGGTGCTGGTGGACAAGTTCGGCGCGGCCCGACTCATGCCGCAGATTCTCTCTTCGGGCATGCCGCTGGGCTTTGTCGCGGATCAGAACGCGGGCGACCGCGGGATCTTCGTCCCGTTCTTCAACCGCATGGCCAGCACGTACAAGGCCATCGGCCTCAGCGCCACGCGCTACAACGCGACGATCATCGTCGGCATGGCCCGTCGCTCGGGCGGGCAGACGCTCTCGTCCCGCCTCGAGAGCAACGGACGCAGCATCGTGACCCTCGCCCGCGAGCCCGACGGCCTGCGATACGACCTGTCGATGGTCGACATCTTCGGACCGGAGGACTATTTCGCCCAGCCCGACCCGCTGTTCTACATCGCGGCGAGGTATCGCCGCGCGATCGAGCAGAGCGTGCGCGAGGCGCCGGAGCAGTTCCTGTGGATGCACCGGTACTGGAAGAGCCGCCCGCGCTGGGAGCGCCAGGGGCGCGCCGTGCCGGAGTCGATCGTGCGCAAACTGCGCGATCTGCCCTGGATGACCGACGCCGATCTGGACGCGATCTGCGCGCACGCCGAGCGCGATACGCGTGCGTATGCCGAATCCCGCCCCGCGGGCTCGCCGCCGGAGCGAGAGGCTCCCGAGAGCGACGACGACTTCTGAGCGCTCTGACCAACGCAAGCGCACGCGCGAACGCCCGATAACGGCCGATGGACACTACCCGTGCAGGGGTGTCCTGCGGGACCTGCGCGGTTGTGACGCGTGGGGCTGAATTGACGCCTGCGATGGGCCGATACCCAGCGTCATGAGCATCGTCTCCGACAACGTGCACGCCGAACCGAACCCGATCCCCGGAACCTCTCTCGGCCCGGCCGCGGGAAGCATGGGCAACACGCCGACGGTGGTGCTCGAGGCCGGCTCGACCTTCGTCCTCACGCCCGAGGTGCAGGCGATCACCGACCGCGCGATGACCTACCTGGAATGCGGCTATGCCGTGCACCTGGCCGGTCCTGCCGGCACGGGCAAGACAACGCTCGCGTTCCACATCGCGGCACAACTGGCCCGCCCCGTCACGCTGATCCACGGCAACGACGAGTTCGGCTCCAGCGACCTTGTCGGCAAGGACGCCGGCTATCGCAAGAGCACGCTCGTTGACAACTACATCTCCAGCGTGCTCAAGACCGAGGAAAAGGTCGATGTGCACTGGACCGACAACAAGCTCACCACCGCCTGCGAGCAGGGCCACGTGCTGATCTACGACGAGTTCAACCGCTCGCGACCGGAGGCCAACAACACGCTGCTGTCGATCCTCGAAGAGGGCATCCTCAACCTGCCCCGCACCGGCGGCGACGGCTACCTGAAGGTCCACCCGCGCTTCCGCGCGATCTTCACGAGCAACCCGGAGGAATACGCCGGCGTGCACAAGACGCAGGACGCTCTGCTCGACCGCATGGTCACCATCCCCGTCGATCACTACGACGAGGCAACCGAGCAGGACATCACCAGCGCCAAGAGCGGCCTCGCTCCCGAGCAGTGCGCCATCGTCGTGCACATCGCCCGCGGCCTGCGCCAGTTCGGCGCCAGCGCCGCACGCCCGACCATCCGCTCGTGCATCGGCCTTGCCCGCGTGCTGGCCAGCAGAGGCGTGCCGGCCGACATCCGCGATGACCGCTTCGCGATCTTCGCGTGGGACTTCTTCGGCAACTCGATCGATCCGAAGGACATCAAGGGTCCTTGGAATCAGGCCACGTTCCGCGACCTGATCGCCGAACTCCTCCGCGACGTGAGCACGAGCCCGTCAAGCGGCGGCAGCACCGGCGGCAAGCGCAAGGGCCGTGCCGCCTAAGGCACACGAACGGAGTCAGGATGCGGGCTGCCCGGGCATGATCGCCGGATCCCCGCAGCCACGCACAGGAGACGCGACATGAACCGCCAGCCGATGACGCTCAAGGGCCTGCAGGACATGAAGACGACCGCCACGTTCATGGGCGGCGGCGATGTGGCGCCGCACAAGCTGCACATGCGGCTGTGCGCGTTGGAAATGGAGCGTCACCGCCGCGATCAGGAGCGTCGCGTGGCCCTGGAGCGTGCCCGCAAGTGCCACGAGCGGTGCGAAGCGATCGAGACCGAGGTCCGCGCGATCCTGGAGGTCATTCAGAACCGCGCGCCGCTTCCCGAGCTCAAGCCGCGGGCGATCAAGCCCGGGCGCAGCACCGCCGCGACCAACCCGACCATCCGCCCGGCGGGCATCCTCAAGCATCGGTACTGAACAGCACGCAAACCCGCCGCGTCGCGCGTCCGCGTCGCGGCCGAGACAGAGAAAGGGACAGAATCATGCATGTAAACTGCATCATGTGCGGCCATCGCTTCGACCTGGGCAAGAGCTATGACGACTACGAGGGCGCGGTGCGCTGCAGCACCTGCCGCGGCCTGCTCGAGGTCCGCACGCGCGATGGGCAGGTCAAGATGGTCCGCCCGTTCGGCCCGCCCGGCGGCAACGGCTACCTCACGCCGCAGACCCAGGCCGAACTCGCCGCCGAGAAGGCCCACGCCGCGGCACCCGCCAGCGTCGTCGCTCAGCCCGGCGCCGGCAACGCAACCGCCGCCTGAGCCAGCGTCGACACACCGATCGCCACCGACTGCCGACGCCCGCGTCGCGTCCTGACCAACGCAGGAACCATCGATGAACCCGCAGACCGAGAACCTCGTCCGCGCGGACTCGCAGATCGAGCCGGCACCGATGCCGCCGTCCGCCCCTTCCGCCCCTCCCGCCCCGGACACCGTGCCCTCCGCGCCCGCCACCGACTCGACCAGCCCCGCCGCGAGCGCCCCCAAGGTCGCCGCGGGCCTTTACATCTACGGCGTGTGCCCGGCGACCGCGGTGATTCCGTCCGACTTGCTGGGCCTGGGTGATCAGCCCGTGCGCACGCTCCGCGAGGGCACGCTGGCCGCGGTGATCAGCGATGCGCCCGCGGGCAGGCTCCGCCCGGAGCGCCGCCTGCTTTCGGCGCACCAGCGCGTCGTGCAGGCCCTGGCCCGCGCGTGCGATGTGCTCCCGACGAGTTTCGGCACCGTCGCCAGCAGCGTTCGCGGCGTAAAGGACCTGCTGACGCTCAACGACGAGATGTTCCGCGAGCAGCTCGAGCACATCCGCGGCCGGTGCGAAATGACGCTCCGCCTGAGCCTCGGCGTGGAAAACGTCTTCGCCCATCTTGTCTCTCTGGACCCCGAACTCCGCCAGTATCGCGACGCGATCGCCGCGGGCGACACGTCGCACGACACCAAGATGGCCGCGGGCCGGTGCTTCGAGCGCGTGCTGGCCAGCCTGCGCGAGCAGAGCGAGCATCGCGTCCGCTCGATCGTCGAGCCCATCAGCGCGGAAGTCGCATCGCCCGGCCCGCGCAACGAGAAGGAACTGGTCAACTTCAGCATCATGATCCCGCGCGGGCAGGAGGCGTCCTTCGAAAAGGCCATCAACGACCTGGCCGCGGAGTTCGACGACAACCACGTCTTCGATCTCAGCGGACCGTGGGCCTGCCATTCATTCGTGGATCTGCGGATCACCATGCCCAAGGCGCGGAAGGCCGGCTGAGCCGGGCGCGGAGCGGGGAACGCGATGTTCATCATCGACAACATCCTGATGGCGCCGGCCAAGGGCTTTCTGTGGATCGTGCGCGAACTGCAGGCCGCGGCGGAGGCCGAGGCCGAGAACGAGGCCGATGCGCTGACCGCCCGGCTCTCGACGCTGTACATGCAGCTCGAAACCGGCGCGATCACGCAGGAGGAGTTCGACACGCTCGAGACGCAGATCCTCGACCGGCTCGATGAACTCAAGGGCCAGGGCGACGCGACCGACGAAGACAGCGACAGCGACGACGGTGACGAGAACGACGAAGCCGACGAGGACGAATCCGACGACGCTGATGACGACGACGACTCCGACGCGGGCGATGCCGAGGCATCGCTCGACGATGAGCCCGAAGAAGATTCCGAGAGCATCGACGAAGAAGGTCAAGACGACGAAGAAGAAGAAAGCGACCGCCAAGCCGAGTCCGACACACCCGCACCCGACGAATCGCCCGACCGCGAGGCCACATCATGAGCAGCGACACCCCGGCCTCCGGAACTCCACGATTCCTCAGCGATCCGGCCCTGGAACTGATCATCTTCGGCGGAAAGGGCGGCGTGGGCAAGACCACCTGCGCCTCCGCCGCGGCCATCGCGCTGGCCCGCTCGCAGCCCGGCCGCACGTTCACGCTCGTCAGCACCGACCCGGCGCACAGCGTGCGCGATGCGATCCACGGCTCGGCACTCCCGACCAACCTCCGCGTGCTGGAGATCGACGCCCCCGCCGAGCACGACGCGTTCATGAAGGCCCATCAGCAGGACCTCGCCGAGGTCGCCGCACGCGGCACATTCCTCGACCGCGGCGACATCGACAACTTCCTGCAACTCTCGCTGCCCGGCCTTGACGAACTCATGGCCTTTCTGCGCATCAGCACGAGCGTTCACGCGCGCGAGCAGGACTGCATCATCATCGACACCGCGCCGACCGGCCACGCCCTGCGCCTGCTGGAGATGCCGGACTTCCTCGGACGCTGGATGGAGGCGATGGATGCGCTGCTGGCCAAGCACCGCTACATGATCTCGCTCTTCGGCCGCCGCGCTGCCGCGCCGGATCATCTCGACGAGTTCCTCGATGGCCTTCGCGAGACCTTCGATGCGACCAGCGAACTGCTCAAGGATCGCGCCCGCTGCACGTTCGTGCCCGTCATGCTCGCCGAGAGCCTCAGCGTCGCCGAGACCGGTGACCTGGTCCGCCGGCTCGAGGAACTGGACATTCCGCTCAGCGATGTGATCGTCAACCGTCTGATTCCCGAGACGGCGACCAGCGCTCCGCTGCGTGCGCTCCGCTCGGCGCAGGCGTCGCATCTCCGCCGCCTGCCGCCGGAGTTGACCAAGCGCGCCATCTGGGGTCTGCCGCTGCTTGCCGATGAGGTTCTGGGTGTTGATGCGCTTGCGAACCTGTACGGCTCCCTGATCGACCCGGTGAGCCTGGCCGACCGCGAGGCCGCCCGCGTCGCCGTCGATGAGGCCGGGCCCGCGATCATCGCCGATCCGCCCCGAGTGCACGGCACGGTCGCCCTGCCAAGCGCCGAGAATCTCCGTCTGGTGCTGCTCACCGGCAAGGGCGGCGTGGGCAAGACCACGATGTCCTGCGCCGCCGCGTGCGCCGTCGCACAGGCCGCGGGGCGCAATGTCGTGATTGTCAGCACCGATCCCGCGCACTCGCTGGGCGATGCGCTGGCCATGAGCCTCGGCCCAACTCCCGCGCTGGTCGATGCGGCCGTCGCGCCGACGCTGCGGGCCATGGAGCTCGACGCCGCATCGGAGATGGAGTCGCTGCGCTCGCTCTACGCCGGTGAGCTCGAGGGCATGCTCGAGCGCATGTTCGGCTCGGCGGATGCGACATTCGACCGCGATGTCCTCGAGCGGCTGCTCGATCTCTCCCCGCCCGGCCTCGATGAAGTCATGGCCCTGACCAAGGTCGTCGAACTCCTCGAGTCCGGCGTCGACACGCTCGTGCTCGACACCGCGCCCACGGGCCACACCCTCCGACTCCTGCAACTGCCGGTGCTGGTTGAGCAGTGGCTCCAGAGCATCTTCGGCGTGCTGCTGAAGTATCAGAAGGTCATCCGCCTGCCCAAGCTCCAGGCGCGGCTCGTGCAGATCTCCAAGGGTGTCAAGAAGCTCCGCGCACTGCTCGAAGATCCCGCACGCTGCTGCATCCTGGGCGTGGCCATTCCCACCGAACTTGCGCTGGCCGAGACCGGCGATCTGGTCGAAGCCTGCTCGCACACCGGCGTGGGCGTCTCGTCGGTGATCATCAATCAGGTCACGCCCCCTCCCGCGCCAGGAGAGGCCCAGGATGCGCTCCTGGCCAGTGTCAACGCTCGCGAACTGGCGATCATCGCACGTCTGCGTGCCGCGCACCCGTCGCTGGCCATGGCCGTCGTCGAGCGTCGAACCGCGCCGTCGGGTCTTCGCGATCTGGCCGCGCTGGGCTCGGCGCTGTTCGCGCAGCCTCCCGCGAGCAAACCCTCGCCCGCGCCGAGCGAGGTTCGGGCCGACGCCCCCGCCCGCACCCCTGCCCAGGCCGGAGCCGCGGCATGAGCACCAGCGCCAAACTCACGCATCAGGAAGTCAGCCTCTGCGACGCGATCGACCGCCTGCTGCACAAGGGCGTCGTCCTCCGCGGCGAGGTGTGCATCAGCGTCGCCGATGTCGAACTGGTGTACCTGGGTCTGCAAGTTCTGCTGGCCAGCGCCGATACCGCCCGCAGGTTCCTCAACGCCGAGCCGAACCAAGAGCGAGCTCTGCCCGCCGCGGCGCGCGAGGTCAAGCCATGAGCCCCGCTGTCCCCGCCTCGGCCCAAGTCATCGCCGCGGATTCCGCGAGTCAGGCCCCATCCCATGGTCAGGCCGTGGTCGAGCCCACCCTGCCCGTGAACATGGACCAGTTGCGTCAGTTGTGCGCATCCCTTGCCGATCAAGTCAGCGGTATCGGAACAGCACCTACACAAGTAAGCGATAGTCCTACTTCTTCTCCAGTCGGCGTGGACTCCTGTGACTCGATCCGGGCAGACTCGCACCCCGACGCCGCGGAAAACCAAGAGATCGCACCACCTTCTGAGGTGGGCGGTCTCTCGACAGCCCCGCTGGCGACGCCGAGCCAGCAGCGGCTGAATGTCGATCCGGCGCAGGTTCGAAAGGGGCTGGGACAGCTCGTATTGACGCTGGTGAAACTCCTGCACGAGGTGCTCGAACGCCAGGCCATTCGCCGGATGGAAACGGGTGAACTCAGCGATGCGCAGGTTGAGCGTCTGGGCACGACGCTGATGCTCCAGGCCGAGGAAATCCGCAAACTGGCGGGGGAGCTGGGGGTGGCCGAGGAAGATCTGAACCTCGATCTTGGCCCGCTTGGCAAGTTGGTCTGACGAAGCGGGCGAAGTTGTCCGATAAGGACGAGGCATGAGTTCTTCGCGCGGACCCCATCACAATATCGACTCGTCGAACCTCGCGGACCTCTTGGAACGCGTGCTCGACAAGGGTGTGGTCATCGCCGGCGATGTCAAGGTGAAGATCGTCGACATCGAGTTGCTCACGATCCAGGTCCGGCTGGTCATCTGCTCCGTCGACAAGGCCAAAGAGATGGGCATGGACTGGTGGGCCAACAGCGACATCTTCGGCCCGGACAAGAAGGTCACCAAGCAACTCGAGTCCGCCAACGAGGAAGTCAAGCTCCTGCGCGAACGTCTGGAGAGTCTCGAACGCCAGCTGGGCGATCGTGCCGCGCTCCCGATGGCCACACCGTTGCCCGCCGGCCCGGACCCGACGCGGCCGGAGTCGCCCACGAAGTTCTGGAAGTCCTGACCGCACGTTACCCCACCCCCCCGCGATCGAGCAGCGCGAGCATGAGCCGCACGCTGGTGCACATCCCGATCCTGCACACCGATGCGGACCTCGGCGACGCCGCGCAGAGCGTGCGCGATGCCACCGCCCGCGTCGGCGGGGCCGCGGCCCTCTCCCGGCGAGAGGCGATTCTCGCGTCTCTGTGGACACGGATCGAAACTTGGGTCCGAGATTGTCCGATTCCACCTTCAGGCCTTCTTGTCTATCAGGACGGCCTGCCGGTCTGCGACGCGCCGCCCGTGTCGGGTCAGCCCGCAGAACTGGCCATCATCCACGAACTGGCCCGCAAGGGCAGCCGAAACCACGCCATGCTTCTGGACCTTCATCAACGCGGCGCGACGATCACGGGCACCGAGAGCCCGCAGTTGCTGCTCGAAGAGCTCGCCCTGCTCCGCAAGGCCCAGCAGGGCCAGCGCGACCCGCGGCACGAGTTCCGCTCCCGCGCCATTCTCGAAAAGCGCGACCGCTTCATCGCCGACCGCATCAACGCCACGCTCCCTCCCGGCGGTTCGGCCATTCTCTTCCTGGGCATGCTCCACAACGCCGTGGGTATGCTCGCGCCGGACATCATCGTGACTCAACCCATCGACACCCGCGCCGCCCTCAACGGCGCCGCGTGATCCCGCCAACTCACACCACCTCGATCGCCCAACCGAACCACACGGAGCCCACCCATGCCCCCCGCACCCTCTCAGCCCCCGCGCAAGCCCTTCGATAAGTCCAACACCAACACCGGCACCGACAACGCCGACCACACCGGCGCCACCGGCGGCTTCAACCTCAACATCGGCGGCTCCGGCGTCGAGGGCATCCTCGGCGGGCTCTCGGGCCTTCTCCGCACGCTGGGCGAACTCGCCGAAAAGGGCGAGGAACTCAGGCGTTCCGGCAGCCTCACCGACAAGCAGGGCCGCGAGGTCAACTTCCAGTACGGCGTCCGCGTCCGCACCCTCAACGAAGGCCGCGATGTCCGCGTCGAGCCCTTCGGCAATCTCAAGCGCGACGAGCGCACGGGCGAGGCCACGGTTCAGGAAGTCCGCGAGCCTGTCTGCGACATCTTCGAGGAAGACGACCACGTCAAGCTCGTGCTGGAGATGCCCGGCATCAGCGAGTCCGATGTCACGCTCGATGTCCAGGGCGACGTCATGACCATCTCCGCCGAGCGCAACGGCAAGCGCTACCGCAAGGAGGTCCTTCTCCCCGCGGCCCTTGAGCGCAGCAAGATGTCCGTCGCCTGCAACAACGGCCTGGTCGAAGTCCGCTGCATGCGCTGACCGATCCGCCACGCCCGACCCGGTCCGAGTCTCACGCCCGTTCCGCCTCTCCCACCCCGCACCTCGCGGCCAATCAGGAGCCGAAGCATGTTCCACGTCAGCGACGCCCCCGCGGGCGACACCACCAAGAAAAGCGGCTCAGCGCCCGCCGGCGGTCCGTCCGCCCAGCTCCGCGTCGCCGAGGCCCTGAGCAAGGACGTCGGCCGCGCCGTCGCGCGGCTCGATCCCGATGACATGAAGCGTCTGGGCGTGAACATCGGCGATGTCGTGCTTATCACGGGCAAGAAGACCACCGCCGCCCGCGCCATGCCCGCGTACAAGGAGCAGCGCGGCCAGGGCCTGGTCCAGCTCGATGGCCTCAGCCGCGCCAACGCCGGCGCGGGCATCGATGATCGTGTCACCGTCGCACGCTCGGAGTGCCGCAGCGCCGAGAGCCTCACCATCGCCCCGGTCAGCGTCACGGTCAGCGACCGCGACTTGAAGTACATCGGCTCGCTGCTCGACGGCCTGGCCGTCATGCCCGGCGACCGCATCCGCGCGGCGCTCTTCGGCAGCCGCAGCGCCGAGTTCGTCGTCCGCAAGGCCGCGCCCGCCGGCACCCCCGTGCTCATCAACGCCAGCACGCGTCTGGTGATCGAGCGCTCCGGCGAGAACGCCCCCAAGGCCGACCCCGCCGCCGGCACCGCCATCAGTTACGAGGACATCGGCGGCCTGAAGAGCCAGGTTCATCGCATCCGCGAGATGATCGAGCTGCCCCTTCGCTATCCGGAGGTCTTCGAGCGCCTGGGCATCGACCCGCCCAAGGGCGTCCTCCTCCACGGCCCACCCGGCTGCGGCAAGACCCTCATCGCCCGCGCCATCGCTCAGGAGACCGAGGCCAACTTCTTCACCGTCTCCGGGCCGGAGGTCATCCACAAGTTCTACGGCGAGAGCGAGGCCGCACTCCGCAAAATCTGGGATGAGGCCACCCGCAAGGGACCGAGCATCATCTTCCTCGATGAGATCGACTCCATCGCGCCCAAGCGCGAGAACACACAGGGCGAGGTCGAGAAGCGCGTCGTCGCGCAGCTCCTGGCGCTCATGGACGGCCTCAACCGCCGGTCCAACGTCATCGTCATCGCCGCGACGAACCTGCCCAACAACATCGACCCCGCGCTCCGCCGGCCGGGACGCTTCGACCGCGAAATCGCGATCCCCATCCCCGATCGTCACGCCCGCAAGCACATCCTCGAGATCCACTCCCGCGGCATGCCGCTGGCGCCCGATGTCAACATCGACCGCCTCGCCGATGCGACCCACGGCTACGTCGGTGCCGACCTTGAGGCCCTCTGCCGCGAGGCGGCGATGGCGTGCCTGCGCACGATCATGGGCCGCATCGACTTCAGCCAGTCCAGCATCCCCTTCGAACTGCTCAGCACGCTCGAAGTGACGATGAGCCACTTCAACCAGGCCATGAGCGAGATCGAGCCCAGCGCCGTGCGCGAGGTCTTCGTTGAAGTCCCCAACGTCAAGTGGACCGACATCGGCGGGCTCGAGCCCGTCAAGCAGCGCCTGCTCGAAGCCGTCGAGTGGCCGCTCAAGCACGCCGACGTCTTCTCCAGCGCCGGCGTCAAGCCCCCCAAGGGCATCCTTCTCGTCGGCCCGCCGGGAGTCGGCAAGACGCTGCTGGCCAAGGCCGTCGCGACACAGACCGAGGCCAACTTCATCTCCGTCAAAGGCCCCGAGATCATCAGCAAGTACGTCGGCGAGAGCGAGAAGGGCGTGCGCGAGGTCTTTAAGAAGGCGCGTCGCGCCAGCCCGTGCATCCTGTTCTTCGATGAGATCGATGCGCTCATCCCGCGTCGGGGCGAAGGCTCCGACGGCGGCACGGCCAACCGCGTGCTCGCGCAGTTCCTCGCCGAGATGGACGGCGTCGAGGAACTCAAGGACGTGCTGGTCCTCGGCGCGACCAACCGTCTTGACATGCTCGACCCGGCGATGGTCCGTCCGGGCCGCTTCGATCAGGTCATCGAGATCCCCGCGCCCGATGAAGCCAGCCGCGCCGCGATCTTCCGCGTGCACCTCGCGGGCAAGCCGGTCGAGGCCGGCATCAGCCCCGAGGACCTGGCTCGCCGCACGCCCGGCGCCAGCGGTGCACAGGTCTCGGGCATCTGCGCCCGCGCCGCGATGCACGCCGTCCGCCGCGCCGTCGGGGCGATCATCCCCGGTGCGCCCGCGCCGAGCGTGACGATCCGTCGCGAAGACCTCGACGCGGCGGTCCGCGAGGAACTCGAGTAACGCACGCAAACGGGCGGCATCCCGCGCGTCCACCGAGCACACGATGAACACCAACGCGATCATCGAGCCCCGCACGCACGACCTGCCCGATCGCGCCCCCGAGGGCGTCACCGCCGATGCGCTCGGACACGACCGCGCGCTCGCGCTGATCGGCATCGCCCCCGCGGGGCGGCTCGACGCCGCGGGCCTCGCGGGCTTCTCGCCCGGCGATCGCGCGATGATCCGCACGCACGCCGGGCTCGATGCGCTGGTGCTCGACATCTCCGCTGCGGACTTCACCGGCAGCGCAGGCGAGCGCAACCTCGCGGACATCGCGTTCCTCGCCCCGCGTGTTCAGCGTCACGAGGCGCTGCTCACGCACGCGCGGGCATCGGGCTCGGCGGTCCTCCCGTGCCGATTCGCGACGCTGTTCACATCACTGGCCTCGCTCGATGCGCGCCTCGCGCACATCGCCCCCCGCGTTCTCGCGTTCCTGAACGAGGTCGCCGGTCGCGATGAGTGGGGGCTCAAGGTCGTCGTCGACCGCGCCGCGGCACTCAGCCGCTGCCACGCCGAACTCGCCCAGCGCGCGGGCCTTGCGAGCGCCACCGCCGGCGCACGCTACCTCATGGAGCGCAAACTCCGCCAGCAGGCCGAGGAGGGCGTCGCATCATGGATCGAGGCCCGCGCCGCCGATGTGCTCGCGAGCGTCGGCCCATGCTGCGTCCGCACGCAGGTCGGCAAGGTCGCCGCCGCGAGCGCCACACGCGACGACGGACGCATCGTCGTCGCCAACTTCGCGCTGCTCATCGATCGCTCTCACGGCACCGCGGCCATCGCCGCCCGCGTCACCGAACTCTCCGCCGCGCTCGGCGCCCAGGGCGTGGGTCTCGAACTCTCCGGCCCGTGGCCCGTCTACTCGTTCGTCCCGCCGCTGGACGCCGACTGATGCTCACGCTGATCTACGCGATCACCGACGCCGCGCCCGCCGCCACCGGCACCAGCGCCGAGCGCACATCATCGCTCGAATCGCTCCGCGCCACCGCACGCGGCATCGACGGCGCGCCGCTGAGCATCGTCATCGAGGCCGGCTTCGCCGCGATCATCTCGCACCATGCGGATGACCGATTCGCCGCCGGCGTGCGGATCGAAGACCTCCGCACCTTCGAACACGTCGCCGCGGCCGTCGCCGCCATCTCGCCGATGCTCCCGGTCCGCTTCGCGCCGATCCCCGCAAACGACGGCTCGGCGCTCGCAGCGACCGATCCCGCGGCCGGCGTGCGACGCTTCATCGCGTGCCGCGCGGATCACTTGCGCACGCAACTGGCCGAAGTGGGGGGCATGGTCAGCGTCAGCATCCATCTGGACGTCGGCCCCCCGCCGAGCGCCCACAAGCCGCCCGCGGCACCGGTGGCGGGCGCGGCCGGCGGCTCATACCTGCGCGCCCGCGCTGAGGCGTACGCCGCGCGCGACGGAGTCCCCGCCGCGCTGCACACGCTGGTCGCCGGCCCGCTCGCGGAGGTCAAGGCCCACGCCCGCAAGACGCGGCTCGAAGGCCCGCGTTCGGCGATGCCGCTCTCGAGCGTGCACCTGCTGATCCCCGCTTCGCGATTCGAAACGGTGCGCGAACTCTTCGAGGTCGCCAGACCGAAGTTGCCGGACGGCGCGGTGATCCTCGGCCCGACCTTGCCGCACGCCTTCGTCGCGTGATGCCGCGGCGTGCGCCCGCACGAGCCGCGTGCTGGCCCGCTCCCGCCGGGCGCGCAACGATCGCGGCATGAACCTCCGCCCCGCCCGCGAGAGCGACTTTGCGCCGATCGTGGAACTGACGAACCACTACATCGTGCACACGTCGATCCACTTCTCGTACGACCCGCTCACGCCCGGCGACATGCGGTCGCTCTGGCTGCGCGATCGCGACCGCTACCCCTGGGTCGTCGCCGAGATCGACGGCACATTCGCCGGCTACGCCAAGGCCGCCCCGTGGCGCGAGCGCGCCGCGTACCAGTGGGTCGCCGAACTGGGCATCTACGTCGCCGACCGCGTCCACCGCACCGGCGTCGGCTCGGCGCTGTACACGCGGCTCATCGACGACTGCGCCCGCGCGGGCTTCGACAGTGTTCTGGGCGGCATCACGCTCCCGAACGAACCCAGCGTTCGCCTGCACGAGAAACTCGGGTTCATCAAGGTCGCCCACTTCCCACGCGTCGGGTACAAGCTCGGCGCGTGGTACGACGTGGGCTTCTGGCAGAAGTTCCTGCGCAGCACCACACCGCCGCCGAGCAGCCCGGCGTTCGAGCCAGCACCACCACCGCTCCGCGTGCAGTGAGTCATCACCCGGATGCCCAAGCCCGCTCCCGGACGCCGGACCTGAGGAGTCCGCGACGAAGGTCCGGATCGCACGCTCACGCAGCGCCCGCCGCCCGCTTCGGGCGCACGACCGTTGCCGGTGGCGCAGCGAGCCGCCCCAGGCTCGCAAGCCACCGGTCAGCCCACCCTCTTCCTCTTCGTCCTCTGCTCCCCCGCCCGTCTGAGGGCGGACCGGCTCTCACCCTCCATCCTCGCGCAGCGGAAGAGAGCGCACCGGCGGGCGCAGCAGAGGCCGTGCCCTCACGGCCCCCGCCGCCCACCAGCCACGACGCCGCATCTCTCCTGCTCCCTCAAACCTCGACCACCGCTGGCGTCTCTCTCCGCTCCAGCAGATTGCCATCGAGCGCATCGCCAACGACCGTCGCATCGTCGCGTCCGTGCGTGCCGACCTCGAACGTCAGCGCGTGGTCACGCGCGAACGCGATCGCCTTCGGCTGCACGATCCCGCCGCCGAGGCTCAGCGCGTGCGTCCACGACACCTCAAGATACCGTGCCGGCTCCGGCCCGGGTTGGTTCGGATCGCGCTCGTAGAGCCCCGCGACGTCCTTGACAAGTCGACATCGACACCCCAACTGCTGCGCGATGAAGATCGCCGTCAGGTCGCTGCCGCCGCGGCCGAGCAGCGTCGTCGCGCCGTGCTCATCAACACCCACGAAGCCCGGAACAACCACGCACGCGCGCGTCCGCAGACTCGCCCGTACAAGCCCCGCATCAAGCCCCGTGGCGCTGCTGTCCAGCGGCTGACCCGTTGTTCGCAGGCCAACCTGCCGCGGCGTGAGCACCTGCGAAGTGATCCCCGCGCTGGTCAGCGCCAGGCCCAGGAGCGCCGCGCTGGCGAGTTCGCCCGTCGACAGCAGCAGCGCCGTCGCGTGCGGGTCGTGATACTCGCCGAACGCGCGTGCCTGACCCAGCAGCGAGTCGGTCACGCCCTCCAGCGCGCTGACCACCGCCACCACGCGCGTCCCGCGGGCCACGTGCCGCGCAACCTCCGCCGCGGCTCTGCGGACATCCTGCTGATTCCGCAGGACCGATCCGCCGAACTTCAGGACGACAATCTCCGTCTTCACCCCGCCCGCGGCGGGGGCCGCGTCGCTTCCGACATAGGCGTTGTGTGCATGGCTCTTCTGATTCGTTGACATGACCTGTCCTTTCGCGCGGCGCGGCGGCCGTTGGTGTGCTCGCCGTCGGCCAGCATGTGTGTGAGGTTCGATGAATGCTCGGAACGTTGACGCGGAGTTCGTGTGAGCGGCCGCGCCCAGCGTGGCTCGCGGCACAGGCCTTACTTGGCCAGCGCCGCCGCCAGCTCACGCTCGGCGGACTTCTTCGCGTGCGCCCGCGTGATCGCCTGATCCAGGTCGGAGATCACGTCCACCGGATCCTCAAGGCCCACGCTCAGCCGAACGAGCCCGTCGGTGATGCCCACCGCCTCGCGCTGATGCCGCGGCACATCGCCGTGCGTCATCGTCGCCGGGTGCGTCACCAGCGTCTCAACACTCCCGACATGCTCCACCAGCGAGCACAGTTCCAGGCTCCGCAGGAACTCGCGCCCCGCCGGCACGCCCCCGCGCAGCTCGAACGACACCACGCCGCCGTGCAGATCGCCGATGTGCTGCTTGAGCGCCAGCGCCCGCTGTGGGAACCGCTCCAGACCCGGGTAGTGAACCTTCGCGACATCGTCGTGCGTGCTCAGCCACCGCGCGATCCGCAGCGCGTTGCGGCTCTGCTCGCGGATCCGCAGCGCCAGCGTCCGGATGCCCCGCGTCGTCAGCCACGCGTTCAGCGGCGACTGAATCCCGCCCGTGCTCTTGCGGATGAACCGCAGCTTGTCCGCCAGTTCCGTGTTCCGCGTCACCAGCGCGCCGCCAAGGGCCGTGCTGTGCCCCTCGATGTGCTTTGTCGTCGAGTACACGCTCACATCCGCGCCCAGATCCAGCGGCCGCTGAACGATCGGCGTCAGGAACGTGTTGTCCACCGCCAGAATCGCCCCCGCCGCACGCGTCACCTTCGCCACCGCCTCGATGTCCGTCAGCACCAGCGTCGGGTTCGCCGGCGACTCGATGAACACCAGCTTCGTCCGCGGCTGCAGCGCCCGCTGCACATTCTCCGCGTCGCGTGCGTCAACGAACGTGTGCTCCACGCCAAACCGGCTCAGCACCTGCTGAACCAGCCGTGTTGTCCCGCCGTAGATCGCGCTGCCGAGAATGACGTGATCGCCCGCGCTGAGCAGCGTGAGCATCAAAGCCGTCTCGGCACCGAGCCCGGTCGAGAACGTGACACAATCCTCCGCCCCTTCCAGCTCCGCCAGCGCCCGCTCGAGTTCGCTCACCGTCGGGTTGCTGCAGCGCGAGTACGCGAACTCCACCGGCGAGCCGACATCGTCGCCGTCCTGCAGGAACGTGGTGGACTGAACGATGCCGCCGACCAGCGCATCGCCCCGCCCCCCCTGCCGCCCGGCCCGCAGCGCCCGAGTGGCCAGCGCCAGCGGCGTGACGTTGCCCGCGTCGCTCGTGTTGATGTCCGTCGAAGAAACGCTGTGATGATCGTGACGTGCCATGCCGCAGAACCTCCTTGCGGCATCAAGCATGACCAGACCGATGCGCCCGCGACAACGTCGCCGCGAGTCCTTTGCCGGTGCCCAGGTTGTTCTCGGAAAAGCCGGGCCTGTGATCGAGCCCGAAGTCTTTGCCGGGAGCAACGCTCGCCCAGCCGCATCTCCTGTCCGTTTCGATCAGCACGCTGACCGCCGGACCGGATTGGCCTCGGCACCGCGTTCGGCCGTGACATGCACGCCGACTCGGTTGCCGCCCGGAATGGAGAAAAAGGCCTCCCGGGACTCTTGATGCACCATCAGTCTATCCGGATGAATGGATGAAGCAAGCCCCGACCGCAAAAAGCTCACCCAAAAACAAAAAAGCGGCCTCGAAGGCCGCTTTGGGTGGTGGTTGGCTTGCCGAAATCAGGCGCTGGCTTCGGCTTCCGGAGCCGCCGAGGGCTTCTTGGCCTTGCTCACCTTCGCCTTGGGGGCCTTCGGAGCCTTGGGCTCCTTCGGCTCGCTCTTGCTGGCGACGTTCTCTTCCTCGGTAAACAGAACGCACTGGCAGTGGGTGCATCGCGTCATTCCGCCCTTGGCCAGGCGATTGATCGTCTCGACCGTCAGCGCCATCATGCACGCGCCGCAGTTCCACTCGTGGCTGCGGCGGTCGATCACTTCGACCGGGGCCATCGCATCATCGCCACGTGCTGCGATGAGTTCCTCAAGCACCCGCAGCGAAGCCGGGGCGACCTCGGCCGCGAGGGTGTCGCGCTGGCTCTTGAGTTCCGTGAGGCGATCGCGGATTTCGTCGTGCTTGGTCTGGCAGTCCGTCTTGGCCCGCTCAACGATCGACTGTCGCTCGTTGATCTGGGTCGTCAGGTCGTCGACGGTCTTCTGCAGGGATTCCAAGGCCTGCATCTGCTGCAGTTCGTTGGTCTCCACGGCGTCCTTCTGCTCCTTGAGCGAGTTGAGTTCGCTCAGGAACGCCGAGTATTCCTTGTTCGTCTTGGTCTGGTTCATCTGCTCGCGGATCTTGGCGATCCGCGCATCGATGCTCGCCGTCTCGCTCTCGTCGCTGGCGACCTTGGTCCGGGCCTTCTTCAGCTCGGCGCTCGCCGCGGCGTGCCGCGACTTCAAGTCGTTGAGCAACTTCTCCTGCTGCGCGGCGAAGCTCTCCGCCGCCGTCAGCCTCGTGCGCAGACCGCGCAACTGTTGATCAACACGAAATACACGCAGCAACTTCGCAGTATCGGTCATTCCAGTCTCCAACGAACGACCCAGAGCCATTCTACACCAGTGCAACGCCTCAGACCCGCGCCGCACCCGACTTTGCTCCGGAATCGATCGTTTTGATCAAAGATCGCGCCGCCCCTTGCCCCTCCGAAAACCCCGCTCACATGCGGGCACCCTCGCGCATACCCCCAACTCGTATCGGGTCCATTCCTGACAAAATCCAATCATCACTTCAGAATCCTCGCAGCAACAGGTACCAGTATCCCACCGGGGCCGCCAGCAGCAGAGAATCGAGCATGTCCAGCACGCCGCCGAAACCGGGGAGGATTCGACCCGCATCCTTGATCCCCGCATCCCGCTTCAGCACGCTCGCCGACAAGTCTCCCGCCTGACCGATCACCCCGAGCAGCACCCCGAGCACCACGCCGTCGGTGTACGTCAGCGCCGGCGTCGCGGCCTCGCCCATCGTCGCGCGCAACAGCCACACCCCAAGCGCGCCGAACGCGCCGCTGGTGATCACCCCGCCGACCAGACCCTCCCACGTCTTGCCCGGGCTGATCCACGGGATCAACTTGTGCTTGCCGATCGCCACGCCCGTGAAGTACGCCCCGCTGTCGCACGCCTTGACCAGGAAAATCAGCCCCACCATCGTCCACACGCCGTGCTCGCGTCGAATGGCCAGGAGAAAGCCGAGCACCACGCCGGCGTAGATGAACGCGAACGCCGCCGCGGCCACCGCCGTCGCCGCGCCCTTCAAGTCCCGATCACGGATGTACGCCAGCATCGACAGAAACACGACCGCCGCGCCCGAGGTCGCCAGGACCGTCCCGCCCATGTTGTGCCCGACCCAGCACTCATGGCCGATCGACAGCCCACCCGCCAGCACCCCCGCCGCGGCACTGAACGTGCATCCCTTGATGCTCGCCTGGATTCCCAGATGATTGAAGATCCGCGCCAACTCGTACCCGCCGCGTGCGCACGCGAGGGTCCCGAGCCCGAGCAGGATCACGCCTGCTGGCCACCCCGCGCGGGCCACGGCCTCATCGAGCCACATCAGGGCCAGAAGCGCGAGAATCAGGATGGGACCGAGCGTCAGTCGCCGAGCCATGAATCCGAGAGATTAGCCGATCGGACCCCGCTGTGCCGATGACACCTCTGTGCCCGCACAGTCCGCCAGCCAGCCCGCGACCAGATCTCGCCGCCCGGTTCGCGTCGAGGCCCCCGCCGCGAACGCGCCGACGCGTGCTCGCCCCGGCCCCGCCCCCGCGCCGCCCGACCCGCTCGAGAGCGACCCAACGGTCGCATCCTTCATCGCGTTCCTGCGCGTCGAGTGCGGCCTGTCGGCCAACACACTCCGCGCATATCGCCGCGACACGCTCGACCTTCTGCACGATCTGGGTGCCAGACCCAGCTCGGTGCTGCAGACCCTCCGCACCACCGGCCCTCGGGCGCTGGTCGAGCACCTGACAACGCTCAAGAACTCGCGGGCCATGGCCTCCACCTCGATCATCCGCCACATGGCGACGATCAAGGTCCTGCTCCGCTTTCTCGTCAGCGTGGGCAAACTCGAGTCCAGCCCCGCCGACCACCTCGACCGACCCACACGCTGGCGCAAACTCCCCAACGTCCTCTCGCCCAGGCAGATGCGCGATCTGCTCAGCGCGCCGGACCGCGCCGTCTCGAACGCCCTCTCCGCCGCGGCGGACTCGCCCGCCGCGGACACCACCGCCGCCGCACCATCCGCCAACGCCCGCGCCGCGCGGCTGGCCATGCTCCGCACACTCGCGCTCCGCGACAAGGCGATGCTCGAACTCATGTACGCCAGCGGGCTGCGGGCGAGCGAAGTGGGGGCCCTGCACATCGACGACTACAAGCCGACCCTCGGCGTGCTCATCGTCACCGGAAAGGGCAACAAGCAGCGACTCGTCCCCGTCGGCAAACCCGCCCAGCACGCCCTCGAACGCTACCTCTCCGAAGCGCGGCCGCGGCTGGCCGCGAAGAACCCCCGCCACCACACCCGCCTGATTCTCTCGCACACCGGCAGGCCCCTCGAGCGCGTTGCGGTCTGGAAACTCGTCAAGAAGAACGCGGCCATCGCCGGTCTGAACAAGGTCCACCCGCACGTCCTTCGCCACTCGTTCGCGACGCACCTGCTCGCCGGCGGGGCCGACCTCCGCGTCGTGCAGGAACTCCTGGGCCACAGCGACATCGCCACCACCGAGGTCTACACGCACGTCGATCGCTCGCGGCTCAAGGAAGTCCACCGCAAGCATCACCCGCGCGCTTAGCGAGAAGCCCCGAACCGATCTCGCGTACCGCCATCGACATCCGTCCGGGCTGTGGTACGCTCGCGTTCATGGCAAGTTCACCCCCCGCCAAACCAGCCACCGTCGCCGAGTATCTCGCCGCGCTCCCGCCCGATCGCCGCTCGGCCATCGACACGCTGCGCGAGGTCTTCCGCAAGAACCTCAGCAAGGGCTACGCCGAGGGCATGCAGTACAACATGATCGGCTATTTTGTTCCGCACGATGTGTTCCCTGACGGCTACCACTGCGACCCGCGCCAGCCGCTGCCGTTCGCGGCGATCGCCAGCCAGAAGTCGCACATGAGCCTGTACCTCATGGGCCTGTACATGAACCCCGCCGCGGACAAGGCCTTCCGCCAGGCTTGGGCCCGCAGCGGCAAGAAACTGGACATGGGCAAGTCGTGCATCCGCTTCAAGTCGCTGGATGACCTGGCGCTGAATGTCCTGGGCGACGCCATCGCCGCGATGCCCGCCAACGCGTACATCGAGCACTACAAGGCCACGTTGGCCAAGGGCAAGCCAGAAACCAAGCCCGCGGCGAAGGCCAAGCCGAAGGTCAAGGCCCAGCCCAAGCCGAAGCTCAGCCCCAAGCCCACAAGCAAGAAGGCGTCCAAGCCGCCCGTCAAGTCCTCTGCCAAGCCCTCACCCAAGCGCAAGTAAGATCCTCCCCGCCCGCTTCGGGCGCACGACCGCTGCCGGTGGCGCGGCGAGCCGCTCGGAGCTCGCAAGCCACCGGAAAACGGTGCCACTGAAGTCGGTCTTCCCGACTTCAGTGTCCTCATTGCTTTTTCATTCCTCAGGAGCATTGAAGTCCGAAGACGGACTTCAATGGCACGGGATGAAGGCACGCGATGCATCGGCAACTTGCATCAGACGGGCGGATTCAAGTTCCACAACATGACGATGACCACCCGTCCCGGCGGCTCGCTCGCAAAGCCTCGCCGCGCCGCCGGCAACGACCGTGCGCACTCCGTGCGACAATCCGCCGCACCCACGCTCATCTCGGCGACTCGCCCGCATCCTCGCCGCACTCCGGGCAACGCGCATCACCCTTCAATCCCGCGCGGTCATACCCGCACGCTCGGCACAGAGTCCCGATCGCCCGCCGCCGGGCACCAACACCCGACCTCAGCACCAGCCCGCCCACCGCTGTCAACACCAGTGCCATCGGCCACAGCATCAGCCACACGCCAAGCCGGCCGTAGGGCGAGCGATACACCTCGCCGATGCCGAACCGCACAATAAAGCTCGACGCGCCGCCATCCTCGCGGCCGATCCCGATCCAGACCGCCACCCGCGTCACCGGCGAGTCAGGCTCTCCGCTGGGAATGCCGCCCATCTGCAAACCCTCGGCCCAGTCCCCGCGGCCGAACGACTGCCAGTGGACCACTCCCCCCTCAACGCTGAGCAAGTGCTCGCCGCGGGCATAGCCGACGAACCACCACCCCGACGCAACCCAAGCCGCGGCAACCACCGCCCCGAGCCCCAGCAGCACCCCCGCGAGCACACGCCGCCGCCCACCAACCGATCGCCGCCGAGCCTGCGCACGAGCCATGCTTAAGTGTAACGCCATCTTCCTACTGCGCCACTCTGCCACTGCGTCACTCTGCCACTGCGCCACTGCGTCACTCCACCACTCCCCCAACCCCATACCCCCTCATGCACTCCTCCACGAGTTCGTTCATCTTCGCCATCCGCCCGAACCGCTGCGCCTCGCCGAGCACCTGCAACCGCACATCCTCCCACGACCCGGCGTAGCACCGCTCGTACAACTCGTGCCGCCCGGCGAACTCGCTACCGACCGCGTCCCACAGCAGTTTCATCGTCTTGATGCGTTCTTCGTGCCCGATGCCGTGCGAGCCGCGGACGAACCTTGAAAGCAGCGCATCGGTCTCCGCATCACGCAGGTCCCGCGCCCCGCTCGGCAGATAGATCAGCCCGCTGGCCACCGTGCGCTGAATGATCTCTCGCACGCGAACGTAACACTCCGGCGCGAACACGCACGAACTCAGCGCCGCCTGCCTGCTCGGCAGCACCGCCCCGCCGAACGCGCCCGTCCCGTCTCCCCACGCATCCGGGTTGTGGCACATCGCGTCCGAGAGCGACCAGATCATGTGCCGCCACGCGATCGCCTCGCCGAGCAGCACCTGGTTGCCGCGATGCTCATCGCCGCCCGTGCACGCAAGCGCCCTGGCCAGCAGCCCGCACAGAAAGTCCAGTTTCACGCCCAGCCTCGTGCAGCCGTGAAACAGAAAGTTGTTCACGAACCCCGTCCCCGTGAAGAACGCCCGCACGCGCTGCACATCCCGATGGATCAGCACGTCCTCCCACGGCACAAGCACCTTGTCCAGCACGAGGATCGCGTCGTTCTCATCGAACCGCGAGCTCAGCGGCGCATCGAACACTCCGCGCTCCGCCGAGGTCTGCTCGTAACTCGTCCGGCAGATCAGCGTCACGCCCGGCGCGCCGGTCCGCAGCATGAACGCCAGCGCCATGTCCGGCGCCTCGCTCGATGCCTTGCCCGTCTGCCCGATGAACGTCCAGTTCGTCATCGCCGCGCTGGTCGCCACCACCTTCGCGCCGCTGACGATCAGCCCCGCATCGGTCTCGCGCTCCACATGCACGTACACATCGCGGCACGCCTCGAGCGGCTTGTCCCGATCGATCGGCGGGTTGACGATCGCATGGCAGATGAAGGGCACGCGCTCCTGCGCGATCGCGTACCACCGCCGCGCGTTCTCCGCGAACGGCCCGTAGAAGTCCGCCGCCGCGCCGAACGTCGTCGTCAGCGACGCCTTGTAGTCCGGCGACCGCCCAATCCATCCGAAACTCATCCGGCTCCAGGCCGCGATCGCGTCGCGCGTCGCCACGAGTTCCTCGCGCGACCGCGGCACCACGAACGCCCGATGCGTCCGCGTGCCCGAGCCCGTGTCCGTTTGGCGCGTCAGCACGTCCTGCCGATCCCCCGGCTCGTGCAGCGCATCGTACATCGCCGCGATCGATCGGATGCTGTTGCGCATCGCCGGATGCGTCGTCACATCGCCGATCCGCTGACCGCCGATGCGCACATCGCGTCCATCGCGCAGGCTCTCGATGTACTCCGCGCCCGTCATCGCCCCGCGCACAGGGCCTGCGTCTGCCCCCGCCGCGCCCGTCCCCGCCGCGGCCGTGCCGGTTGCAGCACGTGCGCACGTCTGCCCCGCGCTGGCCGTTGCGATCGTCATCAGGCGTACCTGCCCGTCTGATGCTCTGGGCGGAAGAACTCGTAGATCAGGCGATCGATCTCCATCAGGCCCGCCCGCGTCACGCTCAGCACATCACCGCTCTCGACCAGCACCCCGCGCCGGCGCCAGGAGTCGAACACCGCCCCGAACGCAAGCCGCGGGTCCGTTCCGAACTTCCTCGCAAACGCGCCCGCATCGATCGCGCCGTTCTTGAACTGCAGCGCCAGTTCACGCGTGTACACCTCATCGCGGCTGAGCGGATACGCGCGGAACGTCGCCATCTCGCCGCCGAGCACCTTGTCCAGGTACGGCTGAAAGTCGTGCTGATTCTGATAGTTCACGCCGCTGATGTGCCCGAAACTCGACACCCCGATCGACAGAATGTCCGTCCCGTCGAACAGGCCCTTGCGATACAGGAAGGGCTTGCTGTCCTCGCGCACCACGGTCGTCGCCGCGGCGACCCGATAGCCGCTGCGGCAGAACTCATCGAACGCTTCGCTCACCCATCGCCGCTTGGTCTCCCAGTCCGCAACCGGCGCCACCAGCGCACCGGTCTCCTGCATCCGCTTGTAGATCGTCGTGTTGTACGGAACTTCCATCTGGTAGATGGTCACCGCGTCCGGCCTGAGCGCGATCGCCTTGGCCACCGTCTCGCGCCAGCGTTGGTCCGTCTCCTCGACCATCCCCGCGATCAGATCGATGTTCACCTGATCGAACCCGATCTCGCGGGCATACTCGTACGCCCGCCAGATCTCCTTGCTCCGGTGCGCGCGCCCGTTGACCTCGAGCACATAGTCATCGAAGTGCTCGATGCCCATGCTCAGCCGCGTCACGCCCAGGTCCTTCAGCGCCCGCAACTTCTGATCGTTCAGCGTCCCCGGCTCGCACTCGAGCGTCACTTCCTCCGCTTCGTCCCACGGCACGATCCGCTTCATCCCCTCAAAGAGCACCTTCAACTGCTCCGCCGACAGGTAGCTCGGCGTGCCGCCGCCGAAGTACACGAACTTCGGCTTGCGTCCGCCGATCGCGGGCCGCCGCGCAAAGTCCGCCAGTTCCGCGTGCAGCGCATCAATGTACAAGCGAATGTCCCGCGCGTTCTTGTCCGTGTACACGCGGAAGTAGCAGAAGTGGCAGCGCTTGCGGCAGAAGGGAATGTGCGCGTAGATCCCCATGTCCACACCCGGCCGCGCGGGGCGATCTAGCGCATCAACAAACGCGCCGACATGGTCCGGCTTCCAGAATCCAAACGGCGGATAGTTCGCGACGAAGTAGTTGCCGACGCCCGTGTCCTTGGTCGACGGCTTGCCGACGATCGTCGTCGAGCCCGCATCGCCGCTTCCGCCGCCATCACCGCAGCCACCGCCACCGCACCCCGAGCCCGCTCCGACGCTCGAGCCGGTCGTTGCGTTGCCAGGCAGTTGCTTCAGGCTGAGCGTGGTCATGTTCTTCGTGCTCCGTTGTCGATGTCCATCGGCGGCATCGCGGGCCTGCGCCCGGTGCACCGTCCGCTGTGCAGGTCTATCGGACGCTCGCGCCCGCGAGTTCACGCGGCCGCCACTTCAGCGGGCGTTTGTCCCCGCACAAGGTGGCCGCGCGCCCGCGTGTAACCTCACACGGACCATCCCCGCTCACGCCACATCGCGCACCGGGCGCAGTTCCTGCGTATCGGCCGAAGCGCTCGCATCGACATCCGCAATCGCGTGCCCGCGCGCCAGCCGCGATCGCACCACCGCGCCCCAGTCCCCCGCATCACCCAGGCCCATCCCGGCCGCATCGTCGAACTCGTCCATCGCCGCACGCAGACGCGACCCCGCCAGAACCGCGGCCAGATCATCGCCCACCGGCCCACCACCGATCGCCCCGCCGCCCAGCGACCGCAGGAACTCCGCCCCGCCGTCCATCTCCGCGATCGCCGCGGCCTGACGCGCAAACATGCTCACATGCTCCGCGTTCCAGTCCAGCGCGCACCGCGCGATCGACACCGCATCGCGCCCGCCGCTGGGGTCGCGGATCACCTGCCCCTCGCCGAGCAGCGCCGCCATCATGTCGCAGAAGAAACCCATCGGATGATGCCACGGCAGCGCCGAGATCACCGTCGCACGCCGATACGCCATCGCCCGCGCGATCCGCTCGCTCGCGCTCATCAGCACCGCCGAGCGCATCGTCATCCACGCCGAGCCGATGTCCGCCGTATCGGTCGTGCGTGCCGCGAACCTCCGGAACGAGATCGCCCCGGCCTCGTCCAGCCGCTCGATGCCCGAGCAGTCTCCCGGAGTCAGCCCGCTCTCCGGCGGCCTGCTGTCCCCATCCGGACTCACCGCACGCTCATCGCCGCACATCACACCCAAGTCCCCGCCCCGCTCGCACACCAGCACCCGCCCATCGAGTTCCTCCAGCAGCGCAGCCCCCTGCACCGCCTCCCGCGGCGGAACAACAAACAGCGACAGCCCTTCCCACAACGCCGACGCCACGACCATCACAAACGCTGGCGATGCCTCGAGCGCCATCACCACGCGCTGCCCGCGGCTCAGCCCCGCCTCGCGAAACGCCTTGGTCCACAGCCTCGTCCCGCCCCACAACGACGCCCCGGGCATCGCCTTGTCCGCGAACATGAACACCGGATACGGCTGAACAAACAACGCATCGTGCAGCGGCGCGTGCCACGGATTGTCGCTCGCCGGACGCGACGCGTGCACAGCCCGCTGCCGCGCGCCCTCGTCTTCCGCCGCCGCGTGCTGGTGAAGGTCTTCGCTCATGGACCGTCCGCTTTGCCCGATCACCTCATGCCGCGGCACCGCACCACGCCGGGACATCCCCGTCGCGCCGCGCATCACGCCCAGTCCCCTTGATGACTATCGGCCCGCGGCCGCGCGTTCTTCACCCAACCGCACCACAAACATCCCCGCCCCGCACGCACACTTCAACGCCCGGAAACCGCCGCCCCGCCCGCGCGCTCAACTTCCGCCCACGGCGCGTCGATAACTCCCATATGGCCCACATCCACGATGAACAGACCGAGCGCCTGCTCACCGCACCACCCGCCGTCATGCGACTGGCGATGATCCTTCTCGGCTTTGCGGTTTTCGCCGGCGCGAACATGATCCTCAATCCGCGGCAAAGCGAGGCCGGCCTCCGACCGCAGCCTCAGCCCGCCGCATCGCCCGATGTCGCCGGCCAGGCCACCCCATGGTCGAGCGGCGCCGCGGCGTCCTTCTCCTCCGCCGCCGATCAGGCGAGCGGCTCATCCGCCCAGCCCCTGGCCGACCAGCCCGGCACCTTCGCGACGCGGACCATCGCCCAGGCCTCGCCCCGGTCCGAGGCCCTCATCGGCACGCTCATCGGCGCGAACTACATCGTCAGCATCTACAGCACCGCCGATGGCCCACGCTACAGCGTCGCCAGCACCAGCGGCGTGCTGCTCGCCGAGCTTCTCTCGCCCACGCAGGTCTTGGCCCAGTTCCCCGACCTGCCGATCGAGGATCTCCGGCTGCTCCCCAGCGTCGATCGCCCCGGTCCGATCATGATCGCCGAGCCTGACGATCAGTAATCACGCCCGCGTTCCGCGCCCGCGCACGTTGCATGCGTGCCATCGCGTGCGCCAACTCGCGCGATGATGCCTCCAGCGTCGCGATCGCCCGCGTGTTGGCCTCAACAACCCTGAGCAGCGAGTCGGCATGCGCCCGATGCTCCAGCACGCGCTCGTGCGCCTGCGTGAGTTGCTGCTCGCGCACCGCCGCTCCGCGCCGCTCGCTGATCCACAGCAGGCCCATCAGCCCCGCCGAGCCGAACTGCACCAGCGCCGTCAACACCGCAGGTTCCACCATCGTGCCCTCCCGATTGTGATCATCCCCGATCGCCGTCCCGCACCAGGCGGACGCCGTCGAACCCGAACGCTCACAGCAACCGCTGAAAAACCGCCGCGAACTCCATGCTCACCTCGCGGCCGCGATCGACCACGCCAGACGGCTCGAACGACACGAAGGTCATGTCCGTCCACGTCCGGCCGTGATGATCCGTCAGCGTCCGCCGCACGATCCCGCCCCCGCCCGGCTGCAACTCCGCGGCGATCGCGTCGATCCGCGCCATGAGCGCCGGCCCCGTGGCCGCCACCAGCCGGCCGCGAACCGTGACCGTCGGCTCACCGGCACCGATCAGCACCGACCCCGCCGCGATCGTCCCAAGGCTCAGCCGCGTCCGCACCACCGGTCCCATCGATCCCATCTCGAATCTGTGCGGCGAGTCACCGAACAGATCCACCCCGCCGAACAAGCTTCCCATCGCCCCCTCCTCTCACGCCGTCGCGCTCTCGCCGAATTCCCGCGCCCGATCACTCCATGCATCACCGCTCACGCCGGCGTCACCGTCACCGGGTCCGCCGCGCCATCCGCCGACACGCACACGAACTCCATCACCCGCACCGCACCACCGCCCCTCGCGGCCCCGCCCGCCCCAACCTCGTGATCAACGCGTACCAGCACGCATCGGCACACCACCGTCCACGCCGAAGCATCCGCGCCGCCGGCCGTCGCCGACAATCTCAGGTCGCCCAACGTTCCCAGCCCCGGCGCTTCGGCCGTGGTGGTCGTCAGGCGCTGCCGCAGCACCACGCCGCTGCGCCGTTCCGGCACATCCACGAACACCGCGTTCGGCCCGTGATCACCGAACGCGACCACCATCTTCTCCGCGCGCCGATTGATCGCCGCCGACTCAACACCCGCCAGCACCGCCCCTGCAAACTCCACCGCTACAGGGTTGAAGATCATCACGCCACACCTCCCCGGTCCACCGCTCCGTGCATCGCCGCTCCGCCCATCGCGCACGCCCATCACGCCCACCAGTCATCCCCGCCTCAGCCGTCCCGACTGCACACGCAACTCCCGATCCGCCACCCCATCCGCATCGCGATCAACGCGCACAACCAGACTCCGCCGCGCCGCCGCGTGCTCGCGTCGGTAGTGCTCGGCCTTGCCCCACATCGGGTCATCGTCCCCGCGCAGCGCCGCCGCGGCGGTGCAGATCAGCGAAAGCGACCCGAGCGTCTCGACGTTCCGCCAGTCGTCCGGATTCATCACCATCTCCCGCGACACATCCGCGTTCGGCCCGCCCGCCGACATCCCAAGGTCCGCCAGCAGCCGACGATGCACCACCGCGATCAGCGATGAGAACCCGCGCACCTCGATCCTCGCGCTGGCCAGCGTCCTCCACGCGACCGCCGCCGCCGCGCGGTCCGGCCGCGGGAGCGACACCACCAACTCCCGCTCTCCCGCGCGCTGCACGATCTCCATCGCCACCCCATCGATCAGCGCCACACCTCCCGCGGCGATCTCCGGACACTCCGGCGGCGGTGCATCCGTGAGCACCAGCGTCTGATCCAGCGAACACATCCCCGCGAACAGCACCTGCGACAGATGCGCCGCATCGCGGAACACCACCGGCTCCAGCACAACCAAGTCCCGATCCGCCGTGAACATCCCCGCCTCCCGGCCCCCTGGGCCCGCGTTCCAACACTTCGACCGTGCGAATCTGCCGCCCTCACGCCGATCGCCGTTCCGCCCAATTCCGTCCCGCCCCGGCCCGCCCCGTCCCTTCGCCTCGACCGTCCGCAAGCCGCCGGCGAGCGTCTCCGCCCGCCGACAGCCCAACACCACCCCCGCAACCCCGTGTCGTCATCCCGGGTCACGTCAGCCCGCGGATCAGCCCGTGCGCGGCCTCGTTGCGGAACTCCAGCGTGTACTCGCCGATGACCTGCCCGCTTTCGCGATCGCCCGTCGTCGCCAGCGGCTTGTAGTGAAAACTGCGTCCGCTCAGCGGCAGCACATCGATCCGCGTCGAGTCCAGCAGCAGCACCGTGTCGCCCGGAGCCCACCGGCTCATGATGATCCTGGCCCGGCCAAAGTCCGACTCGTACTCGCTGACCACATCGCGGAAGCGCGTCTGCTCGGGGCCGCTGGTCCTGCTGGCGGTCAGAAAGGCGTTGATCCGCCGCTTCATCGCGCCCGAGCACACGATCGTGTCCACGCGCGATCCGCTGTTCTCCCAGACCTGCCGCAGCGCCGCGTTGAGCACGGCCTCGTTCAGGTCCGTTCCCGCGCCGCCGCCGGCGGGAATCCCGTTCGCTCCCGGCGTGCACTGGTTGGTCGTGATCTGCGGGATGATTCCCGCCATCGTCCGCCGCACGCCCGCCGAGCCCTGCGGGTTGGTCGCCGGCGCCACACCGTTGATCACGCAGTTCTCAAGATCGCGCAGCAGTTCGCGCATCCGCTGCTGCATCTGGTAGTCCAGCTCATCCGCCACGCCGTGCAGCCTCGTGGCCAGCATCGAGCCCGAAACCTCCACTCCCGCCGTGAAGATCTGCGTGAAGTTCCGGCGCCGCACGCGGATCGTCTGCCGCGCATCGGGGCGATCATCCCCCTCCAGCGCCGCATTGCCCAGGATCACCAGCCTCAGCCCGTTGCTCAGCGCCGACAGCGGCGTCCCGCCGTACCGGCGCACCACCGTCAGGTTGTTCCCGCTGATCGACAGCACGAGCATCACCTCGCGCGAGGTCCCCGGCCGCACCTGATCCCCCGCCCGGAACCGCGAGCCGTTGCTCACCGTCACCGTCGTCGCATCCGTCGCGTTCGGCGTGAACGTCGTCTGGGTCACCGTGTCGCTGTTGGCCAGCAACTCATCCTCCATTCACTCGTGCACCACGCTGCCCGCCGCCCGCGGCGCATCGCCGAGATGATCCAGCAGCGGCGTCTCGAACGGGCTCACCAGCCCGATCACGTCCGACACGTCCTGCACCACCTCCGGCAAGTCCGTCCCCGCGCTGTACGTCGCCTTCCCCGTAAACGGCATCTCATCCCTCCTTGCTACACCGCACCACCCCGGCCCGCGCGCCGCCCGCGGCACACCCGCCCACGCCACGCCGCCGGATACTCACCACGCCCCTGCACCCTCACTCCCCGCAATTCAGCACCCATCGCCCGCCACTCGCCCCTCGGCGCTAGCGCCCCGCACCGCCACCTCCGCGGCGTCTGGCCGCCAGGTACTCCAGCACCGCTCGTCGGTCGCCCGATCGCGCCCGCGCCAGCAACCGCTCATCAGCACCAAGGTCATCGCGCGCCGCCCCCGTCGCCTCTCCCGCCCGCGCCTCGCCCATCACCCCCATCATCCCCGCGACGCGATCCACCGCGCCAGACCCAACGCCCGTCTGCCGGAACAGCCCCGGCCGCGCCGCGCGAACCTTCGCCAGCGCCGCGCTCACATCTACCCGACCCGCGCCGCCCGCCGCATCCATCGCCGCCTCGATCGCCCCGGCCGCATCATGAACATCCCGCGCCCCCGCCGCTCGCGCTACGCGTTCTGCATCGGCGCGCCGTTCGAGCCGCTCAACCACTCCGCGCGCCACCGTCAGGTGCTCCTCCAGCCGCGCAAGCCGCTGGTTCAGCGCATCCTCATCCGCCCCCGCCCCCGCCCCCGGCCGCATCTGCTCCCCGTTCATCGCCCACCTCCCGCTTCATGCGTCCACCAC
>ERZ1066130.29-NODE-29-length-92675-cov-12.617404_pt1 | contig 92675 bp, 89 predicted proteins | sample MGYA00382777_ERZ1066130 | MGnify/ENA primary metagenome ERZ1066130 (study PRJEB33369, sample SAMEA5778360) | biofilm metagenome | biome: Industrial cooling water; feature: Water cooling tower basin; material: Biofilm | place: United Arab Emirates | collected...
CACCAACGGTACTGCCAAAAGCGAAATCGCTATTGGGTGTATAATCTGTTCCGTCAGCCGGGAGGCCGCCACCTCCAAAAGTAGGACTGGTGCTTGCTATGACTAATACGCTGGTACCATTTCCACGGGTCCAGTTGACGCGCAAACTGTTGCCTTCAATGTTGGAAATCGAAAAATTGCTGGCCCCGGTGGTGGGTGCCTGTGCGTGTCCATACCATCCGGTTATTGCCAGAAAGAAAGTAAACAGGAATTTTTTATAGTCTGACAGCGCTGAACTTCTTTGATTTTTATAGAAACACATCCCCTACAAAAAATGTTTGACTCTTTATTTTAAACAATCGCGTATTTACGTCCTTTTGGCACGAGTAAGCCAGGACATCAATTGCCGACATCATAGAAGCGATGATTGCAGACAGGTTGGACCAGATTTTCATTTACTAAATGGATGGTTCTTTCAAATATTAAAATTGCCTGTTTGAAAAATCCCATCCCTCCCTGAAAAAAGGGATTTTGAAAAAGACTACTGAGTATTGATCGATTGCCGCAAAGCCTGGTGGCCATGTTGCAGCATTTTGAAGTGGTGATCTCAAAACCTGACCTTCGTCCAGGATAGCCCAGATCTGCATGTATAAACGTAACGAACTCCTCTACTGCAGATCAGATTATGCCACTGATATACAATCATTTAGAAAATAACCACAAAAAAAGAAGATCTAAATATGAACACTGTTCAGTAAAATTCCGTTGATTTGCTCACGATATGGGCGTAACCGAACGTAAAGAGCGACACAAAGAAGAGCTAAAGAAGGATATTCTGGCGGCCGCCCAGTCTCTTTTTGTTACCCAAGGACTGGAAGCCACCTCCATCCGGAACATTGCCGAAAAAATCGAATACTCTCCGGCCACCATTTACCTCTACTTTAAAGATAAAAACGAGATCATCCATGCGCTCCACCAGGAAGGTTTTAAACTGCTGGTCAGCCATTTTCAGGTATTGGGCACCGTGAGCGATCCCTTTGAACGTCTGAAAGCCATGGGGCGTGCCTACACACGCTTTGCCCTCGAAAATCAGAGTATTTACGAGCTTTTATTTGTTATGAAAGAGCCGATGCTTCACGTGGAAAGCTGTGTGGAGCAAGGCTGGAATGAAGGCGACCGGGCCTTTGACATTCTGCTGCACACCGTAGCCGAATGTCAGCAAAAGGGCTACTTCCAAAATCTAGACGCTGAACGGGTGGCCTTCGTTATCTGGAGTACCATGCATGGTCTGTGTACACTCCGTACCAGTGGTCATTTGGGGCATGTAACCATTGCACGTGAAAGCGGTCATGATCTGGATGCGTTAATGACTCACGCCTACGAGACCTTTATTCTGATGTTGGAACGACTAAAAGGGTAAAAAAAATTTGACTTTAAATTAACACTGTTCATAATGAGAACGATATTCATTTTAATTCTGTTTGCCACGGTTACTATCCAGGGAAAGACGCAAAATCCTCTGGAGGCTTATCTGGAAGAAGGCCTGAAAAACAACCTCGTGCTTCAGCAAAAAAACATCAGCCTGGAAAAGTCCATGCTCGCCATCAAGGTGGCCAATGGCATGTTTGCTCCTTCGGTTTCGTTGTTGGGTAACTTCACCAGCGGGGATGGAGGCCGTAGTATCTCCATACCAGTTGGGGACCTGGTCAATCCTGTTTACACCACCTTGAATCAACTGACTAATTCCAATCAGTTTCCACAAATTGAAAATGTTAATCAAAACTTCTTCCCCCGCAATTTTTATGACGTACGCGCACGCGCATCGATGCCCCTGCTCAACACGGATTTGATTTACAATCGCAAAATCAAAGAGCAGCAAACCCTGCTTCAGGAGTATGAAGTAACCATCTACAAACGCGAACTAATCAAGAGTATCAAAGTAGCGTACTTCAACTACCTGGCGGCCCGCGAGGGCGTCACCATCTATCAAAGTGCTTTGACCCGCGCGCAGGAGGGTAAACGGGTGAATGAATCCCTTCTGGCAAATGGCAAAGGATTACCCGCCTATCTCCTCCGGTCGCAAAGTGAAATTGAAAACATCCGTGCCCAACTGGTGGATGCCGAACGCCAGGTGGATAATGCCCGGTTGTATTTCAACTTTCTGCTAAACCGCGAATCAACGGCCGACATCCTACCAATGGCTGTAACAGCAGATGAACTTGCCGCGCGCTTCTTGCAGACGCAGGAACCAACGCAGGCTCAAAAGCGAGAAGAATTATATCAGGTAAAAACTGCGCAAGAACTCAATGGAAATCTGGTAGCGATGAATAAACTCTTTTGGTCCCCGCGCATCAGCGGATTTATGGATCTGGGTGCGCAGGCCGAAAACCTATCGTACAACCGAAATGCTAACTATTACCTGTTCGGATTTCAGTTGGAGATGCCCTTGTTTGCAGGCTTTACTAACCGTCATAAGATTGCGCAAGCGAGGCTGGATGTCAAAACCAGTGAATTGAGTTATGACCAATTGAATCAGCAGCTAACGATGAATGCGCAGATTTCCAACAATGCGCTGATCAGTGCCCATCAGAATTATTTGTCAGCCCAAAAACAATGGGAGGCAGCCCAAAGCTATCAGCGCCTGATCGAAAAAGGATACAAAGAAGGTGTCAATACATTCATCGAAGCCGTAGATGCCCGCAATCAACTCACCAGCGCACAGTTGCTGGTAACGGTCAATCAATACCGGGTGCTTATCGCACAAGCAAACCTGGAGCGTGAAACCGCTTCTCTGGAACTGAAATAAAATATCATTCAAATAAACGCATTAATCCTATTCTCTATGAAATCATCTCATTCCCTTATGATTGTTCTGTTAGCCCTTCTGGCAACCGCCTGCAGCACACGTGAAGAAAAAAAGGAAGATCCCCTCCGTGGCACGGAAATCATTCCAGTAAAAGTCATGAGTCTACAGAAAGAAAATCTGAAAGCCGTTATTCATACATCGGGGCTTTTCACAACCGATGATGAAACCATGCTTGCTTTCAAAACCGGAGGCGTCATTGGAAAAATCTATGTCAAAGAGGGCGATGCGATCCGCAAAGGTCAGTTGCTGGCCTCTTTACACTTAACCGAGATTGAAGCACAAGTGGCCCAGGCGCGATTGGGCTATGAAAAGGCCAGGCGGGATTTTCAACGGGTCGAAAATCTATACCGCGATAGCGTGGCTACCCTTGAGCAATTTCAGAATGCCAAAACAGGAATGGAGGTAGCCGCCCAGCAACTGGAGGCGGTCAACTTTAACCGATCATACTCTGAGATTCGTGCTCTGGGAAACGGATTTGTGTTGCGTAAGCTGGCAAACGAGGGACAAGTCATCGCTTCCGGTACGCAGGTTTTTCAAACCAATGGAGCAGGGCAGGGAAAATGGATGCTGCGGGCAGGCGTTAGTGATCGTGAATGGGCGCAGATTGGTTTGGGTGACAAAGCAACCATCACTACTGATGCCCTGCCCAATCAGGTATTGGATGCGACCGTCACACGCAAGTCCGAAGGCGCGGATGGCATGAATGGAAGTTTTGCGATTGAACTTACGATCAAGACATCCAAAGGGCTGGCCAGCGGCTTGTATGGAAATGCGATCATCCTGGCTTCGGCACAACAACCGGTTTGGAAAATTCCTTATGCTGCCTTGCTGGATGGTGATGCCCAATCGGGTTATGTGTTTGTAACAGCCGATGGAAAAACTGCGCAAAAAGTTCCTGTGGTGGTAGGTGCCATCGAAAAAGATGAAGTCATCATCGTGGGGGGATTGGAAGATGCTCAAAAAATCATTGTGAGCGGCAGCGCCTATCTGCGGGATCAGTCAGCCATTTCGGTGATTCAATAACGATCGATACATTTTTTTGATATGAAAATTTCAGACTACGCAGTAAAAAATTATCAGTTCACGCTCGTGATCTTTATCATGATCATTGTGCTGGGAGTGACGACTATCCTGAACATGCCTCGTTCAGAAGATCCTGAATTGAACGCTCCACAGTTTCCCATTGTGGTGGTTTATCCTGGCACCAGCCCCAAGGATATGGAAGAGCTGGTGGTGGAGCCTTTGGAGCGGGAGATCTCTGAGTTGGATGATTTGAAACGGATTAAAACCAGCATCAGCGATGGTGTGGCTGTCATCTTTGTCGAGTACAAATATGAAAGCGATGTAGACGAGAAACATGCCGAGTTGATTCGGGAGGTGAATGCCTTGCGGGGCGAATTGCCTGCCAACATTGCGAGCATCGAAGTGCGCAAAGTGACTCCCTCCGATGTCAACGTCATTCAAATTGCCCTGGTTTCTGAAAATGCCTCGCGCCACAGCCTGAAAAAATATGCCGAGGACTTACAAGACAAACTGGAGCAAATCAAACAACTAAAAAAAGTGGAGATCCATGGGTTGCCCGACCAGATTGCCCGGATTGATTTACGTCTGGATAAAATCGCACAACTGCGCATACCGCTCGATGCCATTATCGGCAGTTTACAAAGCGAAGTAGCCAACATCCCCGGAGGAAATGTGGATGCCGGTACCAAATCATTTAATGTTAAAACCAGTGGAAACTATTCCAGTGTGGAAGAAATCCGAAACACGATTGTCTATTCTTCCAATAACAAAAATGTGACGCTGGGCGATGTGGCCGATGTCTACCTTACGTATTCTGAGGAAACACACATCACCCGGCTCAATGGCTATCGCAGTGTGTTTGTTACTGCCGCCCAAAAGTCAGGCGAGAATATCACCAAGACGCAGAAAATTTATCAACCGGTGATCGAACAATTCAAAGCTCAATTGCCTTCCAACATTGATCTGGTTCATCATTTTGATCAGGCATCGAATGTCAACAAACGTCTGAGCGGATTGGGGATGGACTTTCTGATTGCCATTCTGCTGGTGGCCATCACCTTGCTGCCTTTAGGAGAACGGGCAGCCCTCATTGTGATGATCTCCATTCCTTTATCGTTGGCCATTGGCATTGTATTGATGAATATGTTAGGGTACAACCTGAATCAGCTAAGTATTGTAGGTCTGGTGGTAGCGCTGGGTTTGCTGGTAGATGACAGCATTGTCGTGGTCGAAAACATAGAGCGATGGATGCGCGATGGACACTCCCGACTGGAAGCTACGTTAAAAGCCACCCAACAGATAGGTTTGGCTGTGGTGGGTTGCACCGCCACGTTAGTCATTGCCTTTCTCCCACTGGTTTTTTTGCCGGAGGGCGCGGGTGAGTTTATCCGCAGTCTGCCCATGGGGGTGATCACCTGTGTGCTGGCTTCCATGGTTGTATCCCTAACCATCATTCCGTTTTTGTCCAGCCGTTTGTTAAAAGAAAAACATGGACATCCGGATGGTAACATTTTTATGCGGGGATTGAAAAAGATCATTCACGGAAGCTACTCGCTGTTACTGGATAAAGCTCTTGCCAGACCCTGGTGGACCGTAGGAATCGCGGCTGTGATCTTCATTGGTTCCTTACAGTTATTCCCGGTCATTGGCTTTAGTCTATTCCCCGCCAGTGAAAAACCTCAGTTTCTGATTGAGATTACTACTCCTCTGCAATCAAACCTTAACTACACCGATAGTATTACCCGTCAGATAGAACGCGAACTCAGCGGCCAGAAAAAAGTGGAATACTTTGCTTCGAATGTGGGCAAGGGGAATCCCCGCATCTATTACAACATCATCCCTGAAAACGAACGAACCGATTTCACGCAGATTTTTGTACAACTCGAGGACCACACATCAGCTGAAGAAAAATTATCGCTTATTGAAGAATTACGGAACAAATGGACTCCTTATCCTGGGGCCAAAGTAGAGGTAAAAAACTTTGAACAGGGCCCTCCCATCAATGCTCCTGTAGAAGTGCGTTTGTTTGGTGACAATCTTGATACGCTCCGGTCATTGGCTGGTCGGGTCGAAACTTTGTTGCAGCAAACCAAAGGAACCATTTACATCAGTAATCCGGTGGTGCATTTAAAATCCGACATCAAAGTGGACATTCAAAAAGAAAAAGCACAGATGCTGGGTATTCCTACCGTTACCATTGACCGCACGGTTCGGTTGGCGGTAGCCGGATTAAATGTAGGGAAGTTTTCCGATGTCAATGGCGATGATGTAAATATTCTTCTCACCAAAGCCAATCAGGGAACCCCATCGTTGGAATCTCTTCAGAATTTGTATGTCAACAATCAACAAGGACGAGCCATTCCGTTGTCGCAGGTAGCCCAATTAAAACTAGAATCTTCTCCACTAAACATTAATCACTTTGATAAAATCCGGATGGTGGCAGTGACCGCATATGTTGAAAAGGGAGCGCTGGTCAGCAACGTGGTGACCGATGTTATCAAACAAATGGATGCCCTGGATTTACCGGAAGGTTATTCCTATGGAATGGGTGGCGAAGTGGAAAGCCGGCAAGAGTCGTTTGGTGGATTTGAAAGCGTCATTATCGTTACCGTCTTTTTGTTCATTGCCGTTTTGATCCTTGAGTTCCGTACTTTTAAAAGCACATTAATCGTGCTATCCGTCATTCCTTTGGGCGTGGTCGGGGCAGTACTGGCCTTATTCATTACTGGAAATTCGCTCTCATTTGTCGCTATTATCGGACTAATTGCCTTGGCCGGTATTGAAGTAAAGAACACCATTCTGCTGGTTGATTTCACCAACCAGTTGAGGGAGCAGGGCCACTCATTGGAAGAGGCCATCCGCGAAGCAGGTGAGGTGCGATTCCTTCCGATCATCCTCACATCCATGACAGCCATCGGTGGTTTGTTGCCGATTGCGTGGTCTTCCAATCCACTCATATCTCCATTGGCGATTGTGCTCATTGGCGGATTGATCAGTTCAACATTACTCTCCAGAGTGGTGACGCCCGTGGTGTATAAGCTGATTCCTCCCCGGGTAGATACCAAGAAAAACTAAGGAAGGTGAGCGTTCAAATAAAAATCGGGTGATCAACGTCTATCCTGACAGATGAAACGATTAAGGAAAGTCATGATATATGCATTGATGATTGTTGTACTGGGTGTTATTGGCATCTATTTGTATTTACAATCTCCGGTTTTTGGAGCTAATCCGAGCGGTGAACGTTTAAAACGGATTGAACAAAGTCCACGCTATGTTCAGAGAGCATTTCAAAATGCCGAACACACGGAAGTCATGCTTCCTGATGCCTCGTATGTTGGAATGATTCGGGACATGATCCATAAATCAAAAAATACCGAACCTCCCGCCCCGTTGCCTTCTCAGGTCACGGATTTAAAAAAACTGACAGCTGGTACCCCGGCTATCGTATGGTTTGGACATTCTTCCTATCTGATTAAATCCCGCAACATCTCTATTCTAGTTGATCCCGTATTTAGCGGACACGCTTCACCGGTTTCATTCTTTGGAAAGGCTTTCGCTGGAGCAGATGTTTACGGGGTGGCCGATATGCCGGCCATTGATGTACTGGTTTTGACACATGATCATTATGATCACCTCGACTACTCCACCATTCAAAAAATTCATCCACAAGTAAAAATCATCATCACCTCCCTTGGGGTAGGCGCACATCTGGAACGGTGGGGCGTTCCTGCCGAAAAGATTTATGAATTGGATTGGTGGGAAGAAAAATCCATCAGCGATAGTGTTCAGTTGACAGCCACTCCGGCCCGTCATTTTTCCGGTCGTGGCTTGAGCCGGGGGAAAACCGCCTGGTCATCTTTTGTCCTGTCTTTGCACGGATATAAGCTCTTTCTGGGAGGAGACTCTGGTTATGATGGTCAGTTTAAAGTGATTGGAGAAAAATGGGGACCGTTTGATCTGGCCTTGCTGGAAGCTGGTCAGTATGGAGTCAACTGGCCATATATTCACATGCTCCCTGAACAAACGGTAAACGCTTCGCGTGATTTGCGAGCAAGGGTTTTGATGCCCGTTCATTGGGGAAAGTTTGCGCTGGCTTTTCACGCCTGGGATGAACCCATTCAACGAGTTATGGAAAAAGCCCTGGCAGATTCTGTCGAAGTGACCACCCCTCGTATTGGTGAAGTAGTTTGGATTGACAAGCACTACCCGAAAGAGCGATGGTGGGAAGGATGGGAATAAAGTTAATCCTTTCTATCCCCTTCATAAAACTCTGCCAATGATTGGAAATAGGTGTATATCCAACCCTCCACAATATCGTCATAGTCCGCATCCGGTATGTTGGTATGCCGTAATTCAACAGATGTGGATCCTTGCTGATCGTGCAGCTTGATCGTCACCACCGAAGGCTCTGGTTGTTCTCCAAAATACCATTGCTGAACAATTTTTTTGTCAGGTTCAAATTCCAGGTTTTTCCCTACGATACTCCCTTCCCACAACGAAAATTCAGAACCTGGTTCGGTAGACATGATTGCTTCTTCTCCTGTCCATAAGTGAAGTGTAGCCGGATGAGTCAAGGCGCGATAGATATCTGCTGGCGAGGCCGGAATGGAAAAGTATTTTTTGAAGTCTTTCATCTTGATAACTGATGGTACGCAAATTAACTAACGTCATTCTATAAACTCTCTGTAAAAAATTCGCGTTTAACGCGCTCACTGGTATTGGTTAATATTTCATAGGGAATGGTGCCGATGGATGCTGCTACCTCCTGGATCGGACGCTGGGGGCCAAACACGATTACCTCATCTCCTTCGCGCACCGACAGGCCGGTGACATCGATCATGGTCATATCCATACATACATTGCCGATGACGGGAACCAATACTCCATTCACCCTGACTTTGCCCACTCCATTGCTAAACGCCCGGCTAAATCCATCGGCATAGCCAATAGCAATTGTGGCAATGGTCATGTCACTTGTCGCTTTTCCCTTGCGTCCGTAACCGATCGTAGACCCTGCGGCTATCTTTTTGAGTTGGGAGATGGTTGTTTTCAACGTAGCCACCGGTGTCAGACCAGGCATGGCTTCGGCTGTTGGATTCACTCCATACAGACCGATCCCTAAACGCACCATATCAAACTGCTGATCGGCCAATCGTATAATACCTGCACTGTTCAGCAAATGACGCAGCGGATGTATGCCCAGCCTCTGGGAGATTTTTTCGCAACCTTGAATAAATAATTGAGCTTGCTCACGGGAATAAGCATCATGCTGCGGATCATCGGCTCCCGCCAGGTGTGAAAACACGGATGCTACCCGCAGGTTGGGATGCTTCTGAAGGAGTTGGATCACTGTTTCCAATTCTTCCATGGGGAACCCCAGCCGGTTCATTCCGGTTTCTAATTTCAGATGGATAGCACACGGTTTTCCCTGAACGGCCTGAATCAAAGATTCGAGAAATCCTAGACTGTATACTTCAGGCTCCAGTTGATATTGAAGCAATAATGGAATACTGGTCTCAGACGAGTTCATGACCATGATGGGTAACCGGATGTGCTTTTTGCGAAGCTCAACTCCTTCGTCCGGATACGCCACTCCCAGATAGTCGACATGATGGTATTGAAGAATGCTGGCAACCTCTTCGCTTCCGCTCCCATAGGCGAATGCTTTCACCATCACCATCAACTTCACCCCCGGCTGAAGACGCGACCGGAAAAAATTGAGGTTGCTGACCATCGCCCCCAGATCAATCTCCATGACGGTTCCATGAATCTTTCGTTGTAGTTTCTGAACAATCCGTTCAAATCGAAACACACGTGCCCCCTTCATCAGGATGGCCTCTTCCTGGAAGATGTCCACGTCTACGGATGTTAAAAAAGCTTCAGTATCCTCGTATATGCTCACCGGATATGGCAGCGAAGCCATCACGGATGCATGAGCGGAAAAAATGGGCCCGATACCAATTAACCGATGAAGAGGATATTTTTCCAAATACACCTTGATGTGCTGTACCATCGCTGTCGGGGACAGACCGAGTTGAAGGATATCTGAAAGAATCAGTGTCTTCTTTTTTCGAGGCACACCTGTCAGAAAATCAAGACTCATCCGAAGTCCTTCCAAATCATTATTATAGGTATCATCTATCAGTTGGCAGCGATTGATGCCTTGTTTCAGGTGTAAGCGCATCGGCACAGACTTCAATCCTTCCAACCGCTCCTGAATGACAGCCGGAGCAATTTCCAGCATGAGCATGGTCACGATGCAGTGCAGCAGGTTCTCGCGGGAAGCTGTATCGGTCAGCGGTAATTGAAAAAGGTGATGAGTTGACCCGTGCGTTAACGTAGGTTGATGGCGGGTTCCTCCCAATTTCCAATAAGGATCTCCGGAAGTTCCCCAACTGATTTTCTTTTTCTGGGGATATGTTTGGCGCAGTTCGGCATCAATGGCTTCCTGATCGCTGTTAAACACAATCATTTCACAGGTTTGAAACAATTTCAATTTCTCCCGGATCTTTTGAGTACGACTTTCAAACCCTTCGTCATGCGCGGTGCCGATGGTCGTAAAAATTCCCAAAGTCGGTTGGATGATAGCCGCCAGCCGCTCCATCTCTCCCGGAACCGAAATTCCGGCTTCGAAAATGCCTAGCTGATGATATGCTTGCATCGGCCAAACGGAGAGTGGCACACCCATTTGTGAATTGTAACTTCCTGGATTTTTAATGATGTGATAGTCGGGGACCAACAACTGGTAGAGCCATTCTTTGACAATGGTCTTTCCATTGCTTCCGGTGATGCCGATGACAGGAATCGAAAATTGTTTTCGTTGATGCGCGGCCAGTTGTTGAAGCGTCACCAGCGAAGAGTCGGCCACAAAGAAGTTTGCCTCGGTAAACGGGGTGTGGTCAATGCCTTTTTCAACCACAAATTGCCGAATGCCCATCCGGTAAGCCTCGGCAACATACGCATGTCCGTGCTGACGTGGTCCGGGTAAGGCCACAAACAATGACTGAGGTGAAACAACTGCCTTGCGCGTATCCGTCAACAGAAAGTGTATGGGCTCATCTTTTACTACTTGAACCAATTGACCCTGACTGATGGATGAAAGCTGTGAAAAGTGCATGAGTATTTCTAATGGAGCCGGCTTCCGTTGGGTACCGGTTTATCGGGTACGCAAAGTACGACATCGCCTTTGTCATCGGTAAACCCTGTCACCAATACTTCAGAAATAAAATTACCGATCTGTTTCGGGGAAAAGTTTGTGACACACACGACCTGCTTCCCCAGAAGGTTTTCCGGGGTATAGTGTTTGACAATCTGAGCGCTTGACTTCTTGATACCATCACTGCCCAGATCTATCCACACCTTAATGGCAGGTTTGCGGGCTCCCTCAAAAATTTCGGCCCGCACAATGGTGCCCGTTTTTATTTCAACTTGCTCAAAATCATGCCATTGAATCATTTGTGTACATCGTTTGTTTATTAAGCGAAATTTACTTGCTTTGTACTCCTTCAATCTCATCTATGAAGTATCGTCAGGCGATTTATGCATTTTTTACGGTTTCCTTGCTTTTGGTAATGGGAAACACCGCATGGGCGCAGGAAGAAAGTCAGGGGCCTGTTCCGCCTACCCAAACGGAAGAGAGAGAATCCAGTGATTCCATGACTTCCGGTGAAGGTTCACAACTTCCCGAGGTGGATTCAAAGGTGATCCGCCCGGTCATGACACCCTCTAAGGAAAAAGAAACCGAAAAGCCTTCCGCCAAAGGAAAAGGAAATGATGCCTCTGCCGCCAAAAAGAATGAAGACGATGCCCTTTCCTTTAATTTTCTGTATTACATCATTCAAAAGTTTAAGATCAGTGATCTGATCGAAAATTAGCCCTTCGTTTTTCTTTTTGACTTTCCGAATAAATACACCAGATCCAAGGTTGGTTCAATGGCTCCAATGAATGTTATGGGCATTTAACTACCCAATTTGTTCTACACTGCTGCGGATTAGTTTTTTGGAACTATCTTGCAACCCCGTTGCAAAAACTTGAAACTCTTAACCCTCATCGCCTTCCTTGGCATTAGTCAAATCTGTGTAGCACAAGAGTGTATTCTTCGGCTCACAGGCCATGTTCGTAATGAAAATCAAGAACCGTTGACAGGTTCTACCATTTATTTGAACGAAGTTAAACAGGGAGAGATCGCTTCATTTGATGGCTCGTTTACATTCAACGGATTATGTGCTGGCTCGTACACGCTGGTTGTTCGTTTTGTGGGTTATACTCCACAAGAGATAAAAATTGAGCTTCCTAAAGAAAACCCGATATCCATCATTCTGAGTGTCGACACCCGGCAATTAAAGGATGTGTTTGTTCATCAAAATCGCCTCGAGAGCCCGGTGAGTACATCTGCCCTATTGACGACTAAAGAATTGGATGCTGTTCAGGGAAAGTCGTTAGGTGAGGCTCTCCAGTCTGTATCCGGAGTAAATTCTATTCAAAGTGGTCCTGCCATCTTCAAACCGGTAATTCACGGAGTACACAGTCAACGTATCCTGATTTTAAACAACGGCATCCGACAGGAAGGTCAGCAATGGGGCGCTGAACATGCTCCGGAAATTGACCCGTTTACCGCCAGCACCATTACGGTGGTAAAAGATGCCGGAGCTATCAAGTACGGAACGGATGCCTTAGGTGGTGTTATCATTGTTACCCCAGCGGAACTGCCAACATCTCAGCAATTAGGGGGCCAGGTGAATGTGATTGCCAGTTCAAACAATCGAAGTCTTACTTATTCGGGCATGTTGGAAGGGGGATTCAACAAAGAGGGTTGGGGTTGGCGTGTTCAGGGCACCGGTAAATATGCCGGTGATTCACGAGCCGCTGATTACGTACTATCCAACACAGGCTTTCGCGAACGTAATTTTTTAGCTGCATTAGGATATCATGAGGAGCAAAAAGGTTGGGAAGTTTATTTTAGTCACTTCCAGACCACCATTGGAATCCTTCGGGGATCATCCGTTTCCAGCGCGAATGATCTGTTAAATGCCATCGAACGCGAACCCCCTCAATTTACCGAGCCATTTACGTACACTATTTTACAACCCCGGCAGGAAGTAGCCCACAGCCTCTTAAAGCTAAATGGTCATGTGACTAAAGGTCAGCATACATTTCAGGCACAATACGGGCTTCAGATCAACCAACGGGAAGAATTTGATATTCGAAGAGGAGGATTGCGGGATGTTCCCGCGTTGGCTTTCGATCTTTTCACTCATACCCTGGACGTGGAATGGGAAACTTCCCGTGCTTCCCGCATAACCTGCCGGGGAGTAAATGCTATGATTCAAGACAATAACAAAATAGATAATACTCAAACGTTACCCTTTATCCCCAACTTCCGTCATTATTCCGGAGGATGGTACTGGATTGAACAGTGGACAGGAAATAAAATCGACTGGGAGGCAGGCCTTCGATATGACTTCCGTTTTTACAACGTTGCTGGCTTTGACTTTCTGAATCGTCTCTATCGTTCGTCTCTGGCCTTCAATAACTTTAGTGCCACCGTGGGGGGTACTTATAAATTTCATTCACAATCGAAAGTAACCAGCACCCTGGCCAGTGCCTGGCGTCCACCCAATGTGGCGGAGTTGTACAGTTTAGGTACGCATCAAAGCGTGGCCGCCATTGAGTATGGATTACTGCTGGATGAAGTGACCACCGAAGTGAAGTCGTATGAGGCATCCGGGGTCAAACCGGAACAAGCCCTGAAATGGGTGAACACTTGGGAATGGGGTACACCTTCTTTTAACCTGGAGATTTCCGGTTATGTAAACTACATTTTTAATTATATCTACTTGCGCCCGCGGGGGGTTACCAACACCATCCGGGGGTTCTATCCTTACTTTCGGTATGCACAAACCGATGCTTCCTTTGTAGGCGCGGATGTGACATTCCAACAAAAATGGAGTCCGTCTCTTTCAACCCGGGGAAAAATTTCCTGGCTGCGAGCGACTGATGAATCCTTGAATGACCGGTTAATCTTTATCCCGTCCAATAAAATGGATGTGTCCTTTCGATATGATCATCCGCAACTTGGACAGCTTTCTCAACTGTTTTGGGAAGTCAAAGGAAAGTATGTGATGCGTCAGACACGGGCTCCCCGTACCGTTTCTGTACGCACCATTCTGGAAAACAAAGAAAATGGGATTGACATTCTGGCGAGCAATCCCGCGAATTTTGACTTTGTTGATGCTCCTCCGGATTATTTCCTGCTTCAGGTTTCTACCGGGTGTCGCATACCCATCGGCTCTACTCACCTCGATGCGCGTCTGACGGCCGAAAATCTTTTAAATGCCTCTTATCGCGAGTATACCAACCGGATGCGTTACTATGCGGATGATATTGGCCGCAATGTCAGCCTCAGTCTGAAATACCTGTTTTGATTTTTGTTGAAACATTGTTGCATTCACTCCATTTGACTATGTTTGCAACATTGTTGCATTAAATCTGAATGAATATGAAATTTGTAAACCGTTTGTTTCTCTTTTCTTGTGTGGGCGCACTTTGTCTATTGATGTCTTGTGATGATGATCCGGAGGCAGAGAATATCCCTGAATTGATTACACAGGCTACTTTGACATTTACCCCCACCGGGGGAAGTACTGGCCCTGCCGTGGTGGTAACAGCTGTTGACCCTGATTTACAGGGCTCACAAGATCTTCAGGTAAGCGGCCCGATCAATCTTAAGTTAGGAACCACTTATCAATTATCCATTGAACTGATCAACGAACTGTATGAAGAAGACGAGGAAGGATATGATGTTTCCGAAGAAGTGGGAGGAGAAGAAGGTGATGAACATCAACTTTTTTTCCGCTTTAGTACGGAAGTATTTAGCAACCCTGGCGGCACAGGTAATATCAAAGATGAAAATAACCCCTCGACTACCGGGCTTGGAAGTATAAACTATGATGATGAAGATGAAAATGGCAGACCGGTGGGACTTTTAACCACCTGGACAACCATCAACGACATTTCAGCTTCCGGTAAAACCTTTCAGGTACTTTTAAAACATCAGCCTAATCCTGGTGGTAAAAGCGCTAGTTCTACTTCACTTACGGGTGAAGACGACATGGATTTGACGTTTACCATTAACGTAGTTCAATAGTTTCTGTCAACTTAATGTTTTACCATCCCCGGCAGGAGCTCTGTCGGGGATTTTTATTTCAGGTCTGCCCTCCAAATTGCCTATATTGCTACATTTATCAGTCATGGAAAAAATTACGGATTCCATTTTTAAGCTGCTGAGGCTGGATAATCTGGTTACCAACCTGTCGGGTTACCTGGAGGCCCGCATGGAATTGTTGAAAATAGAGATTCGCGAAGACGTAGCCAATCTGCTGGCCAAAGGATTAATTTTCGGAGCGATCGGACTGTGTGGTTTTTTGTTTCTGATCTTTTTTAGTGTGGGATTGGCACACTTTTTAAATCAGTATCTGAGTGTTTCGTTTGCCGGATATTGGGTGGTGGCAGGCATGTATGCAGCTGTTCTGATAGTATTCCTTCTTTTCCGGAACGCGATCGCTCATTCCATCGATGGGTATTTAAAAAAGGTGATCAAACACAAGTCAAAGCAATAAGATTATGGAATTGCTGGAAATACAAGACCCTGAAAAACGGAAATTCATGGAGGCCTCGGAGCGTCATAAACGCGCGCTGGAAAAAGAAGTCAAACATATTTCTGACAAGACAGAACAGATGGCCAAAAATGCCTTAATCATTGGAGGAGCCTTAGCCCTTACCTATTTGTTGGTAAGTCAGTTGGGTGATTCTGAAAAACCCCGAAAGAAAAATAAAAAAAATGCAGAGGAGACGGATGCTGCCGATACGGCCACGCATCCATCGGAAGCATCCCTGTTATCAAAGATTGGAAGCCGGGTCGTAGACCAGGCCACGTTGATTTTACTTGATTTAGCTAAAGAAAAATTATCCGAATTTTTACAGTCGCGCAAAAATGAACATTCTTGATTCCATTTATACCCGTCACCGGCAAAAGAAAAAATCAATCGCCATTCTGATTGATCCCGATAAAGCCGAAGACACGCATAAATTACAAGCGTTGGTGCGATTAGCCACCGAAAATTGCGTAGACTATTTTTTTGTGGGCGGCAGCCTGGTCACCACCACTAATTTGTCTGAAGTCATTCGGATCATCAAAGAGAACAGCACATTGCCGGTCATCCTGTTTCCGGGAAGTTCGCTTCAAATTGATCCGCAGGCAGACGGGATCCTTTTTCTATCGTTAATCTCCGGTCGCAATCCGGATTTACTAATTGGTCAACACGTGATTGCTGCGCCCATCCTTCGCAACAACAGAATTGAAGTGATGCCAACCGGCTATATGCTGGTCAATTCGGGACGTACCACCTCCGTTGCGTACATCAGTAATACGACACCCATACCGGAAGATAAATATTCGCTCGCGGCATGCACCGCTATGGCTGGCGAAATGCTCGGTCTCAAAATGATTTACATGGATGCCGGTAGTGGAGCCGAACGGGAAATCAGTGCCCGAATGATTGCCACCGTCCGAAAATCCGTTAACGTGCCCCTGATTGTAGGGGGCGGAATCAATACTGCGCTCAAAGCTGAACATGCTCTGGAAGCCGGAGCCGACATGATTGTCATCGGAAATGCCATAGAAAAGGACCCTAACCTGCTAATTGAAATCAGTGAGCGGGTATACGACTGGAATCTAACCTCTGATCCCAATAACCCCAACAAAAAGTAACCTATGGCTCCTTTGGTACCCACCCCGCGGGTGATGAAAAAGCTGACCCATCCGGAAGGTCCGGCTCTCTCCCGGATTTTAGCCGGAGTGTGGCGATGGCACACCGTATCATCAGAAGCTATGGAGCGGCTGATTTACCTGGCCATTGATCAGGGGATCACCTCCTTTGATCATGCTGATATCTATGGAAATTACTCCAACGAAGAATTATTCGGTCGTGTGTTAAAACGAAATCCGTCCTTGCTCAGGCAAATTCAGTTGGTGAGCAAGTGCGGAATTTGCCTGCAATCGGACAAAAGGCCTGAACACCGGGTCAAACATTATAATACAAGCCAAAAACACATCCTCGCGTCAGTTGAAAATTCCTTGCGTGAACTGGGGGCTGATCACCTGGACGTATTGTTGTTACACCGGCCCGATCCGCTGATGAATGTGGCAGAAGTATGCGAGGCATTTATGCAATTGAAACAGCAAGGGAAAGTCAGTTTTTTTGGTGTGTCTAATTTTACTCCGGCACAGTTTGATTTGTTACAGTCTGTGTTACCCTTTCCATTAGTTACCAATCAGATTGAAATTTCGCTTGCCCATCCTGTGCCGTTCACGGATGGAACGATGGATCATCTTTATCGAAATAAGGTTAGCGCCATGGCCTGGTCCCCTTTGGGGGGTGGACACATGAACCTGGATGAACGCTTGTTCTTTAGTCTGGCGGCCAGGTATAATGCTACCTACAGCCAACTGGCGCTAGCCTGGCTGTTGCACCACCCTTCGCAGATTTTTCCCATCATCGGCACCACGCAGCCCGACCGGATCACCGAAGCAGCCAAAGCCGTGGATATTGTCCTGGAAAAACAAGATTGGTTTGAAATGTTAAAATGGTCGACCGGAAAAGAGGTGGCTTGATTTACTTATAAGAATCACACAAGCGTGAATAACTGTCTTTGTGAGTTCTGACTGACGCTGTTTACTAGGTATCCCCTTTAGCTTTGCGTATTAAATTCCTGTTTTTTACAAATACCACCAGTGATGTAGTGCAGCCTCCAAAAATCATCAGGAGAGCCCAGACCATCACACTGGCAAAAGATTGAGGTAAAAACTGTACGATCAGTGTTGCGATCACAAAAAAAATGCCGCCCCACTCCCAGCCTCGGTGATTCATCCACTCATCCGGAGGTTGATGAGTCAAATCCAGTTGAATCGTGTGTTCGCGTTGAAAAAGATGTTTCCATTTGGGATAGTCCCAGAGTACCAAAAACACGGTGCCCAGAAACATCAGGGTAGTAATAATGGGTGTCCCCGAACCAAAATCCACCGAAAGGGTAATCAACCAGACATTGGTGATGATGGGTAAAAATATAAAAGCTCCTACCGTTGAAAAACGTTGGGTCATTAACAAAATTCCCGCCACCAACTGAGACCAGCCTAAAAAATTCCAGTACATGCCGGTCTGATACATGGCTTCAAAAAAGTAGCCCACTGGTTCCGATGGCGGAATACTTGTAAAACGCTGACCCTTTATTTTAACTACGGAGGCAAAAACAAAAGCGACTCCAATGAGATAGCGCAGATAAATAACACAAAGTTTAAAGAAAATCTTGCTTCGTAACCACTGGATAATGACCATCATGGCTTTTAGACGGCCAATATGACCGGTTTGTTACTCTCGGAAATAAAAATCCCTTCTATTTTTTAGTTGCAAGGCAACAAATGGTACCTCATTTTTGTAGTATATTGATTGATCGCCTTCATGTCAAAAGCCACCGCAAAAAAACTCCCCGTTGATCTCACCGGACACGAATTTATCGAAGTGGTTGGCGCCCGGGAACATAACCTGAAAAACATTTCCGTCTCCTTTCCACGAAACAAATTAGTGGTCATTACTGGTATCAGCGGAAGCGGAAAATCTTCGCTGGCATTTGATACTATTTATGCCGAAGGCCAAAGAAGGTATATGGAAAGTTTTTCTGCTTATGCCCGTAGTTTTATCGGAAATCTCGAACGTCCCGATGTTGATAAGATTAACGGCCTGAGCCCGGTGATCTCCATTGAACAAAAAACCACCTCCCGAAATCCACGATCAACCGTTGGCACGGTAACAGAAATTTATGACTTCATGCGGCTGCTATATGCCCGTGCCGGAGAAGCTTTTTCATACCTGAGTGGCGAAAAAATGGTGCGCCAATCTGAAGATCAGATTTTAGATACCATTATCAAAAATTTGGCTGGTAAAAAATTGACTCTGTTGGCACCTGTGGTGAAGGGACGAAAGGGTCATTACCGCGAGTTGTTTGTTCAGATACGCAAGCAAGGGTACACCAAGGTCAGGGTAGATGGCAAAATCGAAGAGATATCTGCTAAAATGCAGGTCGACCGATTTAAGATTCATGATATTGAAATAGTCATTGATCGGATTGTGCCTGAGCCAAAAGACCGTGCCCGCATCAGTCAGTCTGTTCAGCGGGCCATGAAGGAAGGCAAGGGAGTAATTATGGTGGTGGATGAAACGAATCAAGTCCATCACTTTTCCAGGTTTTTGATGGATCCTAAGACAGGTCTTTCGTATGACGAACCTGCGCCTAATTTATTCTCGTTCAATTCGCCTTATGGCGCTTGTCCTTCCTGCCACGGTTTGGGGTCTATTGAAGAAATCACGGAAGAGTCTGTCATTCCCGATAAAAAATTAAGCATCAGCCGGGGAGGCATCTTACCGCTGGGCGAGTATCGTGATATCTGGATTTTTAAAAAGATAGAAGCTATCCTCAAGCGATACAAACTAACGCTAAGCACACCTATCAAAGAGATCCCCCGTGATGTGATCAAGGTATTACTTCATGGGGACGAGGTGCCTGTGGCCGTAGCTTCCGTCAAGTATCCGGGCACTGAATGGAATACCAAATTTGAAGGCATCATCAGTTTTCTTCAAAAGATGAAAGAAGATGGGTCGGATAACATCAAAAAATGGGTAGAAGACTTTACGATTACTAAAGTTTGTCCTGAATGCCACGGAGCACGTTTAAAAAGAGAAGCGCTACACTTTAAACTGGGTGATAAAAATATTGCCGAATTGGCCGATCTGAATATTGCCGAATTGGAGAAGTGGTTTTCCGGAATCGAAAAAAAACTGAATGAAAAACAAAAGGTCATTGCCACTGAAGTCTTAAAAGAAATCCGGAAACGCATTGGCTTTTTACTGGATGTGGGATTAGACTATCTGCATTTGAATCGGCCCATTCGTACGCTTAGCGGGGGCGAATCACAACGCATCCGGCTGGCGACTCAAATTGGGACCCAGTTAGTCGGTGTGCTCTATATCTTAGACGAGCCCAGCATCGGACTTCATGCCCGTGATAATGCCAAATTAATCAAAGCGCTAAAAGACCTTCGCGATCTGGGCAATTCCATCATTGTGGTCGAACACGATAAGGAAATGATGCTGGAATGCGACTATATTATCGATGTCGGCCCCGGGGCGGGCAGGCATGGGGGCACCATTGTGGCGCAAGGTGATCCAAAAACCTTTCTCAAACTCCATTCTACCACGGCTCAATACCTGAATGGAGAAATCGGCATAAAGACGTTGCTCACCAAACGCACGGGAAGTGGTGAATGGCTAACCCTCACCGGTGCCACCGGCAACAATCTGAAAAACGTTACACTCGAAATCCCGATCGGTACCTTCACCTGTATTACCGGGGTTTCCGGAAGCGGAAAATCCACGCTGATTCATGAAACCCTTTTCCCTATTCTAAATCAGCATTTTTTCAATTCGCGAACCGAGCCATTGCCTTACAAAAAAGTAGAAGGTCTGAAACTGATTGACAAAGTAATTGAGGTCGATCAATCACCTATCGGGCGGACTCCCCGATCCAATCCGGCCACTTATATAGGAGTATTTACAGACATCCGGGATTTGTTTGCCCAGATGCCAGAAGCAAAAATCCGGGGTTATAAAAACGGGCGCTTTTCATTTAATGTCAAAGGAGGGCGTTGTGAAACCTGTGAAGGTGCCGGCCTTCGGTTAATCGAAATGGAATTCCTGCCAGACGTATATGTCCTTTGTGAAACATGCAAAGGTAAGCGGTACAATCGCGAAACTTTGGAAGTCCGTTTCAAAGGCAAATCCATCTCCGATGTGTTAGACATGACGGTGGAAGAGGCCGTTACTTTCTTTGAAAACCAGCCGAAGATTCTTCGCAAGATTCAGACCTTAAATGAGGTGGGACTCGGATATATTTCCCTTGGGCAGCATGCCACTACGCTGTCCGGTGGTGAGGCCCAGCGGGTAAAGTTGGCCACTGAACTATCCAAACGCGATACTGGCAAAACCATGTATATCCTGGACGAACCCACCACCGGATTACACTTTCAGGACATCGCACATTTGTTAGACGTATTGCAAAAACTGGTAGATAAGGGAAATACCGTGTTGGTCATTGAACATAACATGGATGTCATCAAATCAGCCGATCATATCATAGACTTAGGTCCTGAGGGCGGGGCAGGTGGAGGTCGTATTGTTGCGAAAGGAACTCCGGAGCAAGTGGCCAAAAATCCAGCCAGCTACACCGGCCGTTTTTTAAAAGTAGAACTCTGACACGAGAGGTTTATTGCTGCATTGATTTCGCGCATGGATCTTTCCAGGTTCAGGAACCCTGCCAAATTCCAACCCTTTTTCACGCTGGTATTCCTTTGTTGGTTATCTTGCACGTTTGAATAGCTCCCAGCAGCACTGTTATGCTTAAAACCAAAGCACTTATCCGGCTTACCTTTTTAGGCTGCGCCATCGCGTGGATGGTGATGGTGTTTTCTGATATAACAGTCCTGTTTAGCGACATCAAAGGATTAGACCCGGATGTGCCTGGTTGGTTGCCGCGGGTCATGCTTGATTTGTACATCCTTTGTCTTTTCTACTACTTCAAGTTTCGGATTGAACGAGACGAAAGTCTGAATTTTACAGACCTTCTCTGGAAAGTATTTGCCACCGGATTGGTCATGACCGTCATCTCGCTGGCAGTTCGTTTTCTGGGTTTTCTTTTGGGAAACACCCCACTTCCCGCTAATGTGCTTTACCGGGATTTTATTTATCAGATTGACCTGGCTCTTTTTATCAGCTTCCTGATAGCCGCCTTCACATCCTGGAAACGTCTTATCCTCTATCAAAAGTCGAAATGGCTGATCCGCTTGTGGAGAATTTTTGAAATAAGCTTACTGGTAGTGCTCCTTTACGACAGCGTTTTGTCCTCTGTCAGTGAGGGACTCATGACGTTCACTTACATCATTATCGGGTTGATGGTTTTGGTTTTATCAGCCAACATGAAATGGGTTGCCTATCTGAATTTTCGTCAAAAATGGACGAGCCTGCTCCTGTTATTATTGGTTTTTTTCTATCTCGGTTATTTTTTCTATAGCGTTTCCACACAGTCCGCCTTCCTGATCACACAGTCAAAAGCCTTTCTGAGCTTTGATGGTCACATCTTCAATCTTGTTCTGGTGATTTTTGTCATTGTCTACAGTTCCTTTTCGTTTCTGGTTATTTTGTTTAACCTTCCTACCTCTTCTGTATTTGAACAGAAACTGGAAGAGGTTGTAAACTATCAACGAATCAGTCAGAGCATTCAAACAGAGCAAAACGAAGAAAGCGTTTATAAGATTTTGCTAGAAAGTTCCGTCAGTTCTGTGTTTGCCGATGCCGCCTGGCTGGAAATCAAAGGAGAAGGTTCGGAGTTTAAAACCTACACTTTTCAAATTACAGAGAAAGAATCGGTAGATATCCGCAAACATCTGAATCAACATCAGGTGAAAGGAGTGCTTGATCAAAGTAGTGATAAAACGCGCAACCTTTCCAAGTTTCTGGAATCTTTGAAAGGAACGCGCTTCCGATCCATCATGTCGTTTCCGGTAATTGTAAAGGGGGAATCCATTGGCACGTTGGCACTTTTAAAAGAATTGCCAGAGGCCTTTACAAAAGAGATGACTCGTATCGTATCTACCTTTGCCAATCAGGCCGGTATCTCTATTGAAAACTTTCGCCTGATGGGGGAGGCTTTTCAAAATGAACGATACAAAGAGGAATTAAAAATTGCGAAGATGGTGCAGCGCAGCTTGCTTCCACAACGTCTGGAACAAGATGCCGATTTTGAAGTAGCTGCTTTTTCAGAGTCTGCTGACGAAGTGGGAGGCGACTACTATGACACCATCCGTGTCAATGATCATCAGGTAGCCATCATCATTGCCGATGTCTCCGGCAAGGGAACCACCGCAGCCTTTCACATGTCACAAATGAAAGGTATTTTTCATAGCCTGGCTCAGCAGGAACTGGACCCAAAGGAATTTATGGTGCGGGCCAATCAGGCATTGGTCTACTGTCTGGAACGGGGATCTTTTATTTCAGCGACTTATTTTGTCATCAATACACGCGATAAAGTTATTCGGTATTCACGTGCCGGTCATTGCCCGGTATTGTATTTCAAACAAGCAACCGGTGAACTAAGTTACCTCAAAGACAAGGGCACAGCTTTGGGGATGATCCGCAGTCGCGATTATTGCAATTTTGTCGAAACCAATGAAGTGTCATATGCCAAAGGGGACATTATGGTACTTTATACTGATGGAATAACAGAAGCCAAGGGAATGCGCGGAGAAGAATTTGGCTCCGACCGATTAGCCGAGGCTGTACGCGAACAGGTGACTCAACCACCCAAGGAAATTGAACAGCATATCATTAAAAAACTCTACGAATTTTCCGGCTCAGAGGACATCAACGATGATTATACGTCAATGATTGTCAAATTCCGGTAGCAAAACTTAACCTGAACAAAAACCGTTTAACTAAGAAACCCATGGTGCACATCAAGCGAATACAGGAGGAAGGAGCGGACATTATTGCCATTATCGGTGAAATTGACGCCAGTTCCTCCATTGAATTGGATCTGACCATTGCCAAAAGTGTTGGCGAAGGATTTCACAAGATTCTCGTGGATTGTACTGCGTTGGAATATATTTCTTCGGCTGGGTTGGGGGTATTTATGAGTTATATCGAAGAGTTTAAGGATAAACAGATTCATATGGTCTTGTTCGGATTAAAAGAAAAAGTAGCCAATACCTTTAGCATTCTGGGGTTGGCAGATCTTTTGCAAATCCAGAGCACCAAAGCAGAAGCCAGAAAATTGATTGATGAGCTATCAGTATAACATCGGATGTAGCCTGAGCAATCTCAAAGGCATACGCGAGTTTATCCGAAACTCGTTGCGGAATCACCATGTCCCCGAGGTAGAAATGAGTGCCGTTATTCTTGCGTTGGATGAGATGTGCTCCAATCTGATGATTCATGCCCACCACTGCAATCCTGATCATAAAATGGGACTGTTGATCGATGTACCTCAGCCTGACACGCTTGTTTTTGAAATCGTGGATGATGGCAGCGTATTTGATATCAATTCCTTTGCAACCCCTGAGTTAGGGAATCTGATCCATGAAAAACGAAAAGGCGGATTAGGCATTCGCCTGGTAAAAGCAATTATGGATAAGGTAGAATACGTCAGCCGTGATGGGAAAAACGTCTGCCGGCTTACCAAGGTCCTTTCCGGCAGCGGATAAACTGAAATAACTGATTGACAGCCTGTTAGTCAGTTGAATAATCCTGCTATTTTTGTGGGTTAAACTTCCGGCAAAAGCCGCTATTTACCATCATTATGAGGATTTTAGTCGTCAGCATCAGTCTTTTGTATTCCCTTGCCTGTGGAGCCCAGCCCAAACCAGCCGTCCTCTTTACGGCAGGTCCATCTCAAGTGGCAGGTGATGAGTTCACCCACATTTATAAAAAAAACCACTCCAACCAGCCTGATGCCTTTACGGAGCCGAAAATTCAGGAATATCTCGATCTGTACATCAATTTTAAGTTAAAGGTCTCGGAAGCAAAAAATCGTGGACTGGACACCACCGCCAAATTCACCAAGGAATTTAAAACCTATCGTCAAGACTTACGAAAGCCATTTACGGCTACACCGGATGCCCTGGAACAAGCCGCTCGCGAAACCTATGCTCGCCTGACGGAAGAAGTACGGGCAGCCCACATTCTTTTCCGGCTGCCCGAAAGCCCCTCCCCATCCGATACGTTGGCTGCCTATCAAAAATGTTTGAATGTGCTCAGCCGTATCCAGGCCGGAGAGGACTTTCATAAACTGGCCGCAGAATTGTCGGAAGATCCATCGGCCAAATACAATCAGGGAGACCTTGGCTTCTTTACAGCGATGCAAATGGTGTATCCGTTTGAGAAGGCCGCCTATGAATTGGCACCGGGACAAGTAAGCAAGCCTGTGCGTACACGGTTTGGGTATCACCTCATTCAGACAAAGGCCAGACAACCCGCGCGCGGAGAAGTGGAAGTTTCGCACATCCTCCTTCGTAAAACCGGAAATGATGACACGGCTGTTAAAAACAAAATTTTCAGCGTAGATGAACAGTTGAAAAAGGGAAGAGCCTGGGAGGATGTTTGCAAGGAGTTTTCGGAAGATGCCAACACGAAAGATGTCGGTGGAAAATTACGTCCTTTTGGGGTGGGAGCATTAGCCTCGGTGCCGGAGTTTGAAACGGTGGCCTTTGCCCTCCGCGATCCCGGTCAGGTCTCCGATCCCTTCTCGTCTAACATTGGTTGGCACATTATTAAACTGGAGAAAAAAATCCCCTTGCCCTCGTACCAGGAACTGGAGGCTTCTTTGAAAAAAAAGGTAGCCCGCGATGAACGTTTGCAAGTGTCGCGCAAAAAGATCGATCAGCAACGCAAGCAGTTGTTTTCGTTTTCTGAGAATAGCACTACCAAACAACAAATACTGGCGTTGGCAGATAGCACCTTGTCAAAAGGAAAGTGGAATTACCCAGGAACCGAATCGTTTGCCAAACAATCACTTTTCACCATCGCCACTAAAAACTATCCGGTCAGTGCATTCATCTCTTACATCCGGGCAAATCAAAACGCCACTCCTCAGAAACCTGAACTTTACATGGCACAGTTGTATGATTCTTTTGTAGAAGACGAGTTAGCGTTAGCCGAAGAACAAAAACTTTTGCAGGAAAATCCTGAATTCCGCCATTTACTTACCGAGTATAGGGACGGAATTCTGCTCTTCGAGATTATGGAGAAAGAAGTTTGGAATAAAGCATCGGAAGATTCGATTGGTTTGGTTTCCTACTATGAAAAAAATAAATCAAAATACACGGCCGGTGAGCGGGTGACGGCAAGAGTGTTTTCAGCTACTCATGCGGCAGACCTGGATGTTATCGAAGCGAAGCTCAAAAAAGGCGATACGCTGACCCTGGCCGATACAAAGAAACTAAAGTCTGCACAGCCCTGGCGCAACTATGAACCCAACGAAAACAAATGGGTGGATGCCGCGGGTAAACAGCCCGGGACCTATCGATCATCTTCGGAGAACGTGTTTTACCTCGTGGAAGTGAAGGGCACGGTGCCAGCCGGTATCAGAAGCCTGGACGAAGCCAGGATTAATGTGATCACGGATTATCAGGATCAATTGGAAAAAGAATGGGTCACCAGCCTTCGGTCAAAGTATCCGGTCAAAGTAAATAAGAAAACGAAAAAAGCCATCGTTAAGGAATTGCTGAAGAAAAAATGAAAATCCGGGCAGTCCATTTTTTTTCCATGTGTCTGGTGGTGTTCTCATCATCCTGCGATTTGATACGCATGAAAAAAAATGGGAATGATGATGTCCAGCGAAAAGCGATTGCCCGTGCAGGCGATGCTTATTTGTATCAGGACGAACTGGAAGGAATTGTTCCCGGAAATACGCTTCGGGAGGATAGTGTTGCGCGTGTCACAGCATTTGTTGACAGTTGGATCCGAAAACAACTACTGATCAGCGAAGCCATGAAAAACATTGACATCAACGAAGCTGAGGTGGAAAGAAAAGTACTCGATTACCGATACAGCCTGATCAGTTATGAATATCAGAAATTTATTATTGATCAACGAATGGATGACAGTGTATCTGTCGGGGAAATTGAAAATTACTACAAAGAACACCTGGATAACTTCGTTCTTAAACAAAATATTATCCGCGGGACCTATTTGAAGGTGCCCAAAAACGCTCCGCGCACCAACCGTTTGAAAGAACTCATTCAATCCACCCGGGAGAAAGATCTTAATGAACTAAAATCCTATTGCCTGAGCTTTTCAGAAGCTTATCACCTATCTGATTCTTTATGGATGGAATTTGACAAAATGGTGGTGAATACACCCCTGGCCGAAATTCCAAATAAAATACAGTTTTTGCAGAGTTATCGGTTTTATGAGACCACCGACAATGATTTTCTGTATTACCTGAAGATCGATGCGTATAAGATTACAGACAATGTTAGCCCACTGGAATTCGTTAGAGAGGATATTAAAAACATTATTTTAAACAAAAGAAAAGTCGAAATTGCACGACAATTGGAGAACGAAGTGTATGAAAAAGCATTCAGGCAAAAAGATTTTGAAATATTTAGCCACTAGCGCACTGATTTGGATAGGGGCGTTGTCTTCCCAGGCACAGGAGAAGCAGAGTTTTGTGGTCGATAAAATCATCGCAAAAATCGACAACTACATTGTTCTTAAATCTGAACTGGAAGTTGCCTACCAAGGCTATCTGTCGGAAGGAAATCCGGCTAATGAGCAGGCCAAATGTCAGATTCTGAATCAACTGATCATGAACAAACTGATGGTCGCCAAAGCGGAGATTGATTCAGTGGTAGTGACGGATGTGGAAGTAGATGGAAACACAGAAAGCCGGATGCAAATGATTTTGCAAAATTCGGGAAATTCTCCCGAGCAGTTGGAACGCGCCTATGGCAAAACCCTGGAGCAAATAAAATTGGAACTTCGGGAGCAGATCCGGGAACAATTGGTGGCTAGAGAAATGACCAATGTGATTACCAAGGACATCACGGTAACTCCCTACGAAATCAAGAAGTTCTTTAATAAGATACCCAAAGACAGTCTCCCTTATTATTCATCAGATGTTGAAGTAGCGCAACTGGTACGGAAAGTAACGGTGAGTGCATCTCAAAAAAGTGAAGCGCAACGAAGATTGTTGGAGTTACGCGAACGTATTCTGGCAGGAGAAGATTTCAATACGCTGGCGCGAAATTATTCAGAAGATCCCAGCGCACAATATAATGGAGGAGAAATGGGATATGTGGGGCGAGGTGCCATGGTGCCTCAATTTGAAGCCATGGGTTTTAAGTTGAAAGTTGGTGAGATTTCCCAACCCTTTGAATCTCCTTTCGGATTCCACATCATGCAATTAATTGATCGCAGAGGAAATGAGTATAACTCCAGACACATTTTGCTTAACGCCACACCCAGCGATGCGGACATGGAACGAACCAGGCAGATGTTAGACAGCCTACGAACCGTCATCAGCAGCGGATCATTGAAATTTGAAAAAGCGGTAAAGGATTTTTCAGATGATACCAATACCAAGGCACGGGGAGGATTCTTTACAGACGAAGACGGCTCACAGCGCATTTCTGTTCGCGAACTCGATCCGGTTGTTTACCTGGCTATTGATACCATGACGGTAGGTAATATTTCCAAACCATTGACCTATCGAACAGCGGATAATAAAGACGCTGTTCGCATTCTTTATTTCAAAGCAAAACTCCCTCCACATGAAGCCAATCTGACCGATGACTGGAGTCGTATCCAATCGGCTGCTTTGGCTGAGAAAAAAGATAAGGCCCTTAACAAATGGTTTTTGAAAGCCCGGTCAGATGTGTTCATCAACATTGATCCTGGATATACTGGTTGCGGCATTTTAGACCAGTAAAAAAACTATTGGCCGGAATGGCGAATCCACCGCTCAAACAGGATTTTGTATCCTTCGCATCTCCAAAATCGTACCTTACTCAAAAATTGAATCATGGCTCTTTCTTTTTCAAATGATGTTGAAGCGGCTGATGCCCTGGCCGGAGGATATAAAAAGCTAACACGGGAAATTGCGCGGGTAGTCGTGGGGCAGGATGAAGTGGTGCGACTAGTCCTGACAAGTATCTTTTGTCAGGGCCATTCACTGTTGGTCGGTGTGCCGGGTCTGGCTAAAACACTTTTGGTGCAAACCATTGCTTCCGCTCTGCATCTGGAATTTAAACGGGTACAGTTTACCCCGGATTTAATGCCCTCCGATATTGTGGGTGCTGAAACGATGGATCGGGAGCGAAATTTTCAATTTGTCAAAGGTCCTGTATTTGCCAATATCGTTTTAGCTGATGAAATTAACCGGACACCACCTAAAACCCAGGCGGCCTTGCTGGAGGCCATGCAGGAATATGCCGTCACCATTGCCGGCAAACGATACCCATTACCCAAACCTTTTTTTGTTTTGGCTACTCAAAATCCGATTGAGCAAGAAGGCACTTATCCCCTTCCGGAGGCGCAATTGGATCGCTTTATGTTTAATATTCAATTGGACTATCCGACTTATCAACAGGAGGTGGCCATCGTGAAAAGCACTACCGTAGATGAGATTCCGGTCATTCAACCCGTTTTATCCGCGGAGGAAATTATTGCATTTCAACATTTGGTCAGGCGTGTGCCGGTAGCTGATAATGTGGTCGAATACGCAGTAACGCTCACCCATCGCACCCGACCCGGGGGTGGTGCTGCCGTGGCGAACGAATTCCTGGAATGGGGAGCCGGTCCCCGTGCTTCGCAGGCGCTGGTGATGGGAGCCAAATGCAATGCTCTGCTGAATGGAAAATACTCCCCGGATATGGAAGATGTGCGGGCGGTAGCCAAGCCGGTGCTTCGCCACCGGATTGTCCGCAACTTTAAGGCAGAAGCTGAAGGCGTAAGCATTGATCAATTAATTGACAAGTTGATGGGCTGAGAAGGTCTGTTGATGATCCGACAGCTTCATAAAAAAGAAAGCCTGTTGATTTGAAATCAACAGGCTTTTGTCGTTATCTGTTTCCCTTATTTCTTCACCTCGCGATTCTCATAGCCTTCAATCACATCTCCGACTTTGATATCGTTAAAGTTCTTGATACTGATACCGCAGTCAAAACCGGAACGAACCTCACTGGCATCATCTTTAAATCGTTTCAAGGCTGTCATCTCACCGCTATACACAACAATACCTTCGCGGATCAGACGAATACCGTTGGTTCGCTTGATGTATCCATCGGTTACCATACATCCGGCCACGGTACCAATTTTAGAGATCTTGAATACTTCTCGCACTTCCGCGTTACCCACAATGACCTCTTCAAACTCTTTCTCCAGCATGCCTTCCATAGCTGCTTTCACATCGTTGATGGCATCATAGATGATCGAGTATAAGCGAATTTCAATTTCTTCATTTTCGGCCACCTTACGGGCAGATCCGGAAGGCCGCACCTGAAAGCCTACGATGATGGCATCTGACGCAGAGGCGAGCAGGACATCAGATTCGGAAATCTGCCCCACGGCTTTATGAATAATGTTAACCGCTACTTTCTCGGTAGATAATTTTAGCAACGAATCTGACAATGCTTCTACAGATCCATCCACATCTCCTTTGACAATAATGTTAAGCTGCTTGAAAGAACCGATGGCCAAACGTCTACCAATTTCATCCAGGGTGATATGTTTTTTGGTGCGAATACTTTGTTCGCGTAAAATCTGTCCGCGTTTATTAGCGATCTCACGGGCCTCACGATCTGATTCTACGATCTGGAATTTCTCACCTGCCTGAGGAGCACCATCCAACCCGAGTACCTGCACCGGTGTGGCTGGCCCTGCCTCTTTAACACGCGCTCCCGTATCGTCATACATCGCCTTCACGCGACCATAATTGGAGCCGGTAACCATGATATCTCCGACCCTCAACGTGCCTGTCTGTACCATTAACGTAGCCACATATCCGCGTCCTTTGTCAAGAGAAGCTTCAATGATGGAGCCGGTAGCCGGCTTATCCGGGTTAGCCTTTAAATTTAGAAGTTCTGCTTCCAAAAGAACCTTCTCCAATAATTCATCAATTCCTTGTCCGGATTTGGCAGAGATTTCCTGACACTGGTATTTACCTCCCCAATCTTCCACCAGAATATTGATTTTGGAAAGGGACTCTTTTACCTTATTGGGGTTTGCCGTTGGTTTGTCAATTTTATTTAAGGCAATCACAATAGGCACCCCGGCTACCTGGGCGTGATTGATGGCTTCCTTGGTCTGAGGCATCACATCGTCATCCGCTGCTACAACGATGATGGCGATGTCTGTAAGTTTGGCTCCCCGTGCCCGCATCGCAGTAAATGCTTCGTGACCCGGAGTGTCCAAAAAGGCAATTTTATTTCCGCTCTTTGTGGTCACATCGTATGCTCCAATGTGTTGGGTAATCCCTCCTGCTTCTGAAGCTACCACCATGGTATTGCGGATGTAATCCAGCAACGATGTTTTTCCATGATCCACGTGACCCATGATCGTTACAATCGGTGCCCGCGGTTTCAGGTTTTCTTCCGATTCAATCTCTTCTACTTCCTCTTCTTCCTCTGTGGAGGAAAATTGTATTTCAAAACCAAATTCATCAGCAATGATGGTAATGGCTTCCGCATCCAGTCGTTGGTTGATGGATACAAACATGCCCAAGCTGATGCACGTGGAGATCACATCATTGACCGAAACGTTCATGAGCGATGCCAGGTCATTTGCTGAAATAAACTCCGTTACTTTCAGGGTTTTGGAGTCTGTCTGCTCCTGTTGCAATCGTTCTTCTTCGGCATCAAAATTTGCCTGACGTTTTTCTTTGCGATACTTGGCCCCGCTAAATTTCTTTTGACCTCCGCTCAGCCTTGCCAGGGTGGCTCGGATTTTATCCTGAATCTCTTTTTCGGTGGGCTCCTCTTTTTGTGTGCGCGGAGCGACCGGACGTTTCTGGCCTGCATTTGCTTGATTTCCCCCCTTGTTATCGCTTGGGGAAGGTAGTCGCTTGCGCGGACGCTTTTTATTGGCATCGCGCAAATCAGAGGAGGCTACAGGATTGTCTTTTTTCTTTTCGGCAGGCAACTCGATTCTTCCCAGAACATTCAATCCCTGAAGTTTATCCGCCTTGGCCTTGATAAGTTCCAATTCCTCCACCACCGGTTTTTCTTCAACAACGGGGATGGGCTTATCAACCTTTTTAACTTCTTCTTTTTTGACTACGATCTCTTCTTTTTTCTCAACAGGCTTTTTCTCTGCTTCTTTTTCTTTGGCTTTCTTTTCCGTTCCCAGATCTACTTTCCCCAGCACTTTTAGTCCTTCCACTTTGGGGGTCTCCCGCTCTACTTTTTCGATCTTGGCTTCCTCTTTGGGCTTGACTACTTCTTTGGATCCCAAATTTTTAATCATGATGCGCTCTTCCTCCTCCACTTTTTTCCGAACCTCTGGTTTGGATTGAGTGGAGGGGGCTTCTACCGGCTTTACACCAATGGTCAAGCCGGAAGCCTCCAGCTTTTCGGAGGCGGAGGACGCATACTCCTTGGAAAGCATGGCAAATTGCTCCGCGGTCAACTTCGCGTTGGGGTTGTTTTCTACGACAAAGCCCTTTTTGGCCAAAAAGTCTAATATCGTATTGTGCCCAACGTTTAGTTTACGCGATGCCTGACCTAACCTTATCATCTTTTCTTCTGCCATGCTCAAATATCTGGTATTTTACTCGATTTATTTTGTCTTGTTTTGTTAAGATCCGGTGTACAAATCCTTCAAATGACTACTCAAATTCCTTTCTCAAAACTCCCATAACGCTGTCTACGGTCTCTTCTTCAAGGTCAGTTCTGCGCACGAGTTCTTCCTTGTTTAGAGCGAGAACACTCTTGGCGCTATCCAGTCCGATGCGCTTGAGCTCATCAATGACCCAGCTTTCAATTTCATCGCTGAATTCATCCAGATCCACATCTTCTTCCTGAGCACCATCCAATTCGCGGAAGACATCAATCTCCATTCCCACCAACCGACTGGCCAGCTTAATGTTTAATCCACCCTTCCCTATGGCCAACGACACCTGATCGGGCTTCAGATAAACAGATACACGGCTGTTTTCTTTGTCCACCTTCATGCTGGACAATTTAGCCGGGCTGAGCGCCCGCTGAATGTACAATTCCAGGTTTTCGGTATAGTTTATGACATCAATATTTTCATTTTGCAGTTCGCGAACAATGGAGTGAATCCTTGATCCCTTCATTCCCACGCATGCTCCCACCGGATCAATCCTGTCATCATAGGACTCCACCGCTACTTTGGCGCGCTCGCCTGGTTCGCGCACTACTTTTTTAATGGTAATCAAACCATCATACACTTCAGGAACTTCCTGTTCAAACAGACGCTCCATAAAAACAGGAGAGGTTCGGGAAAGTACAATTTTCGGACTGCCATTAACCATCTCAACTTTGTGTACAATGGCCCTCACATTTTCGCCTTTGCGATAACGATCCTTGGGGATTTGTTCGTTGCGCGGGATGGCAATTTCATTACCCTCGGCATCAATCAACAACACTTCCTTGCTTAAAATCTGATATACTTCACCGGTGATGATTTCACCTACAATGTCTTTATACTTCTGATAGAGGATATCCTTTTCAAGATCTTTTACTTTTTGAAGCAATGTCTGCCGAGCCGTGGTGACAGCCCTCCGGCCAAAATCTTCTATTTCTATTTGCTCCGATACTTCTTCTCCCACCTCGAAATCAGGCTCAATTTTCCGTGCCTCACTTAAACTAATCTTATCGTGGTCCCAGATATCTTCGCTGTCGTCATCCACAATTTCGCGGATGCGCCAAATTTCCAGATCCCCTTTGTCTGCATTGATAATGATATCAAAGTTGTCATCGGTGGTATATTTCCGTTTAATCATCGTACGAAACACATCTTCGAGGATGCGGATCATCGTAGGGCGATCAATGTTTTTCTGCTTGGCGAAATCGGCAAACGATTCAATTAAATTCGAGATATCCATAACATGTGTTATTTAAAAGAAACCTGTACAAGTGTTTTTTCTAATTGGTCAAAGTTTATTGTTACTGTTTGTTCTTCCTTCTGCTTTTTTTCGTTAGTCATGGATCTGAGTAAGGTAATCGAATCCTCGGATACCTCGGCCAGCTTCCCTGCTATCCATTGTTTATCTTTGGTCATCACCTTCACTTCGCGTCCCCTGTTTTTCACATACTGCCGTTTCAGTTTGAGTGGTTGATCCAATCCCGGAGTTGAAACCTCCAGGGTATAGGCGTCCTCCCAGGTATCGTCCTCGTCCAGTTGTGTACTCATCGCCCGGCTCAGCTCAGCGCAATCATCAATGCTGATGCCCTGATCTCCATCCACAAGTACCAACACCCGCTTGCTCCCCGGCTTGGTGGAAAGAACTACGTCTACCACAAAATGGGAAGGATCTTTCAGAAGGCTCTCAGCCATCTTGGTAAGTGATTCGCGCGATTGCATCGTTTTACGCAAAACTGATATAAACAAAGAGGGGACTTTTCAGGTCCCCTCTCAATGTTTTCATCAGAAGTTGCACAAATGTAAGTTATTTCAACCGGATGTGCAAATAACCTAACCGAGTATCTCGAAAGTTGCCGGTTCGCACTACGTTAACGAATATACTGATCAAAATTTTTGTGGTCACGTTGGTAAAGAACATCCTTCGGTAGGGATTTGAAATATTCATAGGTGATTTTCAACCCTTCGGCACGAGATACTTTAGGTTGCCATTTCAGAATAGCTTTTGCTTTCGTGATATCTGGCTGCCGTTGCTTCGGGTCATCTTTGGGCAAGGGATGAAAGATAATTTTCTGTGTCGTACCGGTAAGCTTAACAATTTCTTCCGCAAACTCCCGAATGGTGATTTCATCCGGATTACCAATATTCATCGGTTGTACATAGTCCGACATCAGTAACCGGTAAATGCCCTCCACCAGATCAGCTACATAACAGAACGATCGGGTTTGGGAGCCGTCTCCAAACACCGTCAAGTCTTCGCCCCGGAGGGCCTGACCAATAAACGCGGGAAGCACACGACCATCATTCAAACGCATGCGGGGGCCATAGGTATTAAAAATCCGGACAATGCGGGTATCTACCTGATGGAAGGTATGGTAGGCCATGGTAATGGCTTCCTGGAACCGTTTAGCTTCATCATATACACCGCGCGGGCCGACAGGGTTTACGTTTCCGTAATACTCTTCCGGTTGGGGGTGCACATGGGGGTCTCCATAAACTTCACTCGTAGAAGCAACGATAATTCTTGCGTTTTTTACCCGGGCAAGTCCTAACAAGTTATGCGTTCCCAGTGATCCTACCTTTAACGTCTGAATGGGTATTTTCAGATAGTCAATCGGACTTGCCGGAGAGGCAAAATGAAGGATGTAATGAAGTTCTCCGGGAATGTGTACATACTTGGATACATCGTGATGATAAAATTCAAACGAAGGCAGTTTCATCAGGTGTTCGATGTTGCGCATATCTCCCGTAATGAGATTGTCCATCCCAATAACAAAATAGCCCTCTTTTATAAACCGGTCGCATAAATGCGAGCCTAAAAAGCCGGCAGCCCCGGTAATCAATACCCGTTTTTTATCCATGATTTTCGTTGATTGTTTCACGACCGATACTATGGTAAGTAAATCCCAGTTCTTTGATCTGGGATAAATCATACAAATTTCGTCCGTCAAAAATAGTTTTAGATGCCAGAAGGCTGGCGATTCTGTCAAAATCCGGGGTGCGGTATTCCGGCCATTCGGTGGCAATGAAAAGAGCATCCGCTTTTTCAAGAGCCGCATAGGGGTTATCAAAATAACTGACCTTGTTGCCCATGATTTTTTTAACGTTGGCCATCGCTTCCGGATCATGCACCCGTACGGAAGCACCGGCTTCGACCAATGCCTCAATGTTTTCCAGGGCAGGCGCTTCACGAATATCGTCTGTATGCGGCTTAAAAGCCAGACCCCAGACACAAATAACCTTTCCTTTTAAGTTCTGATTAAAATGTTTTTTGATCCGGGGGATGAGCGTTGTTTTCTGCTGTGTATTCACCTCCATCACCGCTTTCAAAATTTTAAAATCATACGCGGATTCCCGAGCCGACTTCTCCAGCGCCTGAACATCCTTGGGGAAGCAGCTTCCACCATATCCGATTCCGGCAAATAAAAAACGTTTTCCTATGCGGGAGTCTGTTCCGATGCCCGCTCTGACAGCATCAATATCCGCTCCCATCCGCTCACATAAACTGGCAATCTCATTCATGAAGCTGATTTTAGTTGCCAGAAAGGAGTTGGCCGCATACTTGGTTAACTCGGCCGAACGCTCATCCATGTAAATAACAGGGTTACCCTGCCGCACAAAGGGTGCATATAATGTTTCCATCAACTTCCGGGCTCGGGGAGATCGGGTACCTACCACCACGCGCTCCGGTTTCATAAAATCTTCAATGGCCACGCCTTCGCGTAGAAATTCAGGGTTGGAAACCACATCAAAATCAACCTTTGCCCCTGCCTTTAACTTGTCGTGAACTTTTTCAGAGGTACCTACCGGTACGGTGCTTTTATCAACGATTACCGTGTAGTCTTTAAGAAGAGGTCCCAGGTCGGAAGCAACCTTTAAAACATACTTGAGATCAGCCGATCCATCTTCGCCCGGAGGTGTTGGCAAAGCTAAAAAGATGATTTTAGCACCCTCAATTCCTTCGGCCAGTTGGGTAGTGAAGTGAAGTCTTCCCTCCTTGGTGTTTCGTTCAAAAAAATCATCCAGGCCCCGTTCATATATAGGAAGTATGCCCTTTTTGAGATTCTCCACTTTGGCGGCATCAATATCTACACACGTGACAGTATTTCCCGTTTCGGCAAAGCAAGTTCCCGTCACTAACCCTACATATCCTGTTCCGATAACTGCAATTTTCATGAAGTAGGCTTTCTTTTTTTGAATTTGGATGGCAAAAATAGCCTTATTCCCTGCCGGTTATGGGGAAAGGCAGATCATTTTTTATTGCAAACTAACATTCGTTTGGTAAATATTTTATCTTTGCAACGCTCCATCAACAATAATTGTATGATCACAACAACCGAACTACCTTCCAGTCTCACCTTTGCCGATTCTGAGAACCAGAAAATGATTGCCCAGATGATCCGGGACTTTGGGGCGCGTGAAATTACCCCTCACGTAATGACCTGGGATGAAAGTCAGGAGTTTCCAATAGCACTTTTTCATCAACTGGGCGGATTAGGTCTGATGGGAGTACTCGTACCGGAGGAGTATGGAGGTTCTGGCTTTGGTTATCGGGAATATGTCACTGCCATTTCAGAGCTCGCAAAAATCTGTGGCTCTATCGGGTTGTCCATGGCGGCACACAACTCGCTTTGCACGGGTCATATTCTTCAGTTTGGCAACGAAAGTCAAAAATCAAAATACCTACCCAAGCTAGCTTCAGGGCAATGGATTGGAGCGTGGGGATTAACCGAACCCAATACCGGTTCAGATGCCGGCAATATGCGAACCACCGCTGTGAAGCAGGGCGAATTTTATATTCTTAACGGGGCCAAGAATTTTATCACGCATGGAAAGTCGGGCCAGGTGGCCGTAGTGATTGCCCGAACCGGTAAGGTGGGGGATTCTCATGGGATGAGCGCATTTATTGTGGAACGTGGAACCCCCGGATTCTCGGCCGGGAAAAAGGAAAATAAACTCGGTATGCGGGCCTCCGAAACAGCCGAAATGATTTTTACAGACTGTAAAATCCATCAAAGCCAATTGATCGGAGAAGAAGGGGAAGGATTTGTACAATCTCTTAAAGTTCTGGATGGTGGCCGGATTTCGATTGCTGCTTTAAGCCTCGGAATTGCAATGGGTGCCTACGAATCTGCTCTGAAATACTCAAAAGAGCGACATCAGTTTAACCAACCCATCGCCAACTTTCAAGGGATCTCCTTTAAACTGGCAGAGATGGCCACTAAAATTGAGGCGGCAAAGCTTCTTTGTATTCAAGCGGCTGATCTAAAAAATGCGCATAAACCTGTGACGCGGGAGTCTGCCATGGCCAAGCTATATGCATCAGAAATTGCTGTGGAAGTAGCGAACGAGGGTGTACAGATTTTTGGCGGGTATGGATACACCAAAGATTTTCCGGCTGAGAAATACTATCGGGATGCCAAGCTTTGTACCATTGGCGAAGGAACCTCTGAAATCCAGAAATTGGTCATTTCGAGGTCGATTTTAAAGTAACACTTGCAGATTTGGTGAAAACAAGGCTATATTTGCAGCCCTTAACAAGAAACTGAGATGCTGATCATCAACATTAAAGAAAACGAGTCCATCGACAAGGCCTTAAAGCGCTTTAAAAAGAAGTTTGAAAAAACAGGCATTTTGAAGCAATTGCGTGCCCGCACCGCTTTTGAAAAACCTTCAGTGGCCCGCAGGTCAGAAATCATCCGCGCTGCTTACCGTGAGCGGATGTACGGCAACCAGAATTTATAAGAAATTTATAGACAACTTTTCCACAATATCCACTCGAAGTAACCTTCGAGTGGATATTTTTTTTACATTCAGCCATCGCTTGAAGCGATCCGGCACATATGGTGGGCTCTTTTATCAAGTATATTCAGTTTGAAAAGCGGTATAGTCCCAAAACGGTCATTTCCTATCAATCTGATCTGGATCAGTTTAGTCAGTTTTTATTAAAAACTTATGATGAACCTCAGCCGGAGGTAGCTACCTTTCCCATGATTCGATCATGGATTGTTTCTCTGGTGGAGCAACAACTGGACCCTTCCTCCGTCAATCGTAAAATTGCGTGCTTGCGAAGTTTTTATAAATACCTTCTAAGGCAGGAAATGATCTCGAAAAATCCGATGGTCAAGGTAAGTGTTCTGAAAACACAAAAGCGGTTACCACACTTTGTCAAAGAAACCGATGTGGTAAATCTGCTGGACACCACTGTTCCGGAGAATACGCATGTGGCCATCCGCGATCGTCTGATCCTGGAGTTTTTTTATGGAACGGGCATGCGCTTATCCGAGTTGATTGGCTTAAAAGATACTGGTATCAACTTCAGAGACAGTACCGTCAAAGTACTCGGTAAGCGAAACAAAGAACGCATCATTCCCTTCCCTGAGTCGTTGGGGGAACTGATTTCTCAGTACAAAACCATTCGCGACAAGGAAGTGGTAAAAAAGGAGCATGGAAACTTATTTGTCACCGATCAGGGCAATGCCTTGTACCCCATGCTGATTCAACGGATGATTAAAAAAAGTCTGAAAAATTCTTCTGTGGAAAAGAAAAGTCCACACGTCCTTCGTCATACGTATGCGACCCATTTATTAAATAAAGGAGCTGAAATCAATGCCGTAAAAGACCTTTTGGGACATACCAGTCTGGCCGCCACGCAGGTCTATACACACAATAGTATTGAGAAATTGAAAAAAGTTTTTGATCAGGCTCACCCAAAAGCATAGCAGATATATACTTGAATCTTAACTATACGTTATACCAAAGAGAACCAAAGCTTATGAAGTAAAAACCCAACAGCCGCATCCCTGCGCGGCCCTTCTGGCAGGATCAGTTTTATGTTTTACTTAACTTATTTTAATTTATGAAACTACAAGTGCACTCCGTTCATTTCGATGCCGACAGCAAGTTGATTGATTTTATTCAGCGCAAGGTTGATAAACTGGAAACATTTTATGACCGCCTCGTGGATGGAGAAGTTTTTCTTCGCTTAAACAATGAAGGAATTGAAAATAAAACTGTAGAAATAAAATTGAATGTTCCCGGCAATCAACTCTTCGCCAAGGAGCAGGCCCGTTCATTTGAGGCGGCTACTGACCTGGCTACGGATGCGTTGCGAAATCAAATCAAAAAATTTAAAACAAAAATGAAAAGTGGCCGGGTATAGCCTGCTACTCATCTAAATATCAAGAGGCCGCTGCCAATGGCAGCGGCCTCTTGATGTGTATGCATCGGATGTTATATTTTAAAAGCCTTGCGGACGGCCTCTACATAATCCAGTTTTTCCCAAGGGAATAATTCGACCTTCATTTTCATTTCGTTCTTCTTCCCTTTGTTAAATACTTTTTCGACTGTGCGTGGCTCACGACCCATGTGACCATAGGCAGCCGTTTCTGAGTAGATGGGGGTGCGTAGTTTAAAACGTTGTTCGATAAAATACGGACGCATATCAAATACCTTCTCAATCTTCCGTGCAATCTCACCATCGGTCATATGTACTTTAGCGGTACCGTAGGTATTTACATACAAACCTACCGGACGGGCTACGCCTATGGCATACGCTACCTGCACCAGTACCTCATCACATAATCCGGCAGCCACCAGGTTTTTAGCAATGTGTCGGGTGGCATACGCAGCCGAGCGGTCCACTTTAGAAGGGTCTTTACCAGAAAAGGCCCCGCCTCCGTGCGCTCCCTTTCCCCCGTAAGTATCTACAATAATTTTACGACCTGTCAGACCCGTATCTCCATGAGGGCCGCCAATCACAAACTTACCGGTTGGGTTAATGTGGTACTTGATAGAATCTCCAAACAGAGACTGTACCCGCTTGGGCAATTTTTTCTTGATCCGGGGGATGACGATTGAAATGATGTCTTGCTCGATTTGTTTGAGCATGATGCTATCCTTGGCAAAATCATCATGCTGGGTTGATACAACAATGGTATCAATGCGGACGGGCTTATTTTCATCGTTGTATTCGATGGTGACCTGTGATTTGGCATCGGGACGAAGATAAGTCATCACCTTTCCCTCTCTTCGGATGGTTGATAACTCACGTAAGATTAAATGCGCCAATTCGAGTGGCAGCGGCATCAGGTTGTCGGTTTCGTTGGTGGCATACCCAAACATCATCCCTTGATCCCCAGCTCCCTGGTCTTCCTTTTTCTTCCGTTCTACTCCCTGATTAATATCTGCTGATTGTTCGTGGATGGCTGACAGGATACCACAGGAGTTTGCTTCAAACATGTATTCACTTTTGGTATAGCCTATTTTCCGGATAACCTCCCGGGCAATGTCCTGCACGTCCAGATAGGCGGTTGATTTCACCTCTCCCGCCAGCACGACCTGTCCGGTGGTAACCAGTGTTTCACATGCTACTTTTGATGATGGGTCATAGGCCAGAAAATAATCAATGAGTGCATCAGATATTTGATCTGCCACCTTATCAGGATGGCCTTCAGAAACAGATTCGGAGGTGAATAAATAGGGCATACAAGGGATTTATTAAATATCGATTTGTTTAAGGGCGCAAAGATAAAAAGGTTAACTGTATTTCAATCTTGTTTTCAGGGGTTCTCAAATATCATGGGAAGACGACTGATCACAATGGCATTGGATATATTCCGATTTTAATTCGCCCCGGTCAATGTAAATGCCCCCCAGAAATAGGGATGTTCGTAGGTTTCCAACGTAACTTTCATCGCTTCACCATATGCCTGATGAATGCCCGATCCGGATAGGTAGTGCCGATAAAATGCTTCCATAAACAAGACTGTTGCTTCATCGCTGATCTTCCACAAGGAGCCCATCACAGTCTGGGCACCTGCCAGTTGAAATGCCCGCTGCAAGCCCCACACGCCTTCCCCGCTTTGCAGTTCTCCCAGCCCTGTTTCGCAAGCGGACAAAACCACCAGATTGGTTTGAGTCAGATCTAGCTGAGTAACTTCATAGGCCGTTAAAAATCCATCCTCAAATCTGGAATAATCTTTCAACGAAAAATTTTCAGGATCGCCCGCACCTGCCAGAATCAATTTGGAACGAAGATAACTGTCTGCCTTCGACCACTGATCAAATTCGCCATGGGTGGCCACATGTAAGACGGCCGGACTTTGGATGCGCTTGATGTTAGATTCATTGGCCTGTATAGAGGCTAATACCTTTGGTTGCATTCCCTTTTGATGAGCCAGGGTTTCGATGGTGGCTACTTCCCGTTGGGTTCCTGGCAGAGATAAAAACCCGCTACGGGTTCGAACAGGGGCCTCAGATAAATCGGTATGAGTCTGTTGAGAAGAGTTTTGTTGATTCTTTCGACTCATGGTAAAATCCGGATTCCCAACCAATATTATTTCCTTACCGGTAGAAGCCTGGTTGGTTTTTATAAAGTCGCGTCCGGTAGAAATCCGGATCAGCGAAAGCTCGCTTAACAGGAATTTATTCGTCTTTGGATTCTGAAGGGTCAGGGGGTTAATCATATGATAGGCCCCATCTGCACTTAGAAAGACCGTTGAAACTGGCCCCGTTTGTTCTTCTAGTTTTGACCAATACAACGAATAACTTTGGGGATCATCTTGCTGGGTGCGAATACGATTTTGGTAGTTTCGCAACCCCTGCCCTTCCAGTTTATCTCCGTCCGGCAACTGAAACATCAATGGCCTTTCTTCGCCTGGTTTGATCACAAAGGCCCAATATTGAATTACTGGCTTATCAAACGAAAAGTAATCCCGTTTGAGTCGGATAATCTCAACATAAACCTGACCTGTTCTTAATTTTGCCTGCACATTTTTCCACGAAACGGATTTCCAGATCTGAGTTGGTGGCAATTTCTCATTGATTGCCCGTTCCATCTGGCTGATTCGAAGCGACAGACGGCTAACAGAGTCCATCAGGGAGACATTGGGGGATTTGATGGTTAGCTGATAAAAAGCTGATAACTTTTCCCGCAGTGATCGTACCTCTCTGATTTGTTTAAGCAGCATTTGATCTTTAATCTTTCTAAGCTGACGGTCTTGCTCACGGGTGGCGTCCAGAACAATGCCCTTGGTTTGTAAAATCTTGTCAAGTAATTCTTCTGTGCGGTCATGGGTCTGCTCGTTCATCTTGAGCAGGAGCGACAAGTGACGATCCAGTTTTTCCATGTAGGTCTTAAAGAATTCCTTTTTTTCGCTTTCCGAAAAAAATTGAAAATTCTGATCGAGTTGTGATTCTTCTTTTTGAAGTTGTTTTTTACTTTCAGTGTACGCCTCGGTTAGTTTGCCAGAGAGAATTTGCTGCGTCAAATACGTTTTCCGGTATGACTCCTCTAACTGAGCCTTGGATGTTTGATACGTTTTTGAGGTATTAAAATTTCTGATGCGTGTGAACAATTGCTGATAGATTTTTTCTGCCTCCGCAGGCTTTCCCTGAAGTTGATAAAGTACTGCCTGTTCGATGAGTGATTCTGCATACTGACTGGCCAGAGAAGCCTGACCTGTTTTCATCGCACTGATCACTGCAATTAAATGGATACCTCCGGTTTGTTGTGCCAATTGCGCATATGCAATACCTTCTTTTACCAACAGGCGGGTCGAATCAGGAACGTAGCGATTGGTATCCATTTGAATGCGGGCATCCTCATACGATTTCCGGACGTAGGCCTGCTGTTTATTCATTTCGTCAGACATGGCGCGTGCGTAGGGAAGACAACTTTCAAAATCAAACATTTCAAAATAAGCTCGGGCCAGGCAAGCATTGTAAGTAAATCGTTGGCCGGATCGCGCCATCTCCAGGGATTGCCGATACGTAACTTCGTATTGTTCTTTTGCCTTCCTCATTTGAGTTTTCACCTCCTCCGGATAGTCATCGTTTATCTTAAATATTTCCTCCGGTGAAGGGATCTGAATGACCAGTTTACCGGATTCAACCAATTCTTTAAAGGACAAGGCCACAGCAATGGCCTCTTTGTATTGACCCGTATTGACTAATGCCTGTGCGTAAGAGGTATAGTACATCTGTCGGAGCGCATACGAAGGATGGGTTTCCAGTCGGTCTTTTTTACTTTCCAGATAGCGGGCAGCTTTGTCATGTAACTGCATGGTTGACAACAAGGAGGCATATTCTGTATATGCTAACAATGCGGTTTCTTCTGTTACAAACGGAACCGTGTATCGTTTGTAAAATGGAAAATGATTTTCAAAAGCATCAATGGCCTCTAAAAACAACTGCGAGGCTCGGGCATGCTGATAAATCTGCTGATAGGCACGGGCAGCATTTACTCTGGCCTGAAAGTACTCCTCATCACGAACCGTAAATAACTGATCCGTTACCTGAAGCAATTGACGGGCAGCAACCGCTTTATCTCCAGCCGTGAAAATGTCTGAGTTCAGTCGGTCAAATCGCGTATAATCCATCGTTTGCTTGCGAACGTGCGAACTGTCTGTCTGGGCAACAGTCCCGGTGGCAGTGATCCATCCAAGAACCACAATCAATGCCGTTTTTTTCATCAAATAAACATTATTCCTCATCTGCCAAAAACAAAAAGACGGCTGGGGTTTTAGGCCATTCATACGATTGCTTTCTCCATTCTGCTACCCGGAGTGTTTGGGCTTTTTGATTCTTGCCCGTTAAATCCAGACTAACATGTAGCCGCGTGGACGGATGCAGGTTCTTCAATAAAAACTTAAAAACAGAATTATTCCGGTAGGGAGTTTCAATAAACATTTGTGTTTGACGCTTTTGTTTCGACTCTGCCTCCAGCTCACGAATGACTTTAGCGGCCTCTTTGCCATCAATAGGTAAATACCCATGAAAAGCAAATCGCTGGCCATTCATCCCCGAAGCCATCAACGCCAGTAGTAAGGATGAAGGACCAACCAACGGAATCACCGGGATGCTATTGGCATGGGCGTAAGCTACTGCTACAGACCCCGGATCCGCAATACCGGGGCATCCTGATTCGGATATTACACCCACATCAAAACCTTCGTGCAAAGGCTTTAGCAGTTGCGCCACCTGAACCGGAGTTGTCTTTTTGTTTAATACTTCGAGCGTCAGCGCTTCAATAGACGAATAGATCCTAAGGCTACTCAAATACCTGCGTGCTGTGCGCGGTTCCTCCACCAGAAAATGCTGAATAGCCCCGATGGATGCCCTGGTAGATTCTGGAATGGTGGCGATAGCCTCTTCTGCAATGACGGTTGGAATCAAAATGAGCCTTCCGGTATTCATACCAATCTATTGCGTTAAAAATTCCATCGCCAATTGAGCAAACTCCATCGGTTTTTCTGCCTGCACCCAATGGCTGGTATCCAAAAAACTGATTTTTGCCTTTGGGAAAATCGGATGAATAAATTTTTCATCTCCTGATTTAAAATAATTGGAACGAGTCCCATTGACAAATAATGTAGGCCCCTCATACCTGCCAGGGTATACCATGCCTGCTCCAATCTCTTCAATGTGTTTATCCAGTGCCGGCAAATTTATCTTCCAGGCAAAACGACCATCGGGGGTACGTGTCAGATTTTTTAACAAGAATTGTCGTACATCGGGTTCATCAATATGTTCCATCAAAATCCGATCCGCTTCTGTGCGGGAAGTTAATTTTGAAATGGGCACAGCCATCAAACCATCCAATATATGATCGTGATGTACCGGGTAGGATTTGGGGACAATGTCTACCACCAGGAGTCTACTTACCCGCGAAGGGTTTTTAACGGCAAAATTCATAGCGGTCTTGCCCCCCATGCTATGCCCAATGATATTTACACATTCCAGGGAATGATCCGTTAAAAAATGTTCCAGATCCTCGGTTAGCAATTGGTAATTGAAATCGTCACGGTGTGGTGATTGTCCATGGTTGCGTTGATCTATCGTGAGGACATTGAACTTTTCAGCAAATACCTTTGATAGGGTGTACCAGTTGTCTGCAGAGCCAAACAATCCATGCAAAATCACCAGCGGTTCGCCTGTTCCGGCTTGTCGAAAAAATAAATTCATACGGCAAGGTACAAATTCACCTCATGCCACAAGAGTCTACCCGGTCACAAGATTTCTGGTTCATACCCAAGTACTTCACTTCTGATTGTATATTTGAGCTTTTGAATCATGGAACTAACCCACGGAAGCTATCACATTCAAGGAGTAACGTTTGAAGAATTGGCAGCCACCTATGGCACACCTTTGTATATTTATGATGGTGCCAAAATCATTCAGCAACTCAATAATCTGAAAAACGCATTTTCAGAAAACGATGTTAAAATCAAATATGCCGCCAAAGCGCTGACGAATATTTCCATTCTTCGCTTGCTGAAAAAGCACGGCTCTGGTGTGGATGTGGTATCTATTCAGGAAGCCCACATTGCCCGAAAGGCAGGGTTTGATCCCGATGAAATCATGTATACCCCCAACTGTGTTGATTTCTCTGAAATTGAACAAGGAGTGGAGCTCGGACTCATGATTAATTTGGATAACCTGTCGGTATTGGAAAAATTCGGGAAAAAGTACGGTTCATCAAAGGCCTGCTGTCTTCGCCTGAACCCCCACATCCTGGCGGGAGGAAATTATAAAATATCTACCGGTCATGGCAATTCCAAGTTTGGCATTTCTGTCTATCAACTTCCCCACATCATGCAACTGGTGGAACAATACAACATCCAGGTGGAAGGTCTGCATATTCATACAGGTTCCGAAATCACGGAAACTGAAGTCTTTCTAAAAATGGCCGAGATCCTTTTCGGGGTGGCGCGTGATTTCCCGCACCTCCGGTTTATCGATTTTGGAAGTGGCTATAAGGTTGCTTATAAGGAAGGGGATTTAGTAACCAATGTGTTTGACCTGGGGCTTAAGTTAGGCAAAGCCTTTAAAGAATTTTATCACCAGTATGGGAAACAATTGCAACTCTGGATTGAACCTGGCAAATATCTGGTCAGTGAAGCCGGCTACCTTTTGGTTAAAACCAATGTGGTCAAAGCAACACCCTCGGTCACATTTGTAGGGGTCAATTCCGGACTAAACCACCTGATCCGCCCGATGATGTATGATGCCTATCACGACATCGTAAATGTTTCTAATCCTGCGGGCTCCTCAAAAATTTATACCGTAGTGGGAATGATTTGCGAAACAGACACCTTGGGCTCAGATCGGAAAATCCATGAAGTTCGCGAAGACGACCTGCTGGTTATTAAAAATGCTGGTGCTTACGGTTTCTCCATGGCTTCTCATTACAACTCCCGCCTCCGGCCGGCCGAAGTGTTAATTCTTCATGGGCAAGCTCATCTGATTCGTGAACGTGATACACTTGCGGACATCTTACGAGGGCAAGTTGAGATCGATCTCTGATGATGTACGATCTGGTCGTGATTGGCGGAGGAGCGGCTGGTTTTTTTGGAGCCATTCAGGCCGCTGAGCAAAAAAAGAATGCCCGCATTCTCATCTTGGAAAAAACAACGAAACTCCTGTCAAAAGTTAAGATTTCCGGAGGAGGTCGCTGCAACGTCACCCACCACTGTCTACAGCCAGCGCCTTTGTCGAAACATTATCCTCGGGGGCAGAAGGTACTCAAACAGCTTTTTCAACAGTTTCATGCAGGTCATACGATCCAGTGGTTTGCCGATCGTGGCGTTTTATTAAAAGTGGAGGAGGACGGTCGTATGTTTCCTCAAAGCGATGACTCTCAAACAATCATAGACTGTTTTTTGTCAGAGGCTCGCAAATTCAAAATAGAGGTTCGTACCTCGAGTGAGGTTATCTCCATTGATCGAAAGGACAAGTCCATAGAAGTAGTTACTGGCAACGAAAGTTTTTCGGCCGAACGGGTGCTGGTGGCCATGGGTGGGCATCCGCAAACCCATGCATACGAATGGCTCCAAAAACGGGGACACTCGTTAGTACCTCTGTTGCCCTCGTTGTTTACATTCAATGATCCCTCCCGTCAATACACCGATCTCATGGGAGTCAGCGTCCCCAATGGAAAAGTAAAGATAGCGTCCACCGATTTTGAACAGGAGGGCCCTATTCTCATCACCCATTGGGGGTTAAGTGGCCCCGCTGTTATCAAACTCTCGGCATGGGCTGCGGTTTATTTACATGCATGTAAATATACATGTACTGTCTTAGTCAATTGGGTGAATGAAAAAGAAGACATCGTCCGTCAGCGATTGTTACAGGAGAAGTTAACCCATGGTAAACGAGTTATCCTGAATTATCCGTTGTTTCAACTTCCCTCGCGATTGTGGGAGCGTCTATTGCACCAGGCAGAAATCGCACCTACACTTACCTGGCTGGATTGTCCTCACAAAAACATCAACCGTTTAACGGAATTTTTGGTCCGGACGCCTTTTTCTGTCAAAGGAAAAACCACGTACAAAGAAGAGTTTGTCACCTGTGGAGGCATTGATTGGCAAGACATCAATCCAGCCACCATGGAAAGTAAAATTTTGCCCGGAGTGTATTTTGCCGGAGAGGTGATCAATATAGATGGAGAAACGGGTGGATTTAATTTTCAGGCAGCCTGGACTACGGCTACCATAGCCGCTCATTCCATGTTCAAGCCTTAGTTGATTTGCGGAAGCGTTATGACAAACGTGGTGCCCACATTGACTTTGGAACGCACCTCTATTCTACCATTCAACTTGTTTAAGGCTTCTTTTACGATGTATAACCCCAATCCGGTGCCATTCGATTCTGTGGATGCCCGGTAGAACATGTCAAAGATGCGCGAAACGCTTTCCGCGCGTATTCCCTGTCCATTGTCCTCTAGTTCGATGATGACTGACTTATTTTGAATCCGAAAAAGGACTTTGATAAAAGGATCTTGCTGGGTGATGCGGTGATATTTTACCGAATTCGAGAAAAGATTTCCGATCACGGTTTTGAGCAGTCCAACATCGCTTACAATCGTATTCTGCGGGGATCGATCATAAATCAATCGAATACTGTGAGCGTTTTTAGCAAACTTTAAATCGGCCACTACGTCATCAATCAATTGATCAAAAGAGATCATCTCCATTTTGACGGTCGCATTTTTACTTTTCGATAAGTTCAGGATATCACTGATGACATCGTCCAATTTTTTGACACGCTCCTCCATCATCCCCACCAGTTCCAATCCCTTCTTTTCCGTCATTTCCAGCCGGGCAAGGTTAGCTAATCCTAAAATGGAGGCGATGGGAGCCCGCAAATCATGGGAGGTGCTGTATAAAAAACTATCTAACTCACGATTGGTTTTATTCAGTCTTTCTCGTTCATCTTCCAGCATCCAAATGATTAGTCCCATTCCCATGCTGGCCATCAGCAAAAGATCGGTTATCCCAAAGAAGGATGGAAATTCAACTTTCCATTGAACAATATAAGCGATGACCACCCAAAAGTAATAGGCTTGACTAATCCCGTAAAGGATGAGTGAGGCAATCAGTATTTTATAACCCACGCCCGATTGTCGGTAAACTTTGATAGCAATGGTTATCCCAGCGATCACAAAACTTAAAGCGACAATCAGATTCCGAAGGCCAATTCTCAAAAAATAGCGTTCGTTTGAGTTCGTTAATTCGGTACTGAACAGGATGGTAGACAAGGTTGCCAACACCAGAATCAGGGCTATACACCCACGATAAAAGTTGGCCCGGAGCTTCACCCCGGTAATAAATTCATATACCCCGGTCAGCAACAGAAATACCTGTAAATAGGTAAAAGTCAGGTGGCCAAATGTGGCAAACAACGAAGGGAGGTAATTGCTGGGCTTACCGTCCAATTGAAAGGTGATAAAAGCCAGCAAACACACCGAAGCGGCAAAGAGCAACCAGGAGAGCGCCCAACTGTATAAAAAATTTCTTCGGTATACCCGGCTAAAGTGTCGGAAAATGAAAAATAAGGCAATCCCTAAAACACTTTGCGCGATATAAATGGCCACCACACTCAATCTCTTCCCTCGTTTATGTTTCCTTTATTCTTTCACGAATCTAACGATGATCCCTCAGTTAACCGGTTTGATGTAAGAAATTCATGAAAAATGAAAAACCCCGGCTTAGCGCTGGGGTTTATTTGATTGTGGTGACGGAGGGAATTGAACCCCCGACACAAGGATTTTCAGTCCTTTGCTCTACCAACTGAGCTACGTCACCGGCTGTTTAACTGGCTTTTGACCTACAGGGGGCACAAAAGTAGGGAAATTTGTATAGGCTGCAAACAAGCCCTGAAAATTTCCGGTTTTGATCGTACTTTTAAGAGCTTTAACCTTTGATTGATTTCCAACATGATTCAGCAAATAGTCTTTCTGTTCACACTTCTGATCGCAGGGTACTTTATTCGTAAACGCGTGCTGAGGATTCGGGCAAACATTCGTCTGGGGAAAGCCGCTGAAATAAATGGTGATACCTCCGAGCGATGGAAGCATGTATTGTTAATTGCCTTTGGTCAACAAAAAATGTTTAAGAAATGGATGCCGGCTTTTTTCCATTTTCTGATCTATGCCGGATTCCTGATCATTAATCTCGAAGTACTGGAGTTTGTGATCGATGGGCTGGCCGGTACCCATCGCATTTTTGCTCCGTACCTCGGTGGATTTTATACCGTGCTCATGAATGGTTTTGAATGGCTGGCCATCGCTGTTTTATTGGCTTGTCTGGTGTTTCTGACGAGGAGGAATGTTTTAAGTATCCCCCGGTTTCAGAGCCATGATTTAAACGGCTGGCCTCGCATGGATGCCAATCTGATCCTGGGCATTGAAATTGTTTTAATGTTGGCCATCCTTACCATGAATGCCAGCGACCAATTACTGCAAGGTCGTGATCCCCATTACACCAAGACAGGCTCCCTTTTTTTTAGTTCCTTTTTGATTCCTTTGTTTGAAAATCTGGAGACCACTACGCTTATCATCGTTGAGCGTGCGGCCTGGTGGTTTCACATCATAGGTATTCTGGCTTTTTCGATTTATGTAACTTATTCCAAGCATCTGCATATTTTTCTTGCCTTTCCCAACACGTTCTACGCCAATCTTGGACCTAAAGGTCAGATCAACAACATGCCCGTGGTGACACAGGAAGTGAAATCCATGTTGGAATTAACCCCTGCCAGCCCCGCCCCGGCAGGAGAACCTGGTCGCTTTGGCGCCAAAGACATTAATGACCTCCGTTGGACTAACCTGATGGCTGCTTACAGTTGTACCGAGTGTGGCCGATGCACCGCTGAATGTCCGGCACATCAGACCGGAAAAAAACTATCTCCCCGCAAAGTAATGATGGACGTACGCGATCGCATGGAAGAGGTTGGCCAAAGTGTAGCATCCGGAGGTAAAGGATTAAATGATGGCAAGTTCCTGCTGGGGGATTACATCTCTCCTGAAGAAATCAATGCTTGCACCAGTTGCAATGCGTGCGTAGAGGCTTGTCCCGTATTGATTAATCCTCTTGAAGTAATTTTAGAATTAAGACGGTATCAAGCCATGGAAGAGTCCAGCGCCCCCGCCCAATGGAATAGCATGTTTCAAAACATTGAGACCAGTTTCGCTCCCTGGAAATTTCCTGCCAGCGATCGGTTTAACTGGGCCAAATCTTAAATCTTTGACGTTAAGCATATGACTGTAACAACAATGGCCGAGTGGGCCTCCCGAGGGGAAACACCCGAAGTGTTATTCTGGGTAGGATGTGCCGGATCTTTTGATGACCGGGCCAAAAGGGTAACCAAAGCTTTTGTGAAAATCCTTAACTCCATCAATGTAAAATTTGGTGTGTTGGGGACCGAAGAAGCGTGTACGGGTGATCCCGCCCGCAGGGCAGGAAACGAGTTTTTGTTTCAGATGCAGGCCATGAATAATATTCAGATACTCAATGGGTATGGCATTCGGAAAATTGTCACCGCGTGCCCGCATTGTTTCAATACTCTAAAGAACGAGTATCCGGAGTTAGGGGGCACATACGAAGTCATTCACCATTCCACCTATTTACAACAACTCATCAACGAGGGAAAAATTAAACTGGAGGGGGGCGGATCGTTCAAGGGAAAAAAGATCACCTACCACGATAGTTGCTATTTGGGTCGTGCCAACAATATTTATGAAGCACCTCGCGAAGTCCTTCAGGCGCTAGATGCAGACCTGGTGGAGATGAAAAGGTGCCGTACTACTGGGTTGTGTTGTGGAGCCGGGGGGGCTCAAATGTTTAAAGAACCTGAAAAAGGGAACAAAGACATCAACATCGACCGGGCAGAAGAAGCCCTGGCAACCGGAGCCAAAACCATAGCGGTGGCTTGTCCTTTTTGCATGACCATGATGACCGATGGCGTGAAGAATAAAGAAAAGGAGGCGGAAGTGACGGTCAAAGATCTGGCTGAACTTATTGCCGAAGCCAAAGGTTTATGATGTCAAATAGTACTTTCTATGCTGGTTCCGTTTAGTGAATTGCCCGACTTCGCGCGTATTTGGATTTATCAGGCCGTTCGTCCACTACTGCCGGAGGAAGAAACATCCGGAAACAAAACACTGACTGACTTTTGCTCGCAATGGCAGGCGCATGAGCAGCCTTTAAAAGCTTCGTTTAGGATCATCCATCGTCAATTTATTGTACTAGCGATAGACGAAGATTATGAGGGAGCGAGCGGATGCTCTATTGATGGCTCTGTACGGATGCTCAAACTATTGCAAAGTCAAATTGACAACGATTTTTTTGATCGAAAAAATCAAGCGTTCTGGGTGGACGGAAAAGTGGCCACCTTCCCTACCCATCAGCTACAGGAGCTAATCCGCAGCGGTAGGCTGTCCGCAACCACGCCTGTCTTCAATAATTTAGTGCCCTGCAAATCAGATTTTGAAAAAAACTGGCTTGTGCCCTTAGAAAAATCGTGGGTAGCAAAATATCTGCCTAAACCTGCGTTTATGTAAAAGAGATCACCAGCCGGTTTAGCTCAATGTTTTTTGTAGCTTTAGGCTGTGTTTGATCAGGAATAAGCTTATGAGTGCAAGAGTCATTTCGATTGTGGGGGTATTGATCTGCCTGGGATCATGCACGCTTGAAAAAAAGGCGCAAAAGTCATTTAACCTGGGCAAGTATCAGAAGACGATTAATTACTACACCGGAAAGCTTGCCAAGAATCCCGGCAACGGAAAGGCTAATTACCTGGTTGCAGAGTCGTATCGTCTGTCCAATCGGATCAAGGAGGCAGCGCCCTTTTATGCCAAAGCGAAAGGCCGTGGACTGCCAGAAGATACCATCCTGTTTTATCACTCCAAATCATTACAGGCCAATGGCCAATATGAGGAAGCCAAAAGTAAAATTGATGAGCTTATCGAAATAACATCCAACGATGACTTTCGCGACCGGGCCAAAAAAGAATTGGAAGGACTCGACTACCTGAGTCAATTAAAAAATAAAAAAAGCTACTATCGGATTAAGAACCTGGAAGCCATCAATACACCTTTTACCGAGTATGCTCCTGCCTATCTGAACAACGAAATCTATTTTACCTCTTCCCGGAGTAATAGTAAGATTTACGAAGCCAGCGGCACCCCTTTTACCGACCTGTATAAGGCCCAGAGTCAGGGAGCCAATGTTGACATCAGTACTGTTCAGCCATTGTCATCGTTGGTCAATGATGATGCCATCAATGAGGGATGTATCACCTTTACTCCAGATGGAAAAACAATGGTCTTTGCCAAGGGAAATTCAGGCAAACGAAAAGGCACGCAGGATGTCGATTTGTATATCTCCCGATTTCGCAATGGCGAATGGGGAGAGCCGCGCGCGTTGAATATTAATCGCCCGGAATCATGGGAAAGCACCCCTGCCTTTAGCCCCGATGGCCGTACGTTATATTTTTCATCAAATCGGAAGGGAGGATATGGTGGACTGGACATCTACACTGCGCAAATGGATGGTCGCGGTAATTTTGGAAGGATCCGCAACGCTGGTCCTGAAATCAATACAGCCGGTGCAGAACTGTTCCCATACGTGGCTGAAAATAACAAATTGTATTTTGCCTCTGACGGTCACCCTGGTTACGGTATGTTGGACTTGTTTGTAGTCAATCGGGCCAATGGCAAAACAGTCGTGGAAAATTTAGGCGAGCCTGTTAACTCAAGCGAAGATGATTTTGGTATTTTCCTGTTTAAAGCTGACCGTGGTTTTTTTACCTCCAACCGGGCCAATGGAAAGGGGGATGATGACATCTATACATTCGTGAATGAAGATCCGAATCTGAAAGTGGTTAATTATTTTCTACAAGGCATTACGTATACTCCCGGCAAGGACAGCAGCCTTCAAATTCTGGGGGATGTAAAAGTATCTCTGCTGGACAGTAAGGGTGATCTCATGCAGGACTATGTAACCGGAAATGACGGCAAATTTTTGTTTCGGGTATACGAAAACGAGAATTATACCCTTATTGGTGAAACCGATGGATACCTGGTCAAACGTCAACCCTATACCATGGTTGGAAAATCTATTGATGTTACTAAACTGAAAGACCTGGTGACCAATATTACCTATGACACTATTATTGTTCTGGATCGGTTGGAGAAAAACAAAATCTTTGCATTGAGAAATATTTACTTTGAATACGATGAATCCTATATCCGGCCTGATGCCGCCAAGGAACTTGATAAATTGGTGGACATCCTGAACGATAATCCGGAGATAAAAATAGAAATGGGTTCCCATACCGATAGTGTCGCTTCCAATAGTTACAACCTGGAACTGTCCCAGCGAAGAGCCGAATCAACGGTGCAATACCTGATCCGCAAAGGAATCGCTTCAGACCGACTCACGGCCAAAGGTTACGGAGAAGAGAAACCCATTGCACGCAACACCAACCCTGATGGAACCGACAATCCGGCCGGCCGCCAGCGCAACAGACGCACGGAATTTAAGATCCTGGAGATTGGCCCCATGCCGGTGAAAAAAGATGATGATTTTGATGAAGACAAGTATTTTAAGGGAGAGGGCGTCATCAAAAATGATAATTAATTTTCCCAAAGAATCCATCCAAGTGAAAGGCCCGTTTTGCGGGCTTTTTTTTTCCTGACGGAAATCATTCGCTTACCTGTCCTAAATCATTCCTTCGGAATCAGGTGATCTGTAATCTTACGGAGGCTTTCAAAAAGTGTATACCCTGATCGATCAACCTCTAAACCACTTCTATCATGAAAAAGCGCGAACCGGTAAGTACCATTATGACAAAAAATGTTCATTCCGTGCAGTTGGATGATTCCTTGCTGGACGTCAGAAATCTGATTCAGAACCATGGAATTCGCCATGTACCTGTTATGCAAGGTAAAAAGCTGGTAGGCATTGTCAGCAAAACTGATTTAAACCGGCTAACGTTTAGCAGCCTGTTTGCCGGACAGGAAGAAGCCGATGAGGCCGTTTTTGATATGCTTACCATTTCTCAGGTGATGTCTCACAAGCCCCGGGTGGTTTCCACTGCGATCAGCATCCGGGAAGTAGCTGAAATTCTTGCTCAGGAAGAATTTCACTCCTTACCAGTGGTAGAAGAAAATGATGAAAGCAAACTGGCCGGCATTGTCACCACAACGGACGTAATCAAATACATGTTGGAGCAGTATTAAAATTAAAACAGTCTATGCAGCATCTGCATCAGATGCAGGCGCTGCATAGACTTCCACAGGTTTGCTTTAGTTTATTTTGATCAATTCAACATCAAAAATCAGGGTCGCGTGAGGGCCAATATCAGCCCCTGCGCCACGCTCTCCATAGCCCAATTCGGAAGGGATAAATAATACCCATTTCGATCCTTCCGTCATCAATTGCAAAGCTTCTGTCCAGCCACTGATTACCTGATTGACACCAAACGTGGCCGGCTGACCTCGCTCCACTGAACTGTCAAACATCGTCCCATCAATCAAGCGGCCGGTATAGTGTACGGTTACACGATCCGTTGGCCCGGGTCTACGGCCCGTTCCCTCTTTTACTACCTGATATTGAAGTCCGCTGGCAGTTGTTTTTACTCCTTCTTTGGTTGCATTGGTCGCCAGAAAGGCCTTGCCCTCCTCTTTGCGTTTGGTATTCTTGAGTTCCATAGCTTGTGTTACATAGTTTTGAACAAGGGCCATTGCCTCCTGTCGCTGCACCAGGGTAGGTTTGTTACTTAGCACATCCTGAATGGCTGCCGAACAAAGCCGGGCATCGACCGAATCCGCTCCCTGACTTTTCATGGAAGTCGCCAACAAAACACCCATCCCATAGCTCACTTTCTCAAACTCTGAAGAGACCACCACGGGTTTCGGTTTCTTCATCTCTTCTATCTCGGCCTTCAGTCGGTTGATTTCCGCCAGTAATTCCTTTTTGGATTGGGCCATAGAGGCACATGTGCCAAGTAAGAAAAGGCAAATAACACCTGTTTTTTTCATTTTCAACTATTTCGGAGTGCAAAGAAAGCAAAAGACAGCGAAATGTGTTTTGTAATTTTAGCACATGAACCACTGCCCTTCCGGAAAGCGATTCTTCACAACACTCACGCAAGCTGAGGATGCTCTTCTGGAGGCACACGTTGTTTATGAATACAAATCCGGGCAAGGGCCCGTGGCCGTTTACAAATGCGAGGATTGCGGTTACTACCACTTCACCTCGCGCGGCCCCATGAATGAACGACTTCAGCAAGCGTTTCAATCGGGGCAATTACAGGTTTGGCAACGAGCCCAAAAGTGGAATCAAAAATTGAAATAGCATGGCCATTCGATCACGTCCAAAAAATGAGTTTCAATTTTCTGGTAAACTCGTAGAACTGAAAGGAACCTTTAGCTATGCTGCGGTTCTTGTGCCCAAAACTCTGCTCAGCCAAATGCCTGAAGGGCGGCTCCGTGTGAAAGGTCAACTCAATCATGTGCCCATTGATCTGGCCATTCAATACCGGGTCAGCGGTCCTCGCTTCATCATGGTCAGCAAATTGCTCGCCCGTAAGGCACATGTAAAAATCGGAGATGCTGTTACGGTTTCTTTCAAACTTACCAATCCAAAAAAAGTTGAAATTCCGGAAGAGTTAGCGGCTGTGCTAGCTCAGGACGAAGAAAGCCTGGCGGCCTGGAAAAAATTAACTCCTGGCCTGCAGCGAAGCCTTTGCTACTATGTTAATTCAGTAAAAAATGTGGACAGCCGAATCAAAAGATCGTTTGAAATGGTCAATAAGATAAAGACGGGTCAGCTGTATCTGCAACGAAAAAAAGCTGAAAATTAGGCCAAGGCTGGCTTTTCATTATCCAACTGTTTTGTTATGGTTATCAAGTTGTTACATCCAACTTTTTTGTGGGATAAACGTTATATTTGAGTAACCACTACGAAAATGAAACATTCACCAAAACTGGCTATTCTTCAAAGCCTGGACGCCATGGATCATGTGCAGATGGAAGAAGTGCTTCAGTACATCAAAGGACTGCTGCATCAACCGGAACGCACGAAGAATTATCAGTCGTTCAAGCGCGAAGCCCTGAAGGAAATCCGTCAGGCCTTACGCAAAAACAAGAAGGGCCTCGTCCTCACCGCGTAACATTCGCGTTACCTGCCGGTCATTACAAATGCCAATCAGCATTTGATGGGGATATCATCTCTTTAATCGTGTCAAAATGATCAAATTGTTAAGCTACTGTTTCTTTCTATTTCCCGGCTAGCCTGGTAAAGTGAATGATCATGTGCTTGGAGAGCAACACTTTCATGGAGGTAGAAATTGAAAATATCTCGTGATAAATAGATTCATGTGCAGGATCATTCTTGACCTGCCGTTTTCTGTTTTTTAAATTGAAGTAATAGATCCACGGATAAAAAATCAATAGCCATACGGAGGTGCTGCTATAGCGGGTGCGATAAATTTTCTGGATGCGAAGATTTTGCAAAGCCGCCAGGGTCCGTATCCGCAAAATACCACTCATGAATAGCTTGCTAAAATATCCCTTATCGTCACCCCCCCAGGGCGTATAGGCATTCAATTCATTCGGCAACGGAGCGGTGTAGTGTTCGCTCTCCATCAAAAATTGTGAGAAGCGGCTACGAAGCGAGGAGGTATTCGGAGTGGTTAAAATAAAGTTACCACCCGGCTTACATATTCTGCCTACTTCCTGAAAAAAGAAAAACTGATTGGGCAGGTGCTCCAGCGTTTCGGCACAGATAACCCAATCTACGGAGTGGGTCTGAATGGGAAACGGCTGTTGTAAATCTATCTTTTGGCAGGAGATCGGGCAAAAGATGTTTTCAGAAGGAAAAAGATCATACAACATAACGGTCGCCCCTGCTTCCAAAAACAGATTAGCAATAAAACCACTGCCAGCCGATAAATCTGCAACTACTTTCCCCCGAAGGGCTGCCTGATTCTTGTGAATAAAGTCGGTAAAGAAGTGAATGGTGTTTTCGCGGCTATGTGGAATTTCCGGAGGGAGAACTTCATTTGCCATGGCTGCCATTTGACGTTAGTGATATTTGACGTAATGTTCCCATTTCTCCATCACTTCTTTCATGTCGGAAGGAAGTTCGGAATCAAACCTCATAAATTTCCCGCTGGCCGGATGGATAAATCCTACCGTTTTGGCATGGAGTGCCTGCCGGGGAATAATCTTAAAACAATTATCAACAAATTGTTTGTACTTGGAAAAAACTGTTCCTTTCACAACATCACTGCCGCCATACATAGCATCATTAAACAACGGATGACCTAAATACTTCATGTGTGCCCGAATCTGATGGGTGCGCCCTGTCTCCAGGCGGCATTCCAGCAAGGATACATATCGAAAATCCTGAAGCAACTTATAATGGGTAATCGCGTGTCTTCCAAAGTCACTCTCTGGAAAAGCTGTGGTAATTCTCCGATCCTTTAAACTACGCCCTACATGAACGTTAATCGTGCCCTCTGGAGGATCCGGAATACCCCAAACAATGGCCTGATAGGTGCGTTCAATGGAGTGATCAAAAAATTGTTTGGCCAGAGCCGTCATGGCCTTCTCACTTTTGGCGATCACCAATAATCCGCTGGTATCTTTATCAATCCGATGAACCAGGCCAGGGCGACCATCATTTCCGGGCATGTGCGGCAGGTTTTGAAAATGATAGGTAAGGGCATTGACCAGCGTGCCCGTCCAGTTTTGGTAAGCCGGGTGCACAACCATGCCAGCCGGCTTATTGATCACCAGTAAATGATCATCTTCGAAGACAATGTTTAGCGGAATGTTTTCTGCTTTTACATCCGTATCGCGGGGAGGTTCTGGCAACGAAACGGTAATGATATCGTTGGGGTGAATTTTATAATTCGGTTTAACCGGCTTTTCGTTGACCCGAACAAATCCTTCGTGGATTCCTTCTTGTAACTTCGTTCGTGTCACATTGGGCATGCGATCCATCAGAAATTTATCGATGCGAATCAGGGTCTGGCCCGGGTCAGCCACCAATCGGTAATGTTCAAATAGGGCATCGTCCTGATCTTCGCTAATGTCTTCCTCCATTCCGCAAAAGTAACAATATCTGGCGCGGCCTCACCATGGGACCAAACATATCGAAGCAGGTATGACTACAAACAAATGATGCCTTCGTCTAACTCCCCGATGGCAATGGAGTTTCCCTTCAAAAATCGATCACCACTCGTCCACGCCAAAACACTATCTATCTGATGCCAGTTTTTTAATGGCGTATGAATAGCCCCTGTTTGTTTTTTCAACTGCTGACCAAACGCGCGGATGTCCTTCTTGTAAAACGTATTCCAACCCAGCGTTTTGATCAACGCTGCCGGATACACTTCAACTACCATGATCCCTGACAACTCCAGTAAACTTTTCAATCGCATCGCCCGTGCCAATAATCCTCCTAAGAACATAGGCGACATTGCATGGAGTTCGCGGTCTGCCTGGCGATAAAAATAGTCATCTCCCTTGCCCCGATAAACGCCCGGAAGTGAAAGTGGCGCATCAATAAACACGTGGGTCGCCAGAAGTTCCTGCAAACGTTTCTGCAGAAACGCGTCTGCATCTTGTTTTCTCAGACTTTGTTCTATCCTTAACTTTTTCCCATCGTGGTAACATAGGCACGTGGTGCCAGCCAGTTTGGAGCCGTAATCGATACCCACATGAAAGGGCCTAGAAGAGGGGCTCATGACAAATGAAAAGCCGGAAACTGATCTCTACCCTTTTTCTCACCCCGGCATCGGTCGCTGCAATATTTTACATCATCCCATACCTTCGCCCACTTTTTACGCCAGGTAAAAGGCCGGCCGCAGACCAGGCAGTCTTTGGTTGGCAAATCTGATTTTTTTACTCCACGCATGTCACTTTTTTAACAACCTGGAATCGTAAGTGTTTATTGGTTGATGTTAACAGAAGAAGAGATAGATCGGGTGATTCAAATGGCGTGGGAAGATCGCACCCCTTTTGAAGCTATTGAAATTCAGTTTGGCCTTGGGGAGGATGAGGTGGTCGAACTTTTGCGAAAGAATTTAAAAAAAAGCAGTTGGAAGTTGTGGCGGGCGCGGGTGCATGGACGCAAAACCAAATTTGCCAAGCTTCGTTCGGAAGAATCCAGTCGTTTTCATAGCTCCCGACAACGTGCTATTTCTTTTAATAAAATTTCGAAACGATAACTCTATTCACCGTCTCTGGTATTTCCAAACGAGTCTATTTTACGTCAGCAAATAGCTTATTTTTGCCAGATGTCGCTGACCAGGCGTTGGAAATATAAACCTGTCCCTTCTGTTGAATCTGTTGAAGCGTTGAGTGCGGTTCTCAACCTCAATCCTTATCTGACCTCTGTTTTGTTGCAGCGAGGGATAGCTGATTTTGAAACTGCCCGATACTTCTTTCGCCCACAACTGGAACATTTACATGATCCTTTCCTGATGAAAGATATGGAAGCAGCTGTTGTCCGGTTGCATCGGGCCATTCAGAATCAGGAACGCATTTTAATTTATGGCGACTACGATGTGGATGGAACCACCTCTGTTGCGTTGGTCTATCGTTACCTCCGCAGCTTTTATTCAAATATTGCCTTTTACATCCCTGATCGGTATGCCGAAGGTTATGGTGTTTCTCAAACAGGAATCCTCTGGGCAGAAGAAAACCAGTACACGCTGATCATCGCGTTAGACCTTGGCATCAAATCATCGGACATGGTGGTGCTGGCCGCTCATAAAGGCATTGACTTTATTATTTGCGACCATCACTTACCCGGGGGCGATATCCCCCAAGCCGTAGCCGTTCTGGACCCCAAGCGGGAAGATTGTAACTATCCCTTTCAGGAACTCAGTGGCTGTGGGTTGGGGTTTAAATTGATACAGGCTTACGCTCGCAGGTACCGTATCGAAAAAGAAGTATTTGAATTGCTGGATTTGGTTGCGGTCAGTATTGCCTCTGACATTGTTCCAATCAACGGTGAAAACCGGACGCTTGCCTATTTCGGTTTGTTAAAACTTAACAATGATCCATGTCCGGGATTAAAGGCATTAAAAGAAATTGCAGCGATCAAATCGGATCTGGACATTTCCGGAATTGTCTTTACCCTTGGGCCTCGCATCAATGCGGCCGGTCGTGTGGCGCACGCTCATGGGGCTGTAGAACTTCTGATCTCCCAGACAGAAGAGGAAGCTTTTTCGTTTGCCGAGAAAGTAAATATTAAAAATGATCTGCGCAGAGAGTTTGATCTGAGCATCACCGAAGAGGCGATTGCCATGATTGAAAATGACGAAAGGTTGCGTAACCGTAAATCAACGGTGTTGTTTAAAAATACCTGGCATAAAGGAGTCATTGGCATCGTGGCTGCCCGCTGCGTGGAAAGATTTTACAGGCCTACCATTATCCTGACAGAATCGAATGATAAACTTACCGGCTCCGCCAGAAGTGTAAACGGGTTTGACTTGTATGAAGCCATCTCGCAATGTGGCGATTTGCTGGAAAAATTTGGTGGCCATAAATATGCAGCAGGACTTACGCTCTCCCGCGACAACCTGGAAGCGTTTGAGGAGCGGTTTGAAAAAATTGTGAGTGAGCGAATGACGGAAGAGTTACAAACGCCCGTGGTGGAAATTGACCTGGTTATTCCGCTGGAAGCCATCCATGGCAAGTTCTTAAACATCCTTAAACAAATGGCGCCCTTTGGTCCGGAGAACCAAAAACCTGTTTTTGAGGCACGAAATGTGTATGTGGTAAACTCCCTCAGTAACTTCAAAGACCGACATGTTCGGTTTCTGGCCGGGCAGGATGGAAGCGATGCTATTTTTCAGGCCATTGCCTTTGACTTAATTGAGCATTATGACCGGTTGGCTGCCGGAGATCGCTTCCGAATGGCCTTTACCGTAGAAGAGAATACTTTTAATGGACAAACTTCTTTGCAACTACGGGTGCGCGACCTCAAATTTGATTGATATGGAATTACGGGCTGATAATCTGATAAAAAAATATAAAAAGCGGACGGTTGTTAATAATGTTTCCGTTCAGGTAGGGCAAGGAGAAATTGTGGGTTTATTAGGCCCCAATGGAGCCGGCAAGACTACCACCTTCTATATGATTGTGGGATTGATCAAACCCAATGAAGGAAGCATCTATCTGGATGATCAGCCCATTACGGATGAACCGATGTTTCAGCGGGCCAAGCGGGGCATTGGCTATCTCGCTCAGGAGGCTTCCGTGTTTCGGACGCTCACCGTAGAAGAAAACATCATGGCGCCCCTTGAAATGCGGGACATTCCTGCACGCGAACGAAAAGAAAAGGTGGAAAGTTTGCTGGAAGAATTCAGTCTAACACATGTGCGAAAAAATCTGGGGATGGTGCTGAGCGGGGGTGAACGAAGACGGACCGAAATAGCCCGTGCATTGGCCGTTGATCCAAAATTTGTGTTGTTGGATGAACCCTTTGCCGGAGTAGACCCGATTGCTGTGGAAGAAATACAAGGTATTGTAGCACGTTTAAAAAAGAAAAACATTGGGATTCTCATTACCGATCACAATGTGGACGAAACCTTATCGATCACCGACCGGGCCTATCTGATGATTGAAGGAAAACTGTTTCGATCAGGCAATGCCGAGGAACTGGCCAATGACCCCATGGTGCGTAAATTGTATTTAGGTCAGAATTTTGTGCTCCGCAGATCGGCTGCCAGTCAGCCGTAGGTCCAATCCTTGCTTCAACGGACTTTGCCATCTAGCCCGGCAGACGTATTTTTGAGCACCTGAACCATGCAAATCCTCAACTCTATTCTTACCTGGGTCATGAAAAAGCGGATCCACCAGATCGAGCTTTTTAAAAAATACCCGCTGGAGGTGCAAGATGAAGTTTTTAAAAAACTGATCAGTACCGCCCGTTATACCGAATTCGGTCAACGCTATGCCTTTGATGACCTGGTGAATTATGAGGACTTTAAGCGAAGAGTGCCTGTCAATACCTATGAGCAATTGTTTCCCTACATCGAAAGACAAATGCGGGGTGAACAAAATGTATTGTGGCCCACCGAGATAAAATGGTTTGCCAAATCATCGGGTACTACCAATGCTCGTAGCAAATTTATTCCGGTATCACCCGAAGCATTGGAAGATTGTCATTTCAAGGGAGGCAAGGATCTTTACTCAATCTACATCACCAATTATCCAGACACCCAGATTTTTTCCGGGAAAGGCTTAGGAATAGGTGGAAGCTATCAGGTCAACGAATATGATCCCACTTCCTCCTCACGTTATGGGGATGTTTCGGCCGTGATTATGCAAAATCTGCCTCCCTGGGCGGAGTTTATCCGAACCCCCAGCCTGGAAACGGCCTTGATGAATAACTGGGAGGAAAAGATTGAGCAAATTGCGCGTGAAACCGCTGATGTTAACGTTACCCATATTGCGGGTGTGCCTACCTGGACGGTGTTATTGCTTCAGCGCATCATGGAGGCCAAAGGAAAAGGCAGTATTCTGGATATCTGGCCTCACCTGGAAGTCTTTTTTCATGGGGCCGTAGCCTTTAAACCCTACCGCAATCTGTTTAAGTCCATAATCCCAAGCGATAAGATGCGTTATTGGGAGACCTATAATGCCAGCGAAGGTTTTTTTGGCATTCAGGATACGAAAGATTCGGAAGATCTGCTGCTCATGCTGGACTACGGTGTTTTCTATGAGTTTATTCCTGCGGAGGATGCCGACAAAGAATATCCCGAAGCCGTTTCGTTAGGAGATGTGGAAATTGGAAAAAATTATGCGATGGTAATCACCACCAATGCCGGGTTATGGCGATATAACATCGGAGACACCATCAAGTTTACCAGTAAGACCCCCTACCGCATTCGCATCTCCGGACGCACCAAACATTTCATCAACGCTTTTGGTGAAGAAATCATTATCGAAAATGCGGATACCGCCATTACACATGCGTGCGAACTTACCGGTGCAGTCATTGATAATTTTACCGCTGCCCCCAAGTATCTGGAGCGAAGTAAACAAGGCGGCCACGAGTGGGTCATTGAATTTAAAGTAAAACCCAGCAGCATGGAGCAGTTTGTAACCATTCTGGATGAAACCTTGCGAAAAGTGAATTCCGATTATGATGCTAAGCGGGCGCACAACCTCGCTTTGGTAGCTCCTACCATCCATAGTGTGCCGGAAGGAACATTTTATAATTGGATGAAAAAACGAGGCAAACTGGGTGGCCAGAATAAAGTACCACGGTTAAGCAATTCACGCGAATATGTGGAGGAAATTCTGGGAACTACTGTATAACCCATGGACATCAGGTAATTCCTGGGTCATCCATCAAAGAGGTAAATCATTAAAAAAAAGCACCCTGACGTTTATCAGGGTGCTTGCTTGAATAAAATCCAGATTAGGTCAGGCATTTTTCCATTTGATGGTGCACCCCAAAGCCTTGGTTTTGGGGGTAGGAACTTCCTGACCCTTTAACAGGGCATCCACGGCTTCTTCTACAAATTTTTTAGTGATCTTACTTTCATCACGGCTGTTGTCAATAGAACCGATATAGGCTACTTTCAATTCTTTTGTCAGAACAAAGACGTGAGGCGTGTTGGTCGCTCCAAAAGCTTTGGCTACCTCCTGAGTTTCATCTACCAAATACGGAAACTCATATCCCTTTTTCCTGGCGTAGTCTACCATTTTCTCAAATGAGTCTCCGGCAGAAACTTCAGGGTCGTTTGGATTAATCGCCAACACCGGAAATCCCTGCGAGGCATATTTTTTATGAAGGGCAATGATTCGTTCATTGTAGGCTTTGGACACAGGACAGGTATTGCAATCAAAAATGACGATGAATCCTTTAGCTGACTTAAAATCGGCTAAAGCTACTTTCTTTCCATCTACGTTCTTGAGTTTAAAATCAGCCACTGTATCACCGATATCGTAACCTTGTTTCATGGGAGCAGCCGCTACCAGAATGGTAACCACTGCCAGCATTGTAAGCACTCTTGTCATATGTTTATCATTTAAAAGTTAATACACTTGTCAAATACTCTCTTTAATCGGCCTTTACTTCCTCAATCAGTTTTTCCAGATCACCCTCGTGCAATTCTTTATCCACAAATCTTCGTTTTCCTGTTTGTGTATTGACAATGAGGGTAGCCGGGATGGCACCTTGCCATTTTTTTTCAATAACATCAATCCAGACATTCGGGTCGGTTTCGTTCAAAATATAAACGGTTGACTTTAGTTTCTTTCGTTCCACAAACTTATGCACTTTGGCCGGGTTGGGATCTAGATCCAGATCGACACTCACCAAACTCACATGCACATCATCCCGGGTTTCGTGTATTTTTTCAAAGAGGGGCATTTCTTTGACACAGGGACCGCACCAGGTAGCCCAAAAATTGATCACCTGAATTTGGTCGGATGATTTTTCGATCAACTCTTTTAACACATCCACTTTTACCACCTGTGCGGATTGAGCTGAGAGTGAAATACTCCAACTCGTCAAAAGAAAAAGAGGAAAAATTAATCTGATCACGGATTGAAAACGTATGTGAAAGTGCAAAGTTACCATCATTGTTTTGGATTTACATGAACGGAAAAGGCATGTACTGTTTATCGGGTAAAATAGTCTTTTTCAGATAGTTATGATTTGCCAAAATCAAGCCAAATTAGAATTCCACAATTTCAGGCTTTTGTCCACATTACCGCAGTGTTAGCTGTTATTGCATTGATTATCAATTATTTAACAGCAAATTGTGATTCCGATTATTTGTGGACAACTTTCGGCACGCGTCAATTGAACGGAAATATAATATTCAGATATTCAGCCCGATAGAGGAAATCCACTTATATACCTGATGTACCTTTTTGCATGAATCGCATTACTCAATTATTCAATATCACCTACCCCATCGTTCAGGCGGGAATGGTTTGGTGCAGTGGTTGGCGGTTAGCCTCAACTGTTAGCAATGCCGGAGGCCTTGGTTTGCTGGGAGCGGGTTCCATGCATCCACCGATGTTGAGAGAACATATTCAAAAATGCAGGCAGGCAACCCAAAAGTCATTTGGGGTTAATGTTCCTCTGCTTTATCCCCAGATAGAAGAAATCATGGACATCATTATCGAAGAAAGGGTTCCGATTGTTTTTACTTCGGCCGGCAACCCAACTACCTGGACGAAAAAGTTAAAAGACAAAGGGATTCTGGTTGTGCATGTGGTCAGCAGTTCACGATTTGCTCGTAAAAGTGAAGCTGCCGGAGTGGATGCCGTGGTAGCCGAAGGATTTGAAGCAGGTGGCCACAATGGACGCGAAGAGACGACTACCCTTTGTCTGGTTCCCATGGTGTGCGAGGCCGTAAAAATCCCGGTGTTGGCTGCCGGGGGTATTGCCAGCGGTAAGGCGATGCTGGCCATGGAAGTGCTGGGGGCAGAGGGCATTCAAGTGGGCTCCCGCTTTGCCGTGAGTGTGGAATCCTCCGCTCATGAACGATACAAACAAAGGGTTGTGAATTCAGAGGAAGGAGATACCGTACTGACCCTGAAGAAACACACACCCGTTCGTTTGATTAAGAATAAATTTTACGATCAGGTGGTTGAAGCCGAAAGCAGAAATGCCTCTCTGGAAGAGCTTACATCCTTAGTAGGTAAAGGCCGGGCCAAAAAAGGAATATTTGAAGGCGATCTCGAAGAGGGCGAGCTTGAGATAGGTCAGGTTTCAGCAGCGATTCATCGCAGTCAGCCAGCCGCTGAGATTGTCACGGAAATTTGGGAAGAGTACGTGCGTGCAAAAAAAGCGTTGACTGCGTGATGAACATTCGTCAGATAAAAGAAACCTGTATTTACATGCGCGATCTGGAGTCAGCGCGCCATTTCTATCACGAATTGCTTGGGTTGCCCATCATCCATCAGGTCAAAGACAAACATATATTCTTTCGGGCGGGTCGTTCCGTGTTATTGTGCTTTCATCCGGATGATTCACGGATAAAGATCAGTCCACCCGCACACTTTAGTGAAGGACGCTATCATTTTGCGTTCGAAATTCCTGGCTCTGAATACGAGCAACACAAAGAATGGATAGCCCAACTAGGCATTCAGATCACAGACGAAGTCACCTGGCCCAACGGGAACAAGTCATTTTATTTTGAAGACCCGGCAGGAAATGTTCTGGAAATGGTACCAGAAGGAGTCTGGGATTATTGAAATTGCCACTTCCACTGTTTCACCGGCTCGGTGGCAACAGCCGGAGTATTCACCAGTTGCTGTTGGCGCCAACTTTGGTAGTCTTTAAATTGCACACAGTCATTGAGCAATTCTTGATCTTGTAAAATCCGGATAATCTTATCGCGTTGAAAGGTTTTCCAAAACAACTCCTGTTCTCCTTTGGACATGGCAGAAATGCGCACATATTCTATTCCTTTGTATACTTCCGGCTTCAGCTTCATATCGTTCATCCCTTTGTTTACATTTATGCGAGACCCTGAGGGTTCGTAACCATTTTTAGATAAAATTCATCTCAACTATGGCAAAATCAGTGCCTGTTTTTTTGCTCCTCTTATTAGCGGCTGGTTGTCAGCCCACGCCATCAACACTACCTACGAACCGGAATCTGAGTGCGGATTTCAAAAAATACTGGTATTCCGGTCAGGCAGAGGTCAATAGCTACCTCCTGGAGCAATCGCGTTATGGCGAAACCCGTGCCGGCACAGCTATTCTGATTTTTGTAACAGAAGATTTTTCCAAAAAAAAACAAGTTAAGCTCGACCATCCTGCCGAGGCAGGAGATGATAAAATCAGTGTTCTGAAAATGAATTTTACCAAAGACTTTATCACCGGTATCTATCCCTATTCCATGATGTTATCCGCCTTTACCCCTTTGAGTGTTCACAGTCATAGTTTAAAGGTATCTATGAGCAGCCAGGAATGGTGCGGTCAGGTCTATTCGCAACTGAATCAAACCCATGCCGGTTACCAACTCCGGTCACACTCGTACTTTGAAAAAGAAGGCGATGAGGAGATCATGATAAAAGAAACCTGGTTGGAAGATGAGCTATGGAATATTCTTCGCATTTCGCCCGGAGATCTTCCCATTGGAAAATTTGATCTGATCCCCGGTTTATTTTTTTCCCGCTTATTGCATACTCCATTGACCGTGACAGCGGCAGAGGCAACTCTCTTGAAAGAAGCAACCAGGCAGGTCTACTCTCTGAACATGCCCTCGTTAGAGCGTAGTCTTTCCATTTCTTTTGAGAATCAATCTCCCTATAAAATTATTGGTTGGGAAGAAACTTTTCAGGAAAGAGGAAAACAGGTGACTACCCGGGCTACCTTAAATAAAACATTACTCACCGACTATTGGACAAAAAACAGCAATGCTTTCTTGCCTTTACGAGACTCATTGGGACTTTCTCGCTAAACATACATCTCTATGCCCCTCAAAAATCAATCTTCTAAATTTTCGCTGAGCCGAGACCATACCTACTTAAATTGTGCCTACATGTCGCCCCTTCTAAAGTCTGTTGAAAAAGCAGGATTGGAAGGAATAAAGATGAAACGTAGCCCAGGGAAAGTAAAGACAGAGGAATTTTTTACAACTACGGATCGTGTTCGGGTCGCCTATGGAAAACTGGTTCAAGCCCCCGCTCAACAAATTGCGTTAATTCCGTCTGTCTCCTACGGGATGGCTGCTATTTTAAAGAATCTGACCATTCACTCCTCGCAGAATGTTATTGTGGCGGAAGGACAGTTTCCGAGTAATGTATATCCCTGGATGAGGTTGCAGGCAGATACGGGTGCGCGGGTGCAATTCATCGAAGCACCGCCTACGAAAATCAAGAGAGGCCAACAATGGAATGACCGGATATTGGAATCTATTCAGGTAAATACACGGCTGGTGGCCTTGGGAAACATTCACTGGGCTGATGGAACGCGTTTTGATCTGGAGGCCATTCGCAAACGGACGCGCGAAGTGGGGGCCTGGTTAGTGATCGATGGAACCCAATCCGTAGGAGCGCTACCTTTTGACGTCAAAAAAATTCAACCGGAAGCATTAATCTGTGCCGGCTATAAATGGTTGATGGGGCCGTATGCTACCGGTGTTGCGTATTTTTCACCTGAGCTCAATAAAGGAGTTCCAGTAGAAGAAAACTGGATTAACCGGCTTCACAGCGAAAACTTTGCCGGGCTTGTAAAGTATCAATCCGAATATCAACCGGGTGCGTTGCGTTATGACGTGGGCGAGCGAAGTAATTTTATTCTCACACCTATGCTTCTGGCTGCACTGAGACAAGTGCAGGAATGGAAACCGGCCAATATCCAGGCCTATTGTGATCGCATTACTCAACGGGAGATCGGTCGGCTGCGGAGTCACGGTTTTTGGATCGAAGAGGATGCGTGGAGAAGTAAACACCTGTTTGGCATCCGATTGCCCGACCATCTATCTTTAGCGGATGTCCAGAAAAAACTGGCGAAAGAAAAAATTTCCGTGTCCTTCCGGGGAGACGCCATTCGTGTATCCCCTCACGTATACAATACCGAAAAGGATATTAAAAAATTAGCCGATGTATTGATCTCCTCACAACGTTAACGATGAAAAGTTATTTCTTTCTACTGGCTTTGTGTTTATTGACTTCATCGGTTTTTTCGCAGAAGTATACTTTGGTGTTCCTTCATAAAAAAGAACAGGTGGCAGAATTGCCGCCAGCCCAGTTGAACGAATTGATGAAGGGACATCTGTCAAATATCAACAGACTGGCTCAGGAGAGAAAACTGGCGGTGGCGGGTCCTTTTGATGGTGGAGGTGGCATTTTCATCTTTCATTCAGGTTCTTCAGACGAAGTCCATGCGTGGTTATCAACTGATCCGGCCATTCAGGCCAACCGATGGAATATTGAGTTGACACCTTACCAGCCTCGTCAGGGAGCGGTTTGCCTGGCACAAGAGCCTTACCAAATGGTTAGTTATTCATTTATTCGTTTTCAATCCAATCTTGCGAAAGACAATGTGCAAGAGGCTTCTGATCTGATGAAAAAGCATCATGATTTTATCCGTTTGCTCCCGGCCGAAACCATTCTTACCGAGGCTTTTCTGGGAGACGAAAATGATTCAGTTCTCATCCTCAAGAACGAAGCAACCCTCCTTCATCTGGAAACTGATGCGGCTGTGGCAGAAGGACTCTTACAGCCCGTGCTAAAGAAACTTTGGGTGGCAAAAGGAAGTTTTTGCGAAAAATAGTTTCGTAGGCTGTAATTGCTACCCGTTATCTGCTACTTACTCGGCAACTCGATGATTTTGCAAAAGACGTAATGATTGGACAGTCGCACGAGGCAGGCGTTAAAACATTTGTCTGTGTCAGACGCCCCCAAGGCGAAGCGTATGCGTAACTCTTTAATTAGTTGGAACCTGGTGATTAAATGACAGAACAAAATTTTACAGAGCTCATTGACCAATCGCGCGGGATCATTTTTAAGGTCATCCGATTATATGTCCGGCATCCGGAAGATGAGAAAGATTTGTATCAGGAAATTGTCTTTCAGGCGTGGAAGTCATTTCCGCGTTTTGACGGCCGCTCGAAATTTTCCACCTGGCTCTACCGGGTAGGTTTGAATACCGTGCTCACTTTCATGAGAAGACCGGACCTTGTTCGTGCAACTGACCGTCTGGAGCCTTTGGGCGGCAGCGATCAATCCTATGAAAAACGCGAAAGCACAGAGGCTCTTTACCAAGCCATCCGTGATCTGAATGACATTGACCGGATGATTGTTACGCTACATCTGGATGGTTACGAAAACGAGGAGATCAGCGAAATCGCTGGTATCACCCGAAATCATGTAGCCGTGAAACTGCATCGCATTAAAGAAACATTGACCCGAAAACTGAAAGATTAACAGCTTATGAATTTGCAGGAAGTCTGGAGAAAATTAGATGCTGAAAAGTTGAGCAAACCGGTCACCGGAGAGATTCAGGTGAGCAGTAAATCCAAACACCCCATTCAAAAACTAAAGGACGCTTACCTGACGACCACGATTTTCTCCGTTGTCTTTCTTTTAGGATTTATAGCGCTCTTCTTTGTTTTTCCTCAATCATTAATCCGGGGTTTTCTGATCCTGGTTATTCTGGCTTACGTGGCAGGAGTCATGGTAAACTACACCATGTATCGAAAACTTCATGTGACCTTACCCACCGATCAAAGTCTCAAGACTGTTTTGATAAATACGTATCAGTTGATCACCAAAAACATTTTGATGCAGGAGCGGGCTGCCCTGCTCGTGTACCCGATTGCGGCCGCTACCGGCTTTTTTATAGGGGGGGCTGCGGGGAGTGGCGATCTGTATGGCATGCTTCAAAAAAAGATAGTGATGATAGCGTTGATCGTGATGATTGTGGTTCTTACCCCCGCTTGTTTTTACCTGGCCCGGTGGATGTACAAGGTATCGTATGGCAAATGCCTGAAAGATCTGAAAGAACGGATTGATGCCCTGGAGGATCCTACCTGAACGACAATGTGTATTTTTGCGAGATGAAAAAACGCTCGATGGAGGAGTTGGGTCGTCTTTCGGTTGACCAATTCAAAGAAGCCAGAAAACTCAAGACATGCCTGGTGCTCGACAACGTCCGCAGCCTTCATAATGTTGGTTCTGCCTTCCGGACGGCCGATGCATTCCTGCTCGAGAAGATATACCTGACCGGTATTACCGGAACTCCTCCACACCGTGAAATAGAAAAAACAGCGTTGGGATCTACCGCTTCTGTGGAGTGGGCTTATGCCGAGCATACCGGGCGCCTGATTTCAGAATTAAAAAATGGTGGCTGGACAATTGTCGTAGTGGAGCAAACCTCTGAAAGCATTCCCCTTCAGTCCTGGTCCGTTTCAAGCGAGGAAAAGGTTTGTCTGGTATTTGGAAACGAAGTAAATGGGGTGAGTGAAGAAGCCCTGACGCAGGCAGACCTGGCTCTTGAAATCCCTCAAAGCGGCACGAAGCACTCCTTGAATATTTCCGTTTGTCTGGGAATTGTGGTGTGGGAAGTATTTAAAAAGCAAACCATTTCCCGATGAGTCGTTGTATCTTTACCTCTCATTTTCCGAAAGTACCTTGACCACCGACCGTTATACCCAACGCGGAGTTTCCGCCAGTAAAGAAGATGTTCATCAGGCCATCAAAAACCTGGATAAAGGATTGTACCCGAAAGCCTTTTGCAAAATAGTTCCTGATTTGCTGGCCAGCGATCCGCTCTATTGCACGGTGATGCATGCGGATGGTGCAGGTACGAAATCATCCCTGGCCTATCTGTACTGGAAAGAGACGGGTGATGTCTCGGTGTGGAAAGGTATTGCTCAGGATGCGATCATCATGAATATTGATGACTTGTTATGCGTGGGCGCTACCGGACCTATATTGCTGTCCTCTACCATCGGTCGAAACAAAAATCTGATTCCGGGGGAAGTGATCTCCACGATCATTGAGGGCACAGAAGAGGTATTGGCCATGTTGCGAAAACATGGTATGGAAATTCATAGCACCGGTGGCGAAACTGCCGATGTAGGCGATCTGGTGCGCACGATTATTGTCGATAGCACCGTCACTGCACGGATGAAGCGCAGCGATGTTATAGACAACGCAAACATTCAGGCGGGAGATGTGATTGTTGGGTTGGCCTCCTTCGGAAAAGCTACGTATGAAAATGAATACAACGGAGGCATGGGGAGTAACGGGCTCACCTCTGCCCGGCACGATGTGTTTGATCACAGCTATGCCGCTAAGTATCCAGATACATTTGACAAGGCTGTTCCTGAGAATTTGATATATACCGGCAAGTATAAAGTTGCAGATCAACTCCCTGGAGTAGAAGTGAACGTAGGCAAGCTGGTATTATCTCCTACACGAACCTATGCACCTGTTCTGCTTGAAGTGTTGGCCAGACTGCGGCCCTCCATACATGGCATTGTTCATTGCAGTGGCGGGGCTCAAACCAAAGTATTGCATTTTGTGGAACAAGTTCACGTGATCAAAGACCATTTGTTTGAAATCCCACCTCTGTTCAAGTTAATACACGAATGCTCCGGCACAGATTGGAAAGAGATGTTTAAAGTCTTTAACATGGGTCATCGGATGGAGCTTTACACAGACGTGGCGTCAGCCGAAACCATCATTTCTGTTTCCAAAAGCTTTGGCATTGATGCCAAGATTATCGGTCGTGTGGAGAAGTCGGAGCAAAAACATATTACATTGAAAACAGAGAACGGGGTATTTGAGTACTTTTAGCTTTTGTTGAATTTTGTCAATGATTTTTTGAACTTCAAACATTTTTAGTGTTAAGGCAGTGGACTAAAAAGTAAAGTTTATGATTAAGGTCGCAACAACAATCTTAATATTAATATCAATCTCCATTACTTGTTACAGCCAAAAATGTAGGTATACTGTTGATAAGATAGACGAGTTTACCAATGAGCGAATTTTGGAAACTAGATTTCAAGAAATCACATCTGGAAATCCTCCACTATACACAAAATTAAGCACATCATTCTCAGCAAGAAAAATCAACGACAGCCGTGAAATCAAATTCGTAGCATTGTCTATGATTTCAAGTTTCATATTTGAGGAAGGTGCTGAATTGTTACTTAAACTAGAAAACGGTGAACTATTAAAGTTAAGTTTCTCTCAAAGAGTAGAATCAAAAAATGTCAAGGAAAAAATTAACAATACTGAGTTTTGGACTTTATCTTTCGCATTTAAAATCGATGAGAATACATTTGATAAGTTAAGACAATTCAACTTGCAGAAAATTCGATTCAAAATGTCAGATAGGGAATTTGATTCTGAGGTAAAGGAGCGAGACGCTATCGGTTTTCGTTCGCTTCTCAGTTGTATTCAATAGTTAGATTTACTAACTATCCCTTAATTATTCCAATCTATTTGCTCTTCCTAAAATTATTAAAGTGACTTGATCAAACGCCAAATCACCATTGATCAAAAAGATATTCGATTTCATAAGCTTGTTGCGTACTTTCGCTGTACTAAATGCTTTCCTTATGACCTACCGTATCTTCTTTTTATTGGTGCTGCATAGTTCTTTGGCTTTTGCCCAGAAAAAAACAATAGTTCAGCCTTCCAAAAAAACCCTCACCCATGCCGTATATGATGGCTGGAAAGAAATACCCTTTAAACAGTTAACGCCCAATGGCGAAATGGCCGCTTTTACCATCAACCCGCAAGATGGTGATGGGAAAATTATCTTCTACCATCTGAAAACCAATGCCCAGGATTCGGTCAAGCGGGCCGCTGACATCGTCCTCACCTATGATAGCCGCCACGCCATCTTCAAAATCAAACCACCCCAAAAACTGGTAAAAGAACTGCGCAGACAGAAAAAGAAAAAAGAAGACCTTCCCAAAGATTCGCTGGGCATCTATAACATTGCTCTGCGGAAAACCGAAAAAATACCAAACGTCAGAACCTACAAAGTACCTGAAAAATCTGGTCAATGGCTCGCGTATCAACTGGAACCTAAAAAAGAAACGCCTAAACCCAAAGACGATAAAGTAAAACCGGACGAGGCCAAAAAGTCGGTCAAAAAACCAAAGGCAAATAATGATGACAACGGCTATACACTGGTCTTGCGAAATCTTGCCAACAATCAGGAACAGTCATTTGGTTATGTTCGTGAATACGTATGGGCCAAAGATGGTAAGGGTTTGTTGTTTGCCACCGCGGGTAACGACAGTACGTTAAAGCCCGGAGTCTATTGGTATAATGGCGCGGATGCAAAACTCCAAGCTCTTTTGGAAGGCAAAAGCAAATTCAAGTATAAAGGATTGTCGGTTCATGAAACCGGAAAGAAAGCTGCGTTCTTAGTTGATCTCGATACAACCAAAGCACTCGTTCGCCACTTCAAGCTTTTTTTATGGAACAACCCGGATGCAGCCGCCAAACAACTGCTGGTAGAAGAGCAGTTAGGTATCCCCATCAACTGGGTCGTCAGCGAACATTTTACCCCCAATTTTTCTAAAGATGGAAACAAGTTGTTTTTCGGAGCCGCCCCGCCACCGGTAGTAGCGGATACTACGTTGTTGCCAGAGGAGATTGTTCATGTAGAAGTATGGACTGGTGAGGATGACTATATCTATCCTCAGCAAAACCGACAGTTAGAGACCGAAAAGAAACGATCGTATCTGATGGCCATGGACATCAGCCAGGAGAAAAAAACCATCTGGCAAGCCGGCAATCTTGAAACACCCAATATCGTTTGGGGCGATGAAGGCAATGCCTCCGTGGCCTTGGCCGAAAGCGATGTCAACTACCGCAAGATGATCACCTGGGATACCCAGAATTTTTCAGACGTATACGTGTTTGATTTTGCCAAAGAAATGAAAAGGAAAATCCTCACCCGATTTAAAGGAAATGCCGCCCTTTCTCCCAAAGCCAACTACGTGTATTGGTATAGCTTACCTGATACCGCCTGGTATTGCTATTCCCTTTCACAGGATAAAATCAATCCGCTAACCCCGTCAGTCAAGGTTGCCTTTGCCGATGAAGAGGATGATCATCCGGATTATCCCGGTTCATATGGGTTAGCCGGATGGACTAAAAACGATGAGAGCATCATTATTTACGACCGCTATGACCTGTGGAAGTTTGACCCGACAGGAGTGCAATCGCCTGTGAATCTGACTCGCATTGGCCGAACGGAAAAAATCCGTTTCCGGTACCTCCGTCTGGACGCGGATGAACGAGCCATAGATCCCGAAAAGGAAATTCTTCTCAGTGCCTTTCACGAAAAGACAAAAGAAGCAGGGTACTATAAGTACTCTTTCAAAGAAGGAAAACTGACCCGCCTGCTCATGAGCGATCATCGCTACTCTTTTATCTCCAAAGCCAGACAAGCCAACCAACTTCTTTTCACCCGGGAGAGTTTTCGTGAGTACCCGGATGTGTGGACAACCGATTTTTCGTTTGTCAGTCCTAAAAAATTAAGTCAAGCCAATCCTCAAATGAAGAATTTTCTCTGGGGGAGCGTGGAACGGGTGTCCTGGACATCGCTGGATAACATCCCGCTGGAAGGGCTTCTTTACAAACCGGAAGGTTTCGACCCCCGGAAAAAGTATCCGATGATTGTGTACTTCTATGAAAAATATGCAGACGATATCCATCAGCATTATGCTCCGGCTCCCATTCGTTCGTTCATTAATTTTTCGTTGTATGCCAGCCATGGTTACCTCGTATTTGTCCCGGATATCGTTTACAAGATCGGTTTCCCGGGAGAAAGTGCACACAATTGTGTTCTTCCAGGTGTTACCTCCCTCATCAGTAAGGGATTTGTGGATGAAAAGCATATAGGCGTGCAGGGTCATAGCTGGGGAGGTTATCAGGCTGCTTACCTGATCACGCGTACTAATTTATTTGCGGCAGCCGAGGCGGGCGCTCCGGTGGTAAACATGATTAGCGCCTATGGAGGAGTTCGGTGGGAAAGCGGCTTGAGCCGGATGTTTCAATATGAAAAAAGTCAAAGCCGGCTAGGTGGTACCCTTTGGGAAAAACCCATGCTTTACATTGAAAACTCACCCATTTTCTTTGCCGATAAAGTACAAACTCCTCTTTTGATGATGCACAACGATGCCGATGGGGCGGTACCCTGGTATCAGGGTATTGAATACTACATGGCCTTGCGCAGAATGAATAAACCGGTTTGGATGCTTAACTACAATGGACAAGGGCATGGCCTGACGCAACGTCAAGACCGCACCGATTTTGCCATTCGCATGATGCAGTTTTTTGACTTCTATCTGAAAGAGAGCCCCATGCCTCCGTGGATGAAGGAAGGTGTCCCTGCACTGGAGAAAGGTATCACCAAGGGATATTAGGCAGACGCTTCGGTTGGATTGAAAATGCTTTTGGCAAATTCTTCCCATCTGGCTACCTTTGCCTCCCCAAACGGTGAATGTAGCTCAGTTGGTTAGAGCACCAGATTGTGATTCTGGGGGTCGCGGGTTCAAGTCCCGTCTTTCACCCAAAACCCCGGCCACCGGGGTTTTTTTATTGCTTTTGACCGATCCTCATATTTTGCTTAGATAAGTGAACTAAATCCGCTACCTATACTTTCAAATATCAAAAACCATGGACCAGCGAATTATTAATCTTTTTGATGAATATACACACGCGCCTCTTTCACGGGACGAATTTATCAAGCGACTGGCGCGCCTCACGGGTAGCACAGCTGCCGCGTTGGCTTTGCTTCCATTGCTGGAAGTTTCCTATGCCAATGCCGCCACTACACAGGATGATCGGCTGATCACGGAACACATCACGTATACGGGCGACAATTGTACGATGCGAGCCTACCTCGCGCGACCCAAAGAAGAAAAAGTATATGGAGCGGTGATGGTTATTCATGAAAACAGAGGACTAAACCCTCATATTGAAGACGTCACCCGAAGAGCTGCCCTTCAGGGATTTCTGGCCATCGCCCCGGACGCACTTTCTTCGAAAGGAGGAACACCTGCCGATGCCGATCAGGCCAGAGGCATGTTTCAACAATTGGATGCCAGTCAGAATTTAAACAACTTCATCAAAGCGTTTGAATATCTGCACACACGAAAAGACTACAATGGCAAAGCCGGTTGTATCGGATTTTGCTGGGGCGGAGGCATGGCTAATGATCTGGCCGTACATGTATCTTCGTTGAAGGCGGCCATTGCTTTTTATGGCCGGCAACCCAAAACGGAAGATGTTCCTAAAATTAAAGCCTTTGTCCAGTTGCATTATGCAGAAATGGATGAACGCATCAATGCCGGAATTCCTGCATACGAAGAAGCTTTAAAGGCCGCCCAGGTAAATTACGAGTTGTTTAATTATGCCGGGGCTCAGCATGCTTTTCATAATGATACCGCCCCTACCCGCTACCAGGAGGCCGCAGCAAAGCTGGCCTGGGGCCGCAGCATGGATTTGTTTAAGAAGCTGTTGGGTTAACTTGACACTGGCTTCTCAAAGCGTTACCTTTCATCATGATTTCATGGAAGGAATTGCAAGGGCGGCCACTCCAGCAAAAAATATCTGCTCTCTATGAGCATGGCACCTTTGTGATGTCCATCCGTTATTATCGCCACAAGATAAATTTATACCTGCTTGGCAATTCATACATCGAAGTATTTGTCAATCACAAACACGCGTGTATTGACAAAATCAGCCTGCTGGATGGTCAACATAGCCGGATGAAATTTTACTCCGATCAAATCAAGCTTCCAGTCTGGTAAGAGGAAAAACAAAAAGCGCCCGGAGAGACTCCGGGCGCTTTTTTTGGAGGCAGAAAAATTAAGGTTTCGGAGTCGGAGACACCACCCCCAGTTTTTTTAACACCAGGTCATTGATGCTGAACTTTTCATCCACAAACAACAGAATATCCGCTTCAGGGCCGAGGTTCTCCCGGATGATAAAAGAAAAACCATTTTCTTTTGCCACCGTCTGCACCGCATCATTTACCTGCTTGTACAGTGGGGATAGCAATTGTTCAGTCTTGCGCTGAATAGATGCTTGTGCCTCTTGCTGAAAGGTTTGAAGATTTTGAGCGAGCGTTTGAAGATCGCGTTCGTTGGCACGTTTGGTGACATCGGGAGTAGTTGCCGGCATCGCCAGGTAGGCCTTCTCTTTATTCTGGTACTCAGCCATTTTAGCATCCATTTGTGTTTTCAACTGAGTTTGATGGTCTTGAAGTTCTTTTTCAGCTTTTTTCAAGGCCGGGAGTTGTTGCAATACATAGTCAGCATCAACATAGCCTATCTTTTGCGCGGGCTGTTGGGCTTGTGCGGCAGTAAGCACCACTACACAAAGGATGGCTGTCATCAGAGTTCTCATTTTAATTCAGATTGGTTAAGTGTTTCAAAATTAATATCAGGGTTTTACTTTATCGTTGGGATCCCCGAGTCCCAATTCTTCCAGTACAAAGTCGGTATAATCGTGTCTGGGGTCGGTATAGATCATGACCAATTCTCCGGCTTTATCAAAAACAATAGCCAGTCGGTTGGCTTTGGCTACTTTCTCCACGGCTTCAAATACTTTATCCTGCAAAGGTTTAATCAATTCCTGTTTTTTCAAAAAGGACAGACCACCAAAGCCGAATACCTTTTTCTGATAGTCTTTGAGCTCCGTCTCTTTCTTTTTTATTTCGGTCATCCGTTCCTCCTTCATTTCTTCGGTTAGAAGCACTTGCTCCGCCTGGTAGCTGGCGTACATCCCTTCCACCTTGCGTTGCATTTCCTCAATGTCTTTCTGCCAGGCCGAAAAAAGCTGGTCGATTTCTCCCTGCGCCTTGGCATATCCGGGCATCTTACTCATGATATAATCCGAGTCGATGTAGCCGAACTTCTGTGCATGGACAAAATTCAGGCCGAAAAAAAAGGATATCCCCAAAAGAAGCAAAAAGCGCATGATTCTAGCGGATTTGCTGACCAATGGTGAAGTGAAATTGCGAACCCGAGCGCTCGGTGGCGTTCGGTAATGTATCGAATCCATATGCCCAGTTTAGGCCGATTAAACCAAATGCAGGCATAAAGATGCGTGCACCAAAACCGGCTGATTTATACAGATTAAACGGATTAAACTTCTGATACGTATCCCAGTTGTTTCCAGCCTCCATAAAAGTAAATCCATAGACGGTGGCTGTCTGACCAGTGGTGACCGGATAGCGGAGTTCCAATCCCAGTTTATTGTACACAATTCCTCCCTCTATCCCGCTCGGTTGACGTGTTCCAAAGTCATTATACAACGGAGGAGTGATGGAGTTGTTGCGATAACCTCTCAAGCCAACAACCTCCTGACCTAACACAAACGAATTAAACCCCCCGGCCAGTCCATCACCACCCAAAAAGAATCGTTCAAACGGACCGTAGCCAATCGATCTGTCGTAGGCACCAATAAATCCAAAATGGGCTTTTGACTCGAGTACGAGGCTGCGACCATCTGGTTTTTTACTTCCGAGCAGACGGATATAAAATTTAGCATCCAACATCCACTTGTGCATTTCAATCCAATCATACCGCTGATTCACATCGTCATAATAGCTCTTGTCGCGGAAAGAAGAATAGGGTGGTGTCAAATTTAAGCTGAGTGAAAGAGTAGATCCCTGCGTAGGATACATGGGGTTGTCAATGCTGTTTCGCGAGAGGGTGGTATTCACCATAATACTTCTGGTTTGACCTGATGCCGGTAAAACGGTACCGGACCCCAGAAACCAATTGCGATAATCATATACCAGATACGAAAGCGAGTGCGTCAGCGAAAAATAATTATCTGGCCACTCCAGTCTTCGTCCGAAGCCCAGCGTGAGGCCGGTATTGCGAATGGAATTGTTATCGTCAAATTCAAATGAGTTGTTGAGTCTGCGGGAAATCGAATAATTGAAACTCAACGACAACGAGTTAGGCTTACGGCCTCCCAGCCACGGCTCGGTGAAGGAAGCTGAATAACTCTGGAAATTTCTTCCGTTGGCCTGCACCCGGAGAGAGAATTTCTGTCCATCTCCTACCGGCAGCGGTCGCCACTTTTTAAAGTGCGGCACGTTTCTGACCGAAAAATTATTAAACGTCAATCCGAGCGTTCCCACAAATCCGAAAACTCCACCCCATCCTCCGGAAAGTTCAATCTGGTCGTTAGACTGTTCTTCCAGTTTCCATTCAATATCCACCGTACCATTGGCAGGATTGGGTCGTACATCCGGCTCTATTTTTTGCGGATTGAAAAATCCCATCTGTCCTAACATTTGCTGCGTGCGGATCAGGTCGGATCGTCTGAACTTCTGGCCAGGAATGGTGCTCAGTTCTCTTCGGATCACATGGTCGCTGGTGCGCTCATTCCCGCTGATTAATATCTGGTCAATGGTGGCCTGCTCTCCTTCAAAAATTCTCATTTCCACATCAATGGAATCCCCATCCACGGCTACCTCTACCGGAGTGACCCTGAAAAACAAATATCCATCATCCATGTACAAACCGCTGATGTCCGCTCCTTTGGGATTAAACGAAGTCTTGCGATCAATCATTTCCCGGTTGTACACATCTCCCTTATTGATATCCAATATCTTGTTCAGGGTGGCGGAGGAATGGATGTAGTTACCGGTCCAGTAAATATTGCGGAAATAATACTTCCGGCCTTCGTTGACTTTTAGAATCACATTGATGTTAGACTTATCATGTGTGACAATGGTGTCCGATTCAATTTCAGCATCGCGGTATCCCTTGGTGTTATAGTGTTCGATCACCTTTAACTTATCTTCCTCGTAGTCTGACTTGATAAATTTAGAGCCATTAAACACATTCAGTTTTACATTCTTATGTAGAAATTCCTTGAAGGGACGCCAACTGGGGGGCGGAACAGAATCATAGGTGAAGGAAGGTCTTTCGTCTTTAAACAAAACCATGCCTAACAACGCGCGGTGAAGTGACATCCGGGGCCGCTCATGCGTTTTCTTCATTTTCTTTTTGAGTTTGGCATCTACGATCGCTTCATTGCCTTCAAAGTTGATCTCGTTAATTTTTACTTTTGACTTCAGATCAACCTCTATCCGTAAGCGAATCTGTCCCCGGTTGGAAGTGTCCGACTCTTGCACGACTTTCACCAGTGTGTTGAGAAATCCCTTTTTTACAAAATGACGCTTCACTGTCAGTTCTGTGTTCCGGATCGTGGCATCGTTGACAATCTTACCCCGGATCAAATTCAAATCTTCCTTCAAAGATGACTGCCGGCCTTTACTGATACCCGTAAAATAGAAATCAATCAACCTTGGGCGCTCGGCCAGGTTCACGATCAGATAAACATCCAACCCATCAATCCGATCTACGGAGATCGTGGCATCTCCGATCAGTCCATGCTTCCAGAGTTTACGGATGGCATTGGAGATGGCATCCCCAGGGATCTTGATTTTATCTCCTACTTTCAAACCGGTAAGCGAAACCATCGCACTTTTATCAAGCACATTCAACCCGGTAACCTCAATGCCGGCAATGGTGTACTCCGAGGGGCTGGTGTAATTCAATGTAGATTCGGTGGTGGCTGCACCGCCTGATTTTCTTCTGAACTGCGCCTGGGCCGATACCACACTGATCAAAACCAACAAAAGCAAACTGTACAATCTCATCACATCAAATTAATCAGGTATTGGGTGTTAATACTTTTCCAAATCTTCGTTCACGTTTTTGATAGGCACAAATGGCTTCGTACAAATCTTCTTTGCGAAAGTCTGGCCACAACGTAGCCGTAATGTATATTTCCGTGTAGGCAATCTGCCAGAGTAAAAAATTACTGATCCGCAGTTCCCCACTGGTCCGGATCAAAAGTTCCGGATCCGGAACACCTGCGGTTTCCAGGTAGCTGTTAAAGTTCGACTCCGTAATTTCTTCCATGGCCAAAGCCCCCTTTTTAACATCCTCGGCCAGGTGCTTGACGGCCTGAATAATTTCCCACCGCCCGCTGTAGCTTAATGCCAGCAATACTGTTAACCCCGTATTATTTTTGGTGGATTCAATGGCTTCTGCCAGATTGTTTTGACAGTAAACGGGCAAATGACTGATGTCTCCAATGGTGCGAAGTCGCACATTGTTTTTATGAAGGGAGTCTATCTCAGTATTTATGGTGTTCACCAACAATTCCATCAAGCCATCTACCTCTTCTTTGGGGCGTCCCCAGTTTTCTGTGCTAAAAGCGTATAAGGTCAGGTATCTGACACCCAGTTCTCCACATCCTTCCGTTACCTGCCGGACTGCCTCTACCGCATTCCGGTGTCCAAAAATACGGGCCGCTCCCTTGCCTTTGGCCCAACGTCCGTTACCGTCCATGATAACGGCAATGTGCTGAGGCAAATTATTGAGATCGATGTTTTCCTTTTGCGATTTCACAAGGCAGCAAAAGTAGCCATTTTTTACTTCCCTTGCATGGATCGGAAATCGGCCGGGGATCTATGGTCCGATGCTTAAAGAGCCAAAAAAGTTTTACCGGTAAGGGCTGGTTGGGCAGGGTATCTGATAAAACGTATAGGTGAGACTAAACCCCATGAAGTAATAGTTGTCATTGTCAAAGGCATTGCCATATTGATAATTCTTAAAGCCGGGGTCTTCATCCGAGATGTTATCGAGGTAATCAAAAAAGGTTTTGCGGATCCCGAACTCAAATGAAACATAGTATTTCGGGCTCAAAACATACTTCATACCCCCGCCAAAGGGAATGGCCATTTGAACATTGCTGAATTCCGCATTTTTATTCTCGAATCCTGAAATCCCGAAGAGGGCTACTCCGGCAAATACATAAGGCGTGAATCGCATTCGCCTGTTGTCGCTTCTCCAATCCAAAAAGTGATATTCATAGCCATACGATCCCTCCAGCAAAAAAATGTTAAAGGAAGCATCGCGTACCCGGCCAAAAGCATCGATGGGCTGCGTACGATCGGAAGCCGCCAGTTTCCCTCCGGTGAGTGTCACCCGAGAGCTGATGACTTTACTTAGATTCGATTTGTAGAAAAAAGTGACTGCCGGCCTGGATGTGCCGAGATGATAGTTTCTGATCAGATCGCCTGTGTAATTAAAAACGCCTATCCCTCCGCCCAATTCAGAGCGTTGTGTAATGATCTGCGCTTGTGCCAGATGGCTGGCTATACCGGATATTCCCCAAAAAAGACAGACCTTCAGAATACCCCTCATGCAAAAATTTTATCTGAATTTCGGACGATGATAAGTCGCCTTCAAGATGTATGACAAACGAATGGAGGTGACCATATAAAGGTCATTATCCTTGCTGCTGCCGCGATTATTGGAAGGAAATTCGTGACCATACCCCGGAACCACGAAAACTCCGGGAATACCCGAATCAACGGTGTTGGCTGGTCTGTCGGCTGCCGGCAGTTCATTGGTGCGGTAGGACATGGCCTGGGCCAACGGGCTGTTTAATTTATCGAGGCCCACGTAGTTTTTTGATACATCATCAAGGTAATCCGTAAATGTGTATCGGAATCCAAACTCTGCTGCTAAATCCAACTCTGGCATAAGCTTAAAACGAACACCCACGCCAAATGGTATGGCTACCTGAAAAGTACTGTATTTTTTTATGCCGTGGTTCGCATCGGTAGGGTCCAGACCTCCATTTTGACCTTCCGTACCTAATGGTCTAAGCTTTACCCACTCGCCAGCTTCAGGCAATGGGTTTCCCTGTAGATCTGTGGCTGGTGCCTGGGCTTGTGGATTATGAAAAAAGCCGGCCACCCCAATAAAGCCGTAAGGTGTCCAGGGTGGACGCACCATATACGTTGAAGAATTTGGAAACAGGTCAAATTGGGCAACTAACGAAAATTCCTTGATCTGATTGCGGAAGGATAAATTCCGGGTATATCTGAACACCCCATTTCCCTCATCGTTTTTGTCAGCCGATTCGTCTGATCCGCGCAAGGTGCCAAACATAAAATTGCCCATCAGCACATATCTGGGTCCAAACCGATGTGCATAGGAAAGGCCAAACCCGGGGCGGGTAAACGAAATATCGGTGCTGATGCGATTGGGTCTGGGAGCCAAATCTCCGTAGTAATTCAAGGCGTTCAGTGAAAATCCAACGGAATTGTATTTATATCTGAACGATGACTTACCTCCCCGATAGGAACTAATTCTGCGATTATTGCTTTTAATAGACTTCCGGTTGAATTGAGCCAGGGCGTCTTCGGCATAATATGAGAGCAGCACTAATGTTACGAATAGCGTAAAAACCTTTTTCATCGCATAGGATAGTTTGGCGAACTACAAAACTATAAATATTAGGGTGATTATCATAAACCCACCGGAGTCAAACCGCTCGTTTATGCCGAAAAACAGTCGAAGGTGACTATCAGAAGCCTAGTTTCGAATATCTGCACCCCAGTTTAATTTCTGTCGGAGGGTCTTAAAGTAATGCTGACCGGGCAATTGAAGCAGATTCACGCGAAATCGCTCTTTGCGTATTTTTAATTTCACGGTGTCATCAATGGTTTCAAATCGCGAATCCAGCGAAATCAGGTACTTTTTACTTCTTCCTTCTATTTGAAAGGTAATTTCCGAGTTATCAGATATGATGATCGGGCGGGTACCCAGGTTATGGGGGCTAACGGGCGTTATGATAAAACTTTCGGAGCGGGGATAGACCAGCGGCCCTCCGCAACTGAGTGAATAACCTGTAGATCCGGTGGGTGTTGACACAATGACTCCATCGGACCAGTAGGAGTTTAATAACTCGCCATCCACAAATACATGCACGGTGATCATGGAAGAAGTATCCTTCTTCATGATGGTAAAATCATTTAAGGCATAGTTTAAGTCACCAAAAAGTTTGGGTCGGGATAGCAAACTTAAAACAGATCGCGAATCGATGGTGTAATTTCCCTTGAAAACGGCATCGAGTGTTTTGCTTGTTTCCTCCCGGCTGCTGGTGGCCAAAAATCCGAGTCTTCCGGTATTGATTCCTAAAATAGGAACCTCCGCTTTTCCGATGTAGGTGACTGATTCCAGCAAGGTGCCATCGCCACCGAGCGAGAAAAAGTAATCCAGACTTTTCAGACTGTCCCCTGCCTCAAACTGTTTAAGCTTATAGGTCTGGATGGCTTGTTGACTGAGTTGCTTGGCCAATTTACCCGACACCCAGATATCTACCTTATAGGTGTGAATTTGCTCCAGAATCCGTTCAATAAATTGCGTGGATTTATTCTGAAAATCCTTACCATGAAGTCCGACTCGTATCACGCAGTATTTATTTACTTGCAAACTTTATATATCCAGGTATTTCATGAGCATGTCATAGCGGTCTTTTTCACCGGTATCTTCGCGTGTTTCCTGATAGCGTCCGATCACCCGGTAACCAAATCGTTCCAACGTAGCCACGATTCTATTGAGATCGTCCTGATTGATTTTTAACGTCACTTTTATCTTTCCTTTATCCAGTGGGTCTTCCACCATGATGCTGCTGATGACTTTGGCATTGTTTTCTTCCACATAACGGCTGATTTCAGCCAGCGAATAATCAATCAAATCCATGGAAAGCACCAGTATCCCACCAGGCATTTGCACCGAAGCGGTCTGGGCAAATGAAGTCATGATGTCCTGAACGGTAATCACGCCTGCATACTGGCCTACCTCATTGAGCACGGCAACAATTTGCAATTTGTTTTCACCGGCTATGCGCAAGATGTCATAGAAATGCGCATCGGTAGATACGCTGCATCGCTGCCCCGTCAGATCGAAATCCAACAGGCGTTTATCAATATCGTTGGATTCGAGGATGATTTCTTCGGAGATAAATCCCAACAAGTGTCCCCCGTCAATCACCGGCAAATGATTGCATCTGAATTCCTCCATCCATACAATGGCCTTGGCTGCATCGTCCGATGCTTTCAATGGCGGAATCATGTGGTTGATCAGTTCCTCGGCAATCACGCAGCTTTGGTTTTGGTGAGAAAATCGTCTACGAGTTCATTAAATTTTTCCGGATGCTCCATCATCGGGGCATGGCAACACCGATCAATAAAGCGAAGGGATGATTGGGGAATGAGTCGGTTAAATTCGTGCGCCACCATGGGTGGAGTGATGGTATCATTTAACCCCCAAACCAGTAAGGTGGGGATATTAATTTTAGGCAGATCATTTGCCAGATTATTGCGCTGAGCGGATTTGGCAATGGCCACAATGCGCATGCATTTGGGGATGCTCTTCGTAGTTTCAAATACCTCATCTACCAATTGCTTGGAAGCGACTTTGGGATCAAAAAAAGTGTAGGCTACACGTTCACGGATATAATCATAGCTGCCTCTGCGGGGATACGATCCTCCCATCGCATTTTCAAATAAGCCTGAACTGCCGGTCAAAATTAACCGAGCCACTTTGGCGGGATTATCGAGTGTGTACAGCAGCCCCACATGCCCTCCCAAAGAGTTCCCCATGATGATCATCTGGTCGAGTTTTTTATAGGCCACAAAATCTTCGACAAACGAACGCAAGCCTTCCAATCCGGCATCTTTGATAGGCATTTCATAAATCGGCAGCATGGGAATAACCACCCGATATTTTTTGGAAAAGCGATTGACCACGCCCTCCCAGTTGCTGAGCGCGCCAAACAGTCCATGCAAAAGCATAAGCACCTGCCCTTCGCCTTCGTCTACGTACTTGAAATCCTTGTCCTCTTTTACTACGAGTGACATAATTGGGTTGATTTGGGTGATAAGTAACTAAAAAAAACTGATAATCCGTAGTTTCCCTTGTTCGCCCGTCAGGGGCGGGCTTTTTCAAATGTTTCTTTGAAAAAAGGAATCAGTTGGCCCAGAAACGAAGATATCTTCTGAGCAAATTCGGTTGTCAGCGGATAAATAAATGAACCCTCCGTCCAGGAAGCAGGCAACTCCAGATGAAGGGATGAGCCCAGCCAAAGTAACACACTGGCACAAAAAAGATATTTAACAGCGCCTAAAAGACCCCCCGCCAGGGCGTCCACTCTTCCTAAAAAAGTTTTATCGACCAGATTAGAGACTGTTTTACCCAGAAGGATGACAGCAATAACCACCAGCACAAAGACCACTGAAAAAGCAATGTACGGTAGGACCGCCTGATCTGCATTGAATTCCCGTTGCAAATACTCCATGGCCACTCCCATGAGCCGGAAGCCCAGCAAAACACCCAATAAAATGGCTACCAGGTAAAATAATTCCATCAGAAATCCCTTCCGATAGCCAACAAAAGCACCTATCGCAAGAATGATAACCAGAACTATGTCAATCTTACTCATGGAGGGTACGCTATTTACTTAAAGTGTGACCGGTTGATCCCGATCAAATCAGGATCGAAACCGGATTTAAAGAATGATATCGACTTCTCCCGCCCTGTGACGGGATTTGTCTGACATCTATGCTAGGAATGCTGCGTAACATCCGTTCCTTAAGAAGCCAGCAGTTTTTTTACCCAATCGGAAATGACTTTCCCATCGGCTTTTCCAGCCAGCGCTTTGGTGGCGATCCCCATGACCTTACCCATGTCCTGCGGACCTTTGGCCCCGGCCTGTGCAATAATGGTTTGAAGTTCTGCCTTGATTTCTTCTTCAGTCAATTGCTTGGGAAGGTAGCGGCTGATGATTTCTCCCTGGAACAACTCGCGTTGCGCCAAATCGTCTCTTCCTTCTTTCTGAAAAATTTCTGCGGACTCTCTGCGCTGCTTCACGGCCTTCATCAGAATTTTATTTCCGGCATCATCGCTTACTTCTCCGGAGGATCCTTTATCTGTCTCTGCCAGCAGAATCATGGACTTGATACTCCGAAGTGCTTCCAACTCTTCCTTGTTTTTAGCCAACATGGCTTTTTTTATGTCAGCATCGATGGTTGCTTTTAAACTCATATACGCGATTGTTTAACTTTGTGCAAAACTACAGTGCTTTCCACACAACGAAAAATAAAAGAATGACCAGGCTATCCGTTAACATCAACAAAATTGCCACTCTGCGAAATGCCCGTGGGGGCAACAATCCGGATGTGGTCAAGGTGGCGATGGCTTGTGAAAGATTTGGAGCCCAGGGCATTACTGTGCATCCCCGACCCGATGAGCGTCACATCCGGTATGCCGATGCTGTGGAATTAAAAAAAGTACTCACCACTGAATTTAATATTGAGGGATATCCGGATGATCGGTTTATGAGATTGGTCCGTGAAACCCAACCGGCACAAGCGACCCTCGTTCCCGATGGTCCGGATGTTTTAACTTCTCATGCCGGATGGGATACCGTGCGTCATCAAACATTTTTGAAAGAAGTCATTGCTGAGCTAAAGAAAGCGGGTGTTCGCGTTTCGGTGTTTGCCGATGCCAACACGGCCATGATTGAAGGAGCTAAAAAAGCCGGAGCCGACAGGGTCGAATTATACACGGAACCCTATGCTTCTCAATATCACCAACACCGGGAACGCGCGATAGCACCGTATGTCGAGGCGGCCACGCTCGCACATGCCATCGGACTGGGGGTGAATGCCGGTCATGATTTGGATTTACATAACCTGAATTTTCTGGCGAAGTCCCTTCCTCACCTGGAAGAAGTTTCCATTGGCCATGCGCTGATTTGTGATGCTCTTTTCTATGGTCTTGAAAATACCATTCAACTATACCTCCGCCAGTTGGCTTGAATCCGATCCCTTCTTTCGTGTATCAATGAAAGAATGATACTGTCAGCGGACTGACAAACTCTTTAGGGGAGTAGAGCGTTCTTTATTCTCAGAAAATAAAGCATATGAAAAATCTCATTCTTTTGGTTCTCTCCTTTTTTATCACGCAGGCAGAAGCTCAAACCACCAGCGAAATCTATTCCACAGCCGATGGAGCCATCAAGGGTTATGATCCAGTGGCATACTTCACTGCCAAAAAGCCTGTCAAAGGAAAAAAGGAATTTAGCTATTCCTGGAAAGGTCAGACCTGGTTTTTCTCATCTGCCGAAAATAAAAAAATGTTTGAGGCAAATCCGGACACGTATGCACCTCAATATGGCGGTTACTGCGCCTATGGCCTATCCCGAGGTTACAAAGCTAAAATTGAGCCGGAAGCATGGTCGGTGGTTCATGGGAAACTTTATCTCAACTACGATCTGGACGTGCGGGAAGATTGGTTAGAAAAGCAAGCAGCCTATATCCAAAAAGCCGACCAGAACTGGGCAAAGGTAAAGACGAGTAAGTTTAAGGAGTAGCCTTCGGATGTTTGTCAGTAGGGTTTCCAAACTTTCAATAATTTTTGAAAGTTTGGAAACATTTGTATCTTTGATCCGTTAAAGATCTTAGATATGAAGTACACCGAAGCCAAAGAAGAATTGATTCAAGCCTGGGGAAACCTGGGATCCAGTTGGGGAGTCAACCGCACCATGGCGCAAATTCATGCGCTTTTGATGATCTCTACCCGACCGCTCACCACCGAAGAGATTATGGCCGACCTGAATATCTCCCGGGGCAATGCCAACATGAATCTGAGGGCCTTACTCGATTGGGGGCTTGCCCACCGCATCCTTGTGCCTGGTGAACGAAAAGAGTATTTTAAATCTGAAAAAGATGTGTGGGCGCTGGCCCGTCAGGTAGCCAAGGAACGTAAAAAACGGGAACTGGATCCCTTGCTTACCCTCTTGCGTTCGGTCTGTGAACTGCCATCCGATGGTACCCCCGAAACCAAAGAGTTTAAAAAGATTACCAAAGACCTGAAAAACTTTGCCGAAAAATCGGAAGGGGTTCTAGACACCTTTGTGAAGTCGGAAGAAAGCTGGTTTTGGAGCGCGATGATAAAACTGGTCAAATAAAATGAAGACGCTTTCCCGATCACCCTTCTGTTGGGTGAACCAGTCCACCACTCCGCACCTGCCTTAAAAAAATTTGACTTATTGACTTTCAATATTTACTGAAAATACAATAACATAAAATACAAATCCTATGAAATATCTTGATTTAACGCTCCAATCGATCTTATGGCTGGCCGTGTTTATCTGCCTGGTTTCTGGCGGCTATGTCTTTATTTTTGTGCTCGCCTTTCTGATGGGATGTGTTCAGGCTCTGAGCGCCCTTATTCATTTGATCTGGAGAGACAGTCAATACCTCAAACGCTACTGGCATGGAAGCTTATCTCTGATTTACTTTTTGTTGGCTGCCATCATCGCCCCCTACGGAAAGGGTTCTCTCTTCTTTCAGGTTATCATATTCGGGATGCCACCCCTGTTAGCTCTTTTCTACACCTACATCACGTGGAAAAGTCTGACCACCGCCCTTCGCAAGCCATCCAAATTTCTTCCTCATATCAATCTATAGCCCATGAGACCGCTCCATCACCACATTATTGTCTATGATCAGGATTGCCCCATGTGTCAGCTCTATACCCGTGCTTTTATTCAGACTGGCCTGCTGGACAGCGATGGGCGTGTAGCCTATCACTCCGCTCCTGCCAACATCACCCGCTGCATTGATCAGAAGCGCGCCTGTGATGAGATTGCTTTGGTCAATACGCAAACAGGAACCGTTGATTACGGCATTGACAGTCTTTTTAAAATCATCGGTCACCGGTTTCGTGTCTTCCAACCTCTTTTTCAATCCACTGCCTTCCGGTATGTCATCAATCATTTGTACAAGTTTGTTTCGTATAACCGGAAGGTAATTGCACCCGGAAAAGTATTCGAAGCTCCGGGGAGTTGTACGCCTTCACTGAATATCCCCTATCGGATGGCTTATCTCTTTTTGACGTGGCTCTTCACTTCGTGGGTGCTGACCATCTATGCGAGCCGTTTGGCCGGTGTGATTCCTCCTACGGATCTGGGCCGGGAGTTTTTGATTTGTGGCGGTCAACTGATTTTTCAAGGAACGTTGGTGGGTTTTCTTCGAAGGGATCGGTTGATTCATTATCTCGGAAACCTGATGACAGTTTCAACCATCGGAGCATTGTTGTTACTGCCTGTTTCTTTTCTACCGGTAGGGTTGCCCATTCTTCTGGGTTGGTTTGCATGCGTGGTGGGGACGATGTTTATCCTTCATCTGAAAAGGGTTCACCTGCTTAATCTCCCACTGGCGGTCAGCGTGAGTTGGGTGGTTTATCGGTTGTTGGCTTTAGTCATGATCCTTTAATACTCTATGAAAATAATTCTGGCAGGTGGAAGCGGCTATCTGGGACAAATGTTAGCCCGGTACTATCAGTCCATAGCAGACGACATTGTGATCCTTAGCCGGGTCAAAAAAGAGGCTGTACAAAACGTGAGGACGGTGGTATGGGATGCCCGATCTCTCGGTGATTGGATAAACGAGTTAACTGGTGCAGATGTATTGATCAATCTGACCGGCAAAAATGTGAATTGCCGGTATACGGATGCTAACCAAAAAGAAATTCTGCAGTCCAGATTAGAGTCTACGGCTGTGTTAGGTCAGGCCTTGCGTCAGGTGGATCGTCCTCCTTCGCTATGGATACAGGCGGCATCGGCCACTATTTACCGACACGCAGAAGACCGGGGCATGACAGAGGAATCGGGTGAAATCGGAGATGACTTCAGCATGAATGTCTGTCGGCAATGGGAGGCTGCCTGCCGGGAGCAATCTACTCCGCAAACACGCAAGGTAGTGTTGCGTATCGCCATTGTTCTGGGGAATGGTGGTGGCGCATTCCCCCGATTAAAGAATCTCACCCTTGTGGGTCTGGGAGGGCGACAGGGAAATGGACGTCAGCGCGTGAGTTGGATTCATGAAAAAGATGTGTTTAATATCATCGAGTGGATCCGAAAGGAGAAACAAGCGCAGGGAGTTTATAATTGTTCGGCCCCCTCACCCGTCACCAATGCGCAGTTGATGAAAATTCTTCGGCATGTCTATCAGCGGCCATGGGGGCTACCAACGCCTTCCTGGCTTTTATCGATGGGCGCGTGGCTGATTGGCACCGAGCCAGAATTGATTCTTAAAAGCCGGTGGGTGTTGCCCGAGCGGCTGCTTCGCGAAAAATTTTCATTTGAATACCCGGATCTGACCGATGCTGTTGTCCATCTGAAAACAAACGCATGACGATGATTCACCTGGAGACACGAATAGCGGCTCCTATTCATCTTTGCTTTGATCTTTCCCGAAGTGTGGATGTGCACTCTACATCCATGGCCGCTATCCGCGAACGCGTCATTGCCGGTCGGATGACGGGACTCCTGGAATTAGATGAAACCGTTACCTGGCAGGCCTATCCCCTGGGGATACGTCAGCGGTTGACGAGCAAGATTACCGCGATGGAAAAACCTTACCGGTTTGTCGATGAGATGGTCGAGGGATTCTTTACGCACATGCGACATGAACATCTGTTTGAACAAAAAGACTCTGATGTCATGATGGTGGATCAATTCTGTTACACACCACCCCTGGGATGGATCGGCAACCTATTCGATTGGTTATTCCTCAAAAGATTGATGACGACTTTACTCACGAAGCGTAATCAGGCCATCAAGAAAATAGCTGAAGAAGAGTCTCTTAGTGCAAGTGGTTAGCCTTCGAG
>ERZ1066130.30-NODE-30-length-91982-cov-22.929368_pt1 | contig 91982 bp, 81 predicted proteins | sample MGYA00382777_ERZ1066130 | MGnify/ENA primary metagenome ERZ1066130 (study PRJEB33369, sample SAMEA5778360) | biofilm metagenome | biome: Industrial cooling water; feature: Water cooling tower basin; material: Biofilm | place: United Arab Emirates | collected...
GTTGGGCTTGTGCCTGGGCAATTTCTTGGGGACGATTGCCTGCTAGGAGTTTGTTCAGGTTCGCTTGTGCTGCGGCTAATTGCGCCTGTACTTCGGCAATTTCTTGGGGACGATTGCCTGCTAGGAGTTTGTTGAGATTGGCTTGGGCGGCTGATAGTTGGGCTTGTGCCTGGGCAATTTCTTGGGGACGATTGCCTGCTAGGAGTTTGTTGAGATTGGCTTGGGCGGCAGTGAGTTGGGCTTGTGCTTGAATCAGTTGTCCTTGGAGGTTGGAGCTATCCATGCGCGCCACGATTTGTCCGGCTGTGATGCGATCGCCCTCCTTCACCAACAGTTCCTTGAGTACCCCAGATGTTTTGGGACTGAGATTAATCGTGCGCTCTGGTTTTACCGTGCCATTGGCAGAAAAGGTAATCGGCAAGGTTTTTTGTTCGATGGTAGCCGTGAGGATTTGACTTTGGGCGGTTTGAGATCGAGACAAAGCGCGGTACAGGGTAAATCCGCCGCCTGAGATTCCTCCGAGTAACAGCAATGCGATCAACCAACGCGCGAGCAGCTGTTTTTGCAGAGATTGATACCAGGGATTTGGATGCAACGGTTCAAGTCTGGTAGTCATGGTAGTCGAATATTTCACGAAAGAACGCGACGTTGGCGAAACAGACTGGTCATATACAAGCCCGTAACGAGCAAGCCCAACAACCCAATTCCATTAATAATGGGGAAAACTTCCTCAAGTCCGAAAGTTTCCAAGGTATGAAGGTGGATGAGAAATCCTGCCAATTGACGCTGATGCAGGGATTTAGCAATCGAGAAGCCGATGCCGGTAACGATGGTGTTGAGTAATGGCAGGGCAAAAGCGATCGCCAGCCAGCGATGATATTTACGAAAAAGGCGATTCATAATTCTGGTAAATCTTGTTTGGGGGGCAGAGACGCAATCGATACTGGTTTTACTGCGCGGATTGATTCCCTGGTGGGCGAGATTGACGGCGTTGCTGCATCTGCTGACGCTGCTCTGGAGTCAGGATGGCATCGATTTGTTCTCTGGTGCGACGACGCACTTGTTCGATTCTGGTTTTTTGTTCGTCGGTGAGATTGAGGGATTCAAATACCTGACGCGGATTTTGGCGATTTTGTCTGGCAGTTTGTAGGGTAGCTCTTTGTTCTGAGGTGAGGATGCTGTTCATTTGCTCTCGCTCGGCTTGCCGAATCTGCTGCATTTTTGCCTGCTGCTCTGGAGTTAAGTTGAGCCAATTCTGCTGCCTGGGTGGCGGTGCAGGCGGTGGATTAGTTTGAGCGATCGCAGGGGCGATCAAAACCGTGGCAGCCAGCAGCGGCAATAGTTTGAGGTGAGCCAATTTAAAGTTCATAGTATGTGGATAGATGCGAGAAGTGAATATTAGGCGATCGCATTTCCATCCTAAAAACTGGCATCGGTTTCCCACATGGATCGAATTTCCCAATTCGACCTAGTACCAAAGTCCTAATTCTTCTGGGAGTTTGGCTTTCACGAAGCAGAACGACGTGACAATCAAGCCCAACAACCCAAAGCCAGTGATGATCGGAAACACTTCGTCAAGTCCAAAGGTTTCCAAGGTATGAAGGTGGACGAGAAACCTTGCCAATTGGCGTTGATGCAGCGCTTTGGCAATCGGGAGGGCGATTCCGGTGACGATTGTGAGCAATAAAGGTAGAGCAAAAGCGAAGGCCAACCAGCGATGATACTTACGCCAGAGGCGATCGATCCGAGGGTTTCGGTGAAACATGAGCGACTTGCTTGGAAACCTTACAATTGAGCAACTCAAACACCTGACGCAGAGAAACGGTGCTAGCCAGGGGTGGCGACTGTTTGCTTTTCAATGTCTGTTTGCTGAGAATTTGAGCAAAAGTAGATGTCATACCCATCTTGAGAGAGTGAGAAATCGAACGATTGCCTGGTTCGATGTTCAAATCTTACGAACGAGCTTCACTCTGCCACATGGATCGAACTTCCTAACTTGGCATAGGACTAAAGTCCCGATTTGATTGGGAATCCTTGGTTCAAATCTAGGACTTCAGACTCTTCAAACAACCATCCGCGCTGAAATACAGTAGAAATAAACTTTCCCGCTTCCCCTTGCCGCCATGCAACGCTCTTCGGCTTTTCCCAACCATTCCTTCCGCCTCATCCTGTATCTGGAATGGATTCTGCTGGGGATAACGCTGTTGGGAGAGATTCGACCTTCCCCCCACGAGATTAATGTCACGACCAGATTGTTATCGATTCTGACGCTGATCGTGTTCGGTGTGATGGGATTGAGACTTCCCGGCAAAACCGATCGCAAAGTGCTTTATACCGGGTTGGAGTTGGGATTGCTGTTTTTGAGCTTCCTGCTGCAAAGCCGACCTGGATTTTTCCCGCTGCTCGGTTTGATCGTTACGATCCGCAGTTGTCTGATGTTTGGGCAAGTCGGTCGCTTAACGGTAGCAGGATTGGTGTTTATTACCTTTTTGCTGATGCAGTTTTTGAGTTGGCGTCCTCCACGACCGCCGAGATCGCAACCCATACCAGAGTCGATTACCAGCACGATTCTCACCCTCAAGCTGAATACCGCCGTCACCTTTGGATTGACGCTGCTGTTTATTTTGTTATTGGTCAATGCTTTATTGGCTGAACGTCAGAGTCGAGAACAATTGTTGCTGGCTCATAACCAACTGCGCCAATATGCTTTACGAATTGAAGACCAGGCAATGCTGCAAGAACGCAATCGGATTGCCCGCGAAATTCACGATTCCCTCGGACATGCTTTGACGGCGCAGAGTATTCAATTAGAAAATGCCTTGCTATTTTTACCCCCCGGTGCCGAGAAAAGCGAGTCTTTTTTACGAGAGGCAAAACAGTTAGGTGCCAAAGCGTTGCAAGAAGTGCGGCGATCTATTTCTACGCTGCGATCCGATCCGTTGCAAGGACAATCCCTCGCAGGCGCGATCGCTAAAACCGTGGCAGAATTTCAAAACACAACTGGCATTGTCCCTAACTGTACTATTGAACTTTCTGGGATCTTGCCAACCGAAATCACCCAGGCACTTTACCGAATTATCCAGGAGTCGCTCACCAATATTTACAAGCATAGTGGGGCAACCCAAGTCAGCCTTCACCTGCAACAAAGTCGGGAAGCGATTCACCTCGAGATTGTCGATAATGGTCAAGGGTTCGAGCCGAAGCAAAATACCACCGGATTTGGACTTCAAGGAATGCAAGAGCGCACCGCAGCGCTAGGGGGACAGTTTTCCCTCACGAGCCAACCAGAAAAAGGTTGTCGCATTACCGTATCAATTCGATTACCCAGGCTGGTGCTATGACCGATGCTAAAATTCGCCTGTTGTTGGTCGATGACCAGATGATTATTCGCCAAGGCTTGCGGAGTCTTCTGGAAGCGAAACCGGATTTAGAAGTAGTAGGCGAGGCAGAAAACGGACAGCAAGCGATCGCTCAAGTCGAAACCCTACAACCCGATGTGGTGTTGATGGATGTGCGAATGCCAATCGTGGATGGTGTGGCGGCGACTCGCGCTATCTGTCAGCAATTTAGCCAAACCAAAGTGTTGGTACTAACAACCTTTGACGACGATGAATATGTTTCGGAGGCGATGCGCTTGGGGGCGCGGGGCTATCTGCTCAAAGATACCCATTCCGACGATTTAGCCGCGGCAATTCGAGCCGTTCATAAAGGGTACACCCAAATGGGGCCAGGATTGTTGGAAAAAGCGATCGCTCCCCCACCTGCCTCGATGCCACCGCAGCCAACGCGCTTACCGCCAGAATTGGCGGGATTGACCGCCAGAGAGCGGGAAGTCTTGGCGCTGATTGTTTCAGGTGCGAGTAACCGGGAGATTGCGGCAGCGCTTTATATTTCTGAAAGGACGGTGAAAAATCATATCACCAGCATATTGAGTCAATTGCATTTGCGCGATCGCACTCAAGCTGCCATGTTTGCCAGCGCTTACCTACCTTTGTTCCAGTAACGTACAAATAATTTGTCCACTGTCCACTATCCACTGTCCACTGTCCACTGTCCACTGTCCACTGTCCACTATCCACTATCCACTATCCACTATCCACTGTTAAATCACCAAGGATTTCCAATCATTGTAAAGGCTGACCAGTAGAAGGGATGGGAGAAATTTAAGTTACCCAATTTAACTAATTCTGGCGGCAAAGGAATGCCTCCCCTCGTCAGACCATATAATAGTCCCCCCTCTAGGCGAACTTCTGCCGCTACCATAGCTAGTTGGGCGCGTCTGAGTGCTTCGGCGCGGGTGGGAGCGGTTTTCAACTGTTCGTAAAATTCTGTCATTAGCCCTAACGTGCCTTCGTCGGAAACGTACCACAAACTGGCTAGGGCTGAGTTTACCCCTGCTTGCACGGCTAGTCCGCCAAATCCTAATTCCACTTGTTCATCTCCGATTGCAGTGCGACAGGCACTCAGTACTAATAGTTCTACAGGAGGATTGTTCCAGTTAAATTGCTCGATTTGATCTAAATACAGTTTTCGATCCCAAAACTGAATGTAGGAGTTGCTCAAAGCTCCGCGCTCGAATTGGGCATGGGTTGCCAGGTGTACGATTGTGTAAGGTTTTTCTGCTCGCTGTAATTTGAGATTTTCGACTGTAAAAGCTTCATTCAGCTCTGTTCTTCCAGGCCACAATTGTGGCGTAATGGTAGATAACTCGACTGGTACTGCTGGCAAGGCAGATAAGTCAGTAAATTTCGATGCACCCATTGCCAAGACAGAAGCATTTCTCAAGCTGACGAAGCGCGGTTGGGTTAAGCTGAAACTGGGCATGAGCGAGACGCTGTATTGCTCGATGATAAAGTTTTGACCGTTGTGAAGCGCAGCCAGTGGTGTGGTTCTCAAACCAGCATCTGGGATAAATATTAAGTTCTCGATGCCTCGCGCTTTTAAGTCGGCTTCTACGGGTGCAACTAGCCATTCATAGAGTTGTTGGGCTGGTTCTAAGTAATCAGTTGTTTGCCGCATTTCTGGATCTAAGATTGTTAATCGCAATTGTTTAGCTACTTCTAATACCTGTGCGCGCGTCGCACCAGAAATCAGGGTGCGAATCGGTTCTCCCGTTGCTGTAACTATTAATAGTTCTACAGGATCGTTATCGTTACTACGGCAAGTTTCTGGCTGTGAATGCCCGGAAAGATATTCTGGTTTTATCGATTCTAAAGGGCAGGATAGCAGCGCTTCTAGTCTTAATTTAGAGCGTCCAAAAGCAATATAAATAAGTGCTGTTTTTACACCCGTTTCCCGTTCTAATCTGCGTAGTTGAAGTTGAATTTCTCCCAGTGTTTTGATCGGTGTTAGATTAGCTTTCCCTAAATAAGTTTCATATTGCCGCGTGAAGAGTTCTTCCATCGATCCCAATACAGTATCAATTGGGACTCGTGGAATATTGAGATTGACAGTGGTATTTTGAGTTGGGGTATTTTCCCTTCTGATTGTTGAGTCGGTTAATTGTGCGATTAGTTGACCTGAAGTAATAATTTGAATATTGCCTTGGGTATATCTGGCGGGAAAAATGCGGATAGGGGAAATGGTATCTATTCCCGTCGTTAACGCTGCGGCGGTGCCGTTAATTGCGCCATCTCCAACTGTGAATGCTGTGAGTAAATCGCCTCCTCCGTGCCGGATGGCGATCGCTCCCCTCCCGGCACCACCGGCGGTGGAAATGCTGCTGGTGAGGTTGTTTCTATCCGTGAAAGAATTGGTGGCGCGGAAGAAACGCGCGGTGGTAATGTCAACGTTACCGCCGATACCGCTGTTTCCTCCTTGGGCGTTGATCGAGCCAACTTGAATATCGTTAGGTGGGTCGAGGGTTACAGAGCCGCCGTTGCCAATTGTGGCGCTGACATTGATATTTCCTGTGTTGATTCTGTCTCCGGATATGACCGCAATATTACCGCCGCTGGCGACGCCGGTAGCGTTGAGGTCGCTGGTGGTGACGGCACCGAAAGGGCTGGTGAGCGCGATCGCTCCCCCACTCCCTTGACTGGTTACATCCAACGTGCCGGTTGTTACGCTCCCATTTTGGCTAGTCAGCCGGATTTCGCCGCCATTACTCGTAATGTTACTCGTGCGGACGTTACCCCTTGTAACTAAATTGACTCCATTGCCCGTTATATTTCCGCCGAGTTCTACGATCCCCGTGCCGTTGAGGTGTTGAATGCTGCTAGCTTCTATCGTGGAAGTTGCGGTTAAGTTATTGGCATTTTCAATCGCGATCGCTCCCAATCTTCCATTGGCTCCCACCGCGCCGTTAAAGGCAATATCTCCACTTGCAGCAATTGTCAGGTTGTTAGTTTCGCCAGCTTCGCTGTTAATCGTGCTGTTAAAAATAATACTGCCAGTTCTCAAGGTGGCATTTTCTGTCAGGGTTACAGGAGTATTTAAGGTCAAGTTGCTCGTCGTCGCGATACCCCTGGCTAGGAAAATATTTTGGGCGCTGGTAATATTCAAGCTGGATAGAGGAGCGAGCAAGCCCACACCGGCGTTAAATCTAATACTTCCCGTTCCCGCATTTAAACTGAGTTGCCGCGAGCCGTTGACTGAGCCGTTGAAGATAATATCGCCAGCGAAACCCGTACTTAAAATTACATCTGCTCCCAAGATGGTATTACGCCCGATGGTGATATTTTGACCTGCGGTGGTAATGTTGGCGTTGAGAGTTGTAGTTGCGGCATCGAGGGTAATCGAGGCATTGTCGATACCTGTAATCGGTTGAGCGATCGCGATCGCTCCCACCCCAGTTTGAATCGTTACCGGATCCGCAAATGTAACCGAATTTACTGCAATACTCCCAGTACTATCGGCGCGTCCAATCGTAACAGCACTAAATCCATTTTGGAGATTGGCAATTTCGGCATTAGTCAGATTCAAATTACCGGGAGTAAAGCCGCCAATGGTAATATTTTGTTCTGGAGTTGCAGGTTGCAGCGTCAGGGAATTTGTTCCGGAAACTGCACCACCAAAATCAATTTCAGATGCGGTGAGAGTGAGGGGATTATTGCCAGTATTGAGGGTAGAATTGAAAGCGATCGCAGCAATCCCAGGATTAAAGTTTGCATTCCCCGCGAGCGTCACCGGGCCATTAAAACGGATATCATCGTTGGTGGTAGTAATATTTCCAGCAATCCCAACGCTACCCGCACCAGTTTGATTGAACGCACCATCTAAATTAATGTTAGTTGTGGCGGGGATATTCGCAGCGCCGTTATTGTTAATTCTCAATCCGCCGTTATTGCTGGCGGTGATATTGCTGTTGAAGTTAAAACTATTCCCCGTTAGATCGATTCCGGCGGGAGAGTTGGTATTTAAAGAGGCGAAATTTGTCGTACCGCTACCCGTTATTTGGGCAATACTTGCAGCGGTAATAGATTGGGTTAGAACGTTGTTAGCGCTATTAATTCTGAAATTACCCAAGCGGGTATTGTTCCCGATGGGATTATTTAAGGTAATATTTCCATTTCCTGCTTCTAAGGTGAGATTGTTGTTACCGTCAATGGTGCCATTGATGACTAAGTTCCCGCCCCCCGTCGCGAGGGTGACGTTATTGCCCAGGGTAGTATTGCCGTTGATATTAATATTTTGATTGGCGGTGGTAACATCGGCGTTGAGGTTTGTATTGCCATTTAAGGTAATCGAAGCATTATCCAATCCTCTAATTCCACCGCCGACAACAATCGCACCATTGGGAGATTGAATTATTACCGGATCGCTGAATGTGATGGGATTGGGTAAGGTTATAGTACCCTTACCGTTGTTCGATCCAATTGCGATCGCGCTAAATCCATCTTGCAATGTCGCCAGGTTATTAGCTGTTAAGGTGAGGTTGTCATTCGGCGTAAACGGTTGCAAAGTTAGGATACCGTTACTGCGAATAGAATTAGCGATGCCGGTGAAATTAATCCCATTGCTAGTGAGGCGAATATCGCCGCCTGGGTTGCCAGTCGCGTCAATACCGGCAACGGCGATACTGTTAGGAGAAGAGAGAGCGATCGCACCCGCTTTTCCAGTAGGATTGCTGGAATTAAGAGTCCCTGCACTCCCATCAATTGCACCGCTATTGCTGGTAATAGTAATTCCTGCTGGCGCGGTAATGTCTCCCGTTTTAATATTCTGATTTGCTATCAGTGCGATCGCAGCATTATCTTTGCCAGTAATACTCCCCCCATTGAATGCAATCGTGCCTGCACCAACGGGAGAGCGAATTGTTACTGGATCTTGAAACGAGATCGATCCATCAATTGAAATTGTCCCGCTGCTATCAGTGCGCCCGATGGTAATTGAATTAAAACCATCTTGTAAATTGTTTAATTCTCCCTGGGAAAGATCCAAGCTTTGAGTGCCGGTATTGGTAGGTATACCTAGTGCGATCGCTTGCGAGGGAGTAAATGGTTGCAATACCAAATCGCCTTTGCCTGAAATGCTTCCACCTAATTCAATTCCATCTGCGGTTAAAGTTAAGTTATTACTACCTCCCGTCAAACTAGAATTAATCGATATTAAAGCAGTTCCGGCATTAAATTCGGTATTGCCAATCAGCGTCACAGGCGCTTTAAAACTAATATTGTCGTTGGTGGTGGTTAAATTTCCTGAAATCGAAACCGCACCCGCCCCAAGTTGATTAAAAGAGCCATCTAAATTAAACTTATCTGCTACCAAAGTTAGAGGACTGGCATTATCGATTCTAAACCCGCCGTTGTTGGTAGTTGTAATATTGCCATTGAGGTTAAAACCATTGCCAGTTAAATTAATACCTGCTGCCTTATTAGCATTTAAAGCGCCCAAGCTAGTTGTACCGCTACCTGCTTTTTGAGTAATACTGGCGGCGGTAATTGCTTGTGTAACAACGGTAGTGGCGCTATCAATAGTTAAGTTGCCCAAACGGGTGTTTTCGCCTACTGCACCTGCAATGAAAATATCCCCCGTACCTGTGGCTAAATTTAGATTATTGTTGCCGTCAATTGTGCCGTTAAAGGTAATGTTTCCACCGCTTTGAGTTCCCGTACTGACGGTGACGCTATTACCGATGGTGGTATTGCCGTTGATAGTAATGTTTTGTTCGGCGGTGGTGATATTACCCTTTAAAGTAGTTGTGGTAGCGGTGAGGGTAATCGAAGCATTGTCTTTGCCAGTAATGGGGGCATTGATTGCTATTTCTCCCCCTGGCGATCTAATAATTGTAGGGTCGCTAAATGCAATCGGTGCAGCAATGGTAATATTGCCAGTGCCATCAGTTCGTCCAATCGCGATCGAATCAAAACCATCTTTGAATGGCGCAATAGTTATCGGTGCAAGTGACAAATTTTGGCTGGGTGTAAACGGTTGTATCAGCAGATTACCCTTGTTGCTGATTACCGAATTGTCGCCCGCTGTGAAGTTAATTTGATCGCTAGTTAGACTAATATCTCCACCTTGAGAAGCACCATTGGCATTAATGTTACCAGCAGTGATATTAGTGGGGGCTGAAAAAGCGATCGCACCTCCATTAGCACCCAATGTGTCGCCAGATATTACCGTACCAACGCTGGTATCAATAGTACCCCCGCTACTGGTAAGGCTAATTTGACCGCCTTTTCCATTACCAATCAAAGAACGGGAATCGATGTTACCTGTGGTAATGTTGTTAGTGGCATCGAAAGCGATCGCTCCTCCATCCCCGTTGCTATTGCTAGACTCGAGGTTAACTGTAGTCGTATTAATACTTTTCCCAGTCAAGTTAATCGCGCCGCCGTCTGTATCGATGTTTTTTCCTATTGTCAGCGCGCCAGAACTTTTGATGGTTAGATTTCCACCGAAGGTGGACAAAGTATCACCAGAAAAATTCAAATTTACTTGATTAACAGGAGTACTACCACCAATAAAAATATCGGCTCCATTATTATTAATATCCCCGTTGATGTTAACAATTCCAGCGGTATCAATTTTGAGGGGATTGTCTATGCCGTTACCAGCAGCACCGAATGCGATATTATTGGTGGTAATATCTTTAGCTGCGGTGAGAGCGATCGCACCTCCATCCCCAGTGGTAGAACTAGAATTTAGATTGGCGGCACTGGTGTTAATAGCGCCGCCGCTGTTAATGTTAATATTCCCACCAACTGTGATGATGTCAGCGTTAACATTGACATTACCACCTGCTGATAAAACAACGTTCAGCTTATTGGTAGTAGAAGCATTGTTTATTGTTGCTTTGACCAAGATATCGTTAGCGGCATCAAGCGTCAAAGTAGCGTCGCCACCAGTTAAATTTGGATTAATAGGAGAAGCAACTGTAATGTTACCTTCCTGAGTGCCCGTTGTTCCAGTATTAATAGTAACGCTGGTTCCCTTGGCAAGGGTATTTTCAATTGTTCCCGTAAAAACTACTGCATTGTCAGCAATTGCACTAAAAATATTAGGATCGCCTCCAGTAAATGAAGTGCCAAAAGGGGTAACAAATTGAATCGTTACGTTATGCGGATCGAGTAACCAATTACCCGCCAATCCTTTAGTAGCACTCGCATCAACAGAAGCGCCAGTTACATCCAAGCCATTTTTACCCGATGTTTCAACAAATCCACCGTTACCTTCAATCTTTCCACCACGGGCAGTAATAGTGCCGTAAAACCGAGTTGTATCATCTGCCCAAACAATCGCCCTACCCCCATTTCCAGCGATGAAACTATCAACAGAAATAACTGTGTCGCTACTGACATAAGTAACAGACGCATTCGGTACTGTACCCTGACCTTTATAATCGCCGCCAATGCGTACTTTACCACCGTCATTTGTACCTGATGCGTTAATTTTGGCGCTGACTACGCCAACTTTATTACCCAAAATATCGACTGTGCCGATCCCCCCCTGCCCCCCCTTGCTAAGGGGGGGTGTTGAGGTGTCTATGGTGCCCGATGCGATCGCAACCCCTGCCGCGGTTGGTATCCTAATTCCAGAACCCGTCAATTGGATGCTACCATCTGGATTAACTGCTACTCCCGTGGCGTTGCCGCCGCTGCCTCCGGTTAATAATTGCGGTATAGATAATATCGGTAATGTCCAATTATTAGGTATTGTTTGGGGCGGTTGCATGTCCAAACTTAAAACAAATCCCGGTTGCGAAAGTCGCACCAAACTTTGCCCCTCAACTGCCATTAATCTAATATTTCCTGCTGGCGCTGATAAGTTTCCGGTATTAATAACTGTGCCGCCAATTAATCCTAAATCTTGCCCGATTCCCACCGCCAAATTGCCAGAATTGATAATGCTTCCCGGTTGATTCATCGTGAAGGCAAAACTAGCAGGCGTTCCGATCAATTCAGTATAGTTATTTACCCCGTCTGCATTAAACCAATTATTGCCAAAACCAATGCCGTTCGCAGTTGTTGCTATAAATGCTGCTGGGACGTTTAAACTGGCATTAGACCCAAAGACAATCCCCGATGGATTCATTAAAAATAAGTTAGAATTTCCGCCCGTAACTTGAATCAACCCATTGATAAAAGAAGCTTCGCCGCCGTTAACCCGCACTAAAATATTTCGGATTTCCGGCAAGGACAGAAAGTTAGCAATTTCTTGAGGAGTGAGGCCAAATTTTGTTAAACTGTGAAAGAGGTTTTCTCCATCGCGCGATCGCATTCCCCCAGAAATGTCGATTCTATTCCCTTCTGGCGTCACAATTGTATTAGTGCCATCTGTCGCCGGGACAATAGATTGAGCTATAACTGGCGCGATATTGCCAACTACCAGCAATGAAGTAAAAAGCAAATAAGCCAAAGCCAGATTAAATGCCATAGTCACCGCGATCGCTTAACGATCTGAGCAATTAGTAAACTTTTCTATGGGGTTTTCCGATGAATAATTGGCAGAATTATGATTATTCAATAAAGTATGAATTATACATGAATTGCACAGTTGTGAATCCTATCGTCAAAAATCTTTGCAATATATCAGACAGAAACTGCCCACTTTACTATACTCACATCTTGCACCTTGGCTAAAAACCGGGTTTCTTGCAAATAGCTCAGCTTGAAAGCCTAGATTTCTCGTCAAGAAACCCGGTTTTTGAAAGCTTGTTGATAATGGTGCAAGATCTGAGTATAGATAGATCAGATCCGCGAGGCAGAGCCTCCATAACTCGTTCCCAGGCTGAGCCTGGGAACGAGCGTCGCGAGGCTCTGCCTCCTTGGTGATGGAGGCTCTGCCTCCTTGGTTGTGGAGGGGTTGCTGTAGCAGATCGGTTAAGAAATGAATCTACCAAGAACAGTCCTGGTATTAATTGATGCATCTTCCTCCCCAGTCGCTAACGCCGCAGCGACAGTTGTATCAACTTTGCTGGGAATAGAAAAAATTAGTCTTCAAGAGCCTTTAGCCGAGGGAAAAGTTAAATACCCCAAAAAGTCGCTCCTCATCCTGTCCCCAGAACAGATTAGCAGACTGGCAGAACTACGCTCGCATGGTTTTGACGGAGCGGTTTTAGTACTGGCATCAGAGTCTTTTGATGCTTTAAAAGCAAAACAGCCAATTCTGCGCTGGGGACAAGGTTCCCACGATGCTTGCACCTATCCCTGGAAACTCCCCGATCTGGTGCAAAAAGTGGTGGAATTAGTACCTATGGAACCAGAAAATTTAAAAATGCTACAAAAGGAACTAAAGGCAGCAAATCAATGGTTTCAGCGTCGCGTCATCCCTTGTTTGAGAAAATTGGAAAAAATGCCGGAAAATCGTACTTGGGATACCAAAGTGCTAGCATCCCTGGCAACAATTATCGAACAACTACGGGCTGATACTCCTGTTGCTTGTCACGCTGTGGTCGAAGTTGGAGGTTATAGCGCTCAAATTCAACAGCATTTTCAAATATTACTCGAACAGATGGGTGAGCCGGATAGCTACGATCGATCTCAAATTGTGTTGCTGCGCGAAGTTTTTGCGAAATGGCGCGACTTGGTAGTGAAGGCAGGAGAAGGACTGGGAGCGTTTTCTTAGGCAATAATATGGGTGAGTTGAGTATTTTAATTCTTGATGATGATGAAAAATGGCTGGCGCTGCACGAGCGTCGCTTAAGGCAAGCTGGGTTTAAATGTCGCACCACTCAATTTGCTAAAGAAGCGATCGAAATTGCCAAAACCGATGCGACGGTTAAGTTTGCTCTGTTGGATGAAATTTTGTTTGTGCCGCCAGTTCCTGTGGAGGGAAAAACGGGCGAACTCCAGCGATGGCAAGGTTCCGGTGTGGTGCGAGAAATTGCCAATCATCGGTCAGACTTGCAAATTATTATGGTGACATCTGCGTCTCAACTGCGGAGTCAAGGAGATAGCCAACTGTTCAGTAAGGAGACGGCTAAATTAAGGCGGCAACGGGGCGTGATCGATATTATTCACAAACAAGATATTGATGAAAATCCGGAGCGGGAGTACACTTGGCTGCTGGATTTGATTAATCGACCCTTATCAGCGATCAAAATTGAGATTGTCAAACCGCGGCTGTTGATTGGATTTGGAGTAAAGCCAGAAGTACTAAATAGTTCTAAATACAAACACCTGCGTCCGCTGCTGAAAGAGACGGGAGTTTCTGAATACGAAATGGATGCAACGGTGAAACGGTTTTTGGCAAGACTGCAACCGACGGAAAAAGCCGTGTTTTTGGAAATGCCTGGTTCTAAAAAACTTGACCGCACTTCTAGTATTAAACCGGATTCGCAATCGTTTCAAATTTTGGAAATTTTAGCACAACGAGCCGAACAGGGTGCTGAAATGAAAATTTGCGAGGTAGATTATCACTTTTCGTCGCGCAAATCTAGCACAGGTGTCGATCCGAATGCGGAGTTAGATCGCCGCGTGGTTGAGGATTATGCCTTTGGATATAATTCACAAGGTAGAAAAGGCTTGCAACTAGGGGTGCAGATTGAAGGGCGATCGCAAACCAGTTCCCGCTTAAAAGTCGCGATCCACCGCTTGAGTCAACAATTAGTTAAACTCAATGTCGGCACTCCCGGTCAATTATTTTCTTCAGAACAAGGTTGTTACCGTCCAACTTTTGAGCTAGGAATTGTCCTCTACGCGATCGCTGCTGGGAAACTGCAAAAGAAACGGGCATAGGAAATTTCAGATTTGAGATTTCAGATTTAAGATTTTGGATTTGAGATTTTGGATTTGAGATTTTGGATTGATTTGAATCTATGCTCGCTGGTGGGGGGCGGGTTTAGTTAAATTGTCGGCAAGGATCAAAGGTGATTGGTAAAACCCGCCCCTACATTGCTCACCAGTTAAATTGTCGGCAAGGATCAAAGGTGATTGGGAAAACCCGCCCCTACATTGCTCAGCAGCTAGGGGCGCGATCGCACATCCGGTTACAGGCGTAGTTTTGGATGTGACTGGCTCTCTCTCAAGGTAGAAATTTGGCTGTAACTGAGCTATGGTAAGGGATTTGGTTTGCTAGAGAGGAAGTCGCTTTCGTAACTCAGTTTCAAGCTAGATCGGGGGCGATGGGGGTGGAAAGCAGCTTTGGTGCAAGGTTTTTGCTGGAGCAGGGGATTTATTAGTAATTTTTGAAACGCTGGAAATACAGAGGGTGCTGTTTAAGGAGGAGTTGGAGCAGGCGAGCGGCTTCACTCCGATGAGATTAAGCCTAACAGGCTGAAGGCTGAAGGAACCGCGATCGCTCGTTTCAAGTTGCCATCTGGAAAAGATGGGCAGGCTTGGCTTGAGCAATATCAAATTCGGTGCGTCCCCCGATCGCAATTATATTGAATAACCGATTTGGTAAAAGCAGGTTTTTCTGGCTTGGGGTTTACATAGGAACGGGACTAAGTATCGATTGCTTAGCTCGACTGCCAAGTTTAACTCACAAGAGCAATTAATGCCTTGGCTTCGGATGCTCGCTCTTTTCGACGAAATCATTCCCTGTAGCCGCATTTTGCTGCGGTGCATTACCCCTGCTGTGAAACTATGAACAGTAAACTCTCTAACTTTACTTTTGAGACGCAAGAAGTTTGGACTGACTCGGCTACGTTCAACCATGAATTCCTAGAGCAGGAGCAAGGGTTGGAAATGAATGTCGAGACGCTGGCTGATTTCATTGCGATGGAACTAAAGAATCATATCCAATTGGTAACCAGGGTAGAAGCGGTGCATCCGGCGTCGTTACAGATGGTAGCGATGCGACTCGCTACTGAAGTGATGCGGATTTGTCGCTCTAGCGCGCGGATTCAAAGATCTGGTTGTGTCCGCTGTTGGCAAATCAACTTGGCGGGGCATCGGATTGCCAAGTGTTTGAAGTATTATAATTTGGGGTCAAAACAAGCGAGGATCGAACTGCACAGTACGCTAGGCGCGATCGCTTACCGCTACATTGCACCGATGCGCTCTCCTGTGAGTTTCCAAATCCGCGCCCATCTGTTGGAAGACTTTCTCCAAAGTTTTTACATCGAGTCGCTGACTGTATTCCGCCGCGAATACCAACTAGCTGAAAATTACACCCCCCGCACGACGCTGGAATTAGCCGAATATATGGCATTTACCGAGCAATATGCTCGCCGCCGCATCACGTTGAAACGGGGTGGAGCGCAGCAGTTGCTCGTATTGCGCGCCCAAGGGTTTGCGCGCCGCCAACCGGCAGAAACAACCCTGGATATGGAATTGGCTGCCGAACCTCCTCGCGATGATGGAGAACTCAACCGCTGTCAAGCAATGCAACAAGTGCGTGCTTCGATGGTATCTGAAGCTCACGATCCGGCGGAGGGTTTTTTGCGCGATCGCGTAATTCAGGAGTTGGTAGACTATTTGAAATCTAACGGTCAAGCGGACTGCATAGATTATTTAATCTTAAAACTGCAAGATTTTTCAGCACCAGAAATTGACGATATGTTAGGGCTAGAAGCGCGCCAGCGGGACTACCTGCAACAGCGTTTCAAGTACCACGTAGAAAAATTTGCCAAGGCGCATCAATGGCAACTGGTACATCAATGGTTGGGGGCGGATCTAGAAGATAATTTGGGTTTGAATGAAAAGCAGTGGCAAGCATTTTACCAGCAACTGCAACCGCAGCAGAAACAACTGTTGCAGCTCAAACGGAGCAACCAAAGTGAATATGCGATCGCGCAAGCTCTGCAATGGACAACCAAACAGGTACAACGCCAGTGGTTCCAGCTTTTAGAACTTGCTTGGCAATTCCGCAACGGCACATTTAAACCTAAAGTTTCCTAATTGCTAATTGCTGAATATTTTGGCGATCTACCATTAGCCATTAGCCATTAGCCATTAACAACTGATTGATAAGCCTCAGCTACAAGCTGGGGCTGTTTTAGTTTTATTGGCGTTTCCTTGATAGCTTGAAGCAATTGAATCAAAGCATCGGGCAGTTGTTCGTTAGATTGACTTTCCCACTCTTGAGCGAGATCTCGCTCAAATTTTTCCCAATTAATAGTTTGATTGTCTTTATCCCGTAGCCCCAAGCCATCCACCCACCAGCTTGCCTCGCTTACCAGCTCTTTTTTAGCATTGATATTTTTCCTAATTGCAGAAACAATCGATTCTGGCAAATCTTCTTCACATCGATCGTAAATTGCCAAATAGCCTTGACAAATAATTTTTAAAGCTGAAAACTGTTGAAAATCTGTGGTTTTCCAACCTTCTATTTTCCAATTATTATGATTTTCTGTTAAATATTTTTCCAATTCGGCAAAATGCTCAATTAGATATTCTGTCCCGCAATCCCAAACGATGGCGTTAGGAAATTCTTCTTCATATTTTTTGGTAGCTTCTTTGGGCTTCCCTGCCCCTTGAATTAGAAATATTATTAAGTTAAAATAGATATTACTTATTTTATTTTTAAGCTCGGCATTATTCCGTTGGCTGGCATGAATTATGCCGATTTTTGGATTTGAAGACAGCGTGCCGTTCAAATTAGCCGACCGACTATCTAAATTAATATAACCTTTTAACTTGGGTTTTAATTCATCTTGTAAATCCTCATCCATTCGTTTCAGGTAGTAATAAATTTCAATTTCCGAGGTCATATTGTATGGGGTTGGGCGGACATTACCCATTTTATATCAATTTTGTCGAAAAACTTGCTAATAGCTAATTGTAGAGCGGGAAATATTTCCATTAGCAATTAGCCATTAGCAATTAGTAATTTTTAAGACCAATTTTTAGCCACCCGAACTACTTCATCAATGCCTTTATCCCAGACTTCGCGGATGGCTGCACGCCGTTGCGCCATGTCTTCCCAAGACATTAACTTGCCTAATTTCATATCAAAATAAAAGATTTTGGGAAACGCATAAACTTGACCTCTCCCCACTAGAATTTTCAGTGCATCTAAAACTCCCATTGATGCGCCAAAATATGCTGGCGGCGATGAATACCAATAGTAAGAAGGATTTTCGATCAAAAACTTTTCTAGAAAATCTGGTTCGTAACTGGATAAAGCTGCTACCCAAATATTCCATTCTTTTTGGATTGCTTCCTGGCTGGCGGGGTCATTTAAATCGGGAAAACCATCGTTCCAAGTTAAGCCTTGAACGTCGCGCCAAATAGTACCGTAGTGATGTTCGCCAGGAAAGTAAACTGTATGGAGAATGCTCCAACCAATGTTAGCAGCTACTACCATCGGGATATTTTTTTTAGCGCAAACTTTGCCTAACATTAGCCTTGCAGCAGCGTTATCGACGCCTGCGACGAGGACATCAATTCCTTCTACTAAACGCATAGCAACTGCTTCGTCGCTAAGATCTCCGGTAAAGGCATTGATTTCGGCAAATTGGTTGTGGCGCTTCATTTCGCAACTCGCGGCGGTGACTTTTTCGACGCCTGCGGTGTCGTAGGTGGCGAATGCTTGTTCGACGATATTTTCGATGCCATAAGCATCGCGATCGCATATCCTAATATAACCAATTCCAGACTTAGCCAACATCAAAGCTGAAATCGCACCAATTCCCCCAATTCCACCTACAGCAACTTTGGCATTTCGGAGTTTTTCTTGACCTTCGCAACCCCACATGCCAAATTGTCTTTCCATCGCCACCATGTAATCAAGCATATTCATTCTCCGTTTCGGGTATGTGTATGGCTGTTAACTGCAAAAAAACCGAGTTGGAATCGGATTTATGTTCTTTAATCCATCGACCTTCGCTTAAATTAAAGGTTCCTTTTCTCCCCACTACCTCCAATTTTGCGGCAACTTTACGTAAAAGTTTAATTTGATCTATTGTTCCTCCTTCGTTAGGTTGATCTCTGTAATCATCGCCTTTCCTATTCGCCCAAATTTTAATTACCCGTCCCCAACTATCGCCGTTAACGGGTTCGCCTTGTTGGTCAATTTCCCAGGTTTCAATTTGAATCGGTGCATCGGTTCCTTTTTGGATAACTAAGCTAGCAATTTCGCTTTTCAGGTTATGCCAAGCTGCGTCCGGATTTTCCCAAAGTCCGTAAAGGAAAATAGCAGGCTTTTCCTGGGAAAACATTTCCGATAAGTTGACTCGGTAATATTTTTTACCACCTGCTAGTATATTTTTTCTAAACCCTTGACAGTCGGCGATTTCAAAATGCTGGCAAGCATTTTCAAAACAGCGGTCGAATTGCTTTTGTTTTTTGGGTTCGAGTAAACCTTTAATCGCCTTTTCTGTATTAATTCCGTGCGCTAAGCGGCAAAATAAATATCTTACCAAAGCGTGACCGCAAGCGCTTTTGAGTAGAAGACCTGCAACTTCTTTGCGATAATCTTTTGGTACTAAGGTGCGGATGAGTTCGTGAGGAATTTTATTCCTCATGCCGTCGCGGGGTTCTTGTAGTTCTAAAAACCCCGGTTCGTCGCCGCTGAATAAATGTTGAGCGCAAGCTGAAGCGGAAGTTGGCGTTGGTTTTAAAATCGGCAGAACTTTTTTACACCAGCTATCGGCGTGTATTTTTTCGGGAAATAAGTAATTATAGAAAGCTTTTTTTAAGATCGCTTCTAGTTGTTTTTGGTCTTGTTCGATTTCCTCGAAATATAAGTTACCCAAAACTTGTTTTTCTGCCAGTTGTCTGAGATAACTATAATCGGGATAAGCGCGCAGTTCTTCCCCTAAAGCGGTGAAAATAGAGGTACAGGTTTTAGTTTTATTTACGAGTGCGATCGCAAACAACAATCCCCCCAATCTTGGATGGTTTCCGTGAGGATACTCTGGATCGCGTTTAAAGTCAATATCGACTAAGCAAATATCAAAATGCATATCCAGCATATGATTCTTTGCATACTCTAAAGAGCGGCAAATTATTACCTCTAAATCGAGTTCGCTGTTATAAACGCATTCTAAATTTATTTCCGGATTAATACTAATTGTTCGTTTATACTTTCCCCATCCTTCATCCTTCAGCATCAGCAAGGATGGATAAATTTCGTTAGCGAACATTTGATCGTCAAGCACAAGCACCCGAAAGCCAATTTCCGACGGAATTTCTATCGGCATTAGCTGGGGAAGCAATTGTTGTTTTAATGCTTTAGTTTTACTTGTAACCATTTTCATTAACCGCCATTTTCTAAATGTTACAGGAATGACGCAAAACCTCTAATTGTAGGGTGCGTTAGCGATAGCGTAACGCACCATCCGACCACATATATTGTCGCTACGTAAATCAAATATTAGCTAGCGAGTTCATGCTTTTTTCCCATTGGGTCAGGTTATAATCCATTATCGTTGAGTAGGTATAGCCATCCGGATCTAATTCACCTTTGGCATTTCCCCCAAGTGCTTCAAAAAAAGCTTCTAAAGATTTAAGACCATGAATAGGACTTTTCTGTCGATCGTATTCATAGGTGGATGCTTTTTGCGGATGTAATTGGTTGGTTACTTTTATTCTAAATATTTGCTCGCTCTCGCTTTGCTTCCCAGGGTAATCGCGCACCATAAACGCAGGAGCATCCCTCTTTTCAATCGTCGCTAATAAAATTTTTACCTTACTCCCCGTAATGCTATTTTTCTCAATATTTGCTACCACTTCGCTCAGCGCCGACATTAAGTATAATTCGTTAACCCATTTGTTTGTATCTTCGCCTAATTTTTGATAATATTCTTGATGAATATCGCAAGTAATTTCGGTCTTAAATCCTCGCCGTTCTTCAAGTTGCTCGACAAAAAAATCTGAAATCGACTGGATTAATTTATATTCTGAACAATCAACAGATCGCAGTCCATCTGTAGAATTGTCCATATGTTCCAAAGGGCGACGACTGACAAAACTCATCATTGCCGGTAGGGTAGCAATTTCATTTGTCACGTCGATAATTAATTCTTTTGCTCGCTCTGATTCGATGTGCTTTCCCACTAAAAATTTAATCGTGGGTAAAGCCTCTACGGTAATATAAGTTCTGACGGTGTGAACGATATGCCGACCTGCTTCTAATTGAGCAATCTTTAAGCCATCATCTAAAATATGCGGCGAAACCGCTAACATATTCCAAGCAAAAGTAATCGCATCTACAACTTCAGCTAGTTTTTGATGTTGTAAAACTTCAGCAGTCAATCCCACAATTAAACCGTAATCGTTTTGCGGCCTTTTGGCAAACTCTTTCCGCGTTCCCAGTAAATATACTAAAATGCTAGATTTTTTAGTTCTCCCTCTAAGCTCATAAATCTCTTCTGCCAAAATACAAGGATAAACAGCGAACCACTTCCAGCTTTCTTTAATTAACAATTTTTGGTCGTTTATTACTAAGAATTCGTTGATAAAATTATTTATGTCTATATTATTTGTTTCGCCATGTGCTAGGTTAAAATCTATCCAGACATCTCCACCAAATTTTAAAATCTCTTTCCGATCTTTTTCGCTCGGTTCCCCAAGATTTTCTGGTCTTTTGAGGTAAATAATTTTGGGTGGAAAGCAGCCAACTTCACCAGGGGTTTCGATCCGTCGAATATCCCAAGGCCAAAGACCTTTTCCCGTATCTGGATAGCGAACTAATCCCATAAATTGGCTGAATTTTTTTTCAACTAATTCACGGGTATTTTGATCTAATTGAGAGTCTATAGGATGGAAACCAGGTGCAATTAAACGGTTAAAAATATTAACCATCATTCTTCCCTGCACCTCGAATGCAGTGGCGAAAGAAACAAAGTCTATTTCCTCCCACTTTTTCAAAGCTTGTTCCAATATGTTTTTTAAGCGCGTTTCATCCGCTCCGTTAAAATTAAACTCGAAGTCTCTAACAATTGATAACAGTTTGATCGGATCTTCCATCTTTTTCTCCTTAAATCATTCGGGTGTTGTCCATTTTCCATCGACTATTTTCCGTACAACTATGGGAAACTCGACGTTACCATCTTTCCCTACGGAAACATTTCCCACTGCTAGGGGAACGTTTGCTAGATTTTCCAACCCTTGCCGCAATTTTTCCGGTTCTGTTCCCCCTCGCTCAGCTGCCAATAAAAGCAATCTAAGCGAATCATAACCAAAAAACTCAAAAAACACCGGATTCGTTCCAAAGCGGCTTCTGTAGGCATCTACAAATTGCTTTAATTCGGAGGTACCAGCGTTTAAATCAGTCGCGAATTCAGCAGTTGTATAGTAGAGGCCGTTGGCAGCTTCTCCCGCTGCTTGTAAAATTTCTGGTTGGCTAATCGTACCCATTGACAAAAATGTCGCCGTTACTCCGGCTTCGCGCAGTTGAATCGGAATGTTGGCGATGCTTTTACCATATCCCACAATATAAACTGCATCTGGTGCTGCCAATTTGATTTTTAAAGCTTGCGTCCGAAAGTCTATATCATTCGGATTAAAAGCTTGGGTTTCTATTATATTTCCTCCTAGTTGGCTAAACTTTTGCGCGAAGCTGTCCCGGTAGCTAATTCCCGTACTGTTGTTGACGTAAATAATTGCAGCTTTGCGTTTTTTGAGCTGGTTAACAGCATATTCTGCCATTGTTCCCGCATCGCTTTCGGCGCTGACAAAAAAGCGAAAAACCCAGGGATTTTTACCTGTTATTCCGTTATCGGGAACGCTGGTTGCTAATAAAACGCGCTGGTCTTTTGCGGCTAATGGAATTAGTGCTTTTACTCCTTCCTGAACGGCAATAATTGATTGGCATTTTTTGACGTTGACTAAAGATTGATAAGCTGTGACAACTCTAGCAACCTCTCCACCTGTATCTGAATATTCCAGTTGGAGGCTGAGATTTTTATTAACATCTGTCCCGGCAATATCCATACCATTTTTAATCGATTGACCGATATAAGCTGAGTTGCCAGTAAGCGGTAAGATTACCCCGACACAAAGATGATTGGCGGCTGTTTTTTGCTGCCGTCTGAATGCGTAACTCAAGCCGAACGCGCTGATTAGGGTTGCGATCGCAATCGAAATCGCCCATAGTTTATTCGGCCTCTTTGTTAGATAAGGCTTATAATTATACATCTTTAGTTTTGGTTCTACACCCCGGTAATTAGACTGTTTAATCCTGCGCGTTGCTAGTGTCTGGATGTCCGATAAAAAAGCTGTATAAAGCTATTTCCGACACACCATCAACGTCTAACAAGTCATGGATCGCATCATCGTAAAAACTCACGATAGGACACGCACCCAAATTCAAAGCGGTAGCTGCTAAAACTAAATTTTGTCCCACATGACCTGCTTCTAAGTGAGCATAACGATATGCGCGATCGCCATATTTCCACGTTAGTCGCGGAATGACTCCTGTTAATAATGCTACAACAGGTAAGCGCTGAGGGAAATGGACAAAGGCAGCGCGAATTTCTGCCGCCTTCACCCGATCTATGCGCTCGATAACGTGGGAATTCGGCTCATAATGCCAAATATCGCATTCATCGTCACTTTCATCACTGGGAGTTGGTATAACTAAATACAATTCCAGGGGAAAAAGGCGACCCGCAGAAGGCGTATAGCGGTAAGAAATCTCTCCCCCGTCCAATTCCACATCCCGTTTTGAATTCCAACCGTAAGTTAACTCGCACAAAACGGCAAGTTGTTCTAATGTTATTGGTTCGGGTTGAAATTCGCGAATCGACTCGCGCTTTTCGAGTACATCTTTCAGAGTGACATCGCCGATGCTATCGAGACAATGGGGAAGCTGATAACGAGTGGCGGAGCGATATTTTTTGCCCCCAGTAGCGACGGTGGATTCAATTTCTGCGATCGCTACCATATTAGTATGTCGATTTAATGCCGCGTTGGGATTGGTATCGGCATTCACAACTCTCGCTTCCAACAGCGGATGCATCTTCGTATTTTCATGATAAATTTCGTAGAGTTTCGGCTGTTGAACTTCCGGAGTTGCTGCTAACATCCGCACAAAAGTTTCATCGGTTTGCATAGTGGTAACAGTGGACAGTGGACAGTGGACAGTGGACAGTTAATCAAACCTCCTCGAATTACCTTGCTTTAAACCCAGCTTTTTGCATCGGGGTAATTGGTAATTTCTAATTGGTTATGGTCACATGGGTATTTAAGGCCAAGGATGGGGCAGGGTATTGATGATTGCATTTCTATCTATATTTATTCCTCCTATTGTTGTGGGTAAGCGATTTGCTGCTAATTCATCGGTTCCTAAATCGGCAAAGTAAAATGGTACTAATCCAGGCACAATTACCTTAACTACATAAGCACCCATTTCTCTCACATCAGGTGTCGTCAGATCGAGAACAAGAATGTCTTTTAGTAATTGGTAATTGCCGCTCAACTCGTTCCCAGGTTCAACCTGGGAACGCATTTGTAGAGGCTCTGCCTCGGCTAAAGGGGCAGATTTATTGAGGTTATCTGTTTGAGTTAAAGATGGTTGGTAAAACCCGCCCCTACATTCTTCCCCTGCTCTTTCATCAAATAAAAACGATACCTGCGATACCATTTCTGAGTCAAAATACAGTTCAGAATGTTGGGCAAAACTGCGGGGAATTGCTTCTTCTTCTGAAACAGATTGCCGCAAACCGCTTAAACCCACTCGCCAAGAAACGCCTTTCCACCCTAAACAAGCTTCCCGAAAAGCATGTCTAGCGGCATCATTAATATTGACAGCAGCACCGGCACCAAAAGCAAAAATCGGCGAGCCTGTTTCTGGGAAATGACCGATAATTGCTAAAATAACTTTATAACCAAATTCAGTAGAAATATCGCGGATAATTGTTTTAATACCGCGATGTTCCATCCGCTGTACTTGTTCTAGATAATTGTTTGGTAAGATGCTGGAAGCATCAATAAAAGTTCCCGCATTTTTGTATAACCATACAAGCATGAGCGCATCGCGTTCTATCACTTCCCTCAGCCCTCGATCGATGGCATCTGCTAAAGTCATGCCACAAGCCATACCGTTGGTAGTTTGAAATAGATTGATGCTTTCGTTTTGGATGAGGAATTCAACGGGTAATTGGTAATTGGTAATTGGTAATTGGTAATTGGGAGAATTACTATTTAGTTTTAATGCAGGTAAGATGCGGTGGGGTGAGTTAATTGCTTGTTCGCACCACGCTTTTCTGGAGATGGTTTTGGGGAGTAAAAAGGGTAGGTTAAAGATGTAGTCGGTGGAAAGGGAATTATCTGGATTTTGGATGGGTAATTCTGCTAGTAAATCTTCTGTGAGAGCGAAGACGTAACGTTCTAAAGCTTCGCCGCAAGCAGATGCGATCGCATTCTCGTTTTCCTCTGATATTCCGCATCCTACAAACCGATCCGCTGTTTCCGGCAGTCTCGCTTCTAAATCTTGGCTAATTCGCGTGCCCCACACGTGAAACCGAAAATCTGTAGGGCGTCGCTGTAATTTCACCAACTCGCGAATCGGACTACCTTTTCCCACCCAAGCACTTAACGATTTAGGTTTCATAATTATCAAAGTTAGTTGTGTAGGGGCGGGTTTCACCAACCATTTATGCGATCGTGCAAAATTTATATAAACCCGCCCCGGCAGTTTTTCCTAATTACCAATAACCAAATTAAGCATCAATTACCGCTCCCTCCGGATAAGTTTTTAACCGGCTGCAAACCCGACATCGGGGATTTTTCAACGCGGGATAAGCAGCAAAAGTAACGCTACGCAGATCGATTTCATGCATCGATGTTAATGCCCGCGAAAGTCCTGCGCCGCTCAAAAATTCTACGCCAATTGCTGCTAATAAATTAGCCGCCGATACAACCATCGGATAGCTACCTGCTTGGGGAATCGAGGGTGAAAGATCTGGATAAGGACTATTTCCCTGTCGTTCGTATATGCAAGCTTGGCAAGCCGTTACGCCGGGAACTAAAATAGGGCCAAAAGAAATGGTGAATTTTTTCCACCATCCCACTATTAAAGGCTTGTTATTTTTGACGCACCAGGAATTAACCGCTAAGACTTGTTCCCAAGTTTCTCCGAACGCAATAATTAAATCGGCAAGACTGGCAAAAGTTTCCCACTCCTCGCTAGTTGGAATAACTTTTACTTTTACTCCCGATGCGCTTAATCCTTGAGCTATTAACTGACAAAAATTCTGCTGTCCTTGTAACAAAACTTGAGCTTGGGCAAGCTTATTTAAAATTTCTTCTGGGTTGTGCGATCGCCAAGCGTAATTCGCGGCAATATAAATATCTTCAGGTTGGGAAAAGTGGTAGATGAACCCCGATTCCAACAAAAAATTTAAGCAAGATATTACAGCAGTTTCATCAATCTTTTTAGATTGAAGTTCTGTAATTATCCCTGCCACTGTTCGAGTTCCATCTAACAGAGGTAGTAATGCTAACAATACTGGCTTTGATTCCGCATCTAGTTCAATTTCACCAATCTCTTTTCCCGATAAAAAGGCTTTAGCTTCCTCGATTTCTACATCCGGTCTTAAGCCAATATATTTACCCTGGTCTATTGTTTCTTTCATTTATTTAACGTTGAATGGCTTTACTGCAAGCACTAGAGGTTTCTGCTGCTGCAAGAAGCCTGCCTTGTTGTAGCAGCGTTTTCAGCGAATCGTTTGCTTTCAATCGTTTGGGTTGATGTAGCTTTAGACGCATTTCCATGTTTTGATACTCCTTGTGTTTTTATTGATGCATTTAGTAGATGCTCTGGTATTTATCATACCATTTTTTCCTGCGAACATTTTAAAAATTAGTTTTAGGAATAGCGATTAAACATAAATTTGTTTTAAAGTTATTCATTTGCTGGAGGCAGCGATGAACGCTGGAATTATCCAAAGCAGAAAATGGTTCATCCATTAAGAATGATTCGCCTTTGCCGATGGCACAATAAAAAGCCAGTTTCTGCCTTTCACCGCCGCTTAAATTTGCCACTTTTTTACCAAGTAAATTGGTGACGTGGGGCGGTACTTTATCAACGCGGGCAAGATTTAGTGCTTCGCGAACTGTGAGATTGAGGCAAGTATTATCGCGGGATTGGAGTAGAGAAAGACCCAGCTTGACTCGCTCCCAAGGGGGTAATGTTTCAATCGGTTGACCGTTGAGTTGGATGCTACCTCGATGGATGGGGATTAATCCAGCGATCGCTTCCATCAAGGTAGTCTTTCCCCAGCCGTTGGGAGCTTGTAAAATATTGATCTGACCTTGGTACAATTGAAAAGAAAGCCCTCGCACTTCGCCGTTTTGATCCTCGCCAATTACCAGGCGCTTGCCTCGATAAACCACTAAATCTTCAACCGATAGCACCACCGAACCTGGAGAATCTGAAGAGATAATTCGAGATAAAATCGCACCTCCAGTCAGATGTTCGTGCTTAATTTTGCCATTGTTTACGGCAAGCATATTTATCCAATTATCTAAATTGCTGCCCGATGGTTTTAGCAACTCTGCTCGCACTTGTTCCGGCGATTCAACGGCAATTTTGCCACCTTCTAACGTCCATACCGTTGTAGCTAAATTCAAAATGCGGGGAATGTTGAGAACGTGTTCGACGATAACGAGCGTGACGTTATGTTCTTTGGCTAAATGGTTTAGCATTGCCATGACTTCGGCAATTCCAGCTGCATCTAAACCAGATAGGGGTTCATCTAAAAATAAAATGCGCGCGCCTGCACCAATTGCTCTCGCGATCGCTACCCGTTTAGACTGTCCTAAAGAAACTTTATCCGCCGATGAATTTTCCCGCCCTGCTAACCCCAAATCCAGTAACATGGCTTGAGAATCGTTGATATTTCTGTTTTCCTGTTTTTGCACATCAGAACGACGCAACAGCGCCCAAGCAGGATTTTCTCCTAATTGATTCGGCGCGGCGCAAGCAATATTATCGAGTAAGTTTTGGGTGGAAAAGAGTCGAATATCTTGCCAAGTTCTGCCTATCCCAGCTTTTGCTACTCTTTCCGGCGTCAAGCGCGATTTCATCTCCCACCATCGCCTGGGATAGCGAAACACCTCTGACACCCCATTCGTCATCAATTCAATCGCACCCGCATCGGGTTCTAAATTGCCTGTCAGAATATTCAGTAGCGTTGTTTTACCCGATCCATTTGCGCCTCGCAGCAGCACGACTTCACCCGCACCGAGTTCAACAGAAACGCGATTTAAAATTGTTTGTCCCCCAAATTGCTGGTGTAAGTCTTGAGCGCGCAGCAATACCGGGCGACGGGATAAGCCAGAAGCCGGATCAATTTGAGTTGATGGTTTCGCTGGCGGTTTTTCAACGGGTTTAAGTGCAACTTCCGCCCAAGGAAACCAGAATCCTCGCTCAGAATTAGCGGCGTGTGCGATCGCAATTGGTAGATTTGGGGAACAAGTAGTCATATCCCGTCGATGGTGGCACTTCCTTTTATTAGGTGGTTTCAACAAACCAGCACCCAAATCGATTCAGGTGCCAAACCCAATATTTAAGCGACACTTTAGGTATATTGACGATGCGCGACGTTGTAACCGGGTTACAAGAAATAGATCCAGCAGCTATAACCAGCACCTACAGACTAGAAGCGCGACTTGCATTTTTCTAGCACCAGCATTGCTAATTGAGGCTTTCGTTGTAACCTGTAGCGGCAGGTTTAAGCGATCGCCATTGATGCAAAATCACATCTTGCACCTTGGCTAAACCTTTGTTTCTTGCAAATAGCTCAGCTTGAAAGCCAGATTTTTCGTCAAGAAACAAGGGTTTGAAGGCTTGTTGATAATGGTGCCAGATCTGAGCAAACAAACAATTTCACTACCGCAGATTGTAAGTGAGTGATACCAAATCCGCTTTGATCGCCCCTTTGATGCCGAACGACTAAAGTCGCGGCTACACAAACAAAGCCCGCCTATGCCTCCGGCACGCTGCGCGAACGCGGGCTATAAAATTTTATAACCCGGATTTGGTATGAGGTGAATTACAGCCTTTTAGCTGAGTTTGTCAAGCGTGCAGCATTAATGCTGCCCGCACACTGCTAGGTTCAAATATTCTCGCAGCGTCACGCACCCTTTGGTGGTTGGTGCGTGACGTCAAAAGTCTCATTGCTACGTTCAAATATTCTCGCAGCGTCACGCACCCTACAAAAAAATATGCTAATCAATCGGATAATTGCCTGCCAAACCTTGGGGGCGGAAGTGCATCATTACTACTAGCAGAAGTCCGTAGAGTAACAAGCGGATATTAGCAGCATAAGCATCCGGTATAAATACGAAACGAAGCAATTCTGGAATCGCCACCAGCACCACCGCCCCTATTAAAGGCCCCCAAAAATTACCAACCCCGCCTACAATTACCATGCATAACATCAAAATTGAATGGTCTAAAGCAGCGGCGCTGGGGTCAATGTAACTCACATAAGCGGCGTAAATAACACCCGCGATCGCTACTGTAGAAGATGCGATCGCAAACACCTGAACCTTCAGCAAGCGCGTGTTTTTCCCCAAGGCGCGCGTCGCCAATTCATCATCGCGCATTGCTTGCAGCAGTCGCCCCCAAGGCGAATTCAGCAATAACCAACAAACCAAAGCACAACCCCCAGCTAAAACCAGAGATAGCAACGCAATTGCGCCGATCGATTTGAATTCAATACCCAACACTTTAGGCTGAGGAATTCCTGCCAATCCTTCAGCGCCGCCAGTGAGATTTGTCGAGTTATAAAACAGGCCAAATAGCAATACTTGAACCGCAAGAGTTATCATGACAAAAAAGTCGCCCCGAAACCGCCAAGCCGGTAATGAAACTGCCAAACTCAATACAGCGGCAATTGCTATAGCCAAAATTGTTGCAGGCACAAATCCCCAACCGAGTTTAAGCGTTGCTAGAGCATAAACATAGCTGCCTAAAGCAAAATATCCCGCATGGGCTAGAGTTAGCAATCCGCAGTAACCGACGATTAAATTCAGGCTGAGCGAGACAATTAGATAAATGCTCAGGTAAATCAGTAGGTGAAGTAAATAGTTCATTGATTGCTAATTGCTAATTGCTAATTGCTAATTGTTAATTGTTAATTCTCTTTCCCATTACCAATTACCCATTACCCATTACCCATTACCCATTCCCTATTTCTGATTCTAGTCTGCTTTTTTGACCCAGGATGCCGTTGGGGCGGAAATAGAGAAAGATTGCTAAAATAATAAAAGTTATTGCATCTTGCCAGCGGGCGGAAAGTAACCAAACTGCTTGGAAACGAATGATTCCTAATAAAATTCCACCGATTAAAGGCCCCCAAAAAGATTGTCTGCCGCCGATTATTGCTGCTACTACAGCTAACAAAACCGCTACTAAACCCGTGTTGGGGTCAAAGCCTACATCATAAGCTACTAAAAGAGATGCGATCGCTCCCAAAAAACCGGAAATTCCAAAGGCAATTCGTCGCAGTTGCAGTATGTTATAACCTTGGAGGGCAAATTGTTTGGGATTGTCTGCCATTGCTCGAAATTGTAATCCCAGATTGGTGGATTTTAGCCAAAGATAGAAGAGAGCGATCGCACCCACACACACCACCGCCGTTACCATCTGCATCTGCGTTAACCTAATATTACCAATTAACCTTACTGCATCCACCCCCCTGCGTAAAAACTTGCTTTCATCACCCCAAATTAACGCCACAATTTGCACAATAATAATATAAATACCCAAAGATGAAACCAAGTGAGCGCCCCAGGAAGCTTGTTTTAATTCCAAAGGTGCATGATTGAATACTTCGCAAACCAGAGAAATCAATACACCTGTAATAATTGCTACTGTTATTGCCAAATACCAAGCCCAGCCCGCTTGCAAACAACTCCAGGCAATAAAAGGAACAATTGCATAAACGCCTCCCAAGGCTAGATGAAAAACCCGCGTCGGCAAGTAAACTACCACAAAGGCTAAAGCTAGTACAACAATAGTTAAACCGGCAACCAATCCATTCGCTATTATCTGCATCCAATAAATCCCTCACTGCCAATATTGTAGGTTGGGTTTCACTGTCGTTCAACCCAACCTAATAACTAAATTACTTAATCAAGCGGGGAATCTCTCTAAATCTCTCTTAAGCCCCCCTTGGCAAGGGGGGTTGGGGGGGATCGATTTTGTCACTAGCAACTTGAGTAATCATCAGCCAGTACACGGCATTATTAACGTTATCTGTTTATCCGAGATACAGCGATTCTCGCTGTTATGAGGTACAGCATTACTGATATTGAGGAAGATGGCAAAGTAATTAGTTCTATTTTCCTATCTCCCCCAGCTAGTGAGTGTACCTCATAACAGCGCAACCCGCTGTATATATAATGCCGTGTCCCTACGCAACGACTAGGTGAGGTTTTTTGTACTTTCAAGCCTCATTGATAAACTAAATCCTCGACTTCTAGAAGAAGCCGAGGATCTGAATCTAAGCTGTTAAATTATGAGGCTAATTCGCTCGATTAATTTGCGAATCTTTATACTTAGCCTTGGCTATTTTCACTCGCGGAATCTGACGCTGGAATTGCTCCTTGACCATTCCCCAGATTCACCTTGAATACCTTACGCCGCACTTCTTCTGCTTTTGGTAAGGTTAGCGTCAAGATACCGTTCTTAAAGTCAGCTTGGACTTTATCGTTTTCTACTGGAACTGGTAGAGGAATTGTGCGTTGGAAATTGCCATAGCGGAATTCAGAGCGATAGAAACCCTTTTCTTCCGTTTTCTTTTCGTAGCGGTGTTCGCCGCTAATAGACACAGCTTCCCGCGCTACTTGAATATCCAGATCTTTCGCTTCTACACCGGGAATTTCTGCCCGCAAAACGAGATGGTCGTTTTCATCTTTTAGTTCGATGGCAGGCGCCCAAGCTGTTGAGCTGGTTTCGCGGCTCATTCCTGCAAATTCATCAAACAATTGATCCATTTGACGGCGGAGAGATTCCATTTCATGGAATGGTTGCCAACGAATGAGTGCCATATCTCAATAACCTCACTAACGATTGACAGAGTTTGAAGTTTTAAATCTTTTTGTTTAGCAGGTCAGGCATTTCTGCCTTTGACTTTATAGTGCCGTATTTCAGAAATTCGGTTAGTGAGGTAAACCCTACAAAGAAAGGTACACTTTCCCGAATAGTTCAACAGTGGACAGTGGACAGTGGACAGTGGACAGTGGACAGTGGACAGTGGACAGTGGACAATTATCAAGAAAAACTGGGTTTAGAGCAAGCTTTTTCTGGCACTGTTGACCAACTATCAACTATCAACTATCAACTATCAACTATCAACTATTACCACTATCCAATCGCCGCTGGATTTGTTTAAGAGTTTGATACATTTCTGGGAGGCGGTTGTAGGTGGCACAGATCTTGAGAAATAGCTTTTGAGGCACGGCTGGGTAGCCACCGACGATCGCTCCCGCTTCGATGTCGCTATGTATACCAGCCCTAGCAGTTGCGATCGCTCCATCTCCCACTTCCGCCTGATTCGCCACCCCCACCTGTCCCGCCATCAGCACTCCATTTCCGATTTTCACGCCACCGGCTAAACCAACTTGCGCCGCAAATGCACAATTTGACCCGATCTGACAACCGTGTCCGATATGTACTAAATTATCCAACTTTGTATTCCGACCGATCCGCGTTTCCCCCACGGAAGGACGGTCAATAGTACTATTGCAACCGACTTCTACCCCATCTTCTAACACCGTATAGCCAGATTGCTCCATTTTGAACCAACCTTGACGGGTGGGGACAAAACCGAACCCTTCTGCGCCGATAACAGCACCGCTGTGAATGACGCAATCTGCGCCGATGCGGGTGCGTTCGTGGATGGTACAGTTGGCGTGTAAGATCGTGCGATCGCCAATCTCGACTTCTGGATAAATAACTACATTCGGATGAATGCAAACTTCGTTGCCAATCTTTGCGCCTGCTTGGATGACCGCATGTGCGCCGATGTAAACGTTGTTACCCACTTGCGCTTCCGGGTGAATGACTGCGGTTGGGTGAATTTCGGCACTGGGGTGGTAGGGTTTGTAGAAGAGAGCGATCGCCCGAGCAAATAACAATCTCGGATCTCTACCAGCAATCCAAGCAATCCCCCTTTCGCTAGCTTGTGCTTGTAAAGCTTCATCCAACGGTAAAATCAACGCACTTGCCGTCGTTTTCCCCACCCAAGACGCAAATTTTCCCCCTTCGATATAACTGAGAGTGCCAGCAGCTGCTTCATTGATCGGCGCGACTCCCTTAATCTCTGGGTTGCACTCTGGGTTAGATGTCAGACTATTGCTAGCGGCGTCGAGTTTTTGTACCAATTCATTAAATTTCATTGACAAATTGCGATTGATTGGTGCTTGGTAGTTGTTCATGCAAATCTAACCCAGAAGTCGGCTTTCTAGGATTTTAAAGCAACCGGGGTAATCTGCTGACTGAAAAATGGGATGAATAGCGAAGTCTCCTACAAACTATCCGGATCTACCCCCAATTCTCGCAGTTTAGCCGCTAATTTTGCCGCTCGTTCCTCCACCTGCTGTCGTGCTTGAGTTTCTCGGCATAGCGCCTCCGCCAACTCATCAGGAACTAACAATTTCTCTCCCGTATCCTCGCGATAAAAACCAATCAATTTACCCTCAATAGCCAAACGTAACTGTAACGGTTCGCTGCGACTATCGGTAATCGGCTCGTAAGTCTCTCCCCGCAGGCGATATCCTTTTAATTGTTCGGGAATCCACTCGCCTTTCGGGTCAAACAACCAGTATTCTTTGACGCCCAAACTTTCGTACAGCGTTTTTTTGAAACTTTTATCTTGGTCTTCAGTGCCTTTGGAAGTCATCTCGAAAATCACCGACGGCACTTGACCTTCTTCCCAGATTTTGTAATTATCTCTTCCTCCCGGTTCCACATCAAAAATCACCATTACATCAGGCGCAGTTCGCAATCTAGGAAATCCTTGCGAATAGTAAAGATATTGGTTGCCAAGTACAGTTGCCCGACGCTCTTTCAAATATTGTTTGAGAACTTCTAGGGTAGTCAACAAAGCATAGAGATGGTCGTAAGTTTCTGCCACAGGTTCTCCATCAGCACTAGGATAGAAAATTTCCGATTCGGTTGGCGGTAAAACAGCAGTCATAGGGATTTTAGATTTTAGATTTTGAACAGTTGACAGTTGAGAGTTGACAGTTGACAGTTACCTCTCGTTAAAGCTTATAGGTTTGGGAGGTAGGAAAATTACAGCGGGTTGAACTCAGTTGAACTCAGATGAAGAGATTGTAGGGTACGTTAGATTTTAGATTTTAGGTGCGTGAAGCTGGCGAAGATAGCACCCTAAGTAATTTTATTTTATAGCCTGCGAAGGCAGGCTTTGTTTGTGTAGCTCCACCCTTGAGGGTGGAGAGATTGTTGAGAAACCGGGTTTCTGAGTAGCTCCAAGGTTACATAAACGATTTTTCAGGTTAAACCCGGTTTCTTTGCGTCAACTGTCAACTGTCAACTATCAACTGTCAACTATCAACTGTCAACTGTCAACTGTCAACTGTCAACTGTTTAAAATCCCAATTTTTCTAGCACGGGACGAGTGGAAACAATATGTTTCTCCAAACCGAGTTGCTTCGGTTCAATTCCCAATGCTAAAGCGACTAATTGAGGTAAATGCAGCACAGGTAAACCCAATTTACGATCGATTACCTTTTCTACTTCTGGTTGACGAGAATCCAAATTCAAGTGACACAAAGGGCAAGGAGTCACCATACAATCTGCCCCCGCATCAATTGCTTCTTGAATATGCATTCCTGCCATTTTAAAGGATTGATTGGTGGCATAACTCGAAAGAGGCCAACCGCAACATTGCGTGCGTCCCCGATAATAAACTGGGGTTGCTCCTACCGCCCGGAAAACATTTTCCATCGATTCTGGTTGATAAGGATCGTCAAAGGGGATTGACTTTTGGGCGCGGAGGATGTAACAACCGTAAAATGCCGCACACTTGAGATTGCTTAATTTACGGGTGACTCTTTCTTGCAGTGCTTCTAAGCCATAATCGCCTACTAAAGCCCACAACAGATGTTTAACTTCGCTGCTACCGCGATAGGGGGAACAACTTTCTTTCTGCAATAACCCGTTAATCTGACTTAGGTAGGCAGGGTCATTCTGTTGAGCTTCCTTGAGGCGTTCGTCTACATGCCCGATGACGCCCTGGCAGGTGCTGCAATGAGTTAGTAAGGGCAAGTTGAGTTCTTCCGCTAAGGCAATATTGCGGGCATTGACGGTATCTTCTAACAGCTGGGATTCTTCTTTAAACGTGCCAGAACCGCAACAGGAGGCTTTTTTCAGTTCGATTAATTCAATTCCCAGTGCTTGAGTCAGGACGGCGGTGGATTGGTAGAGTTCCCGGCAAGCGCCTTGTGCTACACAACCGGGAAAATAAGCATATCTAAGAGCCATTTGTCAAGTATCGGTAGTTGGTGGTGTAGGGGCAAATTTAACCAGCCATCAAGGCAATCATCGACAATGGTTTTAAATTCGCCCCCAGTCAGCGATCGCTAATAGGCGATGGTAAAACTGACTCTGGTTCTATCATCGCGCGCAGGCAGGGTTTCCCACAGAAAAGAACCATGAAATATAAAAGATAGAAATTGCCTCCTTGTCCCCCTTGTCCCCCTTGTCCCCTTCTCCTCCATCCCGTGTCACTCAGAAAACTGACTACCGACTGAGAAGAGCGATCGCATCTTCAGATAAGATGAAAAAATGCTTAGAACTTCATAACCTGGTAAGCAAGTTCGAGCAACTGCTAAGAGGAATTGTCATGAGCCAACAGGATACATTTGAACGAGTTCAGAAAATTGTAGCCGAGCAATTGGGTGTTGATGCCGCTGAGGTCGTACCCGGAGCCAACTTCGCCAACGATCTGGGGGCAGATTCCCTCGATACGGTAGAACTGGTAATGGCGCTAGAAGAAGAATTCGATATCGAAATCCCCGACGACGCCGCCGAAAAAATGATGACGGTGAAAGAAGCGGTAGACTATATCAACGATAAAGTAGCAGCTTCGGCCTAACCGAGGTGCTGCGACTAGAGCATCGGGGCTAGGGCGAAAACGGGGATATTAGCAATTAAGATTAAATCCCCCTATTCGCTAATCCTTATTTTTATGTTCTAGTTTTCTCTAGTCCAAGCGCCCCTAGTCCCTAGCCCCTAGTCCCTATTTTGTTCTGCGTTCTGGGTTTGGAAGCCCGTTTAAGCGACGAAACATGACAGATTTTGAACGTAAGCGCGTTGTTGTTACTGGTCTTGGCGCGATTACACCGATTGGCAATACCTTAGCCGAGTATTGGGAAGGTTTGTTAAGCGGACGCAACGGTATTGGCCCGATAACGCTTTTCGATGCGTCCCGGCACGATTGTCGCATTGCTGGCGAAGTCAAAGGATTTAGCCCCCACGATTTCATGGATCGCAAAGATGCAAAGCGCATGGATCGGTTTGCTCAATTTGGGGTAGCTGCTAGCAAGCAAGCGATCGCAGACGGGCAGTTTGTCATTAACGAACTGAACGCAGAACAGGTCGGCGTTATTATCGGTACCGGCGTCGGTGGCCTAAAAGTCTTGGAAGACCAGCAAGAAGTCTACCTGACTAAAGGCCCCTCTCGGTGCAGTCCGTTTATGATTCCGACGATGATCGCTAATATGGCGGCAGGCTTGACAGCGATCCACATTGGTGCTAAAGGCCCCAATAGCTGCACCGTAACCGCTTGCGCGTCGGGTGCAAATGCCGTAGGCGATGCGTTTCGCTTGATTCAAGGTGGGTACGCCCAAGCAATGATTTGCGGCGGCACGGAAGCAGCGGTGACGCCCTTGGCATTAGCCGGATTTGCGGCATCGAAAGCGCTTTCGACGCGCAACGATGACCCCGCCCATGCGTCGCGTCCGTTTGACCGCGATCGCAATGGCTTTGTCATGGGCGAAGGTGCCGGAATTTTACTGTTAGAAGAATTAGAATACGCCCTCAGTCGCGGCGCTCGCATCTACGCCGAAATCGTCGGCTACGGGATGACCTGCGACGCCTATCACATGACCGCCCCGGTACCGGGTGGCGAAGGCGCGGCAAGGGCAATGCAAATGGCGATGAAGGATGGCGGCATCACTCCAGAACAAGTAAGTTACATCAACGCCCACGGTACCAGCACGCCAGCAAATGACGTCACCGAAACCAAGGCGATTAAAAAAGCCCTGGGAGAAGCCGCGTATAAAGTGGCAATTAGTTCTACCAAATCGATGACCGGGCATTTACTCGGCGGCTCGGGAGGGATTGAAGCCGTAGCGGCGGTAATGGCGATCGCTAACGACCAACTTCCCCCCACGATTAACCTGGAAAACCCCGATCCAGAGTGCGATTTGGATTACGTCCCCAATCAAAGTCGCGCCCAAAAAGTCGATGTGGTACTGTCTAACTCTTTCGGCTTCGGCGGTCACAACGTTACCCTAGCGTTTAAGAAATACAGCCCAGCATAGTCTGAATCGGCGATTTGAGCTTTGTAAAGCGGGAAATCTTGCCAAAATCAAAGAATATCCCGCTTGACAAGTTGCTCTGAGTTGGTAACAAAGACTAAGAGATGGTAAAGAAGGACTCGCTTTAGTTCTTTTAGCTGAGTAAAACCGCGTTTTTCAGCTTAAATACTCCGAAAAACCTGGCTTTATCTGGAATTAAAGTTTTTCTGGCTCAAAGGATTGCCAAAATTTAACTCCCTCACTCTGATAAGAAAAAGTTCTTGCCCATTGATCTGCCTAGTGGGATGATGAGGATGGCATATAGTGTTCGGGAAGGGTCAATCCAGAGCGCCCAAATACCAGCTAATACCAAATCGGCTTCGATCGCCCCATGTCTTGCGACTGGTAACAAGTCAACAGTAGCAGGTCATAGGTTTTTGCCATTATGACCCGCGATTTAAAACTAAAAACCAGCAAAATGCAGAGGGTATAAGAAAAAGTTTGGTATTAGATAAAAAGTTTTGACCGTTGTAAAGAAGAAGGAATTATGGCTGTTGCAACTCAATCGCTTGAGGAACTTTGCATTAACTCGATTCGCTTTTTGGCAATAGACGCAGTCCAAAAAGCGAATTCCGGTCATCCGGGGCTGCCAATGGGCGCCGCGCCGATGGCGTTTGTCCTCTGGGATCGCTTTATGCGATATAACCCGAAAAATCCCAAATGGTTTAACCGCGATCGCTTTATCCTGTCTGCTGGGCACGGCTCCATGCTACAGTATGCCCTGCTGTACCTGACTGGTTACGATAGCGTCTCCATTGAGGACATCAAGCAATTCCGTCAGTGGGAATCCAAAACCCCCGGACACCCAGAAAACTTCATGACCGCTGGTGTAGAAGTTACTACCGGGCCTTTGGGACAGGGAATTGCCAACGGTGTCGGTCTGGCAATAGCAGAAGCCCATCTGGCAGCCAAGTTCAACAAGCCCGATGCCAAAATTGTTGACCACTACACCTACGTAATTTTAGGTGATGGTTGCAACATGGAAGGCGTTTCCGGTGAAGCTTGTTCTTATGCGGGACACCTGGGATTGGGTAAGCTGATTGCCCTCTATGACGACAACCACATCTCGATTGATGGTTCGACGGATGTGGCATTTACCGAAGATGTTTCTAAGAGATTTGAAGCATACGGTTGGCACGTGCTGCATGTGGAAAACGGTAATACTGACTTAGCAGCGATTGAAAAAGCGATCGCCGAAGCTAAAGCCGTCACCGACAAACCCTCAATGATTAAAGTAACCACCACCATCGGTTACGGTTCCCCCAACAAAGCCAACACCGCAGGCGTTCACGGTGCTGCTTTGGGTAACGATGAAGTCAAACTGACTCGCGACAACTTGGGTTGGGAATACGAACCCTTTGCGATTCCACAAGACGCCCTTAACCACATGGGCAAAGCAGTGGAACGCGGCGCTGGCTACGAATCCGAATGGAATCAAGCATTTGCCGACTACAAAGCCAAATATCCCGCCGAAGCGGCAGAATTTGAGCGTTTCCTCAGCGGCGCCCTCCCCGAAGGTTGGGATAAGGTTCTACCTACCTACACCGCCGAAGATAAAGCACTACCCACCCGCAAACACTCGGAAACCTGCCTCAACAAACTAGCACCAGTTTTACCTGAGTTAATTGGTGGTTCGGCTGACTTAACCCACTCCAACCTGACCGAACTCAAAGGTATCGGCGACTTCCAAAAAGGTCAATACCAAAACCGCAACATCCACTTTGGCGTGCGGGAACACGGTATGGGCGCGATCTGTAACGGTATGGCGCTGCACGGTTCGGGATTAATTCCCTACGGCGCGACCTTCCTGATCTTCACAGATTATATGCGGGCTGCGATCCGCTTATCTGCCCTGTCCCTCGCTGGCGTAATTTGGGTAATGACCCACGACTCGATCGGACAAGGGGAAGATGGTCCCACCCACCAACCGATTGAAACATTGGCTTCCCTGCGCGCGATTCCTAACCTGACGGTAATTCGTCCCGCAGACGGCAACGAATGTTCTGGCGCTTATAAAGTAGCGATTGAGAAGGCGAAGCACAACAACCCGACTTTGTTAGCATTCTCCCGTCAAAATGTCCCCAACTTGGCAGGTACTTCGATTGAAGGCACTATCAAGGGCGCATACACGGTGTTCGATTGTGAAGGAACTCCGGAATTAATCCTAATTGGTACGGGTTCCGAATTAAGCCTCTGCGTCACCGCAGCTGAAAAACTCACCGCCGAAGGCAATAAAGTCCGCGTTGTCTCGATGCCTTCTTGGGAATTGTTTGAAGCTCAAGATGCAGCTTACAAAGAATCCGTACTGCCAAAAGCAGTTACCAAGCGCCTATCTGTAGAAGCTGGCGCTAGCTTTGGCTGGCACAAGTACGTTGGCACCGAAGGCGATACAGTTAGCATCGACCGTTTTGGTGCTTCCGCACCCGGTGGCGTTTGTATGGAGAAGTTTGGTTTTAGTGTGGATAATGTTTTAGCTAAGGCTAAAGCTTTATTAGGCTAATATCTGGCTGATTCTCTGCAATTGATTGAATGAGGCTCTCTGTTACTAGAGAGCCTCTTTCAGCGGAATCGCTCTGAGTGCAGCAGATTCGTTACATTTTTAGTACAAAAATACTATAAAAACAGAAAGCAAGTTACTATAGTTGAGTACTACCCCTTGCCCTTATACTGAGAGGCGATATGAAAGGAGAGCTTCTCAAGAGACTGTTTAGGGCGATCGCTAGTTCGGACACAGAGGCGATCGACAAATTGACGCAGGTAGTGATACAGGAAGAGCGTAGCAAGGGACATACACTGCTAGCCGATCAGTTAGAGAATATTACAAAGAAGAGTCATAAAGAAAAATCTACCTCCAACGGCAAAAGGACGCCCTCAATACCAGAGAGTCGTGAAGCTCTAAGTGAATTACCAACCAGCAAGCGTTTCAATCTCCCTTTAGTCACAGTTATCCCAAGGGAAAAACTGCGGCATCACATGGTGCTGCCGGAAATTGTAGAGAAGCGTTTCCAACGAATTGAGCGCGAATATGCCGCAAGAGATAGGCTGGCTCATTATGGACTGCGCTACAGGCAAAAAATTCTGCTGTATGGCTCCCCAGGCTGTGGAAAAACATTAGGAGCAGAGCGTTTAGCTTGGAATACGGGTTTACCACTGCTTAAGGTACGATTTGATGCAATGGTATCGTCTTTTTTAGGCGAAACTGCTGGCAATTTGAGACTTGTATTTGAGGATGCTGCCAAAAATCCATGTTTGTTGTTTCTTGATGAATGTGACTCAATTGCTAAGTCGCGAGAAGACTCTCAAGAAGTCGGAGAAATCAAGCGAGTAGTAAATACATTTCTTCAAATTTTGGATGAGTACGAGCCATCATCTGGTCTTTTGGTAGCAGCCACAAATCTCAACAAGTCTCTAGATACTGCCCTTTGGAGACGATTTGATGACTTAATCGAAGTACCAAAGCCAGGAGATGCGGAACTAGAGTTTATACTAAAAGATACGCTCTCTGCAATTGAAATTGGCCACGTTAACTGGTCAGCACTCATTCAGCAGATGAGCGGCTTTTCTGCTGCTCAAGCTGTGAGGGTTGCCCAAGATGCAGCTAAACGAGCAATTCTTGAGCGAGAAGAGCTAGTCATTCAGGAACACATAGAAGAAGCAATTAAAGAAATCAAAGTGTCCTGAAATTAATTTTTTTCGGAGAACTAAATGGTTGAACGAGCTAGGCATTTTCCGCATATCCAGCTTCAGCTGACAACAGAAGGTATTGCTGCACCTGCACCAGGGGGAGGAAAAAAGAATCCTCAAACAGCAGCAAATTTAAGCGATAGGTGGGGACACGGAAGTAGGCTAAAGAGTTCAGTAGAATCTTTAATCTCTTATTGGCAAGATACTGAAGAAAAACGAAAGGAAGAGGAAAAGCCCCCACTTCCTGATGCTATACCACTTATTTTAAAGATTGACCCTGATGCTTTTGACCCAATTAGCCTAAAGGGATTTGGTATTGAGTTAATCTGTGAATTGGAAGATGGATATATTCTTGGTGCTTCTGCCGATCTAAAACTGAGCGAACTACAAAAAAAGATAGATAAATTTATTAAAGAAAAACCACGTACTGGAAATGTTGCAGCGATATTGGATATATTAGATGAGCATCTACGACCAGAATATATTCTTTCTAAGGAACTAATAGAACATTGGGATCAAGTTAAAGATAACCAAATATATACAATAGATGTAGGTATTGCTTGTTTAGGTATTAAGTCTAAATTAACTGATTATCCGAAACAAAAAAAGAATGAGAGTAATGAAAAATTTAGTAAAAGATGTCAAGAGTGGTTAAATAAGCGTAACGTAACATATGAAGAATGGGACGATCTAGCCTTTGAAAGACAGGCAGAGTTTACAAAGTTTGTTGAAGATTATGGTGGGAGGATTACAAGCTCTTTTATAGAAGGAAATATTCCAAGCGCTGCTAAGTTACCTGATAGTTTCTCCTGCCGAATTGAAATTTCAGGAAAAGGATTAAAAGATTTAGTTTTAAACTTTCCCTATATTTTTGATGTTAGCGAGCCAGATGAGTTCGCTGAAATTATTCAGCGGGAAGGTTTATCTGAGACCGATCTTCCCCCGTTTCAACTAGAACCACCAGAATCAAATGCTCCCAAGGTATGTGTAATAGATAGTGGTATTCAAGAAAGACATTCTCTTCTCAAGGCAGCAATTGATTCACAAAACTCAAGGTCTTGGGTTCCTGGAAAGACTGATGAAACTGCTGATTATGTTGGCAATGGTGGACATGGAACTAGAGTAGCTGGTGCAGTGCTTTATCCGAGTAATATACCTCGTAGTGGCAAAGAAAAAGCTGTCTGCTGGATTCAAAATGCAAGAGTGCTTGATGATAAATGTCAACTACCTAAACAGTTATTTCCACCTAATCTTTTAAGTGAAGTTGTAGAATTTTACAACGGGCAAACAGGAACGAGAATTTTTAACCACTCTATCACTGGGGCTGTGCCGTGCCGCACCCAATATATGAGTGCTTGGGCAGCAGGTATTGATAATCTTACATGGCAAAAAGATATTCTTTTGATTGTGCCGGTTGGAAACTTACCTATCGACAGTAAAATAGGCACTACAAGATTATCTGTCAAAGACCATCTTTCAGCAAATCGACTGTATCCAGATTATCTTTTAGAAGATTCCTGTAGAATTGCTAACCCTGCACAAAGTTTTCAAGCTTTAACTGTTGGCTCAATTTCTTTATCACAGAAGGATAAACCTTCAGCTTTTTCATGCTCTGGTTTAGGAATTTGGGACACAATTAAACCAGAAGTAGTTGAATATGGTGGAGATTTAGTAAAAGATGAAAGTATACCGCCTAATATTACTTACCCTAAAAATGTTTGTCCTGAATTAGTGAGGTCAACTTTGAATGGAGGGCCAGCGGTTGCTGCTGATAATGTTGGCACATCATTTGCAGCACCTAAAGTCAGCCATATAGCTGCGTGTATTGCCGCTGAATTACCTGATGAAGGTTGTCTTCTTTATCGTGCGTTAATAGTACAATCAGCTAGATGGCCTGAATGGGCGATCGCAGATGACGTGAATAAACTAGACGTTGTTCGGCAAATTGGTTATGGCATTCCCAACCTTGAACGTGCTTTAGGTAATTCTCCTAACCGTATAACTTTGATTACAAGAGGAGAACCTTTGATTAAAGCTAGGCAAGCTCATGTTTACCAAGTAAAGCTACCAGAAGAATTGCGATCGCAGGGAGAAGAATTAGAGATTCTAGTGGAAGTTACCCTGTCTTACAAAGCTCAACCACGTCGAACTCGCAGAAATCGCAGAAAGTATCTTTCAACTTGGCTGGACTGGGATTGTAGCAAAAAAGGAGAAGATCCCCAGAGGTTTCTGGCTAGGATTTTGAAGGAGTATGATGCTCCAGAAGATGCCGAAAAGGGAGAGGAACTTTTTAGATGGACACTTGGCAAAAAAAATAATTACGGAATTATTAAAGATGTATCTAGAAGCGCAGGTACTCTTCAGAAAGATTGGACTGTTGTGAGATCGTTTGAACTCACAGAGGCTTTTTGCATTGCAGTAGTTGGACACGAAGGTTGGAACAACGATCCAGATGCGACGGTTCGCTACTCTCTAGTTGTTAGTTTTGAAGCGACACAAGCTAATATTCCAATTTATGCTCCATTTGTGCAAGCTCAAGTTGAACTTGAATTTGAGCAACAAGTAGAAATAAAATCATAAATAACTGTGAATAAGATTTGGAATTTATCGAAATATCAGCAGAGATTCATGGAAATTTAAAACGAAGAAGGACACCGATTCAAGAGGCAGATATATTAATAGCTGCTACGGCAATTACACGCAGATTAGTTCTCGTTCCTAATGATTCCGATATGCTCAAAGTCAGGGGAGTTTAACGAGAGATTTGGGAAGTTAAGGAAAGCGCGATCGCCTCCATCCTTGCTTCTGTTTTCACCCATCACCACCAGAAACCCGGTTTTTTCAAAAAACCGGGTTTCTTGCTTATAAATATTTATACAAATTAGTATATTGTTTTGTAAACTTAGCTTAAAAAACATAAAAATAGTCAAGAGATCGCTCTCAGCTAAAAGCAAAAAACTTAAAAATAATTGTGTGAAGATTTACACATTTGCGGGTGATGTCGGTGATAATATAAAAAAATTAACTCAAACTAACAGTCAGCGAAGCCAAAAATGCTATCCATCTATCAATTGGTCAAAGAAAGTTTGCAGATCGGTTGCCTCTCTGTAGAAACTGAAAATAAAATTAGTCAATTGTTTGAATGTTCTGTAACCACAGAAGATATTGAAGCTCTGATAACGTTACAAGACGCTGTTGCTTTTGGTTACGTTCAGCGGGAGGCGCATCAAATTACTCTGGATAATCAAGTTAAACAACTTGTAGCAGTAGGTAAGAGGTAGTTAAATATAGCCAATACCTACTGCTTAGAAGTAGGCTAGGTTAAAGAAACTTTTTGCGCGATCGCTTTCCCAATCTCAATCGAAGAAGTAGCGGCGGGAGAGGGTGCATTGCAAACGTGTAAGGTATTTTTGGCCTCGATAATCAAAAAATCATCTACAAGTTTCCCATCATTCATTAAAGCTTGAGCGCGCACGCCAGCGCCAGCCGGAACAACATCTTCAGCTTGAACTTCTGGAATTAACTGTTGCAAGCTCCGCACAAAGGCTGCTTTACTAAAAGAGCGAATAATTTCTTGAATCCCTTCATCGGCATATTTGGCGGCAAGTTTCCACAAGCCAGGGTAAGCGATAATTTCGCTAAAATCTCGCAAATCGAAGTCGGTTTTTTTGTAACCTTCCCGCTTTAAACTGAGGACGGCATTTGGCCCCGCGTGGACGCTACCATCGATCATGCGAGTAAAGTGAACGCCGAGGAAAGGAAACGCCGGATTGGGAACTGGATAGATTAATCCCTTGACTAGATAGCGTTTTTCTGGTACTAATTCGTAGTATTCGCCCCGGAATGGAATAATTTTGGCTTCGGGGTTGGCGTTGGTGAGTTGGGCGATGCGATCGCTATACAATCCCGCACAGTTGATTGTAAACTTTGTCTCGAATGTCCCTTTGTTAGTTTCCAATATCTGACTCTTGTCAGTTTGGATAATTTTCTCAACTTTAGTACCCAGAGATATCTCGCCTCCCTGAGATTGAATCAACTCGCCGTATTTCTGGCAAACTTGCCGATAGTCAACTATTCCAGTAGTAAAGACTTGAATTCCCGCCAAACAGGTGACATAGGGTTCGATTTCTTTGACTTGTTCGGCGGTAATTTTGGCGACTTTTAAGTTATTTTCTAAACCTCTTTGGTAAAGGTTTTCCAGTAAGGGCAGTTCTTTTTCTTGCGTCGCCACGATAACCTTGCCGCAGACTTCGTGAGCAATGTTATATTTTTGACAAAATTCGACGATAGATTGACTGCCTTCACGGCATAACTTGGCTTTGAGACTGCCTGGTTTGTAATAAATACCAGAGTGGATAACGCCGCTATTATGTCCTGTTTGATGATACGCCAAGCTGCTTTCTTTTTCGAGGACGATAAGGCGCGCATGGGGATATTTTTCCACCAATGCCATGCCAGTAGCAAGACCAACAATTCCGCCGCCGATAATTGCAAAATCGTACATAGATTAGCACCAATTATCTAATAAAGCGATTTTGAACCAGTTGCACCCTGTTTGTCAGCGAGGGAAATTACTGACTTGTCAGGTAGTAGGGGCGGGTTTTACCAACCATTGTGTCGAACCACGAGATATTTCGTTAAACCCGCCCCCCGCGCGATGCCAATACAAGCGGGCATGATATGAGAGCGATCGCTTCACTCCCCTAACATACTTATCTTTAGCTAGCTAATCGATAATCTTTGCCAATCAGTCAGCTGCCCTTGCCTTCCGGTGGGGGAGATTGTTTTTGTTCGCGTTCTCTAATGGCATTAATGAGGATGCTTGCTGCAAGATTACTCGTGGAACGGTGTTCCGCTGCCGCCCATTTCTCTAAAGCCTTTTGCATTTCTTCTGGCAGATAAACCGTGACTCTCCATCTGGAAGGCATTAAATCCTCATAGCGCTTCAGTTCCATCATGCCTCACCTGGAAGTCACAACAAATAAGTAATGTACTTAACGCTCAGGTACAGTCAGGTAGTATACTGGTCATCGTAAACTGAAAAACGCCCAAGCTCAGAGCTACGGCTATCTCAGCCATAGATAAACTTGGGAGAACACAGTTTTATTCGCAAAAACGGCTTTAAAATGCACAAAAAGCCGCTTTTACACACAATTCAATCTGAATTTGCCATGAATACTCAGTTGCTTAAGTGCCATCCGAACTATTCCCCTTGCCTTGATTGGTGGTCTTGCCAGGGGGGGGAGCCTCGTTTTCTTCTAACCATTCCTCGATCAGATCGGTTATCACTTCGCTCATAGTTTTTTGTTTGGCTGTGCAAGCCAGTTTAAATCTCAGCTTTAAGTCCTTATCGACGTAGCTGCTCAGTTCCGTCATGTTCGGCGGTAATTTCGCCACTGCCACAAATTCCCTATACGCCTACTCTCGTATCCTACTGTTTTGCCTTTACGCGGTTACGGGGTTACAAGTTTGCGAGTAAGAATGGTATCTTAAAGCTCGTAGACGAAAAACGCCCCAGTTTAGAGCTAAGGCTATCTCAGCCATAGATAAACTGGGGCGAACACACTTTTATTCGCAAAAACGGCTTTAAAATGCACAAAAAGCCGCTTTTACACACAATTCACTTCTGATTTTACCATGAATACTCAAGAAATTCATCCGAGCAGATACCTGGATCTGCACGTGTGGGCGATCGCGATTATGCTTCCGAATGCCTGTCATCGCACGATCGCTCGCTTTCGCAATCGGCAAGACGCGGAGGATCATCTGCGGGCATTGCAACGATTTATCCCAAAAGCCCAGTTTGAGATTGTATTCGATGAGGATTGGAGTAAAGAAGCGATTGGTGGGTGAGGAAGCGATCGCACATGCTAATTAAATTAGCTTGCTTTTTGGTGCGTGACAACATTAATTCTGTCACGCACCCTAATAACTGATTGATATCATTGGGTTAATCGCAGAATAAATTTTGCCACAATTACAATTATGCCATCACCATTTCCAGGGATGAATCCTTATTTAGAGCATCCAGCACTGTGGGCAGGAATTCATCACCGATTGATTAGTGCGATCGCCAACGATCTCAATCCCTATTTACGGCCTAAATATATTGCCGCAATTGAGGAGCGAGTGTATGAAATGAGTGGAGAAAAGTCTGTCTTAGTTGGCATTCCGGATGTTGCGGTACAAAGAGTCTCAGCCGTCACGAATGCAACTGAATCTAATATCGCTCTTGTTGCTCCTTCTGCACAACCGATAGAAGTGTTAATTCCGATCCCAGAAATTTTAACAGAAAGCTATCTAGAAATTCGCGCGGTAGAAACCGAAGCAGCGATCGCAGCGATTGAAGTTTTATCTCCTAAAAACAAACAATCGGTTGTCGGTCGGTTGCAATACGAAACAAAGCGGCAAAAAATTTTAGGAAGCAGTACCCATTTAGTAGAAATTGATTTGCTACGACAAGGGGAAGCTATGCCAGTTTTAAATCTAGCGATCGCCAGCCATTATCGAATTTTAGTCAGCCGCAGCGAAACTCGTCCCAAAGCGCAACTTTATGCATTTAATTTACGCGATATAATTCCTCAGTTTTCCTTACCTTTACAACCAGGAGATGCAGAACCAATCCTAGATTTACAAAGGTTGTTGCATGAAATTTACGACCAAGGAAGTTATGACCTGAGAATCAATTACAGCAACTCCCCCGTACCAGCTTTATCGGAAACAGATGCAGCTTGGGTTGATGAAGTGTTGCGACAACAAGGCTTGAGGTAATGAGCTACATTTTTCCTTAGTACTAATTTTTGTGCTAATATATAAAGAGGATTTTACAAGTGTAAATTAAACCAGTGAAATCAACATTATATACAACAACAAAAGTACTACCAGGCAATAGAATTGAAATTCAAGCTCCAACTCTTTCAGTAGGCCAAACTGTCGAAATAGTTATTCTAATTCCAGAGGCTACTGTCCCTGAATCACCTGCGGAAGAACAAACTCTTACTTTGGAGGAGCGTCAAGATTTCCTTAAGTTACCAATGTCTGAACGCAGACGTATTCTGGAAACTCAAGCAGAAGCAATGCTTGCTCACTATCAACAAGATTCTGAATGGCAGGAGTTAATGGCAGGTGACATCATCGACTACTAGCGCCGATCTGCCAAAGCGTGGCGAGATTTGGTTGGTTAATTTTGACCCTACTGTTGGTGCAGAAATCAAGAAAGTGCGTCCTGCTGTTGTCATTAGTTCTGATGCAGTAGGAAAGCTGCCGCTCAAACTTATTGCTCCAATAACAGACTGGAAACCATATTTTTCACAAAATTTCTGGCACGTTAAAATTGAACCTGATGCCACTAATGGTTTGACCAAAGTTTCTGCAATCGACGCCCTACAATTGAGGGGTGTAGATTTACAAAGGTTCATTCGGAAATTGGGTTATTTGTCTGAGGTTAAAATGTCAGAAATTGCAACTACTATCGTTACTGTAATTGAGTACGAAGTCTAACAAATATTTAGTTGTATGTATATTCCCACTATACTTGAGCCATTGCGACTACCTTCTGTTCCATTAGCTGAACGCAAGCAACTGCCAAACTGTGCAGCTATTTACTTTGCGATAGATTCAAGTAACAGATTTCTTTACGTGGGAAAAGCAAAAAATTTAGCAGCCAGGTGGAGAAATCACCATCGCATTCATAAATTAGAAGCAATTAATCAGGAATCGTCTGTTAGAATTGCTTGGCAAGCATGGAATGAAGAGGATTTGGGTGAAGCAGAGAGAATCTCGATCGCCAGATTCCAACCTCTATTAAACAATACAGAAGTTGAAACGCCCACTGTTATTCCATCAGAAGTTGTGTTAAAGGAATTCATGAAAACTTTTTCACGACGGCTAATTATTTTTGGAATCAAGCCTAAAACCTCCGCTCAACTCCTTGAAGTTGAGCTTAAATACGACTGGACTAATTGTTCATCCAAGGGAACGGCAGCGAAAATAAAAGAATATATCAAACAGAACCAAAATAAGAATACAAGCCTAAAATTCAAACGTCATCGGTATATTAGCTTTGATTCGTTTGCTGGAGAAATTTTTCGTCCAGGCAGTAGAGATCAACGAACAATGGCACGGCAACATCGCTCGTATAACAACCATTGGGAGTTTGCCTGTAATGGAGTTATATTTCACATTACACCTACGGATTCATACCGCGAATATAAAGAACAAACTCAAGCAACAAAATTGGCTGGGGTAAAGTTTCGCGCGATCGCTAAAGAGGCATTTGCTGAAGCACAGAAAAACAATGATTATCAGTTTTCCAAATTATCTTGTTTTATGAGCGATCCAGTTCCGCTGCTTTGGAGCAACTTGTAATTTGCTATAGAGCGCTACCCTGACAATGAAACCATTAATTTTTAATGTTCAGATGGCAAATCCTCCCGCTCCAGCAGTTTTACAGATTGACGGTTTTATCATGCGATCGCTTCAACTTTCCGATCTAGATACTTTGGCAGCAATTTGGTTAGATCCTGACGTGACTCGTTTCCTTCCCAGTCGAGGAGCGCCAATTCCTCGAAACAAGACCGAAAAATCGCTTACATCTTTCCTAGAGCATTGGCAAGCAAGAGGCTATGGAATTTGGGCAATCGTAGAGGAAAATTCATCTCAAATGATTGGCTATTGCGGTTTGCGTTATTTAGATGAGTTAAATGAAGTTGAACTGCTTTACGGTTTAGCTAAAGCTTTTTGGGGCAGAGGAATTGCTACCCAAGCAGCACAAGCAGCAATATCATACGGATTCAATGTAGCTAATTTAAATAGAATAATTGCGATCGCATTCCCTGAAAATCAAGCTTCTCAGCGAGTGATGGAGAAAGCAGGTTTACGCTACGAAAAACAGGTGCATGTGTTTAATCTAGATGCTGTTTATTATTCCATAGCGCGTCCCACAGCATAATGCTGTCACTGCGCTGGAGATGCGATCGCGCCAGAGCCACCCTGCGAGCGATCGCACCCCCCATCCGTCACAGCAATCCGCGATAGCGAATAAACACCAAAATCGCCGCCCAAGATCCCAAAGCGACTTTTACCGCCACCAAGATATTGAGGATGGGGACAATCCCGCCGCTGAAGAGCGCCCCGTACTCGCCGTGGGGTAGTTCGTATCCCGCTAGGGTAATCGCTGACAAAACAACGAAAATCAGCACCGACACCTTCTCCCATGTAGCAGCGTGCCAGCGCTTGTATATCCCCTGCATCAACTGGGGTGATGAGGTAATCGCTACCAGTCCGATTGCGGTGCCCCCCGCTACACCGGCGGCAAAACCACCACCCGGACTTAAATGCCCCCGAATCGCCAATTCGATACCCACCAACGCCGAAATTGTTGCTCCCAGACGTGCCAGCACGATTGATGGTTTATCTTTGAACTGATAAATCGCGCAGGAAGGATTTTCGTTTGCTAGCAGAAAACTCGATCCCAAGATGGCGATCGTAAACACCACCACTTCGTAGATCGTGTCATACAGACGATTGCGAAAAATGATACCCGAAACCGCATTGGGTAAACCACAGTCTTGTACGACCAATTCGGTGATAGATGCCCCGGATAAATTTGGTGCCGGGTTTGCCAGGAGGAGCATTTTGACGTACAGCGCTAGTCCCGCTGCAATGTATAACCATTTCATGAATGCTGCTCCTCTAATACAGGTTTAGTTGCATTTGATGCAATCTCATTCAGTGTATCTACGTAATCGAGGGTTGTCGCTTGCGACCCAAGTTCGGCTTCTAGGATTTCATAGATGCGTTTAACCCTAGTCGCGGTGTGATAGGGTTGGTTTTCGTCCCCATATAATGGGCTGTCTAGATTGCTGTAATGGGATGAGAGACATGTCACATGGATTTCTTTTTCCATCAGCGCCCGCTGCAAAGCTTGGGTATTAGTGTAGGTAACCAGTTCGAGACGCAGATAGTGTTTGCCACAAATGGTGCGTAACTTCTGAAGCAATCGCCCAAAATCGCTTTCCCTCTCTGCCTCTTGTTTTGCCTCATCTTCAAGTATGCCGAGCCGGAGTATTAAGGATGAACGGACAGCGATCGCATACAGCGCGATCGCTAGCATGGTTCCTACCAATGCTTCGGTCAAAGCCACATCCGCCGCGCCCATAATTGCATAAATCAAGGCTGACACCGCTCCCAAGATGCCGCGAATTACCAAAGCATGGAAAGGATTAACCTGAAACACCAACATGCAAGCAGCCAACGGCATCAGAGCCACTATGGCATAGATATAGTATTCATTCGTAGGTATCATTCGCAGTCTCCGCGCTACTGGAACAGTAAGCCAACACGTAACCCAACATGGTGTTCCAAATCGCCAACCAGATCAGGGCGAGAATCAGCAAGGGCCATACACCGGGTACCTTTAACAACAGCCCGACGATGATCGCCATCGAGCCGAGGGTATCTGCCACCGAAAGACTGTGCAGCTTGTACAATACCGAGCGATCGCCCAGCAAGTAAGAAGTGCCCCAAAACCAGAAGAACATACCTATACCGATTAAGGTATAACTGATTGCGTCTATCATGCGTCGTTCATCCTTTTGAGAATATGCGCCAGCAACATTAATCCAGCATTACCCACGCTGAGAACAATTACCCCGACGACGCCGACCATCCAATCCCCGCGCAAGACGGATATTAATAGAATCATCACCGCCGCCTTGGTGGAAAAACTGGCAAGTGCCAACATTGTCTGCCAGATATCATCTTCCTTCCATGCTTCGTAGAAAGGGATGAGCATTGCCACAATCATGGCGATTACTATCAGGTTCATGCCTTTTTCCTCCGTCGCACCACGTGTACTTCGTAGCAACCCTCTTCTTGGTATTTCACCACAATAGTTTTGGGCGTAAAGGTGATCAGAAATACATCCAAGAATATCAGCCGAGGCGATCGCGGTGTTTTAAACCGTTCGATGGCAATCTCTTCATGGTTATGGGGACGAAAGATCAGTTCAAACGCCTCGATGTATGCCTGGGGAATCGCCAACAGGATTTTACCCAGTACCGGGAGCAAATCCTTTAATCTTTCCGGGGCGGTGTAACTGCGCGGCAATAAAAGAGCGATCGCAATGCCGATAATAATATTTGCCACGCTCCAATTTGCGGTAAGCAGAAACCACAAGGTGAGCCGGAATATCAGATGTGCAATCATCTAAAAACCTCAAGGAGTGTGGAAATTCTCAACTTTTTGTAGTTGGGAAGGAAACGGTGATTTTTTTGCCAGTTGCCCCATTCTATACGGGGGTATTTGAGGCCAACGCTAACCAAAATAGGAGGATCGAAATTAAAACCATAAAACCGATCAAATGGTCAAATTGTTCGAGCGAACGGGGCAGCTTGATTACCGTGCGTCTAAAAATGAATAAATAAGCCATCCATCCCACAGCAATTGTTGCCAGTGGTTTGATGATATTTGCCAGGGTGTACGCATCGTAATACACCGTATTTGCCGCCATTAGCCCGCCCAGCAACAAAATAGTCGCTACCCAGAAACCGAGTTTGACATCTTCATGTCCGCCGCGAGGCAGAAAGATGAATTTGGCAAAGGAAATTGCCGTTCCCAGCGCAGCAACGTTCATGGCAATCTCTTGCCAAGGTAAAAAATTCTTTGAGGTTAATACCTTCGCCCCAAAACCTGACAACATAGGAAATCCCGAAATCGAGAAGCTAGCCAGCACCAGGGCAATCCACACTGGGGTATTGATTTGTTTGTGTTGCAGTTCTTTAAAATTGCGGCTGGGTAAACTTCCTGTAATTAGGAATAGTGCCGCTTTCACCAGTCCGTGAGTCAGGGCATAAAAGCCGCCCACCGCAGGTGCAGCGAGGACAAAACCTAATTGGGAAACCGTGTGAAAAGCCAGCATCCGCTTGGCATCTTTTTCAAACACGGCATAGAACACACCCAGCAGCGCCGTCCCGACTCCAAACATCCGGACGATCGGATCGACTTCTTCCAAAGTTAGGGCACAACGCACGAGGGGATAAACACCAGCTTTGACCACAACTCCCGACAGCAATGCCGATACAGGCGTATCCGATTCCGAGTGAGTCAAAGGTAGCCACAATCCCGATACAAATACACCACCCTTGACCAACAATCCCATAAACATCAGCGCCAGCGCTTCCGGAGGTGCGCCCCGCAGTCCGGAAAAAGCAAAAGTATGACTGGTTTGATAGGCAAGCACCGCCCCCACCAGATAAAACAACATTGCCGTATTGCTGACAAACAGATAGCGCAAACCCACCCAAATCGAGCGATCGCTTCGAGGATAGGCAATCAACAGAAACGCGGCAATACCGCTGACTTCTAACGCCACATATAAACTGATAAAGTCGGCACAGGCGAACGCAGCATTAACGCTGCCGTGTAAAATTATCGTTTGGGCATAGAAAAAATACGTCTTACCCGTATCCCAACAGTAGAAAATGACTGCGATCGTTACCAGCGCATTGGTCAAAATAAAATAGGCGCTCAATGGATCGACGACTAATGTGACGCCGAAATTATCCAGTAGTTGCAGTGTCAGGGGCGTTGAAGTTAGGCTGTCAGAAGCACTTCGTTCGGCGAATAACAGCGCGGCATACCCCGCCGAAACCAGACCTACAATCAGTGCCAAATACCGATCGAGTTTGGGCAGGAGAAAAACGGTAAACCCCAGAAAAAACGGTAGGGCGAGCCAGACAATCGTCAGGGTACTCATCAACTAAAACCTCACGGAGTTGGGAAACCACCAGCTTTTAAAAGTAATAGGACTTAGGCAAAGAAACCGGGTTTCTATGAAAAATCGTTAGTTTGGAAACTAGATATCTACGAAGAAACCCGGTTTCTGACCTCGGCGCGCGTAAGTCCTAAGTAAACAGAAATCTAAGTCGCAAACCTGAGAACCAGTTGGAAAATTAGGAAAACTCCGCGTCTCTCCTTATTGGTGTCTTCTCGATCAAGGAGTATTGTTTTTCTCGATCTCTTCAGTTTCCAATGTCGGATTATCCCGTGCCAGCTTCATGACACCGACTAGCATTAAAGCTTGAATCGAAAAGCCAATGACAATCGCTGTCAATATTACTGCCTGGGGAACCGGATCGGCGTAAGCTACATTATTTTTGGTCTGGTCAAAGATCGGTGTGAATAAGCCAACTCGCGATGCAATCAGTACGTAATAGGCGATTACCCCCGTACTCATCACATCCATAGAGACGATCTTCATCACCAAGTTCTTTTTGAAGATGATGCCAAAAAATCCACATAATACCGTCGCGAATACGAATGCTTCTAACACGGGTTTTGCCTGTTGGGTGAGGTTAGCTGTAATTATGTTTAATAAAATACATTATTTATGATAAACAGCGATCGCAGCAGCGAGGTCGGGTAAAGCCGCGATCGCTTGATTTCCAGAACTTCTCGATAGAAGACTGGATAACTGAGCATCAATAGTCAGAAATGACGTTCCTTTTTGCGGTTTGTATTGATAAAACCCGCAGGTTGTTATTGACAGAAGCATTACTTTTGGTAGTTAACTAGGGTTTTACCGGGCAATTCACGAGTATCTCCTATAGAGAATAGGTGGTATGAGGTACCGAAAGCAATAGATCTGAGTAAATCAGGTGAGAGAAAAAATTGCTACCGAAACGGGAAGCGATCGCCAGCGTCCATCGCACATCTTCAGGACTTACGCAAGGGCGTTGCGATCGCCTTAGTTTCTTAGCAACCCGTTTTAAATAAACTCGCCCCGGCTGAAGCTACCGATGCCACCGGACATGATATAAGTCCCAATCTTGCCAAAACTAAAGATTTGCTTTGGCTGAGGTTCTGCACCAACCAAGTATGTTAAAAAAAGTATTTCGAGTTACAAAACTGATATCTGACTGAGCAATATGTCACAATCGACGATTGAATCAATCCTACAAGAGAAACGGTTATTCCATCCGGCGGCGGAATTCTCCCAGAAAGCTTATATCAAGAGTTTAGAAGACTACGAGCAACTATACGAGAAGGCGAAGGCCGATCCGTTGAAGTTCTGGGCAGAATTGGCTGAAACTGAGTTGCATTGGTTCCAAAAGTGGGATACCGTTCTCGACTGGCAACCGCCGTTTGCTAAATGGTTCGCCAACGGCAAGATTAATATTTCTTACAACTGTCTTGACAGACATCTCACAACGTGGCGCAAAAATAAGGCGGCGTTGATTTGGGAAGGGGAACCGGGCGACTCGCGCACTCTCACTTACGCGCAGTTGCATCGGGAAGTTTGTCAGATGGCGAATGTGCTGAAGCAGTTAGGCGTGCAGAAAGGCGATCGCATTGGCATCTACATGCCGATGATTCCAGAAGCAGCGATCGCCATGTTAGCTTGTGCCAGAATTGGCGCACCCCATACGGTGGTGTTTGGCGGATTTAGTGCGGAAGCGTTGCGCGATCGCTTGATCGACGGACAAGCCAAAATGGTAATCACCGCCGATGGGGGATGGCGAAAGGATGCGATCGTTCCCCTCAAAGAACAAGTAGATAAAGCCTTAGCAGAAGGTGTCGAAACTGTCAAGGATGTTTTGGTAGTTAAACGCACCGCACAGCAAATTCACATGGAACCGGGGCGCGACCATTGGTGGCACGATTTACAAAAAGGTGTTTCCGCCGATTGTCCCGCCGAACCGATGGACAGCGAAGATATGCTGTTCATTCTTTACACTTCTGGTAGTACTGGAAAACCGAAAGGGGTGGTGCATACAACGGGTGGTTATAACCTTTACACTCACATGACCACCAAATGGATTTTTGATATTCAAGATACAGATGTTTATTGGTGTACCGCCGATGTTGGTTGGATTACGGGACACAGTTATATTGTTTATGGCCCCCTATCCAACGGTGCGACAACTGTGATGTATGAAGGTGCGCCGCGGGCATCGAATCCTGGCTGTTTTTGGGATGTAATTGAAAAATACGGCGTCACTATTTTCTATACCGCACCGACAGCAATTCGGGCATTTATTAAGATGGGCGAACACCATCCCAAATCCCGTAATTTATCTTCTTTAAGATTGCTGGGAACCGTGGGAGAACCGATTAACCCAGAAGCTTGGATGTGGTATTACCGGATAATTGGTGCGGAACGCTGTCCGATTGTCGATACTTGGTGGCAAACCGAAACAGGGGGAATTATGATTACCCCATTACCCGGTGCAATTCCGACAAAACCCGGTTCTGCAACTCGTCCTTTCCCCGGAATTATGGCAGAAATTGTCGATTTAGACGGCAATGCGGTTGGAGATAATGAAGGTGGATATTTAGCCGTAAAACATCCTTGGCCTGGTATGATGCGGACAATTTACGGCGATCCAGATCGGTTCCGTCGCACATATTGGGAACACATTCCCCCGAAAGATGGGCAATATTTCTACTTTGCTGGAGATGGGGCGCGTCGCGATCAAGATGGTTATTTCTGGGTGATGGGGCGCGTTGATGATGTGATTAACGTCGCCGGACATCGTTTGGGAACAATGGAAATTGAATCGGCGTTAGTGTCGCACCCGGCAGTAGCAGAAGCGGCAGTTGTAGGGAAACCAGATGACTTGAAAGGGGAAGATATCGTCGCATTTGTCACCTTGGAAGGGAATCAAAAAGCGACTGAGGAATTGAATAAGGCACTGAAGCAACATGTAGTGAGTGAAATTGGGGCTATTGCCCGTCCCGGTGAAATTCGCTTTACCGATGCATTACCTAAAACTCGTTCGGGTAAAATTATGCGGCGGTTGTTGCGAAATTTAGCGGCGGGACAAGAAGTTTCTGGCGATACTTCGACCTTGGAAGATCGCAGCGTGTTGGATAAACTGCGCGGCGGAGCCTAGCTGGAGAGGTTTAAGAAACCCGGTTTTTTGTACAAACCGGGTTTCTTTCTGGTGAGGCTTGCTGTGAAATGCCGTGGCTCACATCTTGAACAAATACAACATGGATAGAATTTGCTGTATAGTCATTATTCTTCCAATATTGTCTAGCGTGGAGATAAATTTAGCCCATAGATTCCAGGGAAAAGCAGAAGGTTTTATGATGCGTTCAATAATTACTTCAGACTCAACCACTCGATAGATTACATGTTCGCCTGTTTGCAATAAACAAGAAAATTTACCAGGTGAATCAGCAACAGGCTCGCCGCCTAACAGGTAATAGCCTTGGGAAAATTTGCTAACAAAATCCTTGTACGCTTCACGGGATAGTGGGGGCAAAGACGGCAAAAGCTTCCTAACACGGTTATGTTCCCAAACCTGAACCGCGATCTGATTCGTCATATTTGTGTCCTAAATGTTTTCAGTGGCAGGTGATATCGTATCCGCTAGCATCGGACTTGTATATCCAGCTCCTCGCCCTTGATTGCAGAGGAGATTGGTGGTAAGGATGCAAGTCCGATGTATGAGTTTCAGTCTAGCGAGGCTGCAAGGAGAATGGGTAAATTTGTGCATTTTGTAACTAAATTTACAATTTATTTGGGATCGCCTTTAAGAAGCCATTAGTCAAGCTAGAATATCGGTAACCAATAATCGTAACCTAAAATGACTAAAACTCTTGATATCACCGGACTTACTCCCGAACAAATCGAGCAGATTTATGCGATGATAGAAACATTTAGGGCTATCAATAAACATCAAAACCAATTAACAGAAGAACAACGCTCTCAATTCGATCCAACTCCGTTGTTTTTTGAAAGTGAAATCCTCCAACCCTTTAATCGCAGTATGCTTTATGGCAACAGAGCCTAAAAAAATCTATCTTGATACCAACATTCTTGCCTACGTTGCTAATACTAAAGCACCTCAACACAGGGCTGCATTAGAAATCTTTCGACCGAGCGAAACAGAAATTATATGCGTTTCATCACAAGTTTTAGCAGAATTTTACTCCTATGTTACCAATCCTGCTATTTTAGCAAAACCCCTAGAGCCAACAGAAGCCATTAGCCGCATTAAACGGATTTGCCAGATGCCTCATGTTTGCTTGCTGTCAACCCCTCTCGATCTCTTTGACCGTTGGATGAGTTTATTGGAAGAACAACCTGTGACCAATGGAGGAATTTTTGACTTACTTCATATTGCCATTATGTTAGCGCATCAAGTCACCAGTATTTACACTTTTAATGTCAAGGATTTTTCTTGGTGTTCGCAGATTGAAGCCATCGATCCTGGTAATATTTGAAAATTCAGGAAAGCACCTTTTTACAGGGCAAAATTATAAACTATTAGGAGTATAACTCGATTGAGCCAGGTTATGGAATTTGTTGTTTGCATCAATAACCAAGACTATTCGCTCGTCCCGGTGAAATTCGCTTTACCGATGCATTATCTAAGACTCGTTCGGGTAAAATTATGCGGCGGTTGTTGCGAAATTTAGCGGCGGGACAAGAAGTTTCTGGCGATACTTCGACCTTGGAAGATCGCACCGTGTTAGATAGATTGCGCGAAGGATCGTAGTTCCAAGGGTTTAAGAAACCCGGTTTTTTGCAAAAACCGGGTTTCTGGGTTTGTGCGTGCGATCGCAATCAAACTTGGAAATTTTCAAGTCTAGCTATCCATTGATTAAAATGAGGGCATTTACTGCGAATATTATCCAAGCCGATACTTTGCACTATTGTTAGACCATCAGATGTTTTACTATATACTGGTATAGCTTGAATGATTCTCTTTGATGGGGCTGTAGTTTTGCCTTGATTAATTAATTCTGGAGACTCATACCCTTCACATTCTTTAACTAATTGCTCAATTGCTTCTTCATATCCTTCAAAAATATTATTTAATCTAGATGGTTCTGATAATATTAAAGCTTCAAATTCGTGAAGTTGGATATAAGGCAAGAATCTATAATCGCTGATATCTGCTCCAAAAGCTTGTTCTAAATATTGAATTTTTTCATAAGGATTACTATACTTTTTTGCTTCATCAAAACCTGGAAAATTATCAGGTAAAGCGTACAAATCAAACATACTTGTGAAACGTGCATCTTTATTCTTATCTTCTCTTAACCAGCGCTGAATGTCTTTTTTGGCATTTTCGTAGTTTAAAACACCACCTCGATCTGCTCTAGATCTTTTAGGCTTGCTACCGGGATTGACACAGCGTACATCAGTGGAAATATTAAAACCCCCTAAATGTTCGCTCAGTAAATCCCTAATAAATGTTTCTTCTGTCTGTCCTTCTGCAATTATATGCAGCCTAATCATTTACTGGGTCTGCCTCCAATAACATTTTTTTGCCAAAGTTCTGACAATAAATAATCTTCAAGCCATTCTTGTAATCGTTGGGAGTCTAACCTATGAAATAAAGATTCTCTTTCTCTACGTTCTACAACAATAATATCTTCTGGTTCAAAGCAATCAATCAAAATTGTTGATTGAGTAGCCAAAATAATTTGGGTACGATGAGAAATACTCTGCATTAATTCGGCAATAATATTAATTGCATAAGGGTGTAACCCTAGTTCGGGTTCGTCGAGAATAATTACATCAGGGAGTTGGTCTTCTGGTTGTAAAAGTAAGGTAATTAATGACAGCGATCTTAAAGTTCCATCTGATGCTTGATGAGAACTAAAAATCATATCTGTATTGTATTCTCGCCATTGCAAAATTACACTATTGCCAATAGGTTCTAAAACAAAATCAGCGAAAAAAGGAGCGATTTGTCGGACTGTTGCAACAATTCTTAAATAAGATTTAGGTTCATTTTCACGCAGTCTCCATAGAAAGGGAGCTAAATTAGCAGCATCTTCCTTAAGATATCTATTGTCATTTATGTCCCATCTTCTTTTAATTCTGGCTGTATCTGAAGTGTTATGAAATTGATAAACCACACAATCTTTTTGAATTAAACTTAGAATAACTCTAGCAGTTCTATCGCCTTGATTAGCTTGATCTATTAATCTAGATTCTCTATGCCCTGAATCAAGAGATATCCAATCTGCGAAAGAATTGTAAATATAGTTAGAAAAACGATATTTTTCTTCAGCAAAAATTAACGTGTCTGAAGCAGCATGAAAAAGTCTAATACAATAATCATTTCTGCCTGCATCTGTTTCAAAATTCAATTCGGCTTTTATTTGAGGTGTCACTTCAGATCCATCAAATAGAAATGAGTTTGCTCCTCCGGACTGAGCAACGAAAAATTGCAATTGACCAGGATTTTGCATCATCCATCTTAAGAATTTAAAAAAAGAGATAAAATTGGACTTTCCCGTTCCATTTGCTCCAATTAAAATATTGATATTGTTTAATTCAATGCTGAGATTTTTGATTGATTTATATCCTTGTAGTTCTATTTTTTTTAGCATATAGATTAGTCTTTTTATTTTAATAAACTTATCCAAAAAAGAACCTCAAAGACAGGCGGTACGCCTATCCCACAAGAGTTATTGGAGAGGTCTAATGAAGTGAAATGTAATTATAGCATAACCACACCCTGCAGGAAAGCGGGTGCGCGTAAGTTCTGTACTCTCCAAGCGATCGCAAGCATATCTCAACGCTTTTTGCCCAAACCGGATTTCTCCAGTCATAAATCTTTCCTAATTTCAATTGGCAATTCTAACCAATCGCTTAATTCCCTTGCCAACCATTTTATTTCTAAGTTATTCAGACGAACTTGCCAGTTTAATTTGTATTTCTGTTTTCCTGCCAAAATAACTAGCTCAATGGGAAGGTAACCCCCATAAAACTCTTGTTCGTCTCCACCAAATTCCTTAGTCATTTCTAATTTAGAAATATTGTGCCTGGATGCAGGACGAAACCGATGCCATTGGAATCCAAATATTTCATTGGTGAAACGCACTTTATCATCATCAATACGGAGCCGAAATTCCCTAAATATAAACAAAATAGACTTTATTAGTATTAGAAATGTTATAGCGATCGCACATAAATCAAAAAGCTCCGGGGGTATAATATTATACGATTTGAATGAAGCCCAAAGCACTAATCCCCAGACAGATAAGGGAATTAAAAGAGAAATCAAAGCGATCGCTCCAAAACTCAACCCTCGTGGCGGGATTAAAATTTCGATAAAATCATCTGTTTTTGTCAATTCAACTTCGCTATTACGTGGTTTTCTGACGCTTAACTTAGCTTTCTTTCTAATCCGGGGTTTTTCCAAAGCTTGCAGTGCTTTACTAGGAGAATTAAGACGTTTATCCAAACTAGGTTCTGTCATCCATTGCAACCAATCTGCCAAAGCAGGATTGATATTAGCTACTTGCTGAAATTGAATGCAAAAATCTTTCTGGGGTAGTTCAGTTGGATGCAATCCTGTGACTAAATAAATCAAAGTTGCGCCTAAACTATAAATATCAGAAGCAGGAACCGCGCGTCCACCAAATTGTTCGGGCGGCATATATCCGTAGGTTCCCACAACGGTAATTGTACCGCCTTCTCTGGCGGCGAGAGTTTGCACGGAACCGAAATCAACTAGATAAACTTGACCGACGCTATTGCCAGAACGATTTGTTAATAAAATATTGCTAGGTTTGATATCGCGGTGAATAACTGGCGGTTGATGTTCGTGCAGATATGTCAGAATTTCTAATAGGGATTTGGCTAATTCTTTGACTTCTGCTTCGCTGAAGGTACGCCCTGCTTTTAGATGTTCTTCTAGGGTTTTTCCCTCGACATAACTTTGAACTAGGGCGAATCCTTTGCTATCGGGTGAATCGAGTTCTAGATAATCAAGGTAGCGGGGAATGGCGGGATGGGAAAGCGCTTTTAAAGTTTCAGCTTCGCGCTCAAATAATTTCAGGTCTTGCCATTCAAAATCATTGCCAAGAGAAAGGATTTTAACAACTACTAATTTTTGAGTTTGTAAGTCTTGGGCGAGAAAGGTTTTTCTTCCGGTTTGTTGTCCTAATTGGCGTTGGATAGCGTAGCGTTCTCCTAGTAGTTTAACGGTCATTGTTTTCCTCCTCTTCTTGTCTGCTTTTTTCTTCGTACCAGCGGGCAAATTGTTTGCTACTTGCACCCATAGATAATCCAGCGATCGCAGATGGTACCAATACTAAAACCATCTGCCAAAACCCATCAGATGGTAACCTTTGATTTGCTGCCAATACGCTAAATCCTACTAAACTTAAAATTGTGCCAAGTAGCGTGCTGATAAAAGTAACTGTGCGTCGATGTAGCTTGGGATTTTCGAGGGGAAAAAACATCAGCCACGTCACAAATGCTACCAATAATCCGTTTAAAGAACCAAGGGGTACGCCAACTATTAAACCAAATAATGCCCCAAAAAAGCTGCCAAAAACTGGAAAAATGGCTGTGCCATAAAGAGCGCCGTTAGCTGTTCCGAATCCCGCTCCTACGCATACATTCCGCACAATTGCGTATTTGAATAGTATTGTAAAGTTTCGGCTTCTCGCTCGAATAATTTTAAATCATCCCAGTTAAAATCGCTGCTAAATGTTAGCAGTTTGACGACTACGAGTTCTTGAGTTTGTTTATCCCGCGCCAGAAGGGTTTGTCTTCCGGCTTTTTTGCCTAAACGCTGCTGAATTTTATAGCGACTGTGTAGCGTCATGCTTTTTGCCCCCATGACTAGCCTTTTATCGGTTGTAGCACGTTAATGGTTAGACTACAGGGGTGCGATCGCCAATTCCAGATAAAACTTTTAAAATCCCCGACTTCTCCAAGAAATCGGGGTTTTATACTGACTTATTTGATGACACCTGAATGACCAGGAATGTCGGTCATGGGTTCAAACCGACCCCCCAAGTATTTAGCGAGAAACTCTTCAGCAATGGCATAAAAATGCAATCGATTTTCCGGTCGAGCAAAACCATGTCCTTCATCAGGATAAAGCACATATTCAACTGGTAAGTTTGCCTTTCGCATTGCTTCTACAATTTGGTCGGATTCTGCTTGTTTCACCCGCGGATCGTTGGCACCTTGAGCTATTAGCAAAGGTTTCTTGATTTTGTCTACGAAAAATAGAGGCGATCGCGACTTCAAAAACTCCTCTTCTGTTTCTAAATTACCCACCCGATGATAAAACATTGCCTTCAAGGGTTCCCAATAAGGCGGAATCGTTTGGATCAGGGTAATTATATTACTTGGCCCGACAATATCCACACCGCAGGCGAAGGTATCCGGCGTGAAAGTTAATCCGACTAAAGTGGCATAACCGCCGTAGGAACCGCCCATAATTGCAATCTTTTGTGGGTCGGAAATGCCTTTTTCAATCAGCCAATTGACGCCATCAATTAAATCGTCGTGCATTTTGGCTGCCCATTCGCGATTTCCAGCATTTAGAAAGGCTTTTCCGTACCCCGTAGAACCGCGAAAATTGACTTGCAAAACCGCATAACCTCGGTTCGCTAACCACTGCGCTTCCGGATCGTAACCCCAACTATCCCGTCCCCAAGGGCCACCGTGAACTAACATGACGGTGGGTAAATTTTGGGCAGGAATATTGACAGGAGTTGTTAGGTAACCGTGGATGGTTAAACCATCGCGCGCTGGATAGGAAACGGGTTGCATTGATGCGAGTTGCAACCCTTCTAATTTGGGTTGGTTTGTGAACAGGAAGGTGCTATTTTTAGACTCGCGATTGTAGGAATAGTAATAAATTGGCCCATCGTCTGTCATGTAAGCGACTAGCCAATTTTTATCTGCCAAATCGCGGCTGCTGATGTAAAATTCTCCAGGGCGAACTTGGGAAATCGCTGCAAAATCTGCGGCTATACTTTGGTCGAGTACCTGCCATTCTTGTTTGTCTTTAAAAAACGAAACCGCCTCGATAACTCGCGTCACCGGATGTATCATTATTTGACCGACATCGTATTGCGGATCTTCAGCAATAATAGTTTCCTGATGAGTGGCAAGATCTACCGCAATTAAACGCAGCGCGTTTGCATCGTGACTGCCTTCAATATAAAGCGTCTTACCATCAGCCGAAAAACTAACTGCCCCGCCTTGATCGTCTGGTCCCCAGTGGCGCAATATTTTCCAATCTTGCTCGATTGTTTCTCGATATAAAAGGTCATAACCGCCATCGGGCGTGCTAGCACTTGCGCCAAGAACTTGGAAGTCAGCATCAGCATTCCAGCTAATAATATTACCTGGATTTTCCGTATCGAATTCTACTGCCCCATTTTTCAAATTGATGCGATAAACGTCAAACTTTTGCGGGTTATTTAAGTTCATACCCACCAATACTCGATCCGGAAATTTAGGCTCAAGTCCAATCGGATCTGCTTTTACTCCTTGAAATGGCGTTAAATCGCGTACAATATTTGTCTGAATGTTAACTAAGTACAGGTGAAAGTTTTCGTCGCCGTCCGAGTCTTGCATGTACATTAACTCGTCGGTATTATATGTCCAGAAAAAGATCCGAATTCCGCGTTTTTTGTCAGCGGTGATTGTCCGATCGTCTTCCTGTCCGACTGTTTTTAGCCATACCTGCAAAATATTCTTGTCATCAGGCGCAATGTATGCTAGATACTTCCCATCCGGAGAAAGTCTGGGACTGGTTCTTTCTGGATTTCCGAATAAAATTTCGCGGGAAATCAGCGGCGGTAGCGAAGGTGCTTGTTGCTCGATAGTAGCAGATTGCATAGTTGCCTCGTCTACTAGAAAATCCTATTGTGCCTTGGCTGACCCAGGAAGTAAATCATACTATCGGGTGAATCAGGCGGACAATTTATTGTACGAGAAACTCTACTCCCTTCCCCCTCAAAAATTACCTATCTTTTCTTTTCTCTGACCTCTGCGTTCTCCGTGCCTCTGCGGTTCGTTAATTAGCTATTCTTAGGCGAAACGGGGCGGGTTTATATAAACTGCCGATTAGGGCATAGATGGTTGATTAAACCCGCCCCTACACATTGGATGTATAATGAATTTTAGTTGTGTTAAATCTTTAAATTAAATATCTATTACTGTGAAAAAAACGGAAAATTTGTTTTTAGCGATCGCACTAACATTCGGCCTAATATTTACCCTAATAATTGCCCCCTTTCACGCCGAATCAGAACCCCAACATTACTATCGTTCTTACCAAATCTCCGAGGGAAAACTCATAGCAGATAAAAAAATCACAGATTGCTACGGACAACAATTTGAAACCTATCTTCCATCAACCACCTGTGTAGGAGGAATGTTGCCAAAAAGTATTCTAACGACTGCAAAAACAACCGAGGGTATTGAATCTCGCAAAAATCCCAAAAGAAAGCAAAATATCCAAACTATTATTGCTTTACTCAATTTACCCCTAGACAGCAACAATCGAGTTTTTCTTCGCTTTCCCAATATCTCGCTGTTTTTTCCCATCACCCATTTGCCCCAAGCTTTTGGCATGGCAATTGGTAGGTTATTTAATCTTTCTCCTCTTGTCCTTCTCTACATGGGTAGAATTTGCAATTTATTAGTTTGGCTGCTGCTGGTTTATCTGGCGATTAAAATTACCCCATTTTACAAATGGCTGTTACTTTTACTCGCTTTAACTCCCATGTCTATTTTTCAAGCATCTTCGCTTTCGGGAGACGCGCTTACTAATGGGTTATCTTTTTTGTTAATAGCTGCAATTCTGAAAACTGCTTTTGCAGGGGAAAAGCAAGTAACAAAATCGGAAATATTTATTTTAGCTTTACTTTCTCTCTTGCTGTCGCTTAGCAAATTAGCTTATTTTCCAATTCTGTTTTTACTTTGGGTCATACCCGTGCAAAGGTTCCCCAGCAAAAAACAGTATTTTATAACCCTATCGGCGATCGTTTTAGTGTCTTTAGCGGCGGTTTTATCGTGGTTACTTATCACCAGACATTTAAACGTTCCCCTGCGGTTAGATACACCGAACCTTACTACAGAACAAAGGTTAGATTATCTAGCCAGTCAACCGTGGAAATTGTTAGTTTTACTCGGAAATACCCTTCGCCTTCACGGGTTAACTTATCTAGAACAATTCCTTGGTGGAATGGGATGGGGAGAAACAAAAATGCCCATCTGGCATATCGTATCTTTTGGATTAGTTTTAGTAGGCGTCGCCGCGTGCAGTCACGACAAAGATATCGTCGTTTGCCGCAGACAAAAAGCGATTAGCTTGGGCATTGTCGTGACCAATGTTGTTTTAATTTTTACCTTACTTTATGTTACCTGGACTTCCTTGGATGCTGATGTAATCCAGGGTTTTCAAGGACGATATTTGATTCCCATCTCACCGCTGTTGTTTTTATTGTTCTATAATCAAAAGATTAAGCTCAAATTCAAAAAGTTTAACTATGCGATCGCTTGCTATCTCCTGTTCTGCCAAACTCTGACGGTTGCGGTACTATTAAAGAGGTATTGGTTGTAACAAATCTTTATATATGCGTCTCGAACCGATTGAACGTAGCAAATTAGACCCCACAAGCGATGCGGACTTTTACTCTTTTCCCCGCTTCGTTACCCACGTCGATGAAGGGTTCATCGACCAGCTAACTAATTTATACCGCGATCGCCTCAAACCCAAAACCCGAATCTTCGATATGATGAGCAGTTGGGTGTCTCATCTCCCCGAAGAGATAGAATTTGAACATGTGGAAGGTCACGGGATGAATGCGGAAGAATTGGCGAAAAATCCGCGGTTGAACCATTATTTTGTCCAGGATTTGAATAAAGATCCTAAATTACCACTTCCAGACCAAAATTTTGATGCAGTTCTCAATTGCGTTTCGGTTCAATACTTGCAATATCCAGAAGCAATTTTTAGCGAAATTCACCGCATTCTCAAACCCGGTGGTGTCGCTATTATGAGCTTTTCTAACCGCATGTTTTACCAAAAAGCTATTCAGGCGTGGCGCGATGGCACCGAACTCAGTCGCGTTGAATTGGTTAAAAGCTACTTTCAATCTGTGCCTGGATTTACCATACCAGAAGTAGTTGCCAAACGTGCCAGCGCTCCCAGTATTATGCAATGGTTAGGCGGTGGTGGTGGCGATCCTTTTTATGCGGTTATAGCATATCGCGCTCAAGTATAGAATCGATAAACCGGGTTTCTACCACAAATCCGGTTTTTTCTTTTTTGGCGATCGCACTCCACAAAACCCCATACTAAGGTAAAATAACCTGAAAATTTATAATTGTTATGTGGTGCGATCGCAATGAGGCTAAATCAGCTTAAAAAAGTTCAGCCGATTGTCTGGATTTTGCTAACTGCTTTCTTGATTCGATTTTTGCTGCCAGTTTTGGCATTTATTTTTACTCAAGAAATACGCATATTCTATGGTGGCGACACTCCATCATATTTAGTACCAGCGAATGAATTACTTCGTACTGGTAGGTTTACAACTGGGGGATTTCCTGAGTTATTTCGCGCCCCAGGGTTTTCGCTATTATTAATTCCTGGCTTAGTTTTAAATCGGCTAGAATTAGTCATGGTGGGGATGCAAATTGTTTTCAGTTGTTTGACAGTTTATTTAGTATTTAAAATTGCTTTAATAGTATTTAAAAGCGAGAAAATTGCCACAGCTTGTGCTTTTCTCTATGCGCTTGAACCGCTTTCAATTGTATATCCAGGAAAGATTTTAACCGAGACTTCATTTACTTTTCTGTTGATGGTATTGTTATATTGTTTTTTAGTATATGTAGAGGAGCGATCGCTTAAATGGTTAATAGCAGCAGCCATCGTTCTAACTATTTCTGCCTATGTTAGACCGATTGCATATTACTTGCCTTTTTTGTTAAGTTTGATACTTGTGGGGTTAGCGATCGCTAAACCGAATAAAAAAACTCTTCTAATTCATGCCTTGATTTTCTTCTCCATATCAATGGGTTTAATTTATATCTGGAATATCAGGAATAAAATTGTTGCTGGTTATTATGGGTTCTCATCGGTAGCCGAAGTTAACTTATATTTTTGGCACGCAGCAGCGGTACTGGTTGCTAAAAATGGAACTTATTTACTAGAACAACAAGGGATGTTGCGGGAACAATTGCTCAAAGCATTACCAGCAGCCGCTTTTGAGGGTAATATCTTTCATATCTGTGCTTGCGCGCCTGATTACGCTTCGCTAACCGTTCTCAAATATATGCGCGAAACAGCGAAAGAAATTATTTTTTCCAATTTTTTCATTTATTTTAAGTTGCGTTTGAATGGTATGATAAATCTTTTATTTAACTCGACTCCTTGGCCTTATTTAACTTTGCTAAATGTTTACAAAATCGGAGGTTTTACCCACATAGTAGTTCCCTATGAAACGGAATTTTATCAAAATGGTTGGGTAGCAGGTATGCTTTATTATTTGACTAAAACACCGCCGATTGTTAGCATAACTTGGCTGATTTTACAAATCAATCTGTTTGTATACTGGTTGTTAGCTTTTATCGCAGTGCCATCAAAGTTTTTCGTCAAAAACACACCCGCACTAATTTTGTTAACTGTAGCTTCCTATTTTGTGATTATAACAGGTGGCCCAGAAGGCAGTAGCAGCCGTTATCGGCACCCTCTGATGCCAATTATTTGTATTGTGGCTGGATATGGTTTGTATTTTATTATCGAAAATTTTAAAGGGAAATTTAATCGGGAAGCTAGATAAGCAGAAACCCGGTTGTTTAAACTTAAACACCGAGGCAGAGCCTCGAAGATTCGTTCCCAGGCTCCCGCCTGGGAACGAGATCGCCGGAGGTAAAACCGAGCATTTGAACCTGTTAAAACAGGTTTTAGCTTCCTCGCTGTGAACTTTAGAAAAAGCGTTATCGCTTCGTTTGTGTAGCGGCACCCTTAAGGGTGCCGCTACACAAACGAAAGATTCGTTCCCAGGCGGGAGCCTGGGAACGAGATCTCGGAGGTAAAACCGAGCATTACAACCTGTTTTAACAGGTTTTAGCTTTAAGCAGGGAATTTATTCCCTGGCTAAAAATGCTTGAGCTTGAGCGCAAAGTGCTTCGTGACAGCAACCGTTGCTGGCGATTAAACAACCCCATTGATGCACGTCGCCTTGGTTGTATTTTAAAGGTGTGCCGTCAGCGTGGGTAAATTGTCCGCCTGCTTCGGTTAAGATTAATTCCGGTGCTGCCATATCCCAATCTTTGGGGGCAGATTTGCCGGAAAGGGAAATATAAATATCGGCATTTTGTTCGATGATGGTGACAATTTTACAGCCGACACTGCCGACATATTTTTGATTTTTGCAGGGGAGGTTTTGCAATAGTTGGTTGAAGCGTTCGTCTCGGTGCGTGCGACTGACGACGAGGGAAAGTTCTTCGATTGCGTTTCGGCTAGATACTTGCAATGGGGTTACTTTTCCGTCGCGGGTTTCTACAAATGTTCCGCCGCCTTTGGTGGCGTAGTATAATTTATCGGTTTCAGGCCATGCTACGACTGCTAAAATGGGGCTTCCGGCTTCTACTAATGCAATGTGAATTGCGTATTCTCCTGTTTTATCAATGAAGTCTCGGGTGCCATCTAAAGGATCGATAATCCACACAAATGGTTGTGTTAATTGTGCGTCCTGGGATTTATGGGTTTCTTCGCTGAGATAGCCGAATTCTTGGGTGCCAAAACAGGCTTGCAGGTTGTCTAAAATATAATGGTTGGCGGCTACGTCTGCGGCTGTTACGGGGCCATCTTTTTTATCTTGAATTGCTAAATCGCCGGTATGAGGTTCGCCGCGATAATAAGATCGGAGAATGTCTGCGGCACCCCATGCTGTTTGCCGCGCGATCGCCAGTATTTCTTCTAATCTTAATTCTGTCATGTTACAATCCTTGCTTGATAGTTTTATTGGTGTTTTTAACCGCAGAGGCGCACGAACCGGGGTGAAAAGAAGATGTTTAACTTAATTCTGGTTTCATCCATCTGCGAGTGCCGAAGAATTGGCAGGAATAAGAGGCTATTTTTGCTGCTGCTGTTAGGGTTTCTCTAAAGCTGGTTTGTAAGATGTAATGGCAAAATGCGCCGTGGTATATGTCTCCTGCACCCAATGTATCGATTGGGTTGATTTGAGGGATTTCTATTTCACCTGTTTCTGTGGGGGAATGATATAAAATTGGTTTTTCTCCTCTGGTGATGGCGATGTGGGAAATTCTCAGGTTGGATAAGTAGGAAAATACTTGTTCTGTGTTGTGGCAGTTGGGTGGATAAAAGTTATCGGAACAAATGGCATAATCTACCATTGGTAAGATGTTTTCTAACCCTGGTTTCCAACTACCGCCGTCAATAACAATGGGGATGTTTTTTGCTTTGGCTTGTTGCGCGATCGCACAACTTACTTCGATTTGATGTCCGTCAATTAGTACTATATCAACTCCCTGTAAAATATCGGCGGGAATCGCATTAACTCCTGCTTGCGCTTTGCTGGCGTTGAGGGAAACTACCGCGCGATCGCCTGTATTTTGAGTAACAATAATTGATGAGACTGGTGGCGGTTCTGTACGCGCTGGCTCTAGGTCTGCGATCGCTACTTTATAATTGTCTAAATCGCTGCCAATTAACCCATTAATTGGATGATTTCCGGCTACAGTCAGTACTAATGCTTGATTTCCTAAGTAACTAAAAGTTACCGCCGCATTTGTGGCGGGGCCACCTGCTGATACTGTATAATCAGCCGCTGCAAGTTTTTGGTTTGGACTCGGAAAGCTGGCTGTTAAATAAATAAAATCTAACGTCAGCATTCCGACAAACAATCCTTTTTTACCCATAAGCCTATTTTGTGTTTTAGTTACTACAGCTATAATTTAAGAGAATTAATATCTGATTTTATGCAGGAGCAAACACCAGGTATTTTATATTTAGTCGGGACGCCAATCGGTAACCTGGAAGACATGACTTTCCGCGCGGTGCGAATTTTACAAGCGGTAGATTTAATCGCCGCAGAAGATACGCGCCACACTGGGAAGCTGTTGCACCATTTTCAGATAACAACGCCTCAAATAAGTTACCACGAACATAACCAAAAAGGTCGAATTCCAGAATTAATCGAAAAATTGTCTGAGGGGAAAGCTGTAGCACTCGTCACCGATGCCGGAATGCCAGGTATTTCCGATCCCGGATACGAACTGGTGAAAGCTTGTGTAGAAGCTAACATTTCTGTAGTTCCGATTCCTGGCGTCACGGCGGCAATTACCGCTTTGAGTGCGGCGGGATTACCAACAGATCGCTTTGTGTTTGAAGGCTTTCTGCCTGCCAAAGGTCAAGCACGAAAACAACGATTAGAAATTCTCAAAATAGAAACAAGAAGTATTATTTTATACGAATCGCCACACCGACTGAGGCAAACTTTGCAAGATTTGGCAACTGTTTTAGGAGAAAGCCATCAAATTGTTTTAGCACGGGAGTTAACCAAGTTACACGAAGAGTTTTGGCGGGGGAGAATTGAGGATGCGATCGCTCACTATACCACTCGCGAACCTCAAGGAGAATTTACCCTCGTTGTTGCCGGTAGTCAGTTAGAAACACCCCAGATGAATGATGCTGCGATTAAAAACGAATTACAGCATTTACTCAATCAAGGACTATCCCGCAGCGAAGCCAGCCGTCAATTAGCCGCCTTAACTTCTTTACCCCGCCGCCATATTTATCAATTAGCTTTGGAAATTGGTAATGGCTAATGGCTAATTGCTAATTGCTAATTGAGAAAGTTTATTCTTCCCAATTACCCATTACCTATTACCTATTACCTATTACCATTATTCATCTTTAAATACTTCGTGAGAAAACATTTCTGAAAAAGTCCGCAGATAAGGCAGAAATATCGGCACATGTTGCAACGGCAAGCGTTCTTGAATTTCCCAGCTCATAAACAATAGCATTTCCTGCACGAGTTTCCAGCTCACTTTCAAGCAGGGATATAACATCACGCAAAGAGGAAACAATTGCTGTTGTACTGAGCGGATATTCCGGTCTAAAACGCACAGACACAGGTAAACTTGAAACATCTCTACATCTCGGATACTAGAGATTTTCACCTTTTCCGCAGTCAAAGCGCCGCTGTAGCTTTGATAGCCCGGATGCTGGCGGCTAACGCTTTGGCAAACTTCATAGGCAATTGTCGTGCTGATTGGTAGCAGGTTCTGCACAGCCAACAACAGGGGAGAATCGATCTCATGTTCGGCAGCTGCTTCGTAGGCGGCTTGCAGCGGCATGTACATGTGGTCGTCCATCACCTTTAAATAGGGCGCAAATACTTTTTGGTCGTCTGGGGATAGCCATTCAAGTAACTTTTGCCCTGTATAGTGAAACTGCATACTAACAAAGCCGATGGCACGCGGATCGACGCTAGTATATTTTTTGCGAACTCGACCGCAGTTTTTGCCTACCATCACTGACAAGCGTTGTGGCGGTACTCCGGAAGCATAGGCATCTAAAGCTTTATAGAATAGTTCCCGCGTATCTGTAGCAATCTCTAACGGATTGATTAATTCTGGATCTATATTGTGCCGTTGCATCTCCTCAGATAACAACGTTTCTGTTAGCGACCAAGCTTTAGCACTGGCTAAGTTGAGATGCTTGACCAGTTTGTCCGCCGTTATTTTCCTACTTTCGATAGATGCGGTTTCTGTTAAATTTTGATCCGGTTGTGGTTGCTCCGGAGCTTGATTGGCAGCCACAGAAAGGTAGTATTTTCGCGCCCAAAGAACTGCCAGAGATTGAAGGCTTTCCGGCTGTTGGGACTGAACTGTAGCCTTTGTAAATTCCAGGGATTGGGTCATGGCTTTGTCGAATCGGTTAAAAGTAATGATGCATAAACTGATAAAGTAATAAAAGCCTCGCTCCCTTGGCTTGCCAATGGCGCTCTCGCTTCTAAGACAAAACCTTTCAATAATTTGATTGTAATTTTTAGTTTAATTCACTGGTGAAGATAAAGTCTGCTGTATTTTTACTGAAAGATACAATTTAATGTTTATAATTATTTAATATTATTAACAATTATTGCAAAAAATGTCGGTAAACAGGAGTTGATGCTGGCGATCGCGCGACGGACTCCTGTACTTGTGACTATTCGCACAAATATATACACAATGGCGAGAGGGAAAGCCGATTTCTGGCTTTTCCTCTCGCCATTATAAATCAAAAACTATATCAAAAGATAGAGAGGGAAATTATCTCGTTGCTTTTGGCTTGCATTTAGCCTCAATTCCCCATTCGTTTATTCGTTCTGGAAGACGGCTTTAGAAAACATTTCCGCAAATGTACGGAGATAGGGTAAAAATACGGGAACGGATTTTAACGGCAAGCGTTCCTGCATTTCCCAGCTCATGAATAACAGCATTTCCTGTACCAGCGTCCAGCTAACGTTCAAACGGGGATATAACATGACGCACAGGGGAAACAGTTCCTCTTGCACCGTGCGGATATTCGCTTCCAAAACGCACAGGCACAGGTAAACTTGAAACATCTCCACATCGCGGATGCTGGAAATTCTCACCTTTTCTGAATTCAGCCCGCCGGAGTAGGTATTGTAGCCCGGATGCTGTTGAGCTACGCGATCGCATACGGAATGAGCAATTTTTGAACTGATCGGTAGCAGCTGCTGCACCGCCTCCAATTGAGGAGAATCCAGATTGTGCTTAGCCGCTGCTTCGTAAGCAGCAGATAGCGGCATGTACATGTGGTCGTCCATCACCTTCAAGTACGGCGCAAATAGTTGTTGCTCGCTTTCCGATAGCCATTCAAGCAACTTTTGCCCCGTGTGGTGAAACTGCATACTAACAAAACCGATCGCCCGCGGATCGTTGATTGTATATTTCTTCCGCACTTTACCGCAGTATTTTGCCACTAAAACCGATAAGCGTTGTGCCGATACCCCTGCTGCATAAGCATCCAGCGCTTTCTCATATAAATTACGTATATCTGCCGCAATCTCTAATGGATTGATTAAGTCCGGGTTGATGCCGTGCCGTCGTATCTCTTTCGATAGCAACGTTTCTGTCAGCGCCCAACCTTTGGCACTCGCCAAAGTCAAATTCTGCATCAGCTTGTTTGATGTCCGGCTTCGACCTGGCTTTGAGTTAGTTTCCGTCAGGTTTTCGGCGTTTTGCTGTTTTTCCTCATTCTGTGAAGTCACTGAAAGATAGTATTTCCGCGCCCACAGTACTGCCAGAGAATGCAGGTTACCTGCTGCTGGTTGGGATTGAACGCTAGCCGCTGCTGATGCTAAAGGGTGAGTCATCTTGCAATCCAAAGTTTCAAAAGTGGTTTAAAACGAGCAAATCGAGGCATTTTGGTCAGATACACTGACGCTTATGAGTTTTAAGACGACAGGAAACAGCTTTGTCCCCAGCCAAAGACCTTGGGCGCACCTGATACAAAACTGTCAAACGGACTTCGGAGTCTACAGAAGCTTTATATACTTTAATTGTTAAGTATGCCGTATTTTTGCTGAAATGTAAAACTCTTTGTTTACGATTATTAATAAATATTAGAGAAATTTGGTATTTTCCGGATAGACTTATGGCTAACGAGAGAGTCGCGCTTGCGCTTCAGTTATAAGATTTACGCAAAGAAACCGGGTTTCGATGAAAAATCCTTGGTTGGGAAACAAGAGATCCACTAAAAAACCCGGTTTCTGGCTTCGGGGCGCGTCAGTCCTAAGTTATTTAAGAAATGTTTAACAAGCTCTGCTAAAATAACTTTGCTAAATTGGCAAATCAATTTTTTTACTCCTAGCCTCAATACGTAAAAGCACTTAGTGGAGCAGGCAAATCCAACTAACCCAAATTGTGCCTCAATCATGGGTATGTAATTATATCACAAGGGTCTATTTTTGCCAAGGCTAGGCTGGGAAAGCGATCGCTCTGTAGGTGCTTCTACGAAGGAGGGAATGTAATCTCTAAAACCCTTTCCATTCAAAACCGGCAAAGATTTTTCGTGCCATCCTAGAGATAACCTGAAGCTAGTTAACAATCATTATTGTCAGTGATGAAAAGTATTGCCAATCTGATCGCTTGTCTGATTTTAGCGGTTTGGGGGATCGCGATCGCTCTGTTCTCGGTGCAAAACGCCACGCCGGTATCCTTGAGGTTGCTAGGATTTGAGTCGATTCAAATGCCAGTAGGGGTAGTGCTGGCGTTTAGTATGGGTATTGGGGCAATGCTAGGAGGAGCGATCGCACTCCCAGCGTTCATTCGTGCCAATCGCCAAGTAGAAGATGCTGAATAAAGCGTAAAATGCTCAATTAGAATCACTTTTATTTGCGCCGATATTCCCAAGGCGGTGTAAATTTTGGATCTCCCCAAACACCGCGCAAATTTTTCTTAGCATCAGCTTCTGCTTGCTCGATTATAGAGGCGCTGGGACACTTTTTTAAATAAGGACGATACACTAAGGCTAATCCTTCTTGAATCAAAACTTGTTGAATTAAAGTGCCGTTGCGTAAGCGGACTTCACTAACTTGGCGTCCGTATTGATCGGTATCGGTTACTGTTAAATTTACGCGATCGCCTCCTTTGTTCACCAACTGTTGCAATCTAGCTTTAGCTTTGATTCCCCAGTTAAATTGGTTTTTATCCAGGATTTTTCGGCTTTGTTTTTCCTTTTGAGTATGGGGAATCTCCGGCGCATCCATGCAGGCCAAGCGGACTGTGATATTCTTATCCCCATCAACGACAACAATCGTATCGCCGTCGCTGACTCGCTTGACTGAGTAGCCAGTTCTTCCAAACAAGCGATCGCATCCCACTAAGCTGAAAATCAAGCCAGCGATACTGAGGGAAATAGCTAATTTGTGGCTAATTTGATGAATCGGTTTCATTGATTAATATTTCGCACCAACAAGTTTAAGAAACCCGATCTTAACAAAATCGAGTTTAGCGGTTTATTTGAGTAATTGCTCAATCCATCCTACAATTATCTTGGAAGATTTGGCATTTGGCATATGCAAAAACTCTTAGTCACGGGGGCAAGTGGTTTTCTGGGATGGAACCTTTGCCAACTCGCCCAACAGCAATGGGAAGTTTATGGAACCTACTTTTCTAAAGCTGTCGAAATTCCCGGCGTAAAGCTAATCAAAGCCGATATCAAAGACTTTCAAGAAATTAAGCACCTATTTGCAGAAATTAAACCAGCAGCAGTAATCCATACCGCCGCCCAATCAAGCCCCAATTATTGCCAACTCCACCCTGATGAATGCTACCCACTCAATGTTACCGCGTCTTGGCATATTGCCGGACTTTGTGCAGATTATTCTATCCCTTGCGTTTTCACATCCACCGATCAAGTTTTTAATGGTGTTAACCCTCCTTATAGAGAAACAGATCCCGTATCTCCTATCAGTCATTATGGCGAACAAAAAGTTAAAGCCGAACAAGGTATGTTAGAACGCTATCCGAAAACGGCTGCTTGCCGAATGCCTTTAATGTTTGGTATTGCCCCTGCCGGTGCTACTAGCTTTATTCAACCATTTATTCAAATTCTTAGAGCCGGGAAAGAATTAAGTTTATTCACCGATCAGTTTAGAACTCCAGCCAGCGCCAAAACAGCAGCAAGCGGGCTGTTATTAGCATTGGAAAAAGTCGCAGGGATTTTGCATTTAGGCGGAAAGGAGCGGGTGTCGCGCTATGAATTTGGTCGGTTAATGGCAGAAGTGTTTGAACTGCCTCAAGACAAATTAACAGCTTGCCTGCAAGAAGACGTACCAATGCCCGCGCCCAGGCCAAAGGATGTATCTTTAAATAGCGAGAAGGCTTATGCTTTAGGATATCAACCTTTATCTTTACGTCAAGAATTAGCAAGCTTGCGGGGTTTTTTGTAAGAGCAATTTTTCTGGTTATTTTCATCATCTGCATCGTCCGATTCCAACCCGCTGTATGCTTACCAAGAGAAGTGGGAGTTGGAAAGCATTGTGTCTATAGGCCAGGGAGATCCGCAGTCATCATTAACATCTGTAACGAGCCTGAAATTAAGGGAAAATAAAATTGCGATCGCTAAATTAATTAGCCCTGGCAGATTAAATCAAGAGCAACTCTAATTGTGAAGATACCTGTAGGGTACGAGTTAGCGCTACACTTTAGAATAAAAAACTGAATCATTTTGAAACTTAAAGAGCTACATTGGGCATACTACGTGAAGCTCAAGATGCCTAGTCGCAGAAGTTGAGATTGGGGAGAATATGTCTAACAAGGCGATTTTATGTGTAGACGACGAGCGTATAGTCTTAGTGAGCTTGCGCGACCAAATAACCAAACACTTTGGCTTGCGCTACCGCTCCGAGTTTGCAGAGAGCGTGGAAGAAGCCTGGGAAGTGATAGAAGAGTTAGACTTGGATGGAGTCAAAATTCTGATTATCGTCTGCGATTGGCTGATGCCCGGTATTCGAGGTGATGAGTTTTTAATCCAAGTTCACCAACGCTTCCCCGAAATTATCACGATTATGCTAACCGGGCAGGCAGATGAAGCAGCGATTGAACGCGCGCGCCAGTACGCCGATCTACATGCTTATATCCCCAAACCCTGGAGCGAGGCAACTCTAGTCGCAGCAATTGAGTCGGGTCTGGAGAAAATTAATGTTTAAAGGTGCAATTGTCTGTGTAGACGATCAAAAACTGGTGCTGATCGGACTTCGCGATCAGCTAATTCGCCTCTTGGGTGATGAATACGCGATTCAATTGGCTGAAAGTGGAAAAGAAGCCCTAGAAATTTTTGCCGAACTAGAACGAGAAGGCATAGAAATTCCCCTGGTGATTTGCGATCAAATTATGCCGAGAATGCGAGGAGATGAACTGTTGATTGCGCTCCACGCCCGCTATCCTAAAACGCGGAAAATACTCTTAACCGGAGACGCGAACATGAATGCCGTCATCAATGCAGTTAACGGTGCCAATTTGTATCGATACATCAGCAAACCTTGGGATGAAGAAGATTTAGGTTTGACAGTCAGAGAAGCAATTCGCAGCTATTTTCAAGACAAACAGCTAACCGAACAAAATGAAGAGTTACGCAGAGTTAATCAAGATTTAGAAAAACTAAATGCATCTTTAGAGCAAAGAGTTGTCGAGCGGACTGCCGAACTGATGCAAGCGAATCAGCACCTTCAACAAGCCAAAGAAGCTGCCGAGGCGGCTAACCTTGCCAAAACTACTTTTTTGGCAAATATGAGCCACGAATTGCGAACCCCGTTAAACGCGATTTTGGGCTTCTCTCAAGTGATGAGTGGAGATAGTTCGATTAGTTCAGACAATCGGCAATACTTGGATATTATCTCCCGCAGCGGACAGCACTTGCTGAAACTGATCAATGACGTGCTGGATATGTCCAGAATAGAAGCTGGTCGCACCAAGTTAGAAGAAAGTAGCTTTGACCTGCATCGCCTGCTGAACGAGTTGGAATTGATGCTGTGTCTCAAAGCTCAGGAAAAGGAAATACTACTGATTTTTGAGCGATCGCACGAAGTTCCCCAGTATATAATTGGGGATGAAAGTAAACTGCGGCAAGTGCTGCTTAACTTGTTGGGCAACGCGCTCAAATTTACCCAACAAGGGAGCATTATCCTCAGAGTCAAATTAGCAGCACAAGCAGAATCGAAAATTCAAAATAATCTCACCCTGCTGTTCGAGGTAGAAGATACAGGCCCAGGTATTAATTCAGAGGAAATGGAACTGTTATTTCAAGCTTTTATGCAAGCAAAAAACACTCAAAAATCCCAAGCAGGAGCAGGTTTAGGTTTAGCAATTAGCCGTAAATTTGTCAACTTAATGGGGGGAGATATTACGGTTGACAGCGTTGTTGACAAAGGCAGTACATTTAGATTTAACATTCAAGCAAGTTTATCTAAAGCGCCCGATCTGCCAGAGCATTCGTCTAGGTGGCGCATTACCGGGTTAGCGCCGGATCAACCCACGTATCGTCTGTTGATTGTAGAAGACAATTGGGAAAACAGCCTACTTTTGGTTAAACTGCTGTCATCGCTTGGGTTTGAGGTGAAAGAAGCTAAAAATGGATTGGAAGCGATCGCATTGTGGGAAAGTTGGAATCCCGATCTAATATTGATGGATATGCGAATGCCGGTGATGAATGGTTACGAAGCAACTCAGCGCATCAAAGCCACTGCTAAAGGACAAGCTACGGTGATTATTGCCGTCACCAGCAGCGCTTTTGAAGAAGACAGATCGGAAATTTTATCCATCGGTTGCGATGATTTTGTGCGGAAACCATTTCAAGAAGAAATCATCTTTGCCAAATTAGCAGAACACCTGGGAGTGCGTTACCTTTATCAACAGAATAACCCACAGCCAATCGCCAGCAAACCGCCAACAGAACCCGCTAACTTGGACTGGCTCACACCTAATAGCTTAAAGGTAATGCCCAATCAATGGATTGCCGAACTTTACGTAGCTGCTAGTATGTGCCGGGACGACTTAATTTTAGAACTCATCAATCAAATACCCCAAAGCAATACAAAATTGATCGAAGCTTTAGGCGAGCTAAACTATAATTTTCAATTTGAACAAATTATGTGTCTAACAGAATTCGCTGCCTCTGACAGCGTCAACTCCAACATCAATTATTTGACATAGGATTTTCCATGTTGATCAAACCTTTGAGGATTTTTGTCGCGAATAAAGCTGGCAACTTACCCCTAAGAAAGGTTTTGATAATTCCTTTTGTTTTGCAAATTGTTGGCACAGTGGGGTTGGTGGGTTATCTTTCGTTTAAAAACGGTCAGCAAGCGGTAAATGACCTGGTTAACCAGTTGATGAATCAAGTAAGCGATCGCGTCGATCAGCACCTCGATTCCTACCTAACAGTGCCCCAACAAACCAATCAAACTATTGTCAACGCACTCCAGATGGGACTGCTAAATCCAAATGACTTTCGCAGCATAGGACAATTTTTTTGGAAACAATTGCAAATCCATCAATTTAGCTATATCAACTATGGGCTGAAAACCGGCAGATACGTATCGGCTGGGTATTTAGAAGGGGATAAAAAAGCCAGCATTAGCGAAACGGCTGCGGATGGGAAAAACTACAATTACGCCACCGATAGCCAAGGAAATCGTACCCGCTTAATCAAGGTTTTCAATGATTACGACCATCGCAGAGAAGCTTGGTATCTCAATCCCATAAAAGCAGGTAAGCCAGTATGGAGTCAAATTTACTTGTGGGATTCGACTCCTGAGTATATTTCGATTGCTGCTAGCTATCCGATAAAAAATCAAAACAATCAGATCGTCGGTGCTTTGGGTATCGATCTGCTGCTGTCGAATATCAGCCATTTTTTGCGCGCGATCAACATTAGCCAATCCGCCAGAATCTTCATCGTAGAACGCGATGGGCTGGTGGTTGCTAGTTCGAGTTTAGAACAACCTTTTAGGCTGCTTGGAAGTAAAGCAAAACGATTAAACGTTATGCAAAGTAGTGATGAATTGATTCGGGGAACGGCGAATTATTTGCAATACAAATTTGGCAGCTTTAAGGATATTAAAATTAGTCAGCAGCTTGATTTTAACCTTAGCGGCAAGCGTCAATTTGTGCGCGTATTCCCCTGGCAAGATAAGTACGGTTTAGATTGGTTAGTCGTGGTGGCGGTTCCCGAAAGCGACTTCATGGCTCAAATTAACGCTAATACCCAAACCACGATTTGGCTTTGTATTGCTGCTTTATTTTTATCTTTACAAATCGGCATTTTAACCGCTCGCTGGGTGACCAATCCGATTCTAAGTTTGAATAGTGCTGCCAAACAAATTACAGCCGGAAAATTAAACCAAACCGTCGAGAATCAACGCCGAGATGAGGTAGGAGAATTAGCCGAGTCATTTAATCGCATGGCGGCGCAATTGCAAACTTCTTTTGGGGAATTACAAGCGCTCAATGCTGCATTATCCGAGAGCCAAAAACAACTGGAAATTTATAACGAAACCTTGGAAGAACAGGTGCAACAACGCACTCAGGAACTCTCCCAAACCTTAGAACGCTTGCAAGCAACGCAAGCCGAATTAATCCAATCAGAAAAAATGGCAGCTTTGGGGCAATTAATAGCAGGAATTGCCCACGAAGTCAATACCCCTTTGGGAGCGATTCAAGCGTCGATTGGCAATATTTCTGCTGCATTAGAACAGGTTTTACAACAGTTACCCGAATTGTTACAGAAACTGCCATCAGAGAGGTTAGCAGACTTTTTTACCTTGCTGGCGATCGCGCAGCAACCGAGGGAACACCTCTCATTTCGAGAAGAAAGGCAACTCAAACGCCAACTCAAACAAGCACTTGAATCCCAGGGCATAGAGCATACAGAAACCTTGGCAGATATTCTCAGTAGAATGGGGATTCCACCAGAACTCGATCCCTTGATTCCCCTCCTACAAACACCTGACAATAAATTTATTTTAGAAACCGCCTATCACTTATCCATCGTGCAAAATAACAGCCGGAATATTCAGCTAGCAGTTGAGCGGGCGGCTAAAATAGTTTTTGCGCTTAAAAGTTATGCGCGTCAGGATAAATCTGGCGTCATGGTTAGCGCCTCCATCACCGATGGCATTGATACCGTCTTGACGCTGTATCAAAATCAAATTAAGCGGGGGGTTGAAGTTAGGAAAACCTATGCATTGCTGCCCCCAATTTTGTGTTATCCCGAAGAACTAACGCAAGTTTGGTCGAATTTAATTAGCAATGGAATTCAGGCAATGAACTATCAGGGGGAATTAGCGATCGCTGTATCCCAAATGGAAAAATATATAGTAGTACAAATTACCGATTCAGGTGTTGGCATTCCCCCAGAAATTCACCACAGAATTTTTGAGCCATTTTTTACTACCAAACCCGCTGGCGAAGGTAGCGGTTTAGGATTGGATATAGTCCGCAAGATCGTCGATAAACATGGGGGAAAAATTGACGTCACAAGCAAACCAGGACATACTACCTTTACCGTATGCTTACCGATTACCGCTTGACCAAAATCCGACACCCTTAAGGGTGTGGCTATACAAACAGAGCAACGCCTACGCGGGCTGAAATTCTTACAGCCCGCGCAGGCGGGCTTTGTTTGTGTAGCGGCAGCGTTAACGCTGCCCGCATACCGCTGTGATACCTCATCTGGCTGCAAACCGTTATAATCCCTAAAAAACTGTTTCCCAATTATGTCTCGTACAGGTTACACCCTTCCCGTTTTTGCCGTTGCATCTGCTAAAGCTGCTTTATTACACCTGCAAGAAAAGCTAGAATCATCCCGTGAAGTTCCTCTCGATTTACTTCCAGGTAATGCTAATATTTCGATTCAACAAGTTGCTAGATTAGATGATACAAGCGCTTTAGCAATTACCATCAGCGATCCGGGAGATAATTTAGATTTAACCCGCAATACCCCGATTTGGGCATGGGTAAAATTAATTGATAGACAATCCCAAGCCTTAATATTAGAAGCCGGAGAAGGTTTAGGAAAAACTGTCACACAAGCACCCGCGATTTATAACTACGCCCGTCGCTTATTTGATGCCAACTTACTACCATTAATTCCGCCAGATAAAACGGTAACCGTATCGATTATTCTGCCAGAAGGGCGCGAACTCGCCCAGCGCACTTCTAACGAAGCATTTGGCATTTTAGAAGGATTGGCGTTATTAGGAACCAGTGGCATTTCTCAACCTTTGTCAGCGGGTGAGCATTTGGAAGAGTTGCAACAAATATTGCAAAGAAAGGTTAAAAATTGTCCTAACTTAGTGTTTTGCATCGGCAACAATGGGATGCAAGTGGCAGAGAAATTAGGGATAAAACAAGAAGCGATCGCACCCACAGGTAACTGGATTGGCGCGTTATTAGTAGAAGCCGGATTGCGCGGTGCCGAATCAATTTTACTGTTAGGCTATCAAGGCAAATTGATTAAACTTGCGGGTGGTATATTCAACACCTCCAGTCATTTAGCAGATGCCAAATTAGAAATTATCAGCGCCGCTGTGGTGCGAATAGCTGGTAATATTGCAGCAGCGCAAGCAGTTTTAAATGCTAAAACAGCCGATGCCGCCTATAAAACTTTGGTCGAATTAGGATTTGCTGAATCGGTATTTGAGGCATTAGCGCAAATGATTAGCGAGAAAGCACAAGCATATGTCCAAAAGTATGCAAATGTAGCGTTAAAAGTGGGGACAGTGTTGTGCGATCGCCAAGGTGACATTATTATTCGGGATGCGATCGCTGCTGAAATCTTAAAATCCATATGTAGGGTGCGTTAGCGACAGCGTAACGCACCATCTAAGCAATAAAAATAGCCCAGAATTAGCCCAGAATTAGCCCAGAATTAAATTTCTGGCTGAAAGCTAAAGTCAGTTAAAACTGACTGGAATGCTTAAACAGATTTTCTAACGATCTGTTATAATCGCTATCGGCATAGTCATCAACTTTGCATATGGGAAATTCGCCCAACCCAGGTGGTAATGGATAGGTTTTCCCATCATCGGGTATTCGCAGGGTGCGTTGGAAGGAAACTGAAAAGCGATCGCCAATCTGGATAGCGTTATGTTCAACTTTAACCTCTAGCATAGTCACCCTCCTGTGGCTCATAAAACCAAGTTAGCCAACCCAGACAGCTTTTTACAAAGAGAAATTTAATTTTTATATAGTAACCGAGATTTAGTTAGCGATCGCGGAAATCGTAGATAGTACTTTTTCCGCATTCATTGATTCGTGAGGCAATACATTTTCCTCTGAACCATCGTGAACATGGTGGGGATACGTTGCTATTTCTGGATGGTGTGCTGCATTATCCCAACGCTTCAGTAATTGATCGTCAGCATTCTGCCAATGAAAGCGATATTTTGTCACTTGTACACCTGTTGCTGTAATTAAGAAAAACTCAAACATCTCTAAAAGGCTATTGTCTTTCAAGGTAAGGCGATAACGCAATAGTCCGCGATCGCCTTGTTCTTCTTCACGAACTATTCTCCAATGCGCTACCTGTGGATTCAAGAGAATTAGTGCTTTAATGTGAGCTAGATAATTGCCTGCATTTGTCACACAGCTAACTCCAAGCGATGAATTTTATTTAAAATATCTTGCCGCAGTTCGTATAACCCAGACCATTCAAAAAAATCTATTTCATCACCTAGCTCTCCTGCTGCAAAACGTTGATAAAATTTTTCTGAATTCATCTCGTAACGCTGCTCAAATTCGCGCAAATCTTGTTCGTAATGCTTTAAACGCAGCCGATGTTGGCTGAGAGAAATATCCAATATCTTACCTAAGATTTGATCTAGTTCAGCTTGATCCGGATAAATTTCTTTGATAAGTTCAAGTTTACTTAATGCATCCATTACTAAACCTCTGTTCTCCTTATTTTATGGTAAACTATATACCATAGGATGAAGTACTGTCTACTCATGATTGAGCCATAACTAATATATAAAACTTCTACTTCGTTTCCATCCAATTTAGTCCCGCGTGAACATCTACAACTAACGGCACGCTTAAATCAACAGCAGTTTCCATCGTTGTGCGAATCTTACCTTGCAATTCCTCCCATTCAGATGGAGGAATTTCAAACACTAATTCGTCGTGTACTTGCAACAACAATCGCGCTTGGTAACTCTCTAAAACTTCGTGCAGTTTTACCATTGCAATTTTGATAATATCTGCACTAGAACCTTGAATGGGAGCATTCGCAGCCGCGCGTAAAAGTTGGGCGTCGTTTTGACCCATTTTCTTCAATTCGCCTAAATTAATATCATCTGGATTGCTCCCTTTGAGTTGTCGCAGGCTACCAGCCTCGAATTTAAAATAGCGACGGCGTCCTAGAATTGTTTCTACATAACCATTTGCGATCGCTTCGCGTTTCATCCGTTCCAAATAATCAAAAACTTGCGGATAACGGCTATTAAACCGCTTAATAAACTCGTTCGCACTCGCCTTATTCACTCCTTTGGTTGAACGGGTAAACCGCAACGCACCCATCCCGTAAATCACGCCAAAGTTAATAGTTTTCGCCAACCGTCTTTCATCGGCGGTAACTTCATCTTTCTCAAACACTAACCGCGCCGTTACCGTGTGAATATCCTCATTATTCTTGTAGGCTTCAACTAATACAGGTTCTTGACTTAAATGCGCCAAAATTCTTAACTCAATTTGCGAATAATCCGCCGATACTAGCAACCATCCCGTTTCCGGTAAAAACGCCTTGCGAATTTGCCGACTAAAAGCAGTGCGAATCGGAATATTCTGCAAATTTGGGTTAGAAGAAGATAACCTTCCCGTCGCCGTCGCAGTTTGGTTAAAATTCGTATGCACGCGCTTGGTATCAGCACGCATCAATGCCGGTAGTGCATCGACGTATGTAGATTTCAGCTTAGACAGAGTGCGATATTCTAAAATTGCATCCACGACGGGGTGATCTCCTTGCAATTTTTCTAGCGTCGCCGCGTCGGTGGAATATCCGCTTTGGATTTTGCGCGATTTTTTAGTACTTAATCCCAGCTTTTCAAATAATATTTGACTGAGTTGTTTGGGCGAACCTAAATTAAATTTTTGCCCCGCTTCCTCATAAGCTTTTAATTCCAGTGCGGCTAAATCTTTAGCTAATTGTTGCGACAGTTCCCCAAGATAATCTGCATCTATGCGTATTCCGACGTACTCCATCTCTGCTAAAACGGGTTCTAGGGGCTGTTCCACTTCTTTTAGTAGCGATTTTAATCGAGGAATTGCTGCTAATTCCTCGCCCATTTTTGCCACTAATTGAAATGTCACGTAAACCTGCATTCCGCAGTAATCCGCAATTTTGGCAATATTGATATCGCCGATATTTTTTCCCTTGGGAACCACATCTCCATAACTGCTAATGCTGGTTCCCAAATATCGCTGAGAAAGGTCGCCCAGACTACTGCTATCTTCTGGATTTAGCACGTAACCTGCTAGCATGGTGTCAAAGACAACTCCTGCTAGTTTAATTCCCTGACAGCGCAATACTAGACGATCGAATTTGGCATTTTGTAATGCTTTGGGATATTTTGGATCTTCTAAAATAGGACGTAACGCTTCTAAAACGATTGCCTTTTCTAGATTTTTCCCATTTTTATGATTAATGGGAATATAACAGATATCCGTTGGCTCGGTTCCCCAACAGCAACCAATTCCGACTAATTCAGCATCGCGCGGTTCTATATCGCTGGTTTCTGTATCCCAAGCAACGGGAATATCTGGGTTAGTAAAAGTCTGTAGTTTAGTTACCAGTTGGGTCAGCTTTTCAGGAGTATCAATAATTTGTGGAGCAATCGGTGAAGTTTTTTCTTCCTGAGCTGCCTGTGTTTCCTCAAAACTGAAAAATGACAGTTGCTCGCCTTCAAAGAAATCTTCTGATGGGCTAGCTTCTGACTGTTTATTTTCTTCTACAACACCGCCAAATGCTTGCTGAAGTTGCTTGATTCTACCCAAAAAAGATTTGAATTCTAACTTTTCTAACAGTGGTTCTAAATCGGCGCTCTCAAAACCTTTCAGCTTGCAGTCTTCTAAAGTAACTTCTAACGGCACATCGAGTACGATTTGCGCCAAGTGCTGCGAATGATAAGCCGCATCTTTCCCTTCGATCAGCTTTTTCTTAGTTGCACCCTGAATTTCCTCGATAGAGGCGTAAATCTGGTCTAAAGAAGCGTATTCGGAAAGTAACTTAACCGCTGTGACTTCGCCAATGCCTTTAACACCGGGAATGTTATCGGATTTGTCACCGCACAGCGCTTTGAAATCAACAACTTGCTCTGGGAATACTCCCATTTTTTCTTTAACTTGCTCTCTGCCAAACTCTGTAAGTCCAGTATTGCTACTGCGCTGCAAGAAAGTTTTACCGAGATACAAAATACTGATGCACCCATCTGAATCTACGAGTTGAAATAAATCTCGATCTCCGGTGAGAATTTTGACTTTATATCCAGCCGCATTGGCTTTTTTTGCCAAAGTGCCTAGAACGTCATCCGCCTCATAGCCAGGAGCGGTTAAAATGGGCAAGTTAAAGCCATCTAGTAAGTCGTGGAGATTTTTCAGGTCAGTGATGAAATCTTCCGGTGTTTCGACGCGATCGCCTTTATAAGTATCGTCGGCTTCGTGGCGGAACGTTGGCAACCCTAAATCGAATGCGATCGCTATACTATCCGGTTTCTCTGAGGCCATCACTTCCAACAGCGACTTGATAAAGCCAAAACACACGCTGGTGGGAATTCCCGCGGAAGTTTTCAACCCCCCATCTCGTCCTTTCGCAAAGGCATAAAAGGAACGAAACGCTAACGAGTGACCATCAACCAAAATAATTAGCGGCATTTCCACGGCAGCACAGAGCAAATTTTGAGACAAGCTCCATTCTAGCTACCGGCGAAGCCTTTCCACACTAACCTGAAGAAATATCCAGTCACCGATTAAACGCCACCGACGCGACGACGACGCGAGAAGGCTAAAGCACCCCCACTCAGCGCTAAACCAGCCAAAGTCGCGGGTTCGGGAACTGCTGCTCTTGTGGCAACTGCGGTAATTGTCACATCTTGGAAGTCGGTGTCGTTACCGTTGCCGCGATCGTCGAAGCCAATTCTCACAAAGCTAGCCAACGGATCGGCTGATTGAAACTGAGATCCATTTGCACCTACAAATGGAGTTCCATCTGCTTGTGCTTGCGAACCAAAAGAGTTAAACACAGCTTGTTGCGTTCCACCGGGAGCAAAATTATTTAATGCCGTTGTCGAGTAAACCATTCCACCCCAGCCGCTATCTAACCCTAAAGTGTAGGTTTTATTCGCTAGAAATGTGAAAGAACTGGTACATGTATTGCCTTCTGTAAAGGCTACTGTATTGCCGCAAGTTCCCAGCCAACCGTTTTGCCAACCGTTATCTGAGCCTTTCGTTTCTACAAACAAATTTTGCACAAATGTCAGGCTGTTGCCAGCGCCTACTTCAAACAGTTTGACGGTTGATTGAAACATACCGTTCGATTGAATGAAGTTAAATTTTACGTTCGTATCCTCAAGAAATTTGATACCCTGAGTGCCAAATCTTTCACCTGGTGTTAAAGAAGCTGCTTGGGAAGGAGCCGCATAACTAACCAAAGCAGTAGCAGTAGCAGCCGCAATCAAACCCAAAACTTGTTTAGCTTTCATTTGAGTATCCCTTGTCTGGCAGAATGAACCTTAGTTCTATTCAAGCCGCTCCATTTGATATATAGCTACTCAATTACTGCTTTTTATTCAACTCTTTATAAAACCAACCATTGTTAGCATTTTTTTGGTAAAGTTGGTTTTTAATGTCAACTATATGATAAAATAATTCGCCGTTTTAGCCTGTTTTTACTTACTCCTTATCTTAAGTGATTTCGCGGTAAAAATCAAGTTATCTAAATTATTTTTCATCAGATTTACTGATAATATTCTTCTTGCTTGCGGTTTTTTTGGCTAAATTTCAGCATTTTTTAGCTCAAAACAACTACAAAAAATATGTTTTTGGCATTGCGTATTAGTGTAATTACACATATAGGGAATTGCAAATGATTGAAATATATTCAGATCTTGCACCATTATCAACAAGCCTTCAAACCCCTGTTTCTTGCAAATAGCTCAGCTTGAAAGCCTAGATTTGTCGTCAAGAAACCCGGTTTTTAGTCAAGGTGCAAGATGTGAGTATAGTCAAAAGGCATTGTGTAGGGGCAGCATTAATACTGTCTCTACACAATGCCTTGCACCGTATTTCTAAGGACGGCAAACAGCTATAAACGTTAAAGAAACCGTATCCTTTGGTGTCTTCTGATTAAACGCCAGCTACGCGACGGCGGCGAGAGAAAGCTAAAGCAAGCGAACTCAACGCTAAACCAGCTAAAGTCGTCGGTTCTGGTACTGCGGTTCTTGTTCCCAATGCGGTTACGGTAAAGTCTTGAAAATCTTTGTCGTTACCGTTTCCCCGATCGTCGATGCCGATTTTGACCACCATCGCCAACGGATCGCCTGCTTGCAACTGACCTGAATCTCCAATCGGAAATGGAGTTGTATCTGGTTGTCCTTGCGAACCGAATGAGTTAAATACAGCTTGCTGCGTTCCACCCGGAGCAAAGTTGTTTAATGCAGTAGTTGAGTAAACGATGCCATTTACACCGCTGTCTAACCCTAATGTGTAAGTTTTATTCGCTTGAAATGTGTAATAGCTGGTACATGTTAGCACTGTATTTCCGCAAGTTCCTAGCCAACCATTCGCATATCCGTTATCCGATCCTTTGGTTTCAACAAATAACGTTTGAACTGCTGCCAGCGTGTTGCCAGTGCCGGCTTCAAACAGTTTGAGAGTTGATTTAAAAGCACCGTTTGATTGCACAAAGGTAAATTTTACGTTGGTATCTTCAACAAACTTGAGGCCACCACTACCAAACATTTCTCCTGGTAGTAAGGAAGCCGCTTGTCCAGGAGCCGCTAAACTCACAAGTGCAGTAGCAGTAGCAGCAGCAGTCATTAAGTTACGAAAAATATTAGTTGTCATTTCTGTTTCGCTCTAGCCGATTTCATCGTAATTTGTATTAAACTTTACCCTTTGCGTGAAATCTAGGTTTATAGCGAAGCTTTCTTCAACTCTTTACATATTTATACTGATTTATGAAATTTTTGTGAAATTGATTTTTCAGTATACCTATGTGATATACACGTAAGTTTTATGCTCCCTGGCAAATAAAGTGGGTGAAAGGCAGAGCTAGAATTGCGATCGCTATCTAGTTCTTGTTCCCACTCCTGGTTTTTGCCTCAGTCCGATCCCGGCATTCCAGCCCGATCTTCCGTAAAATTGCTGAGCCTGCTTAAGCACTTTCACGTAATAAGATTAAATTTAGTTTCAAAATCAATATACGTATATACACCGATCAAATCAAATTTGATCGCATCTAAGTCAAAGAAATGCGATCGCTTTAGGTGTCAAATCAGACCGTTTGTACTTATACCTGCCGTTGCGCTCAGTAAAAAAACAAACTGCCCCGTCGCTTTTACAGAGGATGGCAGCCGCATGATGGAGATGATGGAGACATCATCCCCAACTCAAGAAAGCTCAAGAAAGCTTCCCCAGCTCCCCCTACTGCTACCCTCTAGAGTGAAGACTTGAGAAAACCGACAAGCAATCATGCAGAAAGCATCTGTTGCTCATCTAGCTTCGGCACCCAGGCAAGAAGCGATCGCCCAAGGCGATATTCAACTGCTGGTTTTGGATATTGACGGTACGATCGCAGGCGAGTCGAACCAAATTCGCCCACCCGTCCTACAGGCAATTGCAGCAGCAAGAGCAAAAGGGGTGAAGGTAGCGATCGCAACGGGTCGCATGTACCGTTCCGCCTTGCGTTTCAGTGTAGTAATTTACTCCTGAATTTAAGCGCAGCGCGCCCGCAATTTTCTTTCCCTCAATCATAGACAGCGAGAGCTTTTGAGCCATTGTCATCGGTTGCACCGGGCGCGATCGCATAATAAAACTTTCGCTCGTTCCATTTCCAGCGGTAACCATTTGGATCGAGTTGGGCGATCGCATCTGCGAACTCATCGCCCAGCTTTGCTTTTAGCCGAGAAAGCCAAGCGCCAGACTTCCCGATTCTGGCAGCAAGCGCTTTACCGGAAAGCCAGAAAGGCACATTATTCTGATCGACTGCGATATCTTCTGCCGATGGCGCGCCGCCGTTACAGAATTCCTGCACCAGCTGCTTAAACAGCAATTTCACCAACTTCGCAGCGCAGCGCGATCGCGCCAACCGAATCAGCGCGAATTTCAATTGCTCTCGGATAGAGCCAGAGCGAGCAGCTTCGGTTTTCTTGTGGAGGCCAGCAACGATTGTTGCAGCCATCGGGTTACCCGATTCGAGCAACGCCTTTTTTACCGCTGCCAAAGTTTCTGCACCCGTGGTTCTATCTGCCAAAATGGTCAAAAGCCCGTGCATCAATTCGTCGCGGTGATTTTTATCAGTGTCTAAAAACTTCCGCAGCGTTTTACCAAATTTGTTTCGCAGGCTACCGGGCGAGTTGGTTTCAATTTGACCGTGAACCAACCGCCAAAGCGCCATCCGGCAAGCACCCGAACCGCTGATAAATTCTCCTTGCTTCTGTCCGGAGCAACGTTGATTGGGAGCCATTCCCAGTGCCGCGTGAAATTTACGGCACGAGATGTGAGCCTTGGTTGGGCGTCCCGATTTGGTTCCTCGGCGTTTTAACTTAATAATCGGTTGCCCGTCGCTTCCCAAGAATCTCTCGAAGGGGAAAATCTGACAAAGCAAGATAGCTTGAGTATCTAGTCCAGCGCCAAACTGTTGAAAGATTCTAACGTACCTACCAAATTTTGGATTTTGGATTATCTCTCGCATCTTGCACTCAATTTGAAATCTCCTAAGCTGCCAATCGATAATCGATTTAGCATAGGAAATTAATTGTTTAGAAAAGCCTTCGTTTTTAGCACTGCCGATGGAAAATGCCAATTTTTTGGCATACTTTGACGCAACTCCCAGGGGCACAACCGCTCCTGAAATCCAACTCCAAAACGGCGACGGCTTGCCATTTTTGGTAACGTCGGACTTTACATCATCCAGATTGGAGGCTTCGGTGTGAAGCTTTTGGCGCGCTCTATTTATTAGCTGGTTGAGTACTTTATTGCAGCTTTCTGCCTCTAAGTACAGATTTGATAGTTCCTGAATTAAGGGTTCCTTCGAGCGAATTAACTGCACCGATTCAGGATCTTGTAGCCATTTTTGAGCTAGAATTAACAAGACAACTGCGTCGTGTTCGTCGTCTTTGTCATTCCAGTTGCAAAGAGCAAGTCGCGAGGAATTTACTAGGTTATGGGGTACTAAATGTACCTCAACTCTTGCCTCTCTTAAGCTCGTCACCCAGCACCTAGAATAGGAGCCGGTCGGTTCCATAAAAATTATTAGTCTTCCTTCAGGAGGTTTATGGCTAACAATTTTTTGAACGCTTTCAGCATCGGGGGGTAGACAGAGAAACTCTGCCTCGTAGTCGAAGAAATCTTTAGGTCTGGAAATGGGTTCAGAAGCGTCCCATGCTACGAACATGGAACTATCTTTACCCACGTCTAACCCAGCAATTATTGTTTTAGTCATACATACTCACAATTGAGAGCCTACGAATCCCCAAAGGCGCGATAGCCTGATTCAGTGTGAAGGGGATTGTGAGATGTTAAAGTTGAAGAGCTTGTGAAACGCAAAAAGCCGAAGCTTGTTTCCATCAGAAAGCCCTTCGTTGCGGATTGTTGAACCCAGTCCGCGACCCCCCTTAACAAGGGGGAGTTTCGCTAGGGGGTTAGTCTAGCTCATCAGGCGGTTTCTAGGCGCTGCATTATCAAGTCAGCGGCTTTTTCGTATTCAGCGATGATGGTAGCTGCTTTTTTACCCTTAAAAGTGGTATTGTCTCCGTTTTCCCAGAGGATATCCACTTCCAAACCGCTGTCCGTCATTAAGATTTTTAAAGTCATGATTGCAGCGAGATTGATCCATTGATTGTCTACTTTGATGGGAAACATGCTAGGAACCTTTATAATGGACAAGTCAAAAGTTGAACGCTTGCGATCGC
>ERZ1066130.31-NODE-31-length-90982-cov-16.010448_pt1 | contig 90982 bp, 64 predicted proteins | sample MGYA00382777_ERZ1066130 | MGnify/ENA primary metagenome ERZ1066130 (study PRJEB33369, sample SAMEA5778360) | biofilm metagenome | biome: Industrial cooling water; feature: Water cooling tower basin; material: Biofilm | place: United Arab Emirates | collected...
CCTCGGTGGTCGCCTCAGGTCCCCCGAAGGTGGCCGAAGAGGTCGATGTGCAGGCGGGTGCAGTAGCGCCAGTTTCGGGCGATGCACTCGCGGACGAGCCACTGGCGGGCGTCGGCGCTCGGCGGGGTGGTGCCCTCGGGCATGAGGAGCACGCGGCTGGGCGAAACCGCGGGAAGGCGGGAAAGAAGGGCTTCGATCTCCGCCAGGTCCGCAGGGCTGCTGACGACGAACTTGAGTTGGTGGTCGTACTCGGTGATGAGCGTGTTGAGGGCGGGGATGTTGAGTCTGCGGGACTCGTGGCGCTCGGCCCAGACGCCGGTGGGGTCGCGCGGGTCGTTTCTGGGCGTGCTGCTGGCGAGTTTGGGGCTGATGCTCATCAGGTCGCACGCCAGGCGAGTGCGCGGGCGGGCGATGGTGCCGGCGGTCTCGATGGTGATGTGAATGGCCGCGGCTCGGAGCGCGGCGCAGAGCGGCTCGACGGCGTCGAAGAGCATCGGCTCGCCGCCGGTGATCACGGCATGGCCGACGCGTGCGGCGCGGGCCTCGGCCAGCAGGTCGGCGATGGACCGGCGGGTGCCCTCCGGGGCCCAGCTTGCGTACGGCGTGTCGCACCAGGCGCAGCGGAGGTTGCATCCGCTCATGCGGATGAAGATGCTGGGAACGCCGGTGAGCAGGCCCTCGCCCTGAACGCTGACGAACGTTTCGCTGATCGGCAGGAGCGTGGAGTCGGGCGAGCCCGGCGAGCCCGGCGGGGCGGTGTTCGCGGGAATCGCGGTGTTTTCGGTGATGATCGGCAGGCTGGTCATGCCCCGGCGTACTCCGTCGGGTCGGGAACACCGGCGGCGCGGAAGCCGTCGCGGCGGATGGCGCACGAGTCGCACCGGCCGCAGGCCAGGACATGATCATTGCGAATGACCGGATCGTAACACGAGTGCGTGAGCGACAAGTCGGCGCGGCACTCGTGACCGAGGCGGATGATGTCGGCCTTGGACAGGTCGATCAGCGGCGTGACGATGCGGATCGCGCGGCCCTCGGTGCCGGCCTGTGTGGCGAGGTTGGCGGTGCGCTGGAAGCTGTCGATGAACTCGCGTCGGCAGTCGGGGTAGCCGGAGTAGTCCACGGCGTTGACGCCGACGTGGACTTCCAATGCGCCGAGGACTTCGGCCCATGCGGTGGCGAGGGAGAGGAAGATGAGGTTGCGAGCGGGGACGTAGGTGATGGGCACGCCGCGGGCGATATCGTGGGCGGGGCGGTCTTTGGGGACGTCGATATCGGCGGTGAGCGCCGAGCCGCCGAAGGCGCGGAGGTCGATGCGGACGGTGCGGTGCTCGCGTGCGCCGAGTTGTCGCGCGACGCGTTGTGCGGCGGTGAGTTCGTGGCGGTGTCGCTGGCCGTAATCGATGCTCAGGGCGAAGGCCTCTCGCGGGGCGGAGCGGGCGTGGTCGCCGCGGAGTGCCGCGGCGAGGGTCACGGCGCTGTCGAGGCCGCCGGAAAGGAGGACGACGACGCGGCTCACGCGCGGGCCTCAGCGGGCTTGGGTTCTGAGCGGAAGGCGTGGAGCGTTTCGTCGAGGGCGATTTCGATGTCGGTCAGGGCGAGGCTCGGCACGAGCGAGCGGAGGCGCGAGCCGTCGAGCAGCACGGGGCTGGACCAGACGTGGCGCTCGCCGGCGAGCGGGCCGAGGCCCGAGCCGAAGATTCCGGCGGCGCGGGCGAGGAGCCAGGGCGTGCTGGTGACGTTGAGCAGGCTCTTGCCGGCGAGGTCGCAGACTTTCTTGATGAACTCGCGCTGGGTGTTGAAGGTGTGGCCCGAGAAGTGGACGGTTTCGATGGGGGAGAGTTTGGCGCGGAGTTCGAGCAGGTCGAGCACGGCGCGGGCCAGGTCGGGGGTGTAGGCCCACTGCACGGGGCGGTCGAGGTCGCCGACGAATGCAATATCCTCGCCGCGGAGTGCGGAGCGGAAGATGCGGTCGCAGCCCGGAGAGCGGACGCCGGGGCCGAAGAGCGGCGGGGCTCGGACGATGACGGCGCGGACGGCGCCCTTGGTCTCCCGCACCATGGCGGCGATGGCTTTCTCTTCCGCCGCGGCGCGGCGGGCTTGTGGCGAGGCGCTGGACAGGTCCGCGGCTTCCTTCAGGCGGGCGGGGCGGCCGTTCACTTCCGGCGAGGTTGGCGCGGCCAGGGCCCAGGAAGGTGTGAAGTGCACGAGCGTGACCGGGAGCGAGATGGATTGTGCCAGTCGGCGGGCGGCTTGCAGGATGTTGGCCGCGATTCGGTCGGCGTGCTGGGACTGATCCGCGGCGACGCGGACGGCGTTGATGATGATCGGTCCGCCCTGGTCGCGTGCGGGGTCAACCTGCGAGGCGGCGCGGGCGATGTCCTCCGCGCCCAGGGCCGAGCCGACGATGGCGCGGAGCAGGCCGCTGTTGGGCTGGGCCAGCGCGGGGAAGAAGCGAGCGAGGCGGGCGCGGGCGGCGTCTTCATCGCGGACCATGGCGACGATGGAGCGCGCGGGGCGCTGCGGCGCGACGGTTGAGGTGGGGCGCAGGGTCTCGATGGTCAGGGCGACGCCCAGTGAGCCGGTGCAGCCGAGGATGAGCGAAGGTGCGGGCATGGGCGTGGGCCGGGCGAGGCGGGTGAAGGGTGCGGGCGCGCGCGACGCCCGACCCGGAGAGCGTATGGCATCGCGAGATGATCGAAGGTTTTGCCGGCGGCTCAGCGGCGGCGTGCGGAGGCGGAGCCGCCGCGCTTGGGAGAGACGGGCTTGCTGGCGGGCCCGCTTGAGGACTTCGCGGCGGGCTTGGGCTTGCCGGCGCCGTTGGAGCCGTTCGCGACCGGGGCGTTGGGTGCCCAGGTGTTGGCGGCCTCGGGCCTGTGCTCGGCCATCGCGGCGAGTTGGATCGCGGGGGCCTGAGAGGCGGTGACGCCGTTGAGATGGATGTCGCCGGAGCGCAGACGCGGGAAGTGCTCGCCCTGCCAACTGGCGGGGTACTTCTCATCCTCGATGCCCAGCGCGGCCTTGGTCGGGAAGAGCGGGCGGAAGGTGTCGCACATGACGGCCAGTTCGCCGGTGTAGGTCGCCGAGAGGGAGGCCTCGATGGTGCCGGGGTGCGGGCCGTGGGGGATGCCCTGCGGGTGGAGCGTGAGGCTGCCGACCTCGATGCCCTTGCGGCTGCCGAAGTTGCCCTCAACGTAATAGAGGACTTCGTCGCTGTCGATGTTCGAGTGGTTGTAAGGAACCTTGATGGCCTGGGGGTGCCAGTCGAGCATGCGGGGGCAGAAGGAGCAGATGACGAAGTTGTGGGCCTCGAAAGTCTGATGGATGGGCGGGGGCATGTGCAGTTTGCCCGTGATGGGCGCGAAGTCGTCGATGTTGAAGATGTACGGGTAGTAGCAGCCGTCCCAGCCGACGATGTCGAGCGGATGGTAGTGGAAGGTGTAGCTGTGCATGCAGTCGCGAGCCTTGACGCGGACCTCGTATCCGCTGTCGTTGTGCTCGTTGAAGGTCATCGGCAGGCCGTTGTCGGGGTCGTTGACGGGCAGGCGCAGGTCGCGCTCGCAGTAGGGGGCGTGCTCGAGGAACTGGGCGGTGGACTTGCTGATGTAGCGCGGCGGCGGGCCGATGTGGCTGCCGTTCATGGTCTCGATCAGCAGGAACTTGCCCAGGGGCATGGACTGGCGGGTGTAGTTGGCGATGGCCTCTGCGCCGGCGGGGCGCCAGGAGTCGGCCAGGCGGCCGCCGGGGGCCTCATCCCAGACCAGGCGGTAGATGACGCCCTTGGGCAGGATGATGTAATCCTTCGGCCCGAAGCGCAGCGCGCCCATCATGGTGTAGACAATACCGGAGCCGAAGTGAATGAACAGGCACTCGTCGCCCTGTCCGTTCTTGTAATGATAGTTCATCTGCTCGGTCGGATTGCAGACGGCCATCTCGCAGTCGGAGTTCCCGTAGAGCACCACGCGGCCGGTGATGGCGTCGCCCTTGGGCTTGAGCAGTGCGCTCTTGCTGTGGCGCATGCGCATGGTGTCCTCTTCGACGAACTGGGCCTTGGTGGAGTAGAGCGTCTTCCAGCCGTAGACCTGGGTCGGCGGGTTGATGTGGTACATCGTGCTGCTTGCGCCGACGAAGCCCTCGGTTCCGAAGAGCTCTTCGCTGTAGAGCACGCCATCGGGGCGGCGGAACTGGGTGTGGCGCTTCTTGGGCAGTTGGCCGAGCCGGTAGTAGAAGGGCATGGGTGGACTCCGGGCGATGGACGTGATCGGGTGCGGGCGCGTACTCGCTGTGGGGAGTTTACGGCCAAAGGGAGCGGTGGGTGCGGAGCGACGGGTGGTGCCGCGGGCCTGCGGCGGGCGGGGGCTTGGGGTTTGGCGGCGTCGCGGCGAGCGGAGAGGTTCCTCGAGCGCGAATCCGGAGTTGAGGCTGGCCGATATATGGTTGACCATGAAGACGTCAACTTGCGGAACACGGCGTGAGGGTGCGGCGTTTGGGTTGGGTTCGTGCTGGCGTGGCGGGTTCGGCGTGGGCGTGGCGGTCGCGGCAGCGGCCGTGCTGGCGTGTGCGGGAATGGCGATGGGGGTGGAGCCGGGTGCGGCGGCGGCGGGGGTCGCGTCGGGGGTCGCGTCGGGGTCGGCGGCACCGGGTGATGTGCCGCGGGCGGTATCGGCGGCGATCGGGATCGCGGGAGACATGACCAGCGCCCGGCTGCTGAGCAGCGGCGCGGTGGACCTGCCGGCGACGCTGGGCAAGATTCGGGACGAGTCGCCGGCGCGGATCGCGCCGGTGGTGCGTGCGACCGGAGCGGGGGCGCCTGGGGACGTGGTGCGGTTCGCGGCGGCCGAGCGGGTTGAAAGCGTGCGAGGCGGTGGCGCGCCGGTGTATCTGATTCGCCAGGTCGGCCCGGGGCTGACGCTGGAGACGACGGTGTTCGCCGATGGCTCGGCGACGCGGTGCGCGGCGATGATCCGGTACGAGGTGGTCAACACCGGCGAGTCGGCGTGGACGGGCACGCTCGATGCGGTGCTGGCGGGACGCGAGGATCGGATGATCGCGTTGACCGGCATGCTGCACGTGAACAAGGACGGCGTGGCCGCGGCGGCGGAGGGCGCGCGGGAGGTTCTGCCCGGGGAGAGGCTGCGGGTGGATGTGGCGGGGGTGATCAACAACGTGAGCGATCTGCCCGCGCTGCGGGCGGTTTCGGCGCGGGGCGGGGAGAACGCGCGGGCGTACTTTGAGGCTCGGGAGCGGGTGATCGCGTCGCAGTGGAACAGGGCGCTGGATCAGGCGTTCCGTCCGACGTTGCCGCCTGCGGGGTCGGAGATGATGCTGGAGGTTCGGCGCGGTCTGAGTGTGCTCTCGGTTGCGCCGGCGATGGTGATGCCCGACTCGGGCAATCCGTTCGATGAGATCGCGGACGTTCGCCATCGCGGGTTGCTGGAGTGGGGGCTGACGGCTGAGGCGAGGGCGCTTGCCGAGGATGCGCTGCAGCGAGCGGTGTCGGCGGACCCGATGCGGCTGACGCCGGCGATGCGTGCGCGGCTGGGGTTGGCGCTGATCCGGCAGTGGGCGGTGGAGCGTGATGATGCGTTTGCGCGGGAGCGCTGGCCGCGGATGCTGCATCTGGTTGGTCGGTTGCCGGATCCGAGCACGGAACTGGAGCATGACCGGGCGCTGGTGTCGCTGATGCTCGAGACCTCGCGTGCGGCGGTGCTGCTGGGGACGGCGCTGAACGATCGTGATGCGCTGGTGACGCTGAACCGGCAGATGGATCTGTGGACGCTGGCGGCGCGGCGAGTGGGTGTTGAGCAGGCGGGGGTGGCGGGCGCGCCGGCGGATGCGACCAAGCCGATCGCGGAGGACGGTGCCGCGGCGGCGGCGAAGGTCGCGGCGATGGAGGCCGCGGTGCGGCCCAAGCGGACGTTCGAGCAACTGCGTGATGAGGTGCTGTCGGCGATGCCGCGGGCGCTGGTGGAGCGGTCGCCGGAGCACGCGCTGGCGAGCGCATCGGTGCTGGCGGCGCGGCGGATGCTGGTGATCGAGCGGGGCGTTGGCGGGAAGATCGAGCTGATGCCGGATGTGCCGGATGCGTGGTTCGAGGCGGCGGGCGGCGTGGTGCTGCGGAACATGCCGACGACGGCGGGGATGCTGACGCTCGCGGCCTCTCAGACCGGGACGGTGCTGACGCTCGAACTGCGTTCCGAAGCGGGGACCGGCGGATCGGACGCGGCGGCGTTGGCGGCGATCGCGGCGCGGCTGCCGAAGGATGGGATCGAGATCTGGACGCGGCGCGATCGCGCGATTCGCGGGACGATGGGGATGACCGAGGCGCCGTATCTGGATGCGATGCGCGGGATCCGGACGCTGGTGGTGCCGATCGAGATCAAACTGGTGTACTGAGCGTGCCGCGTGGCGAATGACGACCGCCGTTTCTTGCGGTGCCGCTGGGCGGCGGGTTCGATCGCCCGGGACGGGGCGTGGCAATCAGGCTGGCGGATTCACTGGGAGTTGGAGAGGCTGGTGGGCGAGGCCAGGCCGGTACGGGCCAGCGAGGCGGGGTCGTCGACGGGGCCGCCGAGCAGCGCCCGGATGAGTTGCGCACGGGTGCGTGCGCCGACGGTGGCGTAGATGGCCTTGGCGTGGTCGTGGACGGTGTGCTTGCTGCGGAAGATGCGCTTGCCGATTTCTTCCTCGCTGAGTCCTTCGACCAGCAGTGGGAAGACGGCCAGTTGGGCTTTGCTCAGGCGCTTGGCGACGGGGTGATTCATCACGTCGGCGCGCGAGAGGCCGGCGCTGGCATTGGCGGAGGCCGCGGGTGTGCGGACGCGTGCGAGGACCTCGCCGATGCGGGCGATGAGGGCTTCGGCGTCGAAGGGCTTCTCGAAGAAGTCGAGGGAGCCGAGCTTCATGGCGCGGACGGCCATGGGGATGTCGGCGTGGCCGGTCATGACGATGAAGCCCAGACGTGCGTTGTCGACGCGGGCGCGAGCGAGAACATCCAGGCCGGGCGTGCCGGGCATGCGGACATCCAGGAGCACGACGGCGGGGGCGTTCATCGCGGCACGGAGGAGGAAGTCATCGCCGGAGGAGTACGTGGCGCAGGAGAAGCCGGCGGCGGTGAGCATGAGCGAGAGTGATCCGAGCAGCCCGTGGTCGTCGTCGACGATGTGCACGTCGATCGGGCGTGAGCCCGGGAGCGTTCCCGGATGCGTGGCGGGATGACTGAGGCCCATCGCGGGTTCAGTGGTGAGGTTGTTCATGAGTGTCCTCGCTGTGTGGGTGTGTAGTCCGTGCGTGAGGAAGCGCCCTTCATCGCCGCGGGGCGGGAGGAGGGGGTGACGGCGTTCGCGGCTCGCTTGGCGCCTGGGCCGGGTGCCGCGGCGGCGCAGTTGTGAGCGTTGGATGCGGCGGCGTCGGCGGGTTGCGGAGCGACGGGCCATGTAAAGGCCATGGAGGTGCCGGTCTGCCCCGGAGTCTGAGCGGCCCAGAGTTTGCAGCCCTGCTGCTCGACGATGCCGCGCGAGATGGAGAGGCCAAGGCCGAGGCCCTTGGGCTTGGTGCTGGCGAAGGGTTCGAAGAGGCGTGCGCGGATTTCGTCGGGGATTCCCGGCCCGAAGTCGCGGACGAAGACCATGACGAGTTTGCCGTCGCTGGTGGCGTTGATGGTGACGATGCGATCGTCGGGTCTGGTGTTCTCCATGGCTTCGATGGAGTTGCGGACGAGGTTGAGCAGGACCTGCTGGAAGCCGATGGCGTCGGGGATGGAAGAGCCGGGCTGGGCGTTGGCGGTGATGGTGACGGCGAAGCGGAGGCTCCGGGTCTCGTTGGTGAGCATCTCGACGACGTTGTTGACCGCGTGGTCGAGCGGCATGGTCACGGAGGGCACGGACATGCCCGAGGCCAGGGCTCGCATGCGTGCGACGACGCCCGTGGCGCGCTGGGCGGCCTTGGCGATGGCGTCCATCGCGGCGCGGCGGACATTCGGGTCGCCGGACTCGCCGACGAGTTCGAGGGTTTTGCAGGAGGCCACGAGGGTCGAGAGCGGCTGGTTGAGTTCGTGCGCCAGGGAGGTGGAGAGTTCGCCCATGGTGCGCGTGCGTGCGGCGCGGACGAGTTCCCGCTCGGCGGCGCGCATGCGGTCGTTGGCGGCGCGGAGGTCGGTGACATCGCGGCTGATGGCGGTGGCGTAGCAGACGACGCCGTCGCGCTCGACCGGGCCGATGCGGTGGGACATGATGGCGCGTGAGCCGTCGGGCCGCAGGACCTCTCGCTCGGAGTCCATGATCTGAGCGCGGTCAAAGACGCGGGTTCCGACGGCGTGGCGGGTGTTGGCGCCGCAGACGGGGCACGAGCGGCCGTTGCTGGCGGTGCAGCCCTGTCCTTTGCAGCCGAGCCAATCCCAGATCGGCTGGCCGACCTTGAGACTGGAGTCGGTGGTAAAGAGGATGGTGCCGTCGCGATCGAAGGTGGTCACGCTGTCGGGCATGCTCTCGACCAGGGAGCGGAATCGGTCTTCGCTCTCGGCGAGTTTGTCCAGGGCGATGGTCTCGGCGGTGACATCCGCGATCAGGCCGGCGACGGCCATGGTGCGGCCGGACTCATCGCGCACGCGCCAGAAACGCTCGCGGTTGATGTACCGGCGTCCGGCGCGGTTGGTCAGCGAGAAGGTCACGCTCGCGGAGTCCTGGCTCTCGTTGGCGAGGAACTCGCTCATGATGCGCATCTTCTCGGGGAGGTCCGCCGGGTTGATAAGCGCCATGCCGCGAGACGTGTCGCTGATGATCGCGTCGGTGTCGGCGCCGAACATCTCGCGGAAGGCGTGATTAACGAAGACCAGCCGCGTGAGGTCGGGCGTCGCGATCCAGAACTGGTCGCGGATGGAGTCGACGGCCATGCGGAATCGGGCGTCGGCCTGAGCCGCGGCCTGCTTGGCGACGATCTCGTCGGTCACGTCGCGCGTGACGCCGCCGAGGCCGATGAGGGTGTTGTGGCTGTCGACGATTCTCCAGGCGACGCCGGCGATGTGGCGCACGGTGCCGTCGGGCCAGATGATGCGGTGATCCTGCTGGACGAAGTCCTCGACGGGGCCGCCGGTGCCGACGAGACTGTTGAACCTCGCCGCGACCAGCGGCTTATCGTCCGGCGGGATCCGGCTGATGACCACATCCATGGCGTCGCGACCGACCAGCCCATCGGGGATCCGGAACTGAGCGCGGAACTCGTCGTTGATGTGGGTCAGGTTCTCGAGGTTCGGTGTGCCCATCCAGACACCGACGCGTCCGAGTTCGCTGAAGCGGCGGAACACGCGCTCGCTGTCGGCCAGCGCATCACGGGCAGCGTGGGCATCCGTGGTGTCGCGGCTCATCGCGGCGATGAGGGCTCGCCCGTCGGGAGCGTGGACCTTGGCGCGGATGGCCTCGAACCAGCGCGTCTGGTCGCCGATGCGGAGTTCGCACTCCGCCGCGTGCGGCTCGCTGGATTCCAGCGCGAGCCTGCCCATGGCGCGCGAGTGCTCGGCCAAGTGCGGCGGGAGCGCTTCCTCATGGGTCCGGCCGACGGAGGAGGCCATGCCGAACTGGGCGAGCCAATTCTCGGTGTAGGGGTTGGCGTAGACGACGGTGCCGTCGGGGCGCTCGAGCCAGATGAACATCGGCAACTGCTCGACGAACGCGCGGATGGCGACGTTGAGCTCGTCTTCGGTCACCAGCGGGGATGTTCCGGCGGAGACCGGTCGATCGCGCGAGATCGCCAGGACCCAGGCGTCGCGAGGGCCCGTGCCGGCGCGGGAGGCCTTGATGGTGACGGCGTGCGCGCCGATTGGCAGGGTGTAGACGCCCTCGGCCAGCGGCGTGGGGTTGCCGAAGAGACCCGCCCAGCCCTTGTCGCGGAGGACGGGGAAACGGACATCGAGAGCATCGATCGCCGCGGCGTTGGCGGAGAGGAATGCGCCGCTGTGCGAGACGAGGGCCAGGCCGGAGGGTGCGATCGATTCGGGAGAAACGGCCACCGGGACGAGGGCATCCGAAGCCATCTCGATGGGAAGCGGGCGTGGGGCTTCGGACGTGTACTTCACGTGAATGGCCCGATCTGTTCCGCGATCAATATGGGCACGCGGAGCGTGCCGCGACCAGTGGAACGAACTGGTCGCGACGGGCAGTCGATGCTCGTTGGTTGACGCGTCCAACAAGCAAGCCGAAAAACCCGCCCAAACCGTCGAACTCGGGAGACCCGAAGATTGACGGACTTCGACGTATTAAAGAATAAAGTCGGTCACAAGGAAGTTTCCCACCCGGGATTTGCGGAAGATTCGCAGGATTAGACTCGCAAAGATGGGATGAACTACCTATTCAATACGATATATTTCTCCCAATTGGGGGTGGGAGACGGGTGCGAAGGTTCTCCAGTTTCACCTGATCGTGGGTCGCCTGTGAAATTGGGTCGGATTTGGCTGGGGCGCGGGATCGCTGTCTATTGGCGTCTTGTTCTAGAACTATCGCCGCATGATCGCGAATGAACCGCGCCGTGGGGGATTTGGGGATGTTGGCGTTCGGGCGGTCGCCGGTGACGGCGATGGGGGGTTGCCGCGAGCCGGGATCATGAGGGAATCTCCGGGCCAGGTCCTCTTGGCGGGATGAGGGCATCCGGGCCTCTGACGGGCGTGGGGCGGACCGCGGGGGGCGAGGTGGGTGAAGGATGGGGGGTTCTGTTGGCGGCGGACGGGGGCGAGGGTGCGGGACTTGGTGATGGCCGGGCCGGGGGTCGGCGGAAGGGCCGGGGCAGTCGCTCGAGTTTGGCGATCGGAAACGCGTTTGCATTTCCGTCCTCGTCGCCGGATACTGTGCAATCACCCGAGGGCGTCGGAGCGAGGCGTTGAGCCCGCTGCGGAACGGCCGCGAGTGAACCCGGAGAGTTTTCTGATGCGATTGTCAATGACCGCCGTGATTTCGACGCTGGTGCTGCTCGGGCTTGCGGGCGCGGAGTGCTCGGTGCTGAGCGGGGCGCGGGCCTATGCGAACCCGGCGAACCTGACGATGCGGGGGGTCGAGGACCGGTACTTCCCGAACTTGGAGACCCGGAGCGCCGGCGGTCAGTGGGAGTTCAGTGCGACGAGCCCCGACAACGCGGTGAGCATCGGCGGCGGTCGTCCCTGGCCGCAGGACTTCAAGTACGTGCTCAAGTCCCCATCGGCGGAGAAGCCGGTGTGGACGCGAGAGCAGACGGGCAACGAGGCGTCGCCGATGGCGATCTGGGTGCATGACAAGGGGCACGCGATCGTGTACCTGTCGGACGCGACGGTGGTCGCGCTGGACCCGGCCAAGGGCACGCCGACGATTTCGTTCAATATCCGCCGCACGCTGTCGAACACGGCGACGGAGCAGTACGCCGAGACGTTCCGCGATGGTCCGGCCTGGGGCGCCAGCGCGCTGTGGTACATGATGGACCACGAGTCGACGGCGTACTTCGTCGTTCGGACGTGGTGGGGCCAGCGGTACGCGATCAATCTGGACCAGGGGACGATGGCGGCGCTGACCTTTGCCGAGACCGCGGCGATGGATGCGCGTGAGAAGGAGATCATTCTCACGACGCTGAAGACCGCGGCGGACGCAGGGCCCGGCTCGGGGCCATTTGATCCGCGGGTGCGGACGTACGGCTCGCAGATGTCGCAGTTGCTGGCCGCGGCGCACCAGGCGGGTCGGCTGAAGATCACCGAGGCGGTGGGCGACCTGCAGAAGATCGAGAAGTGGGATGTCGGGACGCGGAAGTTCGAGACGGTGAATTGCGCGTGCCCGAGCCCGAAGGACGGGCTGATCGATCCGAGTTCGGCGGAGGTTGATCCGCTGCGTCAGACGGTGCAGTTGTCGCTGCGTCGGCTGGGGACCGAGCCGGCGCGCGAGCAGGCCGTGTACTTCCACGAGGCCAAGGGCGGCATCGCGCTGGGCGGCAAGCGCACGGCGATCGTTCCGGCCGATGGAAAGGGCGATGCGGGGGCGATCCGTCCGGGCATGACGCCGGAGGAAGTGCTCGCCGCGGCGGGGAACCCGGACATCATCAAGCGCTGGTGCTCGCGGAAACTGCTGCGTTGGGAGTACGACGTGCTCGACGGCGCGGGCGGCAGCGGGCCGGCGACGATCCAGGTGCGCTGGAACGAGTGCGGCCGCAAGGTCGAGGATGTTCAGCGTGTGCAGCCGGCGATTTTCGACCACGAGCGTCTGCGCGATATGGATGTGATCCGCAGCCGGTTCGTTCCGCTTGCGGCTGTGAACCGAGCCAACGGCATGCTCGAACTGGTTGTCGCCACCGGGAACCCGCACAAGGTCGAGGAGTTCAACGCGCTGTTTGCGCACGCGGCCCATGCTGGCCCGAGCGCGGCAGGTGCGGGGGGTGCGGGGGGTGCGGGCGGCCTGCGTGTGCGGGCGATCGGGCTGAAGGACTTGGCGGGTGGGCCGTTTGTCGAGCCCGAGGAAGTCGGGACGAGTTTCGAGCAGAACGCGTCGATCAAGGCCATGTCGTACGCGCGGCAGACCGGGCGGCTGTGCCTGGCGGACGACTCGGGGCTGGTGATCGATGCGCTCGATGGCCGGCCGGGGGTGATCAGTTCGCACTACTGCACCGATGGGCGCGAGGTGGGCATGAGCCGCGCCGAGCGCGATGCGGCGAACAACGGGCGTGTGCTGGCGGAGATGGTGGGCGTGCCGGAGGAGATGCGATCAGCGCGGTTCGTGTGCGTGATCGCGCTGGCCGAGCCGCGGGCGGGGCTGCTGGTGCGGGTGCGCGGGGTGTTTGAGGGGCGGATCGGCAGCGAGCCGCGGGTGCCATCGGGGAAGCACGGGTTCGGGTACGCCCCGCTGTTTCTGGTGGCGGATGCGGCGGCGGGCGGGGGAGGTGGGGGTGGTGGGGGTGGTCGTCCGTTCAGCGTGACCAGCGCGGAGTTGGACCCTGCGGTGAAGAACCGCGTGTCGCATCGCGCGCGGGCGTGCGCGGAGTTGCTGACGCGGCTGCCGGGGCTGTTTCCGGCGGAGCGGTGGGGAGGCTGAGCGAACGCTGGGCACACGATGGGAGGCAGCTGGTGCCAAACTCCCAACGCCCGCTCGCCAGACTGCACCAAAAGCTAGGATGTCAGAGCGAAAGACTATGCCTAAGATTTTGCTCCGGAGAACTTGCTATGCCGCGTTGGAGTGTTGAAGTCATTGATCGAAACTCCCAAGCCGTCCGCTCGGTCTCGGTGCGTGCCCCGACAGCCAATGAGGCACAACTTAAAGTTGCTGCGACGGATGCGGGCATCGTTGGCAGTGCCACACTCGTCGATATGGAGGATGACCATCGCGGTGATGAGCACGCACTCTCTGTAAACAAGCACGGCGATCAGCCAAAAGTGGGGCATCGCGTTGGCGGGCCACTCCGTCCCTACGCTGCCAGCGAATTTCGGCTTGCCAGGACTTTAACAATTTTATTGGTAGCGTTTGCAGTCGGATTGCTTGTTTTGGGTAATGTCGCGAATGCAGCCGATTTTCCCGGATGGGGGTGGCTGACTATTGGGGGGCTGATTTGCTGGCTGCTATCAAAAATTCCGGCGGCCATGCTCTTGTTTAAGTGTTGGAACCAGATCCAAGATGGGTACCAAGTGACGACGCCGACCAAAGCCGTCGCGCTTTGCTTCGTTCCTTTTTTCAATCTGTATTGGATCTTCGTCGCGTACTGCGGATTGAGTTCTTGCGTACAACGCTATTGTCATCGGCACGAATCTCGATCCGTGCAGTTGCCTTCGAAAGAGCTGGCTTGGATCTGGGCAAGTCTCCACGTTGTTCTAGTGCTCGCCGCTGTCCTGGCTCTCTTCATCCCTGTCGATACCTACGTCGGTCAGAAGGTCACCCCGAGCGGATTAGAGCCCCGTCCGCTACTGGTTCAGCCAACGGTTGTACTTGTGCTCGCGGTCGGCTGGATCGTTGCCCAGCTTTTGTATGTGTATGTGGTTCATCATATGGCCCGTGCTGCGATCGGTATCGCTGCCAGCGCGTCCCGCGAGACTGTCTCGGCGCGTTGAAGGCGAGGGGACTGGATGCTGTGATCCGGGTGGGCCGGGGGCGGGCGGGAAGGGCCGGGGCGGGCCTAGCGTTCTCGCATGGGTGCGCATGTTGTGTTGTTTAAGCGTGACCTGCGGGTGCGGGATCATGGGGCGCTGGCGCGGGCGTGTGATGCGGCATCGCGGAGCGGGGATGCGGTGGTGTGCGTGTATGTCGTCGAGCCGACGCTCATCGGCAGCGCGGAGTGGGATGCGCGGCACTCTGCGTTCATCGGCGACTGCCTGGAGGATCTCGATCGCTCGCTGGCCGCGCTCGGAAGCGGGCTGACGATCCTGCGCGGCGAGCTGCCCGCGGCGTTGGATGACCTGGCGATGCGGCTGTCGGGCGTGGGCGGCATCGCGGGGCTGTGGTCGCATCAGGAGACCGGCGGCGAGCTGACCTTCGAGCGCGACAAGCGTGTTGCGCGGTGGGCCAAGGCGCGCGGGGTGATGTGGGTGCAGACGCCGCAGAACGGGGTCGTGCGCGGGCTGCGGGATCGCGATGGGTGGGCGCGGCGGTGGGATGAGCGGATGGCCGAGTCGCCGTGGCCGGTGCCGGCGCGCGTCCCGTGCGTGAGCGGGCGTGTGGCGGGGTGGGAGTTTGGGCCGCGTGTCTGGTTGCACGGGTGGGGCGCGGGTGAGCGGAGCGCGGCCGAGGCCTGCGAGTGGTCGCGGGCGTGGCAGCGCGGCGGGGAGTCTCGGGCGGAGGAGACGCTCGCATCCTTCCTGCACCATCGGGGCGAGAACTACCGCCGCGAAATGTCCACGCCGGTGGCGGGGTTCGATGCGTGCAGCAGGCTGAGCGCACACCTTGCATGGGGCTCGATTTCGATCCGGAGCGTGGCGCGGGCGGTGGAACATCGGCGGGAAGCACTCCTGCGTGGACCGCGGGGCGGGGCGTCGGCCCGGTGGCTGGAGAGTCTGGCGAGCTTTCAATCGCGGCTGAGGTGGCACTGCCACTTCATGCAGAAACTCGAGAGCGAGCCGGAGATCGAGCGGCGGAACATGCACCGCGGGTACGACGGCCTGCGCTGCGAGGATCGGGACCAGTGGACGCCGCGGGAGCGGCTGCGGTTCGAGGCGTGGTGCGCAGGGCGGACGGGGTATCCGTTCATCGATGCGTGCATGCGGTGCCTGAATGCGACGGGGTGGATGAACTTCCGCATGCGGTCGATGCTTGTGAGTTTCGCGAGCATGCACCTGTGGCTGCACTGGCGATTCACCGGCGAGCATCTTGCGAGGATGTTCACGGACTTTGAGCCCGGCATCCACTGGAGCCAGATGCAGATGCAATCGGGCACGACGGGCATCAACACGGTGCGGATCTACAACCCGGTCAAGCAGGGGCGGGATCAGGATCCGACGGGGGCGTTCATCCGGCGCTGGGTGCCAGAGCTCGCCGCGGTGCCGGGCGACGCGGTGCACGAGCCCTGGACGCTGACGGGCTCGGGGCGCGGCGGGCGCGGCGGGCGTGGCGGGCGTGGGGGGCGTGGGGGGAGCGCGGGGAGCGGGGATGCGGGGGATGCGGGGTTGTTCGCGGCGTTGGCCGAGCGGGAGGCAGGCCCGCCGCGTGCGGCGTTGATGGTGGATGCGGGCGCGTATCCATCGCCGATTGTGGATCACGTTGTTGCGTACCGCGATGCCAAGGCGCGGATCTTCGAGGTGCGCGGGCGATGGGAGAGCAAAGCGGAGGCGCATCGGGTGTACCTCAAGCACGGCAGCCGCCGCTCCCCGGGCACACGCGGCGGACGCGAGACGGAAGATCGCGGGACGGGCTGAGCGCGCGCGGCACCGCTCCCGCTGCGATCTCGGACCACTCGCGAAGCCCGGTGAGCCGGTGGCTGGTCGAGTGTTGTCATCGATCATGCGTGCGCGGATGCGGAACCCGTAGAGCGCGGGGAGTGGTCGGGCCCGCCGCGGCAGGGACGGAGGATGGGAACAAGGCGCGCGGGTGAGCGGAACGCGGCGAGGCTCCTCGGCCCCTCCGGGGTAGTTCGGCGCGAGCGGATCTCTTTGCACGGGTTGCGCCCGCGATGCGCCCTTCCCCCCAAGCGCGGGCGTGACCCGTGAACACGGAATTGAGCGAGGGTTGATCAACGGTCAATGCGGGACCGCGCCGGTTCGTCGCCACCCCGGAGCCCGACGAACCGGTGGCACGCCAAGGGTCGCAGTCGGAGCCGCGGCCGCGGTGCGATAATCGCGTGGATGGTGGGGGTGTGATGCGGGAGCGATCGATGGACTTTGAGTTGCTTTGGTCGCCGCGGTGTACTCGCTGCGATGTTGAAATCGTCAATGGGGTTCCGGAACATGATCTGGGGTTTCGTTGCTGCGGGCACTGCCACCGGCGGATGCCGGGAGAATTCGTCCCGAGCACGATTTCGTTCTGCAATCTCCCGAGAACCGGCAACATGGCCTTTGCTCTGGAAGGCGCAACCGTGATCGAGCGACGGATCGCGGAGGTCATGGCCGCGAAAGCTGAGGATCAGGTGACCCTTCGCGACGTCCCGAAGACTGCGGGCCGGAAGCATCGGGACTGGTGCATCGTGTTTGTTCGGCGCGAGCTGATCGTCCGAGGCAAGAGGGAAGCGGGCTTTCGCCTGTGCCCGGAGTGCGGTGCGGTGCTCTACTCTTCACGGATCGGCGAGTACTTGAGCCCGAATCCCGATGGGCGGATCGCCGTGTATCAGGATCAAGGTGGCGGTGCTCTTGTTCTTCGTTCCGACGTGGCGGACGCGGTCCGACCGCTCATCAAGGGGCCGACGGAGCTCATGACGCTGCCGGTGCTCGTGCCATCGCCGGATGGGCTTGTGGTGCCGCACCCGCCGGATGGTGTACTGGCTTGGTCGTGGTAGCGCGGGGTCGGCGGGGGCCGCGTGGGGCCGCTGGTCATGACGGGCGGCGGGCGCTGGTGGGCGGGGGCGGGCTGATCCGGCGTGTCGTGGCGCCGTAGTCTTTCGGCATGAATGCCGATCACCGTGTGTTGTCCGAGTTGATCGATCGTCTGCCGGAGCATCTGAGCGAGCGTGTGCGGGTGGTGAGCGAGGGGTCGGGGGGGACGGCGGGGGCGGGAGGGGCCGGCGGGGCGGGGGCTGGTACGCACGTGGTGCTCTGGGTGCATCACGCGGTGCGTGGGCATGAGAACCCGGCGTTGGATGTGGCGTTGCACGCCGCGGCGGAGCTGGGGCTGCCGCTGGTGGTGTATCAGGGGCTGGGCGGGCGGCATCGGTTCAACAGCGATCGGCATCACACGTTCATCATGGAGGGTGCGCGGTCGATGTGGGCGGAGATGCGGGAGCGTCTGCCCGGGGTGCGGTGCGTGTTCAATTTTCAGGAGGACCCATCGGCGCCCTCGCCGCTGGCGGGGTTGTGTGCGCGGGCGGCGCTGGTGGTGACCGAGGAGTTCCCGGCGCCGCCGATGCCGGCGTGGACGCGGCGGCTGGCGGCGCGGTGCGGCCGCGCGGTGTGGGCGGTGGATTGCGCGTGCGTGGTGCCGATGCGGGTGGTGGTGGCGGCGGTGGGCGAGCAGCTCGGGGCGTTCAAGCTGCGCGGCAAGACGGAGAAGATGTTCCGAGCGCGTGTCGGGCGGGCGTGGGCGGAGGTCGGGGCGGAGGTGCTCGAGAGGGTGCCCGATGCGGCGGGCGTGGATGTCGGGTTTGTGCCGGTGGACTGGGCCGCGGCGGATATCGCGGGATTGTGCGCGCGGGCGCGGATCGACCACGGTGTGCCGCCGGTGGCGCACACCCGCGGCGGGAGCGCGGCGGGGTACGCGCGATGGGAGGCGTTCAAGGCGCGCGGGCTGAAGAACTATCACAAGGCGCGGAACCGCGCGGAGATCGAGCGCGATGCGCTGGCGGTGAGCAGGCTCAGCGCGTACCTGCACCACGGGCAGATCAGCCCGCTGCGGATCGTGCGTCAGGCGTGGGAGGCGTTCAAGACCGGCGCGGGAGAGGGGGCGGAGAAGTACATCGATGAGGTGTGGGTGTGGCGCGAGTTGGCGCACCACCTGTGCTTCTTGTACGAGGATGTGCTGGAGAAGCCGGAGATCGTGCCCGCGTGGGCGCGGCAGACGCTGCACGCGCACCGCGATGATCCGCGCGACGTGCTGAGTTGGGAGACGCTGGCGCGCGGGCGCAGCGGCGAGGCGCTGTGGGATGCGGCGCAGCGTGGGCTGCTGGCGCACGGGGAGATGCACAACAACGTGCGGATGACCTGGGGCAAGGCGATCGTCGGCTGGAGCGACGGGCCGGCGCGGGCGCAGCGCATGCTCATCGACCTGAACCACCGGTACGCGCTGGACGGGAACAACCCGAACAGTTACGGCGGGCTTTTGTGGTGCCTCGGCGTGCTGGATCGGCCGTTCGATGTCGATGCGCCGGTGACGGGGTGCCTGCGGCCGCGGCCGGTGGGCGAGCACGCGGCGCGGATGGACCTGGCGCGGTACCAGCGCGGGATGATGGAGCCATCGTGGCGGTCGGAGCTGCGCGTGGCGGTGATCGGGGGCGGGATGGCGGGCATGGCCGCGGCGCGAACGCTCGCGGATGCCAACGCGCATGTGGTGGTGTTCGACAAGGGACGCGGGCCGGGCGGACGGATGAGCACGCGGCGGATGGATAATGGATCGGGGGCGGTGTGCTTCGATCACGGTGCGCAGTACTTCACGGCGCGCGATGAGCGGTTTGCGCGCGTGGTGGAGAGCTGGGTGGAGGATGGGATCGTCGCGCCGTGGTCGGGGCGGATCGGGCAGGTGCGCGAGGCGGGAGTCGTGCGCGAGCGGGCGGGGGCGGATGGTGTGGGGGCGGATGGTGTGGGGGCGGAGGGTGTGGGGGCGGAGGGTGTGGGGGCGGATGGTGCGGGGGCGGGCGCTGATGTTCGGTACGTCGGCGTGCCGGGAATGAACGAGGTCATCGCGCACATGGGTCGCACGCTGGGCGGCCGGAGCGAGGTGCGGTTCGGCGTGCGCGTGGCGCGGCTGGAGCGGCTGGACGGGCCGGGGGGCGCGGGATCGTCGGCCGGGCGATGGAGGCTGAGCGATGAGCGCGGCGCGGGGCTGGGGGAGTTCGATGCGGTGATTGTGGCGGTGCCGGGGCCGCAGGCGGTGGAGTTGCTCTCGCCGGTCGCTGGCGGCGGAGCCGCGGGGCTGGTCGAGCGCGCGCGTGGGGCGGGCATGCGCGCGTGCTGGGCGGTGATGGTGAAGTTCGCCGAGCGCATCGCGACGGAGTTCGATGGCCTGTTCGTGAACGTGCCCGGCGGGGTGCTGTCGTGGGCGGCGCGGGACGGGTCCAAGCCGGGCCGGGCCGCGGCGGCGGGCGGACGCGGCGATGCCTGGGTGCTGCACGCATCGCCGGAGTGGAGCGAGGCGAACCTGGAGCGCGAGAAGGCGGAGGTGATGCGCGAATCGCTCGCGGCGTTCTTCAGCGCGGTGGGCGTGCCGGCGCGGGAGCCGATCATGATCGAGGCGCACCGGTGGCGGTACGCGAGCGTGGATGCGGCGGGTGCGCGCGGCGGCGCGGGCGAGCGCGGGACGCACGCGGTGCACGAGATCGACCGCGCGGCGGTGGATGAGCGCGGCACGCTGGCGCTCTGCGGCGACTGGCTCAGCGGCGGGCGGGTGGAGGGGGCGTACCTGAGCGGTGTCGCGGCGGCGGGGCGGGTGGCGGGGCGGGTGGCGCAGGTGGCGGTGGCGCGGGCCGCGGGAGCGCCCGTGGTAGACTCTCCGCCGGCGGCGGGGTGATGGGAGGCGCGCATGGCGAGGCGGTACATCGTGCACGGACGCAGTGTCGGCGGGGCCGGGGCGGAGGCGCCGGCGGGGGCGGTGCTGCGAAAGGTCATCGAGGCCGAGAGCGCCAAGGCGGCCGAGGCGATCGCGGCGCGGCTGGGCATGGAGGTGATCGGTTCGGAGGTGGCGGAGGATGGCGCGGGGGGTGTAACGGGCGCGACGGCCGCGGCGGGTCTGGACGGGGGGCCGGAGGGCGGCCCGGAGGGGGGGCCGGAGCGGGGTCAGGAGCGGGGCGATGAGCGGCCGGTCTGGGCGGGCTCGCCCTCGCAGTGGTGCAACTTCTGGTGGTTCGCGGCGTGCGTGCTGGTGCTGCCGATCCCGCTGGCGGTCGCCGCGTGGCTGCGGATCAGGTGCACGCGCTTTGTGCTGACCAGCCAGCGGCTGCGCGTGGAGCGCGGGGTGATCTCGCGGGCGGTGGAGGAGGTGGAGCTCTACCGCATCACCGATTCGGCGGTGGCGCAGACGGCGGTCGGCAGGCTGCTGGGCCTGGGCGATGTGACACTGGAGACCAGCGACAAGCGCAACCAGACGGTGGTGATGCCGTGGGTCCGTGACCCGATAGCGCTGCGCGAGAAGATCCGCGGTCTGTCGGAGGATCGGCGACGCTGGCGACGGGTGGGTGAGATCGAGGTTTCGTGAGGCGGCGCGCGGTTCGCGGCGCCGTCGTGGTCACGCGGAAATGAAAACGCCCCGCGAGCGAGGGCGCGCGGGGCGGGGGGAACGGGGAGGAACGGGGTGTGGTGAGAAGCTCAGGCGCGGCGGCGGCGCGAGGCGACCAGACCGCCCAGGCCCAGCAGCGCGGCAGCGCCGGGGGTGGGGATCAACGTGCCGAGGGTCAGGTCATTGACCGTCGGCCAGACGAAACCGGCGGTGGGCTGGACCGCCGTGACGGTCAGGGAGAGGATGCCCGTGTCGCTGGTGAAGCCGACATAGCCGGTGGTGGGCGTGCCGGAGAGAATTTGGGTGACCGAGCCGCTGGCGTCGGTCACGGTGACGCTGATGCTGCCCGCGGTGAATGCGCCGCCGATATCGGACGCGAAGAAGAAGCCGGCGATGGCGAAGACGCCGCCGGTGAAGTTGTTGATCGTGATCGGGTTCGTCGCGGTGTTGGTCGAGAGCCAGACATCGCCGGAGGTGCCGGCGGGGAAGAAGCCGTTGGTCGCCGAGGCGGTGTAAGCGTACGGGGTGACCACGCGATTGATCGGGCTCGGCACGACCGCCAGGGGCAGGTTGTTGAACGTGTCGGTGGCCTGCGCCGTGGTGGCGGCGTTGAAGGCGGCGGGGGTGGAGTACGTGACGATGGCGGCCGAGGCCGAACCGCTGGCGGCGACGAGGGCCATCAAAGCGAACGCGCAAGATGAACGAATCATGGTCTCTCTCCTCACGAGTTAAAGAGCAACGGGCGCGGAGGGGAATCCCTCATCAAAGACGCCCGTATCGGAACTCTACACCATTGTGAAAGTTGGACCATCGGGCGGTCAAGAGGCCGTATCTGATTCAGGGTTGCCACGGATGGCTGGCCGAAATTCGATCGAGGAATCAGGTGAGGGAGGTGTCGGTGGTGGCGATGAGCGGTGGTGGCGGATCGGCGTGCTTGGAGTCCGGGCCGACCATTCGGCGGCTTGGCCCAGCGAGCAAGCAGCCCCTTTTGAGAGCAAGGACCGGAGTTTGATGGCACGGAATGCGCGGGGGGATTGATGGCGTGCGCCGATCCCAACGTGCCGCAGTTTTCGGGCGCGCAACACGGTCGCGGCAGAGTTGCCGAATGCGAGGCCCCTCGGGCTCAACGGGTGACCGCAGCCGCCCGATCGGATTCGGCGGTGGATCGTCGTGACCTGAAACTCGGCGCCGTGATCCCCGGCCGTGAGGCCAACTCGCCCCTGAATCACTTCTGCGCTGGAGTATGCCCGGCAAGACTCGAACCTGCAACCTTCGCCTTCGGAGGGCGACGCTCTATCCAATTGAGCTACGGGCACGAATGAGAACGGCGGATGCTACCATCGGCCCGCCCGGGAGGCAAACCTTGGACGGGGATCCGTCCGGGAATCGATGGATGTCGATGGGGCGGAGTGTCGCAGGCGGGTTGTCGGGTCCGGGGCGGCGGGATGAGGCGTACGCGCATGGCCAGGGATGGACACAGCACGGCGGCGGGGGTGGTCGCGCCGCTGTGGGCGGTGCTGGCGTTCACGTTTGTCAACTCGTTCGCCTCGGGGATCACGTTCAACGGGATCTTCTTCATCACCAAGAACGTCTTCGGGTTCTCGCAGGTGACCAACTGCCTGCTGGGGCTGGTGCTGGGGGTGACGTACATCGCCGGGGCCATGGCCGCGGGGCCGATCATGCGGCGGGTGCACGCCTCCGGCTCGGGGCTGAGCGAGCGCGGGGTGCTGACGCTGCTGATGCTCGCGGCGGTGGGGATCAACGCGATCCCGATCGGGGCGTGGATGCTGGCGGGTGATGCGCCGATGCGGTCGGCGTGGGCGGTGTGGGTGTATCTTGCGATGTACTCGGCGCTGACGGGCGTGCTGTGGCCGATCGTTGAGAGCTACCTCTCGGGCGGTCGCGCCGGCGGCGGGCTGCGCCGGGCGATGGGGATCTGGAACTGCACGTGGTCATCGGCGCTGATCCTGGCGCTGGGGTGCATCGGGCCGCTGAGCGATCCGGCGGGGCTTGGGCTGCCGGGATTTGTGGCGGGGTTCGGGGCGCTGAGCGCGCTGATGCTGGCGAGCCTGCTGCACGCGGGGGCGCTGCTGGTGCTGCCCGCGTTGCCGCGGCATCCCGGCGAGCATGGGCACGAGGCCGGGGGCGTGGGCGGTCGGGCGGTGCCCGAGAGTTACGCACGCCTGCTGAAGGTTCACCGGATTCTGCTGCCGGTGGTGTACTTCGTGATGTACGCGCTGGGGCCGCTGCTGCCGGGCCTCGCGGAAAAGGCCCTTGCGTGGCTCGGCGACCGCAAGCAGATCGAGGTCTTCGCGCCGATCCTGACGTCGGTGTGGCTGGCGGCGCGCGTGGGCGGGTTCGTGGTCATGGGGCTGTGGCAGAGCTGGCACGGACGATGGACGACGGCGATCGCCGGCCCGTCGCTGCTGCTGGGCGGGTTCGGGTTCATGGTGCTCTCGCCGATCTGGACGGATGGGATGGTGCTGTTCTGGCTGACGCTGGCGGGGCTGATCCAGTTCGGGGTCGGCTCGGCGATGGTGTACTGCGCGGCGCTGTACTACGTGCTGGAGGTCGGCAGTGCGCAGGTGGAGGCGGGCGGATCGCACGAGGCGCTGATCGGGGTCGGGTACACGCTCGGGCCGATGTGCACGCTGGGGCCGAGCGTGCTGGCGCAGATGGGGGTGGTGACGATGGCGACGGCCAACGCGCAGGTGCTGGCGCTGGTGGGGGTGGCGACGCTGGGCGGGCTGGGGCTGGCGATGTGGCAGGGGAGGCCGACGCGGGGTGGTCGGGTGGAGCGGGGGTAAAGGCCGGTGCGGGGGGATGGAAGATCCTGAATGGGGGGGCGGGCGGCGGAGGGGTGATCGTGATGCAACGGCGGCGGCGGGTTCCGATATCCTCGGGTGAGGTCATCGCCGCGCCCGGCGGGGTGAATGTTGGTGAGAAAGTGCTGCGGATGGGCGGCGTCGTAGCCGAGAAGCATCTGGAGCGTGAGTGTTGACGGAGGCGTGGACTGGATGCGCCGGGCGGTGTGATGGGACGGAACCTGGTGGCGGATCGGGTCTTGGCGGCGTGAGCGTGTGATGTCTGAGCGAGCGCGTGAGGCGGCTCGAACAACTCCTGGAACAACTGATGAAGCATGCAGCAATGTCGAACGTGGCGCGGATGCTGATTGTGGGGCTGGTGCTCGGGGCCTCGGCGGTGCCGATGGTGCTCGCGCGGCAGGCGGCGCCGGCGACGGCACCAGTTGGCGGGGTGGCTGGCGGGGCGCTGGCGGAGGCGACCAGCCGCGCGTGGACCCAGGCCAAGGGCGGCGAACTGGACGATGCGCTGGCGACGCTGCGGGCGCTGGAGGCTTCGGGCTCGGGCGCGGGCGTTCGGTCGGCGGTGGCGACGTTCGATGAGCACGTGAGCAAGCGCGAGCAGACCCGGGCGACGGAGATCGCGCGGCTGAACGGCGAGCTGGATGAACTGCTCAAGAAGGACCCGACGCCGATCAACCTCAGCGAGGGTCTGAAGCTGGCGGTCGAGTTGCACATGATCAGTTCGCAGGCCGACCGCGCGGCGCTGGTGCGCAGCGAGCGGATTCGATCCCTGATCGAGCGCGCCGAGCGCGAGGCTCGCGGTGCGGAGGAGCGGCACGACTGGCTGATGAGCGCCGAGTTGTTCGCGCGGCTGAATCTGCTGCTGGAGACCGAGGCGACGTACCGGGGCGATGCGCGGCGGCTGAACGATCGGATCGGCATGATCCGGCTGTATGTGCCCGAGCGGCTTTGGGAGTTGCGCAACGCTCGGCGAGCGCTGGAGGGCCAGGAGCCGCTGAAGAAGTTCAACGCGCTGGGAGAGGACTTCCGCGACAAACTCAAGGGCGTGACGCCGGCGATCGTGCTGTACGCCGTGGCGAACGCGGGTCGCGCGCACGTCGAGCGGACGCCGATGAGCAGGCTGCTGGTCGGCGGGCTCGAGAGCGTGCGGACGATGGTCACGACGCACGACCTCAAGCCGGCGTTCCCGGGGCTCGGTGATCAGGCCAAGGCCCAGGAGTTCCTCGCGTTCGTCGAGGCGGAGATCAGCAAGTATCGCAACGCCGCGACCGAGCCGAGCGCGTTCACGCTGAACAACCTGCTCGAGTCGCTGCAGCGCAAGAACGCGGAAACGGTGAACATCGACGCGGCGGCGCTGCTGCACGAGTTCGGCAACGGCGCGTTCCAGCGGCTGGATGAGTTCAGCGAGATCATCTGGCCCGACGAGCTGGCGCGCTTCAAGCGACTGACCGAGGGCTCCTTCATCGGCGTGGGAATCCAGATCCAGTTGGATGAAGAGACGCAGATGGTGCGGGTGATCACGCCGATCGAGGGAACGCCGGCGCAGCGCGCGGGCATCCGCGCGGGCGACCTGATCCGCAAGATCGACGACAAGGACGCGGTGGGGATGACGATCGACCAGGCCGTCGAGCAGATCACGGGCAAGGCCAACACGAACGTGACGCTGACGATGGAGCGCGAGAAGGAGGAGATCGTCTTCCCGCTGACGCGAGCCAAGATCCCGATCTACACGGTCAAGGGCTGGAAGCGCACGGGCAAGAGCGAGACGGATTGGGACTGGTTCGTCGATGACTCATCGAAGATCGCGTACGTGCGGCTGACGCAGTTCAGCGAGAGCACGACGCGCGAGCTGCGCGCCGCGGTGCGGCAGATGCGTGCCCAGGGCGTGCGGGCGATGATCATGGACCTGCGGTTCAATCCGGGCGGTCTGCTCAACGAGGCGGTGAGCGTGGCGAACATGTTCATCGACCGGGGCACGATCGTGTACACGGAGGCCGCGGGCGGCGTGAGGCAGCAGACGGAGGACGCCGAGCCGGGCAACGCGATGCTCAAGGACATCCCGATCGCGGTGCTGATCAACGAGAGCAGTGCGAGCGCGAGCGAGATCGTCAGCGGCGCGATCCGGCACTACGCGGATCAGGGCGTGCTCAACGCGATCGTGATCGGCGAGCGGAGCTTCGGCAAGGGCAGCGTGCAGAACGTCATCCCGCTGCCGGGCAACGCGGCGCAGTTCAAGCTCACGACGCAGTACTACCACCTGCCCAACGGCGATCTGATCCACCGCCGCGAGGGCGCGACCAAGTGGGGCGTCTCGCCGCATGTGCGGGTGGAGATGCTCCCCAAGCAGATCAGCGATGCGCTGATTCTGCGGCAGGATGCGGACCTTCCGGCCGACAGCAAGTTCGTGGACCGGCGGACCAAGAAGGAACGGGAGGAGAAGCCGATCCCGGCTGATCAGCCCTGGCCCCCGGCGCCGGAGAAGTTGCTGAGCGACGGCCTTGACCTGCAACTGGAAGCGGCGGTGGCGCTGCTGCGGGCCAAGGTCGCGGGGCTGAAGGACGTTCAGGCCGCGGCTGCACCGTCCCAGAAGGCCCCGGGTTGACAGGTGTGGCGTGCAGGCGGGTCGAGATTTCCGAACATATCCTGAACGCTGGGCGCGAATGCGCCCGGCGTTCTTTCAGAACTTTGGCTGATGGCGGGGCCGAGCGGCGTGGGCGGTGCTAATCTTCGGGGTTGCTCGGCGGTCGTGCGATCGCCGGGCGGAGGTGATGCGCTCCCATCGGCCGACGGGCCTCTGCCAACGCGGGGGTCGCGGCGGCGGTTGGCGTATCGGCCGCCGATGAGAATGTGTGTTCGCCAGGTTGTTTGAGGTTGAACCAGTGATGTCCACGACGCCCGCTCCGATCAATCCTTCGTCGTCCGCGCCCGCTGGTGAGGGGCTGTATGCGATCACGTCCTCGCGGGTGCACATGCCCGGGCAGAACGGCAACGGCACGGCCAAGCGCGAGGCGGGCAAGCCGCGCCCGAGCGATGCGCTGCCGAACGCGACCTTGATCAAGTGGCTGCGGGACATGATCCTGATCCGCGAGTTCGAAAACCGCTGTGCGCAGGCGTATCAGCAGGCGAAGATCGGCGGCTTCTGCCACTTGTACATCGGTCAGGAGGCGCTGGCCGTCGGGACGATCAACAGCCTGAACCATGATGATCCGATCGTCACGGCGTATCGCGATCACGGGCATGCGCTGGCTCGCGGCATGTCGGCGCGTGCGTGCATGGCGGAGATGTTCGGCAAGTCGGCCGGCTGCGCCAAGGGCAAGGGCGGCTCGATGCACATGTTCGACAAGCCCAACTGGAACTTCGGTGGTCACGGCATCGTCGGCGCGCAGACCCCGCTGGGCGCGGGCCTGGCGTTCGCGGCCAAGTACGAGCTCGAGGTGATGAAGCGCTCGGTCGATGGCGGCCCGGCGAAGAAGAAGGTCGCGCTGGCGTACTTGGGCGACGGTGCGCTCAACCAGGGCGCGCTGCACGAGGCGATGAACCTCGCGGGGCTGTGGGGCCTGCCGGTGATCTTCGTGGTCGAGAACAACCGGTACTCGATGGGCACCGCGATCGAGCGAGGCACGACGATGGCGCACGACCTGAAGCAGAAGGCCGTCGCGTACGGGATGGAGGGTGTGCACATCGACGGGATGGACATCCGGAACATCTACGACGAGTTCAAGCCGCTCGTGGATCGCTGCCGCGAGAACTCGCGCCCGGCGTTCGTCGACCTGCTGACGTACCGGTACCAGGGCCACTCGATGAGCGACCCGCAGAAGTATCGCGCCAAGGACGAGGTGGAGATGTTCAAGTCGCGCGACAGCATCGCGCTGCTCGAGCAGCACCTGCTGACGGAGCGCAAGTGCGTGACGGAGGCCGACGTCGACAAGATCGTGGCCGAGTGCAAGGCGATCGCGGCGGACAGCGCCGACTTTGCCGAGAGCGCACCGATCCCCGCCGCCGAGGAACTCTTCAGCGACGTGTACGCCGAGATCGTGCCGAATCTCTCGCCCGCGGCGACGTACGTGCACGGCGAGAAGAACCCGCTGCTCTGAGGCGACGCGCTCGGGACCGTGTGCGGTGATTGCTGATGATCATGAAGTTTGCGCGGCTTCGTGCCCGCGCGCTCCGGTGCGCTGCGCCGCTGTGGTAATCTGGGCGATATGCCACGACCACTGGTGATCTTGCACGGCTACAGCGACACATCGCGGACGTTCAAGGTTCTTGCGGATCGGCTGGCCGAGCGACTCGGGACGGCGGTCGCGCCGATCGCGCTGGGCGACTACATCACGCTGAATGACTACGTGACGTTCGAGGACCTCCGCTCCGCGATGGATCGGGCATGGACCGAGTTCGGCCTGCCCAGGCGGGACCGGAGCGTGGACATGGTTGTTCACTCAACCGGCGCGCTGGTGGCAAGGCTCTGGCTCGCGGGACTGAACACCGGGCCGGGGCCGGTGCACCATCTGGTGATGCTCGCGCCGGCGAACTTCGGTTCGCCGCTTGCGCATAAGGGGCAGAGTTTCATCGGGCGCGTGCTCAAGGGGTTTCAAGAAAACGGCGATGCGCCGATGCACTCGGGCCTGCGTGTGCTCAAGGGTCTGGAACTTGCCAGCCCGATGCAGTGGGACCTGGCCCACCGAGATCGCTTCGGCGATGCCAACCGCTTTGACACCGGCGGGTGCCTGTGCACGGTGCTGGTCGGCAATCGCGGCTACGACGGGATCGCGGCGATCGCCAACGAGGCCGGGAGCGACGGCACGGTTCGGCTGAGCACGGCGAACATGAACTGCGCGAAGCTGACGATCGACTTCGTCGAGCATGCGCTGCGGCCGGTCGCGACGATGACGCCCAGCGCGGGGCGGTGCGGCTATCTGGTGCTGGATGATCTGGATCACTCCACCATCACGCTGACGGGGCTCAAGGCCGATCGGCAGCGAGCGGTGGTCGATGAGATCGAGCGGGCGCTGCGCGTCGGTGATGGGGACTTCGCGGCGTACTGCGACGATCTGGATAAGCGCACCAACACGCTCGTGCGCGCGATGGAGCAGCGCGGTGACGAGGACTTCGAGGGGTTCCAGAACACGGTCGTGCGGGTGAGCGACGACCTCGGCCGGCCGGTGCGCGACTACCTGGTGGAGTTCTACGAGGACGATGACGACAGGAACTTCATCGCCAAACTGTTCCACACGACGGCGCTGGCCAGCGTGCACGTCCACAGCGACGACCCGAGCCTGCGCAGCCTGTACGTCAACTGCACGGCGCTGGGCAGGATGCTCGACAAACTCAACGAGGCACTGAGCGTGTCCATCAGCGCCAGCCCGACGCTGGAGCAGTCCTTCGGACGCGTGGGGTTCAAGACGTTCAACGATCGCGATGTCGGCGGGCTGCGTATCCCCGCGTCACAGATCCGGAAGTACTTTTCGCCCAACCGGACGCTGCTGGTGGAGATGCGGCTGAAGTGGCATCAGGGCGACCTGTTCCGGCTGCGGGAGCGGGGAGAGGGGTATCGGCGGCTGTGAGGCTTGTGGAGCGCGGGGTGGGCGCGGGACGCCGGGTGGGGCGGGATGGCCGGGGGCGGCGGGCGGGGCCCGCGGCGTGCATTGTTTGGGCCCTGATTGGGTTTGATTGACGGGGGGGCGGGGTCTAGTATTGGGCCAAGAAAGTTGAATCGACCTTGGGGCCGGAGCCTTGGGGAGACGAGTCTTGGGCGGCGAGGCTGTGACGAGCCGAGCCGCGAGCACCCCTGACAGATTTCAGCGAAGATTGACCATGACCACGACCGCCGAGCATCGTACGAATCTTGTCAAGAAGTTCCAGACGCACGCGAAGGACTCGGGCTCGCCCGAGGTGCAGGTGGCGTTGCTGACCGAGAGGATCAACGACCTGACCGAGCACCTGAAGCTGCACATGAAGGACAACGCGTCGCGTCGCGGTCTGGTGCTGATGGCGGCCAAGCGCAACCGGCTGCTGAAGTATCTGGCCCGCGCCGACCGACCGCGGTACCTTGATCTGATCGGCCGACTGGGCCTGCGCAAGTGATCGACCCCAACAGGCCCGCGGGAGAAACCCCGCGGGCCTGATTGTTTTTGACAACTCGGGTGACGGACGTACTCGGAGGCAGTCGGCCTCGTGCAGTTCCGCGATGAGTCGGGCGATGAGCCCGCGATCGTCGGAACTGCCCGGCGCCTTCTGCCCCCTGCGGTGCGTCCGAAAGCCCCGCGTGTCCCAGGCATCGGCCGGAAACGTTGCGGCTGATTGGTCGGGCTCGCGTAGCAACCGGGATTCTCCCGGCAAGGATGTGCCTCATGAGTAGCGTGACCCCCATTGTGATCGAGAAGGAAATCGGCGGCCGGGTGCTCCGACTGGAGACCGGCAAGGTCGCCAAGCTGTGTTCCGCCGCCGTCATCGCCACCTACGGCGGGACGACGGTGCTGGCGACGGTGACCCGCGGCAAGCCCCGCGGCGACTTCCCCGACTTCCTCGGGCTGACGGTCGACTATCGCGAGAAGACCGCCGCGGCGGGCAAGTTCCCCGGCGGCTTCAAGAAGCGCGAAGGCCCGCCCAGCGAGAAGGAAATCCTCACGATGCGGATGATCGATCGCCCGATCCGTCCGCTGTTCCCCGATGGCTACTTCGACGAGGTTCTGCTCCAGTGCTTCGTGCTCAGCCACGATCAGGAGAACGACGCCGACGTGATCGCCGGCACCGCGGCCAGCGCCGCGCTGACGATCAGCGATGTGCCCTTCGAGGGGCCGATCGCCACGATCCGCGTCGGCCGCGTGCACACCGATGACGGCGCCAAGTTCGTCCTGAACCCCACCGTTTCTCAGTTGGAGTTCAGCGATCTGGATCTGGTGCTGTCCGGTCACGCCGACGGGATCAACATGATCGAGGTCGGCGCGGCGGAGATCAGCGAGCAGGACATGATGGCCGCGCTGAACTTCGGCTACGGCCAGATTCACGAAGTTCTGGCGATGATCAACGAACTCAAGGCCAAGGCGGGTCGTGAGAAGGTCGTCGGCGACCTGTTCCTTCCCGCGCCGGAGGTCACGCAGGCCATCGCGAGCCTCGCGGAGACCCGGCTCGTCGCCGCCCGCCAGCTCAAGGGCAAGCAGGAGCGCAACAAGGCCGTCGATGCGCTCCGCAGCGAAATCCTCGATCAGCACTTCGCCCTCAAGAGCGACGGCACGATGGGGCAGTACAACGAGTCCTTCAAGCGTCGCATGCAGGCCAAGGAGGCCTTCAAGCGCCTTGAGGAGAAGGTGACGCGTCGTCTGATCGCCGAGAGCGGCATCCGCGCCGACGGCCGCTCGGCTCTGCAGATCCGTCCGATCGAGGGCGAGGTTTCGATCCTCCAGCGCACGCACGGCTCGGCGTTCTTCCAGCGCGGCGAGACGCAGTCGATCGTCAGCGTCACGCTGGGCACGGGCAAGGACGAGCAGATCGTCGACGGCCTGCTGCCGGAGTACAGCAAGAAGTTCATGCTGCACTACAACTTCCCGCCGTTCTCCACCGGCGAGGTCAAGCGCATCATGGCGCCGGGTCGCCGCGAAATCGGCCACGGCGCGCTGGCGGAGCGATCGCTGCTGGGCGTGATCCCCTCGCCCGACGAGTTCCCGTACACGATCCGCGTGGTCAGCGACATCACCGAGTCCAACGGCTCATCGTCGATGGCGTCGGTCTGCGGCGGCTGCCTGGCGCTCATGGATGCGGGCGTCCCCCTGCGTGCGCCCGTCGCGGGCATCAGCGTCGGCCGGTTCACCGATGATCACGGCAACAAGGAGGTCTTCGTCACCGACATCATCGGCGAAGAGGACTTCTTCGGCGATATGGACTTCAAGGTCGCCGGCACGCGCGAGGGCATCACGGGCATTCAGCTGGATCTGAAGATTCGCGGCCTGACCCTGGCCCAGTGCGAGAAGATCTTCGTGCAGGCCCGCAAGGGTCGGCTGGAGATCCTGGACATCATGGAGCGCATCATCGCAAAGCCGCGGCCGGAGATCTCGCCGTACGCGCCGCGACTGGTCACGATCATGATCAATCCCGAGAAGATCGGCAAGCTCATCGGCCCGGGCGGCAAGACGATCCGCGGCATGCAGGAGAAGTGGGGCGTGACGATCGAGGTCGAGGACGACGGCTCAGTACAGATCGCCGCCAACGACGGCGACGCGATGGCCGGCGCCCGCGGCGAGATCGAGGCCCTGTGCGAGGACATCAAGGTCGGGACGGTCTACACCGGCAAGGTTGTCAGCACCAAGGACTTCGGCGCGTTCATCGAGCTGGCTCCCGGCACCGACGGCATGTGCCACATCTCCGAACTGGCCGACGGCTACGTCAAGAGCGTGGGCGACGTTGTCAAGATCGGCGACATGGTCAAGGTCAAGGTCATCCTCGTCGATGAGCAGGGCCGCATCAAGCTCAGCCGCAAGCAGGCGATGCGCGACGACGCGATGGCCGCGGGTGGCGCTTCCAACGCACCGAAGATGTGAGCCCGAGCCCGCCGCGGCTCGCTCCCTAGACGTTCGATGTATCACCAAGAGCCCGCCGGAGCGCTCCGGCGGGCTCTTTTTCGTATCACCTCCCAGAATGGGTGGATTTGAATGAGTCTGTCGTTCGCTTGATGTCTCTATCAGCCCGGGAGGCGGGGATATCGACCGGGAGTTTTCCTTGAATTGGACGTTTCGTACGACGGATTGTCGCGACTGGGGTACCCTAGTCGTGCACGAGAATGCCTCTCAGGTAAAGGACGCACGGGCGTTCGAGCGAGGGCAATGCGAGGGTTTTGACGGAGAGTTGAAACCCTCGACAGATGGCGTTTCGTGTATGCAAGGGTGACTTATGGATACGTCTGTCGATCGGCTCGTGAATGTTGAAGGAACGGTGAAGTGGTTCGACCCGAAGAAGGGCTTCGGCTTCATCATCGGGCCGCAGGGCCAGGACATCTTCGTTCACTTCAGCAAGATCGAGGGAGAGGGCTTTCGGGTGCTCAAGGACGGGTCGTCGGTCTTCTACGACGCCGAGCGCGGCGACAAGGGCTGGAACGCCTCGCGCGTCGTTCGGGCTCCGGGCGTCGAGGACGTCACGACGGCCCGGCGGACGTACGCCCGGACTCCTCGGCGGTGAGAGGCCGGCGCGCGGATAATCGGGCGTGCAGATGAATGAGGTGATGTGGTTCGGGGCGGGGCTCTCGCTGGGCCTGGTGCTGGCGTCGGGGGTGCTGTACGCGCTGTTTCGCCGGCGGCTGGCGCGCGTGCGTTCGGCCGAGCGCCGGGCGCGGACGGCCGAGCGGCTGGCGGAGGTCGGGTCGATGACCAGCGGCCTGGCGCACGAGATCAAGAACCCGCTGTCGACCATCGGGCTCAACGCCCAACTGCTCAGCGAGGCGATCGAGGACGGCGTGAGCGACGGCGAGCTGCGCACGCGCCTGACCAATCGCGTCCGGACGCTTCGGCGTGAGACCGAGCGGCTCAAGGGCATTCTCAGCGACTTTCTCGACTATGCGGGCGAACTGCGGCTGCATCTCGAGCGGGTCGACGTCAACGCGCTGGTCGGCGAACTGATCGACTTCTACGCGCCGGAGGCCGAGCGCGCGGGCGTGCGCCTGCGGGCGGATCTCGCGCCCGGCGCGATCCACGCGCGGCTCGACACGAGGCTGATCAAGCAGGCGCTGCTCAACCTGATGCTCAACGCGGTGCAGGCCATGAGCGGGGTTCGCGCGGCCTCAGGCGGACCGACGGTCGGCGCGACCGCCGGAGAGCTCATTCTGCGAACGCAGATGCTGGTTGAAGAGGGACGCGAGGTGGTGAAGATCCACGTGATCGACACGGGGCCGGGCATCACGCCGGAGAACCGTTCTCGCATCTTTGAGCCGTACTTCACGACCAAGTCCGGCGGGACGGGGCTCGGGCTGCCGACGGCTCGGCGCGCGATCGAGGGGCACGCGGGGAGGCTGGACCTGTACTCCGAACCCGGACGCGGGACGGACTTCACCATCGTGCTGCCCGTCGCCGGGCCGACGCTGCCGCACGACGGCGCTGCGCCGGACCGGGGACCGGCAGGCCGCGGCGGACGCTGACGCGACACCGTGGGCAGGCCGCGGCGGGCGCGGAGATGGGCGCGGAGGCGGGCGTGGGGGCGCTCGCGTACACTCCGGGCGATGATCAAAGTCGCTATGAGCACGGTGGCGTGTCCGGAATGGACGCTTGAGACGATCGCCCAGGCTGCGCAGAGCTGGGGCTATCACGCGGTCGAGCTGCGGACCTTCGGCGATGCATCGCGGTCCTTCGCGTGCGACCCGGCGCTGACGAACCCGGAGAAGATCCGGCGGTGGTTCGGCGATCGCGGCCTGACGGTCGCGTCGCTGGCGACGGGGCTTGGCTTCGGCGAGGCGATCACGCCGCCGGTGATCGGCAACGTGATCACCGACAGCGAGGTCAGCGTGCGGGCGGCCAAGCGGGCGATCGACCTGGCGATCAGCCTTGAGTGTCCGCTTGTGCGGGTGTTCGGCTTCGAGTTGCCGACGCGGGAGAAGCGCTCGTTGGGCGTGGCCCGCGTGGCGGATCGGCTCGGCCGGGTCATCGATCATGCGCACCGCACGGGTGTAAGCGTGATGATCGAGAACGCCGGCTCGTTCATGAGCGTGCAGGGCCTGATGGATGTCGTACGCGAGGTGAACAGCCCCTTGCTGGGCGTGTGCGCGAACATCGCCAATTCGTTCGTGGCGGGCGAGGGCGGCGAGTCGGCGATCGCCGCCGCGGGCACGAGCCTGATGGCTTTACGTGTCAAGGACCTGACCCCCGGGAGCGATGGCGTGATGAAGCCGGCGGCGCTGGGTGCGGGCGTCGTGCCGTTTGCGCCGAGCGTGGCGCTGGCCGCGGCCCGGGCCAGCGGCGGGAGCGTGCCCGGCGGGGCGATTCCGGTGATCTTCGAGTACGACCGCGCGTGGCTGCCCGGGCTGGCCTCCGCCGAGAGCGTGCTGCCCGCGGCGTGCGAGGCGATCGTGCGAGCCGCCGGTGCTCAGGCCGCGGCGGGCGCACCGTCGCGCACTCCGATGGCGCGGGCCTGAGAGCGATCGGCGCGGGTGAGCGCTGAGGAATGCGAGTGGCGCGTGGGCGAGAGCGCTGAGAACGCCGGGCAGCGGGAGCGGATGGAAGCGCTCTCGCGCGGCATCATCGCGCGTTGCCGCGCAACGGGCTTTGCGCTGGCGGGGGTGTGCGAGTGTTCGCCGAGCGAGCACGCCGAGCACGTGCGGACGTGGTTCGCGCAGGGGCGTCACGGCAGCATGGCGTACCTCGCCCGCCTGGGCGAGGAGCGGCTGGACCCGCGGCGGGTGCTGCCCGAGGCGAGGGCGATCATCGTCGTTGCTGATCAGTATGCCCCGCGGGGCGATGCATCTCCGGCCAAACGCGAGGGTGTGGGCCGCGTTGCCCGGTACGCGCACGGCGAGGACTATCACGTGCTGATCAAGGACCGGCTGCACGCGCTGCGCGATGAACTCATCGCCGAGCATCCCGGCGAGCACTTCCGCGCGTTCTGCGATACCGCGCCGATCCTCGAGCGCGAGCACGCGCAGCGTGCGGGGCTGGGGTGGATCGGCAAGAACACGCTGCTGATTCACCCGCGGCTGGGCTCGTACACGCTGCTGGGCGGGCTGCTGACGAGCCTGCCGCTGGTGCCGCCGCGGGAGCAGGAGCGGCACGAGGATCACTGCGGCTCGTGCACGCGGTGCATCGATGCGTGCCCGACGGGGGCGATCTCGGCGTACAGCGTGGATGCGTCCCGGTGCATCAGTTACCTGACGATCGAGCGGCGCGAGCCGACGCCTGCGGACCTGCGCGAAAAGGTGGGCGATTGGATCTTCGGGTGCGATGTGTGCCAGGAGGTCTGCCCGCACAACGCGCCGGTGCGGGCCGCGGCGGATGACGAGCGTTACGCCCCGCGCGTGAACGACGCGTATCGCGGACCGCGCCGGGGGCTGGACCTGCTGGCCGTGCTGGGTTGGTCGGCGGAGGATCGCGCTCGCGAACTGCGCGGCTCGGCGATGAAGCGGGCGACGCTGGAGATGATCCGACGCAACGCGGCAACAGCCCTGGAGAATCAGCGGCGAGCCGCGGGGGAGGCGTGAACTCCGCGGATCGCGGCAAATTGGGCGCGAGCAAGAAGACAGCGCCCCGGCACGGGGCCGGGGCGCTGCGGAGTCGCGTGCATCTCATGCCCGCGTTGCGGGCGCGAGTTCATCGAGCCGATTACGGGCAGCCGATGAAGAACGTCGCGAAGAAGAGGGAGAAGTCACCGTTGTCCACGGCGCCGTCGGCACCCGGATCGCCGTCGGTGTTGGCGATGTCGGCAACGAGGCGGTTCGGATCGCCCTCGTCGAGGAAGAACGACGCGAAGAAGAGGCTGAAGTCGCCGTTGTCGACGGTGTTGTCCGGCGTCGGATCGCCGTCGGTGTTGGCGATGTCGGCGGGCGAGCAGCCAGCGACGGTGGTGAGGTTGAGGGTGACGAACTGGTCACCGGCGATGGTGCTGAAGTTGATGTTGCGCGGATCGCCGAGGTTCGCGGCCTGGCCGTTGGTGCCGACCGGCAGGCCACCGAGGACCTGGTTGGACATGAAGTCGTAGTTCGAGCCGTTGATGCCGCCCGCGACGCGGATCGGCGTGACGCCGTCCCAGCCGAGCTCGGTCAGGGAGATGGCGATCTCGATGCCCGAATTCACGGCGCGGGCATCGTTCGGATCCGCGACGGTGCCGGTGACGCCAAGGACGTTGCTGTTGTCGATCGCAACGACGATGCGGTCGTTCAGCGATGCGGGCGGGCTGGAGAAGAAGTAGAGCTCGGTGTTCAGGTCGAGCTGGAGCAGATCCGCCAGGCCGCGGGGCGGGTGGTTGGCGGTGATGTGCCCGTCGGCCGTGGGGGGCAGCGGCGCGGCGGGGCCGTTGAAGCGCATCGGGTTGTTGACGGGCGGCAGAGACTTGGCGCCGCCGGTGAACGCACCGTAATCGAGGCTGCGGAACTGGAAGTCCTCGCGGCGGCCGCTGGCGCGGAGGACCGCGGCGTTGGTGAAGGCCGAGACGGGGTTGCCGCCGTTGGTCACCGCAACGACGTAATCAGCGGTGAAGCCCTCGTCGAACGTCCAGCCGCCCGAAGCGACCGGGTCGGTCGGGTCGATCGGCAGCGGGGGCGTGGTGGCGGACTGGACACGGGCGCCCATGCGCCAGAGGCCGTCGGAGTCCATGCGGGGGTTGCCGCGATAGCCCGGCCAGAGGGCGCTATCGGTGCGGCCGCGGAGACGGTTCTGACCGTCGTTGGGATCAACGTCAAAGAACAGAACGAGCTTGTTGAAGTTCGTCTCGAGGTTGCCGGTGACGAGCAGGTAGAGCATGTCGCCGTCACGCGCGGCGTAGAGGGCGTTGAGTTCCGAGCCGTAGGCGCGGTTCTGGTTGGGGGCGGCGTTGGTCGAGCCGACTTCCTGACCGACCACGCCGGCGATGTTGGAGTTGTCGACCGTCACGCGGATGGCGGGCGCGCCGGCGTCACCACCGGCCAGCGTGCCGGCGGGGGCCAGGGGGTCGAGGGCGGAGGGGTCGAGGGCGCCGGCGAAGCCGGTGACGCCCGCATAGACCTTCGAGCCGCCGCCGGCCGGCAGCGGGTAGAAGTCGACGTAGATCTGGCCGCGGTCGGGGCCCGGGGTCGGGAAGACGACCGGCTGGGTCTCGCCGTTGCGGTTTGCACCAACGACCAGGAGGTAATCGGCGTCGAAGTTCGTCGGGAAGCGCAGGCCGTTGCCCGAGCCATCGTCGCTCATGGTGGCCAGTTCCTGCGGGTTGGCCTGGACCAGACGGTTCTGGCCCTGACCGGCGACGGTGTCGATGAAGAGGTTCAGCTTGTTGTTGTTGGCCTCGAGGTTTCCGGCGATGAAGAAGTAGAGATTCGTCGCGTCCTGAACAACGTACAGGGCATCGAGCTCGGAGCCGTTGGTGCCATCGGGGCCGGCGATGATGTTGCCGTGGGTGGCCTTGCCGAAGCCGGTGTAGTTGGTCTGCAGCGCGAAGCGGTTGCCGTAGATCGTCAGCGGGGCGGTGGGGTTGTCGCGCTGGCCGTCGATGACCGGGGCGGTGGTGACGGTGGCGGGGGTGATGTTGGAGACGACGACGCCGGGGATGTCGGCGAGGTTCACATCACGCGGGAAGCCGAGGTTCGGGGTGTTCAGACCGAGGCCGCCGGCGGAGGAGTTGCTGCCGCGGGAGAAGAGGAACTGGTTGGAGAAGAAGTCGTTGCCCTGACCGTTGATGGCGGCGATGACGCGGATGGGGCCGCTGGTGTAGCCGACGGAGGCCTTGGGGACGACCAGTTCGATGCCGCGGACGACGGTGGCGGGGGTACCGACGTCACCGGCGCCGGCGCCGGCGCCCTGGACGTTGTCGCCGAAGCCGGTGGGCACGTTGTTGAGCCACTGGGCCGGGCCGTAGCCGTCGGAGGCGCCCTTGAGACCGTCAACGACGGGGGCGGCGATGGCGGCGCCGGCAACAGCCAGCAGCAGCAGAGCGGGATACATCTGATTCTTCTTCATCTCGAACTCCCTGGAAGTGAGCCGGGCACGAACGCGCTCGGAAAACCCGAGGACGCGACGGACCGGCGGCGTGGTGAATGCGCTCGTATGCGCACTGCCATAAAGAGTACCGCGTGCGCCGACGAAGGCCAAAAAACCCCGCGTCGCTGCGTGCGGATGCTCAAAATCACCGGAAGTTTGACCCGGCGGTCCACCGTCCCGGGGTACCCCTAATTTGTCTCGGTATGCGGGCTCAGGATGGGGGATTGGGCGGACTGTGGCCGGGAATGGCGTTCCATGCCACAGAGGGAATCGAGTCGGCAAAGTCCGACACGATCGATCGGGCAGGCGTCGGCACGAGAGGCTGTATACAGGCGTCGGTGATTCGGCGGAAAATGGGCAGAAGGAGTTTGCATACCGCCGGCGACGTTCGATAATCTCAGAGGTGTCGGGGGTGTGTGTGCATGCCTCGCGGGGCGGGAGCGGCGGAAAGTCGCCGGGAAACAATCGGAGGTCCCAATGACAAACTGTGCTCAGATGAACATTCGTGGGCTGTTCGGCCGACGCGGCTTCACGCTTATTGAGTTGCTGGTGGTGATCGCGATCATCGCGCTGCTGGTGGGCATCCTCTTGCCCGCGCTGGCCAATGCCCGCGTGCAGGCGCGGCGTACGGCGTGCCTGAGCAACGTGCGACAGATGGGCGTGGCGTTCAGCGTCTACGCCAACGACTTCAAGAGTTGGTACCCGCTGCTGCCGTTCAACCCGACCGACCCGAACGACGCGGGCCGCGTGAACTTCACACGTCCGAACAACGCGGACCGCTTCCTCGACCTTCAGTACCGGCACGGTGGCGTGGCCGGCATGTTCAGCCTGTTCCAGGATCCGGGCAACGGCCGCCCCGGCTTTGTCGGCACCGGTCTGGGCAACCCGGACAATGCTCAGTACTACCCCGGTTCGGGTCTGCGCAACCCGATCATGCGCGGGTACATCGAGAACTTCGGCGTGCTGACGAGCCCGGCTCATCGCGAGGATCGCTATTGGGGCGCGGGCGCTAATCCGTCGCCGAGCGCACCGGATCTGTCAACGACGCAGCCGATCCGCCCGACGATTCCCGCGAGCGAGAAGGACGTTGTCCACTACAACATCAGCTACCTCTACATCGCGGGCCTGAAGTCCGACGAGGCGACGATCCTCAAGGCCGCGCCGATCTGGGGTACCGAGACCCTCGGCCCGGATGTCGGCACGCGGGCGTGGTACGGCCGCGCGAGTGATGCGACGTTCGCTCAGACGCGCAACGGGTTCTACGGCCCGGTGGACATGTACGGCAAGGACGGCGGCAACTTCGTGTTCTCCGATGGTCACGCCGAGTTCCTCAAGGACGATGTGGCGTTCCAGTTCTTCTCCGCGCCGTCGGCCAACAACCCGCAGTCGATCAACGCGATCGACAGCTTCCGGTCGCGTCGTACGCAGGTGATCGAGTAAAAATCGGGGTTGATCTCACCGGCATTGGCATCGTGGAACCGGTATCATCCGCCCCGTGAAGTCGGACTCTTCTCCAAGCCGTTCAGACCAGCCCGCCCCCAGCGCCGGACCAGCACCCACGCGCACACCCGCGGCCAAGCCGCTGTGGGTGCGTTTGGCCACGCTGCAGGAATTCGGCCTTTGCATCGTCATCGCGGTGATGATGCTCGGCCTGACGCTGGCCAGCCCGCTCATCCCCGAGCAGCGCAGCAGCCGCGAGTTTGAGGCTCCCGCCGGCGCGACGATCACGACCGAGGGCGGCGTGATCCGTGTGGCGTTCACCGCCGATGGCGCGGCCCAGGAGCGAACGTTCAGCACGGGCGCCGGCTGGCGTCTGACCGAGCGGGCGGGCAGGCAGATCATCGAACGCATCGAGCGGCGGGAGTTCGCCGACGCGACGGTCTCGGTCATTCGGCCGGGGTGGAGGTTCGCGCTGCCCGGACAGGAGGCACGCGAGTACATCCGTGGCGACGGGTGGGACTTGGTCGAGAGTGCGACCGGCCGCGCGATGGAGCGCGAGGACACCGACGCTCAGGGCAACGTCAAGAAGGAACGCATCGAGATCCCTTCGGGCGTGCGGGTGAACGACATCCCATCGGGCGTGCGCGTGACGCGGGGTTCGACGGTTGAGGAGTACTACGCCCGCGACGGTTGGCGCATGTCGCGCGATGCGACCAACGCCATCGAGCGCGAGCCGAGGGTCAATCGGTTCCTGCGGCTTGAGAATCTGGTGCTCGTCGCGACGCAGGCGTCGTTCATCGCGATCATGGCCGTTGGCATGACGGCGATCATCGTGCTCGGCGGAATCGATCTGTCGGTCGGCTCGATCTACGCGTTGTCGGCGGTCATCGGCGCGATTGTGCTCAACAGTTTCGCGTCATCGCCGATTTTCGCCGGCGACGGCGGCGTGCTGGCGGCGGTGGGGGTGGCGCTGCTGGTCTGTTGCGGCGTGGGGGCCGTGTGCGGGTTCATCAATGGTGCCGCGAGTGTCGGGCTGAATGTTCACCCGTTCATCATCACCCTCGGCGGCATGGCGGTGTACCGCGGCGTGGCGTTCGTGGGCAGCAAGGGTCTGTCCATCGGCGACTTCCCGCCGGGGCTTCAGAGCGTGATCAAGTGGTCGGCGCTGGGCGTTTCGCCGGTGCCGATGCTGCTGATGTTCGTCATCGGCATCATCGGCGCGCTCGTCTTCTCGCTGACGGTCTTCGGCCGGCGGATCTTCGCCATCGGCGGCAACGAGACCGCGGCCAAGTACGCCGGTGTGCCGGTCGGGGCGACGAAGATCTGGTCGTTCACGATCTGCGGCATGCTCGCCGGGCTGTCGGCGGTGCTGATGCTCGGGTACTTCGGCGCCGCCAGTTCCGACGCGGGCAACGGGTACGAACTGAACGTGATCGCCGCGGCGGTGGTGGGTGGGGCGTCGCTGTCCGGCGGGCGCGGCTCGGCGCTGGGCGCGGTGCTCGGGGCGCTGATCATCCAGTTGATCAACAACGGCTTCGACGTGCTCGGTCTGGATCAGAACTACCGGCAGATCGTCATCGGTCTGGCGATCGTGCTGGCCGTGGTGGTTGATCAGGCCAAGTACCGACTGACGACGAACAAGAAGTAGACTGCGAGTCTGTTTGTGGCGGTGGGGGCTTCTGGCGGCACGTTCTGCGGGGTGTGCTGCTGGGTGGAGGGTGAATCGGGGATGGGTTGCGTCCGCTCTGCGTGGGGCGGCGAAAGCAGGAGGCCGGGGTCGGAACCCTGGCGGGAATTCAACTCTGGAGCACAGCATGCGCAACTGGATCAAGGGGCTTCTGACGGTCGGTGCGGTCGCCGGCCTGGCGATGGCGGCGATGGCCGCGGCGCCCGACGCGACGAAGACCGAGGCGGCAAAGCCGAAGAAGTCTCAGTACGTCATCGGGATGGTGGCCAAGAGCAACAGCAACCCGGTGTTCCTCGCGGCCCGGACGGGCGCGGAGGACGCGGCCAAGGCGTGGGGGAAGAAGCTGGGCGTGGATATCCGCATCGACTGGCGCACGCCGGTGGCGGAGGACGGCCAGAAACAGGCCGAGGCGATCGAGCAGTTGGTCGCGGGCGGTGCCGACGGCATCGCGGTTTCGGCCAGCGATGCGAAGCTGCTCAAGGCCGCGATCGACTCGGCCGTTGAGCGCGGCACGGTTGTGGTGACGTTCGACTCGGACGTGCCCGACTCGCAGCGACTGGCGTACTTCGGCACCAACGACTTTGAGTGCGGCAAGCAGTTGGCGGGCGAACTGGCCAAGAGCATGGGCAACAAGGGTGTGGTGGCGATCCTGGCGGGCAACCAGAACGCGCCGAACCTGCAGGCCCGCGTGCGCGGCGTGCGCGAGGGGATGAAGGCGTTCAAGGACATTCAGATCCTGGACACGTACTACCACGCCGAGACGCCGCAGGACGCGGTGCTGAAGGTTGAGCAGGTGATGGCGGCCAATCCGCAGATCACGGGCTGGGCGATGGTTGGCGGCTGGCCGCTGTTCACGCAGAACGCGCTCAAGAGCGTGGCCGGGCGTGCGAAGGTGGTGGCGGTCGACGCTCTGCCGGCGCAGCTGGATTATGTCCGCTCGGGCGAGGTCGACACGCTGCTGGCTCAGCAGGTTTACGAGTGGGGCACCACGAGCGTGCAGTTGATCATGGAGAAGCTGGTCGAGAACAAGCAGCCGGCCAGCCCGATCGTCAACGCGCCGCTGGTGGTCGTGAACAAGGCCAACGTCGACGAGTACGGCAAGAACTGGGACCGCTGGCTGGGCAAGAGCAAGTAATCGCCCGGCGCGGCAGGATGAACAAGACCCTCGGCCCGAGGCGATGAGCCCGGGCCGATGAGGGACATGTCGGCGAACAACGCCAGGCCCGCCGCGAAGAACTCGCGGCGGGCCTGTTCGCATTTTCGGGTATCGGGGTACCCCGAGGCGTCCGATTCGTCGGGTTTGGCGTGCCGCGATTGGGGAGGCTGATGTTGGCGATGGGCCGGGGGTCGTGTACGCTTGGGGCCTCATGAGCACAGCGACTGCGGAACCATCGGCCGGAACGCGCACGCGGATCGGGGGCGACCTGCTGGTCGTGACGAACGTGAGCAAGCGGTTCGGGATCACGCAGGCCCTGGACGGTGTGAGCGTGACGTTCCGGGCGGGCGAGGTTCACGCGTTGATGGGTGAGAACGGTGCGGGCAAGAGCACGCTGGGCAAGGCGATCGCCGGGCTGCACAAGCCGGACACGGGCTCGATCGTGCTCGATGGCCGCGAGCTGAGGCTGGGTGACATCGATGACGCGTTCGGGGCGGGTGTGAGGATCGTGCACCAGGAACTGGCGCAGTGCCCGAACCTGTCGGTGGCGGAGAACCTGTGCCTGCACGACCTGCCGACGCGTGGCGGTGTGCTGAGCCGGCGGATGATGGAGGATCGGGCGGCGCGGCTGCTCTCGGCGCTGGCGCCGGAGATCGATGTGCGTTCGCCGCTGGGCTCGCTCGCGCCGGGCCGGCGGCAGATTGTGCAGATCGCCGCGTCGCTGGAGGAGCGTGTCGGTCCTGACGGCAGGCCGGAGCCGGCGGCGCGGGTGATCATTTTCGACGAGCCGACCAGTTCGCTCTCGGTGGCGGAGGCGGACCGGCTCGGGGCGATCGTGCGGGACCTTGCGAGCAAGGGGCTGCTGTGCATTTACGTGTCGCACCGGATGGGGGAGATTTTCTCCGTGTGCGATCGCGTGACGGTGCTGCGCGACGGCAAGTACGTCGCCACCAGCGAGGTCAAGGCGATCGGTGAGGCGGACCTGGTTGCGCAGATGATCGGTCGGAGGATCGACTCATCCAAGTCGTACCGATCGGGCCGGTCGCAGATGGTCGAGGGCGATCGGCGACCGCACGCCTTCGATGGCGAGCCGGTGCTGCTGGAGGTCTCGGGGCTGAGTTCGCCGGGGCGGCTCAAGAACGTGTCGCTGAAGGTGCACAAGGGCGAGGTGCTGGGCGTGGGGGGGCTGGTCGGTTCGGGTCGGTCGGAGTTGCTGGACGCGATTTTCGGGCTTGATGGCTCGGCGTCGGGGGGCGTTTCGATCCCCGGACGGACGTTCACGCCGGGGCGGCCGCGGGAGCGGATCGTGGCGGGCGTGGGCTATGTGCCCGAGGATCGGCGCTTGCAGGGGTTGTTTTTCCTGCTGGGTGTGGATGAGAACATCATCGCGCCGAAGATGCCGCTGCTTGCGAAGCTGGGGATCCGCCTGCGGAGCGCCGAGCGGAACGAGGTGGCCGAGCGCGTGAAGAAGTTCCAGGTCAAGACGGCGCGGTACACCTCGCTGCCGGGCGAACTCTCGGGCGGGAACCAGCAGAAGCTGCTGCTGGCGCGGTGGCTGGCGAAGGAGACGTGCGTGCTGCTGCTGGATGAGCCGACGCGCGGGATCGATGTCGGGACCAAGACGGAGATTTATCGGCTTGTGCGAGCGGCGGCCGATGAGGGGCTGGCGGTGCTGCTGGTCAGCAGCGAGATGCCGGAGTTGCTGGCGCTGTCGGATCGGATCGTGGTCATGTGCGACGGCGAGATCACCGGCGAACTCATCGGCGAGAAGATGACGCAGGAGAACATTCTGCGTCTGGCGACGGTGAGGCACTGATGGAGCGGCGCGGAGAAACGGAGATCGGCCGATGAAGCAGCGGAAGCGGAAGAAGCGTTCGGGCGAGGGCGGCGTGCCGACGATTCATGATGGGATGATTAGGCCCAAGGCCCGGCTGGCGAACGCGCTGGTGGTGATCATCGCGATCGTGATCGTGCTGATTTTCGCGGCGTTTCTGCTGGCGATTTTCGGGGGCTGAGATTGGGCCGCGGGTAGTCGGTGAGGTGAGCGTGAGGCGGCGAGCCCCCTCCGGCTCGAAGACTCGCCACCTCCCCCGGTAGGAACCGGGGGAGGATCTTCAGACAAGCGTCCGCGAACTTGTGGGCAGTTTCATCGCGCCGCCTCGTCGCGTCGGCTTATCGCGTTGGCTCGGGAGTGGGCGTGCGGCGGGTCAGGCGGTTGATGGTGGCGGCGAGCCACGCGTCGCCGGGCATGGCGTACGGGCGGAACTTCTCGACGGAGCCCTGTTCCTCGCTGTACAGCAGCGCGCGGTTGTTGCCGATGGTGCCGGCGAATGGGGTGTCCATGAGTGCCGAGGAGTCGGCGCCGGACATCTGGAACAGCACGCGCTGGTCGAACTCGCGGAGGGCGTTGCGCTCGAGCGTGCGCGTGAGGTTGGCCACGGTGTCGCACCAGCAGAGGGTGTGGATGCCCATGGCCGCGCCCTCGCGCATGATGTTCGCGAAGGCCTTCTCGGGCGCGACCTGAGCGTCCGGCTCGTCGCCGGTGCTGGCGGAGAAGTCGAACTCGTTCTCGCTGCGCCGCAGGGCGCGGTAGCGCTGCAGCGCGTGGACGAAGAGGTACCAACTCGGAGGCTGCGCGCTGCCGGACTCGCTCTCGGCGGCCAGGGCGGTGCGGCGCGAGAGTTCCGCGTTTAGTTCGTTCATCGCGCCGGGCACATCGCGCAGGGCGATGACGCGGATGTCCAGCACTTCGGACAGTGAGGCGGCAAGTTTCGGCAGCACGCCGAAGCCTGGCTGATCGGCGGGGGTGCCATCGAGCAGGTAGATGCGCGGCGCGGGCGACGCGGCGTCGGTGCCGGCGCGCTGGGCGTGCTGCGCGGCAAGCGAGAGAATGGACGCGACCATCATGGCCAGTGCCGAGTCGTCCTTCTGGCCCACGATGAGCAGGTTCGCGCCGGCCTGGCGGCGGAAGATGCCGGCGGACGGGTCCTTGATCGCGATCGCGTCGCCCAGCCAGGCGTTTGTGGGCTTGCCGTGCTCAACGGGCGCTGCGGCGGCGAGCGCGAGCGAGAGCGGATGGTTGGCCTCGATGTTGGCCGGCACGTTGCCCTCGAAGACGATGGGCGGAAAAAGACGTGCGCGGGTGGACTCGGGGAGTGTCGGGATCCGCGAGCGGACCTGCGAGAGGAAGTGCTCGCGCTGCTCATCGGGGAGCCAGGCGACCTGGAAGGGGCTGTTGCCCTCGATCGCGCCGCTGGCGTCGTTGTAGATCGCCTCGCCCGGGCGGTTGAGCAGGCGCGGGGCGGAGTTGTCGTCGCTCATGATGAGCATGGCGTCGGCCTCGGAACACTGAAGGGCGATGCGGACGGCCATCTGCCCGATGGTGGCGCGGGCGAGGGAGTACGCGCCGCCGAGGGTCTGGCTGCCGAGGATGACGTGCATGCCGAAGGCGCGGCCCTGGCGCACGAGGCGGTCGAGCAGGAGCGATGCTTCCTGCGCGAGCTTGTCGTCCTCGACGAAGAGTTCCTGGAACTCGTCGACGATGAGCATGATGCGGGGCATGGGCACATCGGCCCGGGCTGAGCGGAAGGACTTGAGATCCTGAACCTCCTGATCGCGGAAGAGGTTGCCGCGGCGCTTGAGCTCGGCGTCGAGTTTGCGGAGGACGCTGAGGCCGAATTCGCGTTCGCTCTCGATGGCGATGACGCGGGCGTGCGGGAGGCCGAGGGAGGCGTAGGCCTTGAACTCGACACCCTTTTTGAAGTCGATGAGGTAGAGTTCGACCTCATCGGGGGTGTACCACATGGCGAGGTTGGTGATGATCGCGTGGAGGAGCGTGGACTTGCCCGAGCCGGTGCGGCCGGCGATGAGGGCGTGCTGGCTGGTGCCGCGGCCGAGGGAGAGGTGCTGGAGTTTGGTTGCGCCGGCGCGTCCGAGCGCGACGCGGACCTCCGAGGCGGAGCTCATGGTCCAGAGTTGCTCGCCCTGCGGCGCGATCATGGCGAAGGGGACCTGCACGCGGTTGGCGTCCTTGCTGGCGACGCCGACGCGGTGAACCAGGGCGTTGAACCGCTCATCATCGGGCGGCTGCTCGACGGCGACGGGGAGCGAGCCGAAGTCCGGGTCGTCCCAGACCAGGCCGGGGGCGGTGGGGGGAGTGGCGGCGGGATCGCCCTTGCGGTACGTGAAGCGAAGGGCGTTGCGCTTCAGGTCCGCGGCGGTCAGACCTGCGGGGAGTTGCTGGCGGGTGTCCATCGCGATGAGCGTGTACACGCCGCAGCGGGGGCCGCTGGCGAGGATGGAGGCGAGGCGCTTGGCGGAGACTTCGGAGAAGTTCGCGGGGAAGTCCGCGATGACCAGGAAGCGATAGGGCTCGGCGATTTCGCCGGCCTGCTCGTTGTACTCCTCGATGCTCTTGAACTGGTTGCGGAGGTACTTCTGGATCACGTTCTCCATGTGCTCGGTCAGGTCGGTCAGGCGGGCCTCGATGTGGCGGGGCTCGGTCCAGATTTTGTCGGTGACCAGCGCATCCTCGTAGTCGGCAAGGTGCATGAAGCCGGCGAAGCTCTGGCCGAGGCCGACAGGGTCGAGGATGGTGAAGCGGAGTTTGCCGGGCGGGAAACTCGTCAGCAGGCGGAGCATGGTCGAGCGGAGGACGTTGATGGCCTCGGTGCGGGCGGTGCCGCCGGACTTGTCTCCAGCGAACTGCAGCAGGAGCGAGGCGTGATCGGGCAGTTCGAGGAACGCGGCGGGGTGGAGCGTGTCGGGGCCCGGCGCGCCGGCGGGCGAGAGCGAGAGCTCGGCGTCGGCCGATACGCCGCCGGGGAGCGACGCGAGCGCGAGCGTCGCGTGCGCAACGGGAATGGCTCGCGGGCTGGTGGCGGCGGGTGTCCAGGCGTTGGGGCCGGAGTCGGGCGCATCGGGGGCCCAGCGGTCGGCGGACCATGGGAGGAAGGGCGCGCGGGTGTCGGAGACCTGCGCATCGACGGAGCGGGCGTCGCGAAGGCCGTGTGTCCAGTCGCGGATGAGGTCGGCGCGGGCCTGGTCGTGGTCGCGTTGTGCCTGTGAGAGCGTTGAGTCGAGGGTTTCGGCCAGCGCGGCGGTGCCTTCGCGGAGGTCGAGTTCCGCAGCGGCCGCCGCGGCGGCGCAGCGTTCCTGGAGTTCGCGGAGCGCATCGGCGCAGGCGCGGTCGATGGCCTCGAGTTTGGACTTGAGGCGGTTGTCGATGTCCGAGAGTTTGCGTTCGCGGATCTGTGCGAGTTCCTGGCGTGTTTCCTCGTACTGCTCCTTGGCGAACGTGACCTCGCGTTCGCGCTTGGCCTGGGCCTTGGCCTCGGCCTCGGCGCGCTCGTGCGTGGCGACGGTGCGTGCGTGGGCGATCGCGGCGCGGGCGGTGGCGAGGCTCGTGTGCAGGGGGCGGGCGACATTGATCACGCTGCGCCGGACGGCGCCCAGGGCCAGGAATGCGAGCACGCAGAAGACCACCAGCGACGCGACCGCCGCGGCGATGGTGATGTTGTCGACTTGCCATGCCCGCAGCCACGCGACGCCCGCGCCGACGCCGCCTGCGGCGAGCAGGGCGTAGACCCACGGCAGCGGCTGCATCATCATGGGGGGCAGCGGCATGCTCGCGAGGCGATCGAGCTGGACATTGGCCGCGGCGGTCTGGTCCTTGATGGTGTCGGCGGGGCTGGGGAACTGGGTCTCGCTCGGCGAGATTCCGTCGAGCCATGCGGGGGTCGTGCCTGCGCGCGTGGGGACGTAGCGTGAGAGCAGCACGGCGGCGGCGGCATCGATCTTGGTCAGCGCGGCGTCGTTCTCGGTCAGTTGCTTGTCGAGTTTGTTGAACTTCTCGCGCTCTTTGCTCATCGCGCCGTCGAGGATGGTGTCGCCCATCCACACGGCTTCCTGCAGGCGTTTCTTGGCGGCGGTGCGGTCGACCTCGGCGCGTTCGACGATGCTGCCGCGTTCGCCCTGGAGTTGCAGCGTGATGCGGGAGCGCTGGTTCTGGGCATCGGCGGTGATGCGCTCGGTGCCCTCGCGAAGTTCGGTATCGGCGGCCTCGCGAGCGGCGGAGGTGCGATCGGTCAGGGCGGCGAGATTCGTGTCGTGCTCGGCGCGTGCGCGGCGCTGGCGTGTATCCAGCGTTGTGCGGATCTCCTCCTCGCGCTTGGCGCGGTCGCCGGAGAGCGCGGTGAGCGAGCGGAGCATCTGACGCTGGCTGAGGTTCAGGGGGCCTTCGGACATTCGTGGGCTCGCGAGGTCGGCGGGGCGGAGGGGGAGAGGGGAGTGAGCGATCGGCGTGTGCAACGGTACGGGCGGGCTAGTCCTGCTCTCGCGAGCACTCGCGGCGCGCGGTGGCGAAGAGTTCTGCGAGTTTGCCGATGCCGCTGTGAGCGGCGAAGACCTTGGAGTCCATCGGGCGGACCAGTTCGTCATCGAGGCTCTTGCGGGCGGGGTCGTCCCAGTGATCGCGTGTGCGTTCCCAGCGGGCGCGGAAGTCGCGCAGCGCATCGCGGAGTTTGGTCTGTGCCACGGCCATGCTCATCGGTTCGTTCCTTCGCGAGTGGGTGTGCGTGCGGTCACGGGTTCATGGGCTCCAGAGCACTTCGTCGGTCGAGTCCAGCAGCAGTTCGACGCCCGACGGGCTCAGCACCGCGAGTGTGCCCTCGGGCAGAGCCAGAAGGTCGCGCCAGTCCGGACGCGCAGCGAGAATCTGCTCGATGCTCAACGCCGCGATCGTCGCGGGGACCGGCGCGGCACCCGCGCCCTCGTCGGACACGCCGATGTACCAGCCCGAGTCGCTCGGCGAGGCGGGAGGCAGGCGGACGAGAAATGGATCGGCACCGTCGAAGACGCCCTGGGCGATGATGACGCGACGATCGGGAGCGGGCAGCGCGGCGCTCAGGCCGGCGCGATCGAGAAGCGAGAGCTCCGCGGCGGGTTCTTCGGCTGCTTCGGTTGACACGGCCGGCGTGGTATCGGGCGATGTGTCGTGTTGCGGGGCGGATGCGTCGGCGGACGTGTCGCTCGTCGCGACCGGGGCCGCGGGCTTGGGCTCGGCGCGTCGCGGTGAGAAGGCGCCCCACGGGCGATCGACGGCGGGGGCGGCGGCGCGTTGCTCGGGCGTGGGGACGCGCGGTCGGAGTCGCTTGGCGTGCTCGATGATCGCCGAGAGCAGTGCCGCGGCGGCGTCGGCGTCTCCGGGGGCTTCTGTGCTCGCGGCGGCCTTGGCGTTTTCGGCGTTCGGGTCGAGCGAGACCGCGGCGTATGCGTACAGGGTGCGGATGAGTTTCTCGATCCGGGCGAGGCCCTTGGGCGCATCGCGTTGGGTGAGATCCTGGAGCGCGGTGATCGAGCCGCGGTAAAGCGTCCACTCGCGGTCGAGTTCGGTGATCCAGAACTTCGTGCGCTTGAGGCGAACCTCGGCATCGGCCAGCGCGGCCTTGGCCTTTTCGACCGCTTTGCGTTCGTCGACGCAGGACGGATTTTCCTGCATGCTCGAGAGCTGTTTGCGAAGAAGTTCCGAGCGGGCGCGGGCGAGCAGTTCGCTGCGGCGGATGATCTGGTTCTTCCAGAACGGGACCTGCTCCATGCGGAGCCATTGGATCGTGCGTCCGGCTTCGACATCGACCTCGCCCAGCGCGGTGCTGACCTCGTGCACGAACTTCGCCAGTGCGGTCTTGGCGTCGCGCAGGGCTTCAACGGATGTCACGCGTGCGGCGGGCATGTCGTGGGCTGCTCATCCCGTGCCGATCGAGCTTGCCGCCGAGGATGCGGCGGAGCAGGGCTCGCTTCAGCGCTGGTTGAGATACTCCTCGATCTTCTCGGCCTTCTTGATCAGGAACGGGATGTGCTGGGTCGAGAGGTCGTTGAAGCGGTTGAGCACCTTCATCGTCTGCTCGAACTCCTCGACGAACTTAACCTGCTCCTGATCGCGCCAGGACTGGCCCAGCGTGACGAGCCGACCGGAAAGGACCGCCATTTGGCCCTGCAGGTTGGCCGTGAAGCGCTTAAGGTCCATCGCGAAGCGACGGAGTTCGGCCGGATCGACGACTGCTTTGCCCATATGTGTCCCGGTTCCTGCGAGGGTGCGAGGTTCGGGCGCGATCGCCCGGGAATCCGTACGAGCATACAGGCACGGGGGATCCCTCGCGGCGGGGTTCGGGCGATCATCGGCCGGAGCGGCGAAGTCGCAGGCGAATCGGGCCGCGGGCGGTGCTGGGGTCAACGACTCGACCGCCCTGGGTGATGTCGATCTGGCCTTTGTCGACGAGTCTTCGAGCCGCGGCCCGGGCGGGCTCCATGAGCGCCCGCCACGCTTCCGGCGCATTCCCCGCGACGGCCATCGCGGCCTGACTGGGGCAGATGGTCGCGTCGGCGGTGCGGAGCTCCCTGAGCAGACGGAGGATCGCCAGTTCCAGTGCGGCATCGGTGTCCGTGATGCCCGCGCGGCGGCAGGCGTCTGAGCAGTAGCGAATGTTCTCCCAGTCGCGTTCCCACTTCTTGCGCCAGGTGATCGACCGTCCGCAGACGGCGCAGGGCTTGGTGGGCAGGTGCGCGTTGGGCGTGGACTTGTGTCGGCGGTCGGGCACGGTGGACTCTGGAACTGATCGGCGTTGCGAAAGGGGCGAATGCTCGGAGCCTGTTCGGGTGCCTATCTTCGGGGCGATGTCCGCACTGCTGGACACGAGCGAGGTCGGGCTGTTCTGTGCCGAGGGCGGGTTCGCGGTGGACCCGTGGCGGCCGCGGGCGGGCGTGCGCGCGATCATCACGCATGCGCACTCGGACCATGCCCGCGCGGGCGCCGACGAGTATCTTACCTCGCCATCGGGCGAGCACGTGCTGCGAGCGCGGCTCGGGCCGGGCGCGAAGATCACCGCGATTCCGTGGGGCCTGGCCGGGGCGGTCAGGCTGGGCGATGTGCGTGTCTCGCTGCACCCGGCGGGGCACGTGCTCGGATCGGCGCAGGTGCGCGTCGAGCGGATCGGCGGGAGCGCGGGGCCGAAGGGCGAAACGTGGGTGGTATCGGGCGACTACAAGGTCGCCGATGATGGCGTGAGTGAGGCGTTCGAGCCCGTGCGATGCGACACATTCATCACCGAGAGCACATTCGGGCTGCCGATCTACCGCTGGCGGAGCAACGAAGAACTCATGCGCGAGGTCTCGGCGTGGTGGCACCAGAGCGCGGCGAACGGATGCCTGAGCGTTCTGCTGGCGTACTCACTCGGCAAGACGCAGCGGCTGATGGCCGGTCTGGCCCGTGCGGGGCTGGCCGGGCCGATTCTGCTGCACGGCGCGGCGGTTGAACTCACGGCGGCGTACGCGCGAGCGGGCGCGGCGCTGCCGGCATTCGAGCATGCGACCAAGGCGAGCGCCAAGGCCGCGGGGAGCAAGGCGCTGGTGATCGGCCCGGCATCGATCGCGGGGTCGGCGTGGCTGCGCGGGATCGAGCGTGCGAGCGGGGCGGATGACCTCGCGATCGCGTCGGCTTCGGGATGGATGCAACTCCGCGGCGTGCGCCGCAGGGCGGGGCTGGCCCGCGGGTTTGTGATCTCCGACCACGCCGACTGGCCCGGCCTGATGGGAACGATCCGCCAGACCGGCGCGGAGCGTGTGGGCGTGACGCACGGGTTTGTCAGCCCGATGGTTCGGCACCTGCGCGAAACGGGTGTCGACGCGTTCGCGGTCGCGACGCGGTACGTGGGCGAGACGCCGGGAGCAGCGGCCGAAGAGGGCGAAGCGGACGGCGAGGCGGGTGGTGACGCGAGCGGCGGTACCGGCGCGGAGCGCGACGCATGATGCGCTTCACGAAGATGTACGACGAGCTGGACGCGACGACGCGCACGAGCGAGAAGCTCGCCGCGATCGAGCGGTACTTCCGCGATGCGCCGCCCGGCGATGCGGCGTGGGCCCTGTGGCTGCTGGTGGGCAACAGGCTCAAGCGCGTGGTCACGAGCACGGAACTTCGGCAGTGGGCCTGCCAGAGCGCGGGAGTCGCTTCGTGGATGCTCGATGAGTGCTACGCGAGCGTGGGCGATCTTGGTGAGACAATCGCGCTGCTGCTGCCCAGGCGCGAATCTGGCACCGCCGGTGGTGATCGACTGGCCCCGACGCTTGCGGAGGTCATCGAACGGCATCTCATCCCGATGCGACGGATGGGTGCGGCGGAACGCCGCGAGCGGATGATCGGGCTTTGGAGCGTGCTCGAGCCGCGAGAGCGGTTCGTGCTGCACAAGCTCGTCAGCGGTACGTATCGCGTGGGCGTGTCGCGCGCGATGGCGGTCCGCGGCCTCGCGGCGGCGGTGGGTGTCGACCCGGCGGTGATCGAGCATCGGGTGATGGGGCAGTGGAACGCGACGCCCGAGGCGCTGGCGAGGATCTGCGCGCCGGCGCGCAGCGCTACGGCGAGCGGAGCGGCGGGGCCGTTCTCGGGATCTGGTGGTGGAGCGGCTCGCGGTCCTGACGATGCCTCGATCGATATCCCAGGCGCTTCGCACGCGATGGATGAATCCCAGCCGTATCCGTTCTACCTGGCCCTGCAGTTGCCGACGAATGCCGAGGAGCCCGCACGCACGCTGGGCGAGCCGGGGCCGTGGATGGCGGAGTGGAAGTTCGACGGCGTGCGGTGTCAGTTGATTCGGCGCGGCGATGACGCGTCGCTGCCGATGCTCTGGTCACGCGGTGAGGAGGTCACGACCGATCGGTTTCCGGAGGTTGCGCGTGCCGCGCAATCGCTCGGTCCGGGCACGGTGCTCGATGGCGAGGTGCTCGCGTGGGATTCGGCTGGTTCTGGGGGTCTGGTGCAGGGTCCGCTGGCGATGCCCGGGCGGCCCGCCCCGTTCGCCATGCTTCAGACGCGCATGCAGCGAAAGGGGCAGAGCGATCGGCTGTTTCATGATGTGCCGGTGGTCTTCGTCGCGTACGACGTGCTGGAGCATGAAGGACGCGATGTTCGCGGGCTGCCGCAGTTTGAGCGTCGTGCGCTGCTGGAGTCGATCGTCGAGGGGCTTGACGGAGACGTGCGGCGGACCATGCTGCTTTCGCCGCGAGTGGCCGGTGGCGGAGAATCGAGCGGCCCGGGCGTGGCGACGTGGGCCGAACTGGCGGCGCTGCGGGCGCGTTCGCGCGAGATTGGTGTCGAGGGGCTCATGCTCAAGCACCGGCTCTCGCCGTACGGGCAGGGACGGCGGGTGGACGCGAGCACCTCGGCGGATGCGGGCGAGGGTGCACGCGGCTGGTGGAAGTGGAAGATCGATCCGTACACGCTCGACGCGGTGCTCGTGTACGCCCAGCGCGGCAGCGGTCGGCGCGCATCGCTGTACTCGGACTACACCTTTGCGCTTTGGTCCGGGCCTGAACGCGGCGAGGGCGAGTTGGTGCCGTTCGCCAAGGCGTATTCGGGCCTGAGCGATGAGGAAATGGCGCGGGTCGATGCGTTTGTCCGAGAGGCGGCGATCGACCGGGCCGGTGCGGATCGCGCGGGCTCGGGCTTTCGCGTCGTTCGCCCCGAACTTGTGTTCGAGATCGCCTTTGAGGGCGTGGCGATCAGCACGCGGCACAGGTCCGGCCTGAGCGTCCGATTCCCGCGGATGAGCCGCTGGCGCACGGACAAGAAGCCCGCGGAGGCCGACACGCTCGCCGCGCTGCGCGCGATGCTGCCGGCATCGGCGATGGATGCGGGGCCCGCTTCCGTGCGTGGGCGCTCACGTGCCCGAAGGGGGCCGCGATGAGCGATCGCTCAGGTCAGACCCCTGCGCACACGATGTTCGCGCAGCGCGGCTGGGTGCCGGCACCGTTTCAGGAGCGCGTGTGGGACGCCTATGCGTGCGGCCGGTCGGGGCTGCTCAACGCGCCGACGGGTGCGGGCAAGACGCTCGCGGTGTGGATGGGCCTGCTCAATGAGGCGGCGGGCGACGCGGCGGTTGCGCGTGGGCCGGGGCTCAAGGCGCTGTGGATCACGCCGCTGCGGGCGCTGGCGAGCGACACGCGGGTTTCGCTGCAGGCCGCGGCGGACGCGATGGGGCTCGATTGGACGGTCGAACTGCGCACCGGCGATACGGCCGCGGCGATCAAGAAGCGCCAGCGTGAGCGGATGCCCGATGCGCTGGTGACCACGCCCGAGAGCCTGAGTCTGCTTCTGTCGTACGCGGGTTGTGACCGGATGTTCGCGGGGACGCGGCTGTGCGTTGTCGATGAGTGGCACGAACTGCTGGGAACCAAACGCGGCGTGCAGGTGGAACTCGCGCTGGCTCGCCTTCGCGCCTTGGTACCGGCGCTGCGGACCTGGGGCGTGTCGGCCACACTGGCGAACTTGCCGGGCGCGATGGCCGCGCTGCTCGGACCGGGGGGCGCGAACGCGCCGGCGGGTGAACTCGTTCGCGCGGAGGACACCAAGCGCATCGAGGTGCAGACGCTGCTGCCAAAGGACATCGAGCGCTTCCCGTGGGCGGGGCACTTGGGCCTGCGTCTCCTGCCGGCGGTGCTGGAGAAGATCGACAGCGCCGGAACGACGCTGCTGTTCACCAACACGCGCGGGCAGGCGGAGATCTGGTTCCAGGCGCTGGCGCGGGCGCGGCCCGAGTGGATCGAGCCGATCGTGAACACCGACACGGGTGAGCAGATGCCCACGGGCAGGCTCGCGATTCATCACGGCTCGCTCGATCGCGACCTGCGCGGCGTGGTCGAGGGCGAGTTGAAGGCGGGGCGGGTGCGCGTGGTCGTGTGCACGTCGAGCCTGGACCTGGGCGTGGACTTCCCGCCGGTCGATCAGGTGATCCAGATCGGATCGCCCAAGGGCGTCGCGCGGCTGCTGCAGCGTGCGGGCCGGTCGGGGCATCAGCCCGGGCGTGTCTCGTCGATCGTCTGCGTGCCGACGCACGCGCTGGAACTCATCGAGTTCGATGCGGCGCGCGGCGCGATGATGGACCGTGATGTTGAGGGACGCGAGCCGCTGACGATGTGCCTCGATGTGCTCTGCCAGCATCTGCTGACCGTCGCGTGCGGGGACGGATTCGTCGAGTCGGAACTGCGCGACGAGGTGCGCGGGACCCACGCGTTCGCCGCGCTGAGCGATGAGCAGTGGGGCTGGTGCATGGACTTTGCGGCCCGCGGCGGCGCGGCGCTGCGAACGTACGACCGGTTTCAGCGCCTGGTGCAGGTCGATGGCCGATGGCGCGTCGCGGGCGAGCCGCTGGCCAAGGTGCATCGGCTGGGCATCGGCACCATCGACAGCGCCAGCGCGATGATCGTCCGTTCTATGAGCGGCGCATCGCTCGGAACGATCGAGGAGTCGTTCGTCGCGAGGATGAAGCCGGGCGACGTGTTCGTCTACGCGGGCCGCAGGCTGGAACTGGTGCGCGTCCGCGAAATGAGCGCGTACACCAGGCCCGCGCGGAAGCGATCGGGCAGCGTCGTGTCGTGGCAGGGATCGCGGATGCCGCTGAGCAACGAGCTGGCACGGCGCGTCCGGCGGACGCTGGCCGTGGCGCGTTCGGGTCGGCTCGAGTCGCCCGAGTTGCGTTGCGCCGAGGGTGTGCTGGCGGTGCAGATGCGTTGGTCGCGGCTGCCGGTGAGCGATGAGTTGCTTATCGAGCATTGCCGCACGCGCGAGGGCTGGCACGCGTTCGTGTTCCCGCTGGAGGGGCGGCTTGTGCACGAGGGGCTCGCGGCGCTGTGCGCGGCGCGGCTGGCGCGAGCCGAGCCGCGCACGTTCAGTCTGGCGTACAACGACTACGGCTTCGAACTGCTGAGCACCACGGCGTTCTGGCCTGATCCGGAGCGGTGGCGTGAACTGCTGAGCACCGAGGGGCTGACGGAGGACCTCATCGCATGCGTGAACGCCGGTGCGCTCGCGCGGCGGCAGTTCCGCGAGGTGGCGCGCGTCGCCGGGCTGCTGGTGCCGAGCTTCCCCGGTGCGCAGCGCGGCAGCCGTCAGACGCAGGCGTCGAGCGAGCTGTTCTTTGATGTCTTCAGCGAGTTTGATCCGCGGAACCTGCTGCTGGATCAGGCGCGACGCGAGGTGATGGATCGGCAACTGGAACTCGCCCGGCTGCGCGGGTGCCTCGAGCGGCTGGCCGCCGGCAGTGTGCGGGTCATCGAGACGCCGCGGCTTACGCCGTTCGCGTTTCCGCTCTGGACCGATCGTCTGCGCGAGAGCCTGACCAGCGAGCAATGGGCCGACAGGGTGCAGCGCATGGTCGCGAGCCTCGAGCAATACGCAGACGGCTCGGCAGGCGATGACGAGCCGCTGCCCGGCGACGGGTTGCCGCTGCAGGTGCCGCGGCGTGTCGGGGCGGAGTTGCGGCCGAAGCCGGATGCGCCCAACGCGCGCGGGAGCCTTGCCGAGGTCGATGCGCAGTTGGCGGAGGAGCGACGCGTTGAGCGCAGCGCGCGGCTGCGCGGACGCGGTGGCGGGCGTGGCGGGCGTGGCGGGAGCGGCGGGCGCGGCAGCGGCGGAGGCTCGCGATGAGCCGCGAATCGATCCACGAGGTCGTCGGGGCGACATCGATCGATGTCGATGGTCACTCGCTCGTGCTCGTGCCGCCTCCCGCGGGCCCGGCGGTGCTCCTCTCCGATGGGCCGCGGCGGGTTGTGCTCGTCGCGGACCTGCATCTTGGCAAGGCCGCGAGTTTCGGCGCTCTCGGGCGGCCGATCGCGGGTGACCTGGCGATGCGCATCGCGCGAGCCGATCTTGATCGCCTCTCGAGGCTTGTTCGCCAGACGCGTGCGACCGAGCTTGGTGTCCTCGGCGACCTGATTCACAACCGTGCCGCACGAGATCCGGGCGTGATGAGCGAGGTCGCGTCGTGGCGGGCTGAGCCGCTGATCGCGCCGCTGGCGCTCACGCTTGTCCGCGGCAATCACGACCGACACGCGGGCGACCCGCCGAGTTCGTGGGGCATGCGCGTGGTGTCCGGTCCGTGGAGCCTGCTCGCGAGCACGCCGGGGCCCGGCGGCGAGCCGCGGCCCGCCGTCGTGGGGTTGCACGAGCCCGCACTCGTGCCCGGCTCGCTGGCGATCGCGGGGCATATTCACCCGATGGTCACGCTGGGCGGCCGCGAGCGGTCGCCGTGCTTTGCCATCCGGAGCGGGCTGATGATCGTGCCGGCGTTCGGCAGTTTCACCGGCGGAGCGAGCATCGCGACGCTGCCGCCGGATACTGCGCCGACGCGCGTGCTGGCCGTCGGGCCGGGTCGGGTGATCGAGGCGCCCCGAGCGCTGTGGGCGAGATGAGCGGGCGCCGATCAGGCCCGCGGCTTGAGGCCCTGGAACGCGGCCATGACGCGATCGCGAACCTTCGCTCGATCGACGATCGGACGCGGGTAGTCGAGCTTCATCCTCGCGATCGGCGGCAGGCCATCGTCCTCATCGTGCGGCGCGTGAATCGCCGCGCCTTCGATCCCCGACAACTCGGGCACCCAACGGCGGATATACGCGCCATCGGGGTCGAAGTTCCGGCTCTGGCTGATCGGGTTGAAGATGCGGAAGTATGGCGCGGCATCGGTTCCCGTGCTGGCCGACCACTGCCAGCCGCCGTTGTTGCTGGCCAGGTCGCCGTCGATGAGGTTGAGCATGAAGTGCTTCTCACCGTGTCGCCAGTTCAGGAACAGATCCTTGGACAGGAACATCGCCACGATCATGCGAGCGCGGTTGTGCATCCAGCCTGTGGCGGTGAGTTGACGCATCGCCGCGTCGACGATCGGCACGCCCGTGCGGCCGTCCTTCCAGGCTTGAAGGTGGGTGGGGTTGTCTTCCCAACGAATGGCGTCGGTCTCGGGCTTGAAGGCCCGGCCCATGCACACGCGCGGGAAGTGATGCACGATCGACTTGTAGAACTCGCGCCAGATGATCTCGCTGACCCATGTCGCAGCGCCCTCGCCGCCCGGGCCCTTGTCGTCGAGGCGACCGGCGTTCGCGTCCATCGCAAGAGCCAGACAGGTTCGCGACGAGACCGCCCCGCAGGCCAGGTACGGTGAAATCGCGCTGGTGCCGTCGGCGGATGGAAAGTCGCGGCGGGCCTTGTAGCTGCGCAGCGAGCGATCCGTGAACGTGCGAAGTCGGGTCATTGCCGCGTGCTCGCCCGCGGGCCAGAGGTTCGCGGGCACCGCGCTCGAGAATCCCTCGACCCGAGCCGGCACCTCGTCGCCGGAGATGCCCGTGTCGGCCTGCCGCCGCGGCGCGGGCAGCACGGGCGCCCCGCCGCGTTCGTCGAACCGCTTGATCCACGCGCGCTTGAATGGCGTGAAGACGGTGTACGGCCCGCCGGCTCCGGTGCGGAGCTCGGTCGGGCAAATCGCGACGGTATCGGTGAATGTGGCGAACTTCGTCCCCTGACGGATCAGCATCGCGCTGACCGCCTCGTCCCGCCGTGATTCGTTGACCTCGTATTCCCGATTGGCCAGCACCCGATCCGCCTTCACCTCGCGCGCCACCTGAGCGACGATCTGCGGCACATCACGGTGTGTCGGCGCGACTCGGATCAGAAGGGGGATGTTGAGTCTCTTCAGGTCGGCGCTCAGCACCGCGAGGGTCCGCAGGATGAACTCGACGCGGCACGGCGCGGTGTCGTGACGAACGTAGTCGCCCGGGCAGATCACGTGCAGCGCCACGCACGAGGCCCCCGTGTGGTCGAAGGCGTTGTGCAGGGCGGTGTTGTCGCTGACACGAAGGTCGTTTCTGAACCACACAAGGCTGCGCATCGATGGGAGCTCCACGACAGTCGCGGATCATTGCCTCGCAAAAGTGAGCGAGGCCGGCCGGCTTTCGCCGACCGGCCCGCCCGAATGCGGCTCGTGGGGTTGCCCACCTCGAACAAACCGGTTCCCGATGGTCCCGCGCCACCAGGTCCGCGAGCCGCAAGTCCGCAGAGCGCCTTCCGTCAGGCGCGTTGCATCATCAGGCTGATCACTTCCGCCCTCATCGCCGCGTCATCAACAAAGCAGCCACGCGCGGCGGTGGTGACCATGTCGGCGTGCTGCTTGTTCACGCCGCGCATCTTCATGCACAGGTGCTCGGACTCGATCACCACCAGCACGCCCTTGGGCTGCAGAAACGTCGCGATCGCGTCGGCAACCTCATTGGTCAGCCGCTCCTGCACCTGCGGTCGACGCGCGTACACCTCGACCGTGCGGGCGAGCTTGCTCAGCCCGACCACTTCCTGACCGTCCGGGCGGTAGGCCACGTGCGCCTTGCCGAAGAACGGGAGAAGGTGATGCTCGCACATCGAGTAAAACTCGATGTTTCGGCAGATCACCACATCGTCGGTCCGCTCGTGGAACACGCGGCCCAGGTGCTTCTCGGGGGACTGGCTCAGGCCGGCGAAGATCGTCGCATAGGCCTTCGCGGCCCGGGCCGGGGTCTCGACAAGACCCTCACGGTCAGGATCTTCGCCGACAGCCAGCAGGATCTCGCGGACCGCCCGCTCGATGCGAGCCAGGTCCACGGTTCCTTCGGTCGCACCCCTCGAGGAGGTGCGCTTTGTGCGGTGCTCAACTCCGCCGCAGCATGAAGAAGACGGGCTTCCGAGAATCATGGTGGGCTCCGGAAAACGTCCAAACCGTTCAGAAGGAGAATAGTGGATGATCGTCAACCTGTCAAGCAGAGTTTTCAAAAATCTCTGAAGAGAATGATTCTCTCCTGAATTTGGTGGAATTTGTGCGTTGTGTCGATTTCGACTGGGCCAAGCCACGAAGAGAATGTACAATCGGTCAATTCGGTCGTATCGTTCACGGTCGTTTCACCCCCGAGGAGCCCCATGGAAGTCCTGCTCACACCCAAGAAGGTCGCCGAGGCCATCGGCGTCAGCGAGTCCTCGCTGAAGCGGTGGAGCGATGACGGGCTGCTTCAGGCCGCGAGGACCGCGGGGGGGCATCGGCGGATCGCATTGTCCGAGGCGGTTCGGTTCATTCGGCAAACCGGCGCACAAGTGGTTCGGCCCGACTTGCTGGGTCTGCACGAGGCCTCGGCGATCGATGCCGATTGGCTCAAGGCGCAGAACCCTGGCGAGGGGCTCTACGCGGCGTTGGAAGCGGGCAATGCGTCGACGGTTCGCGGGATGCTGCAGGCGCTGTATCTCTCGGGCAAGTCGATGGCGTGGATCTTCGATGAGCCGTTGCGCGATGCGATGGCGCGGATCGGGCAGTTGTGGCTGCACGCCGAGTGGGGGCTGGTCGTTGAGCACCGGGCGACGAACATCGCGATCCAGGCGATCAGCCAGATGCGGTCGCTGATCCCGCCCAGGACCGAGGTCGGTCCGGTGGCCGTCGGTGCCGCGGCGGAGGCAGACGCGTACATCCTGCCGTCGCTGATGGCGTCGATGGTGCTGGCGGACGCCGGCTTTGCGGATGTGAACCTCGGCCCGCTCACGCCGATGCGCGTGCTTCGCAACGCATCGATGCACTACCACGCGCGGGTGGTATGGCTGACCGTGAGCGTCGCGCCGGACATGGACAAACTCATCATCGAAATCCTGAAGCTGGCCGATGAACTCGAGCCGATCAAGGCCAACCTCGTTGTCGGCGGGCGAGGGCTCGCGGGCGTTCCCGCGGCGAAGCTCCCCGGGGTGATGGTCGGCAACTCGATGGCCGAACTGGCGGCGTTCGCGACCGGCTTGCTGACCGCAAGCCCAGCCGGGCAACTCGGCGGGATCTCCCAGCTCAAGGGCCCGTTCGGCTGAGCGCTCGGCGGCGGGCCGCCCGCTAGAATGCCGCCGCGTCCGGTGCTCGGACGCTCCGAGGGCTCCGCGTGCGAATCGCTCCTGAAGGTTGGATCGTGATTGTTCCGTTCGTGGCGGCGCTCGCGCTGCTCGCGGGTGGTGCGTACTGGCTGATCGGGCTCTTCTCGCTCCCGCTGCTGATTGTCGCCGCGCTGCTGATTCTCTGGGCGTTCTGGTTCTTTCGGGATCCGGTCCGGACCACGCCGCAGACGGTGGGCATGATCTTCAGCCCGGCCGACGGCAAGGTGATCAAGGTCGATCGTGCGCCCCTTCCGCCGGAGGTTGCGCAGGAGTATCGCCGCCACGCCGGACTGCCGCCCAGCGGGCCGGGCAGCGACCAGCCTGTCATCCTGCCGCGCATCGTGATCTTTCTGAACCTGCTGAACGTTCACGTCAACCGCGTTCCGACCAGCGGCAAGGTTCTCTCGCTGCTGTACCGTCCGGGGATGTTCCTCAACGCGGGCGTTGACAAGGCCAGCACGGACAACGAGCGTTCCAGCGCGATCATGCGCGACTCGAGCAATCGTCTGATCGTGTTCATCCAGATCTCCGGGCTCATCGCGCGGCGGATCGTCAACCACTTGCGCGAAGGCCAGAGCGTCGTCGCGGGTGAGCGGTTCGGGCTCATTCGTTTCGGTTCCCGCGCCGAGGTATTCCTGCCCGAGGGCAGCGAGATGCTGGTGCGCGTCGGCGAGCATGTCGTCGCTGGACAGAGCCAGATGGCGCGTCTGCCCGCGGCCCCGGCCGGCGTGGTCACGGCCGCGACGGCGCGGACGCCGGTACAGGCGGGTGCGAACGGATGAGCGGAGGCTCGACCGGCATCGGCGGGGGAGAGCAGGGCGCCCCCGGCCCGGCGCGCGAGCGAAACGTGCGTGTGCGCGACGCGACGATTCCGCTGCGCAAACTCATTCCGAATCTCATCACCGCCGCGTCCCTTTGCGCGGGCGTGGCGGGGGTGCACTTTGCCCAGCAGGGCGCTTTCGAGAAGGCGATCGGCGCGATCGTCGTCGCGTTCGTGCTCGATGGTCTGGATGGGCGGATGGCGCGGCTGCTCAAAGCCACGAGCAGGTTCGGCGAGACTTTCGACTCCATCGCGGACTTCACCGCCTTCGGCGCGGCGCCGGCGTTCATCATGTACCAGTGGATCGTGCAGACCCACGCGGTCAAGAGTTCGCAGCCGTGGGAGGCGCTGGTTGCGCTGGTGGTCGTGATCTACGCGCTGTGCGCCGCGATCCGCCTAGCGCGATTCACCATGCAGGCCCGACGCAAGAAGCTCGGCTCGCCGACCACGCCGTTCTTCCAGGGCCTGCCGGCACCGGCATCGGGCGGGGCGGCGCTGGTCCCGGCGATGCTCTCGCTCAGCAGCGTTTCGTTCGTCACGCCGTACTGGGCGGCGGTGGCGTGGCTGCTGCTGCTGAGCGTGTTCATGGTCAGCACGATACCGATGCTCTCGATCAAGGGCGTGCGGATCAGCCGCCGACTGATCCTGCCGTTGATGGCGGGCGTCGGGATTCTCGCGCTGGGCGTGATGAAGGACGCGTGGCTGACGGGATCGGTGTTCTTTCTCCTGTATCTGGCGACGTTCCCGATCGCGGTGGTGCTGCATCGTCGCCACGAGCGGGCGTCGGCGGGCGCGGGCCTCAGCAGCCCAGGAAGAAGAAGTTGAAGAAGACGTTGAAGTCGCCGTTGTCAACCTGACCGTCGCTGCCGGGATCCCCATCGGTGTTGGCGATGTCGGCGTTGAGGCGGATGGGATTGTCGACATCGGCGAAGAAGGCCGCGAAGAAGAAGGCGAAGTCGCCGTTGTCCAGTGCGCCATCGAAGCCGGGGTCGCCGTCGGTGTTGGCGATGTCCGCCGGTGAGCACGACGCGGGCCCGGCGACAGCACGGTTGCGGAGCAGGCGGCCAAGGCTTACAGGCCCGCGGTCGCCCAGGGGCGTGCCTCCGGGCTCGCTGATGGTGACCAGATCCTGCTTACCGCCGGTATCGTCGGTGAAGTTCGCGTTGACGACGAATCGGGGGTTCGGCCCGCCGTCGAGGCTCTCGGCGGGCACGAGCGAGAGTTGCTGGTTGCGTGTTCCACCGGCCTGCAGGTCGTTGCGGATGACGTTGATGCGAAGCGGGTCATCGGCATCGGCCGCGCCGCGTGAGATGACGGCAAAGTCGCGGTCGCCGTCGAGGTCAAGGTCGGAGATCGCCAGTCCACGCGCGTCAAAGCCCGCGGGGATGCTGACCGCCGGGTTGTAGTTCACACCGGCGGCGGTTTTGCTCAGGATCGAGATCGTGTTGTCGCCGCGGTTGAGCGTGACCACGGCATTGATGCTCTGACCGAGGTCGTTCTTGCCGAGGTTCGCGGTGAAGACGCGAGCGGGAGTCTGGCCGACGGGGACGGGCGGCAGGACATTGAGATCTACGAACAGTTCGTTGCTGTCGTTGAGGAACAGGCTTACGGAGCTGCTTGTCGCGCTGGCGACGGCCAGGTTGCGCTTCTGCTGCTGAATGTCCTTGTCCTGATCGGGGTTGAACGCGGCGATGGAGATGGGCCCCGGCGGGACCGCATAATCGATCGCGTCGGGCGAGAACACGAACGCCGAAGGTGTCGACACGAAAACGCGGACATCATTCTGCGCAAAGCGGGCCACGGCGATCTCGGGCCGACCGCTCGCGCCGAGGTCGGTCACGGCCAGCGCCACGGGCTCGCCCGGCGCGCTCAGCGTTGCGTTGATCGTGAACGCGTCGCCATCGCCGTTTCGCGCCACCTGCACGGTCCCCGAGGAGCGGTTGACAAAGACCAGGTCGGGGCGCGAGTCGTCGTCCATGTGCGCGACTTCCACCGCCACCGGCTCGCGCTGCGCGGGAATGACGATCGACCGGTTGAATCCGAGCCAGTTGCCCGATCCGTCGGTGCCGGCGTTGACCAGCACGACGATGCTGCCGTTGGCGGTCAGCGGGTTGGCCGTGTTGGGAACGGTCAGAACCAGATCAGGCTTTCCGTCTGGGATGCCGCCGGGGCCGGTGATGTCGCCCGCGACGACCGATGTTGGCTCGCCGGCCGGATCGAACGCGTCGGGATCGGCGAGGTCGATCGGACTGCCAAGGGAGTCCTGGACGAGTCGAACGGTCGCGGATCGTCCGGGGCCGCCCTCGTATCGCATGTTGAGGAAGCGGTTTGTCGGAAGGCCCTGGGTGTCGAGCACCGGAGGAAGGAACGCGACGTCGAATCGCGAAGGCGGCGTCGAGGGGCTTTCGGAGAGCGCAAGTGCCGAGATGAGTTCGAGTTCAGAATTGGCCGGCAGCACAACCCCGGGTGCGAGGCGAACATTCAGACCGCCACCGAGCAGTGCCGGGCCGATGATGTCCAACCGGTCGTATCCCTGTGCGCTCGCCGGATCGGTGACATCAAGGACCACCTGTCCCGATGAGCTCTGGCCGCCCGGCACGGCGACGATCTGCTCATAGCGGCCGCGGATGGTGATCGTTCCCGGTGTCGCGTTGCGGCCCTGATCGGTCACGCCCGGCTCGATGTCGCCAACACTGATAAACGTGCCGTCGTTGACCTGAATCTCGCCCTCGCCGGCGATCTTTGAGCCGGGGCGAAGTTCAAGGCCGTTGGTGATGATCGCGGAAGAACGGGTCATCTGGATGCTCGCCGGGCCGTTCTGCCCCACGAGCAGACCGGGCGATCGGTCTTCCCAGACGCTCTGAGCGCCGAGGGAGATCAGGGCCTGACTGCCGAGCGTCCGGGCGACAGTCGTGCGCCCGGAGCCGCCGGTGATGAGTCTCGCCCCGTCGTCGAGACTTATCGAGGCGATTCCGGCATCGGCGATGCGGGTGGTGTTCGCGCGCAGGTCGGCGATGGTGCCGACCCCGGTCGCCGAAAACAGCCCGGTGGAGCCCGCGCTCTGCGCGAGGATGAACTCGTTCATCACACTCGAGCGTGTGACCAGTGCGCCTCCGGAGAGCACAAGCGAGCCCGCGCCGGACTGACCGATGGTCAACGCGCCGGTGGGGCTGTTGCCGAAGGCGAGCGTCGCGTTCGCCCCGGTGAGGGTGATGCCGCCCGAGGCGCTGCTGGTAACGCCCAGTCGCGTGACGGGGCCGGAAAGCGTGGTTCCGGCAAGGGCCTGAACATTGCCGATGCCCGCATTGCCGACGAGCATCGTGTTGAACGAGAGCATCGATCCGGGCGAGACCAGTCGCGCCGTGCCGCGAGTGCCGACGGCGTTGCCGAGCGAGACGATCGACGCGAGCACGCTGTTGCGATCACTGACCTGGAAGGGCGGGGCGGGCGCCTGACGCCGCATCACCATCGTCGCGTTCAGCCCCGGAATGGTGCCGATGACCAGCGAGGGCTCGGTGGTCGAGTCGTTCGAGGAGAGCAGCAGGTCGTTGTCCGGCGTGGCCAGGAAGAGCAGCGAGACTTCCCGCGGCGACTGGAACAGCAGGCGGCGAGCCTGCGATGGCGATGGGATGGAAACCTGATAAGCCACGGGCGGATTGGGATTCGTCGGCGTGGGCACGATCACGTCGAACAACGCGGATGTCGCGATTGTCGGGACGCCGGCTGTCCACGCGCTGAGGTCCTTGAAGCTGCCATCGGCAACATCGCCCACGCCCTTCCAACTGGTGAAGGGCTCAACGGTGCTTTCGTGTGCGCCCAAGTCCACGAAGGGCGCGAAGGGCGGGCTCAGCCCCGTGTCGTTTGTCTGCGGGTCGTTCTGTCGACGCGGAGCGCCGGAGAAGTCCACGGGCAGGGCCTCGGTTCGGTCGTTGTCGTTGTCCAGATCAAGAAGATCCGGCGCGATGATCCGGTTGTCTCCGATATCGATCACCGCCGCGTTGTTGCGGATGAGCCGGAGGTCGTCCAACTCCGTTCCCGCGGCGACGTTGTTGCCGATGGCGTTGGCGAAAATCGCGCTGCGTGCGGGCTCCGTGGGCCCGGCAGGTGTCGTGGGGCCGGACAAGCCGCCGCCGGTCCAGAAAAACTGACCGTCCATGTAGATTCGGCGCAGGTCGAACGCCGAGGGCGTCACGACCGAACCACCATCACCGCGGCCGATCTGGGCATATTCGACCCACGGCCGATCCGCGATGGCGGGGTCGGCGGTGAAGATGTACGGAATCGGCTTGTTCGCGGTGCGCGAGTCGCGATTGCCCCAGAAAATCGTGTGATACACCCGTGACTGCAGCGAGAAGAACGGCGGGTTGATCGCGATGCCGCCGACCAGCGAGTTCTCCGAACGGTTGTTGGCGATGGTCGAGTGATACACGCTCAGCAGGTCGTTGGGCGCGTTGAAGACCGCGGCACCGCCGGACCAGCCCGCGACATTGCCCGAGAAGATCGCGTTCATCAACAGCAGTTCGGCGCTATCCACGCGCACGCCGCCGCCGATGTTGACACTGGAGATGTTCGCCGCGAGCCCCGAGGCGGGATACGCGCGGTTGCCAAGGAACGACGTCGATCCGATGCGCACGCGCGAGGCCTGCGATGCGACGCCGCCACCGGACAGAGCGCGATTGGCGATCAGGCTGGAGAATCGGAGCGTGAGCGTTCCATCCCCCTCGACGTAGACGGCGCCGCCCTGATCACCGGCAACATTGCCGCGAAGTGTGGAGTTGTTGATCGTCAGATTGTGCGGGGCTTTGAAGTCCGGAGCCGCAGCGATCGCGCCGCCGGAGCCGCCGGCGCGGTTGCCGACGATCTGACAGTTCCGAAGCGTGAGCGATGATCCGATCGCGTTGATCGCGCCGCCCCTGGTCGCGCCCGGGGCGTCCGCGTTCCCGCCGCGGATGGTCACGCCATCGATCACCGCCTGCACGGCGAAGTCGACGGTGACAACGTGCAGGGAGTTGTCGGCGCGATTGGCGATGATCAACGGATCGGCCGGATCATCGCCGCAGAGATCGCCGGAGAGAATCGTCTCGAACTGCGCACTGTTGCGCTCGCTCAGCCCCGGCTCGCCCGTCGCGGGGAAGCCGCCCAGAATCGTCAGGCGCGAGAACATCTCAAAGCTCGCCGAGCGCTCGGCGAGCGTCACGCTGCCGCAGCCTCCGACAATGCTCGCGGGCTTGTAGGTTCCCGCGGCCAGCCAAATCTGCACCCCCGTCGGTGAGTTGAGAGCACGCCCCGCGGCGAGCGCATCCGAAAGGTTCGAGAAGGCCGAGTTCCACGTCGTGCCATCCCCGCCAGTCTGGGCACCGGGACGAACCCTGAGCACAACTTGCGCATAGCACGGAGCGGACAGAGTGACGACGCCGATACTCGCCAAGACGATGAATCGTGAGCCAAACATGGGCATTTCTCCTCGAATCGAGCCGAACTGCGCAGCGGTGAGCGTACCCGAAGAGTCGCGTAGATCTGTGATACCATGTAGGTGAAATTTCGATAAGGTTTGGCGACCGCTTCCTCCAGTTTCGAGCGGTGAGCACGATCGCGAATGTCGCGCGACATCTTGCGAGCGCCCTTTCCGCTTATGGAAGGGGCGAATGTGCTGGCGAAGTCGTCGTCCCGCGGCGACAGTTTTGTCAAGGTGCGGGCTTGACGACATGCCGATCTCGCCCAGGTTCCCCGCATCGCCCAGTTTGACTGCCTTCAAAGATCCGGATCAGCCACGAAGGAGATTGGAATGTCAGACAACCTGCCGACTGTGCCGCCCGGCACCTCGGATCAGTCCGCGCCGACCATCGCTCCCGGTGCTCACGATCCCATCATGCGTGCGTCCTCGGCGGATCGTCACTGGAGCGATCGCCACCCTCAGGCCCATCCCGAGCGGATCGGTCCGTATCGCATCGAGGGCGAAATCGGCGGCGGCGGCATGGGCAACGTCTACGCCGGAATCCGCGATGACGGGCAGGTCGCCCAGCGCGTGGCGATCAAGGTCATTCGGCGCGGCATGGACAGCGACGAGATCGTGCGGCGCTTCCGGCGTGAGCAGCGGGTCCAGGGGCTGATGAAGCACCCCAACATCGCGCAGATGCTCGACGCGGGCACCATGCCCGACGGCAGGCCGTACATCGTCATGGAGCACGTCGAGGGCCAGCCCATCGATGTGTACTGCGACAAGAACGAACTGACCATCCGCCAGCGGCTGGAACTGTTCCGGCGGGTCTGCGACGCCGTCGCCCACGCCCACGGCAGGCTCGTGGTCCACCGCGATCTCAAGCCCAGCAACATTCTCGTGACTCCCGCCGGCGTGCCCAAGCTGCTGGACTTCGGCATCGCCAAACTCATGGACTCCAACGAGGACCAGGCCCTCATCACGCGGCCCGAGTCCCGGGTGATGACCCCCGAGTACGCCAGCCCCGAGCAGCTCTTCGGCGATCCGGTCACGATCGCGAGCGATGTCTATTCGCTGGGCGTGCTGCTGTACGAACTCATGACCGGCGTGCGACCCTACGCCTTCGAGAAGTACAGCCACGACGAGTACGAGCGCAAACTCAAGACCGAGCCCGAGCGCCCGAGCACGCGCGTGGCCAAGACCGTTACCGTCGGCGCCGCCGGCCTGACGCGCGACCCCGACACCATCGCGCGGGCCCGCGACACCGAGCCGCGCTCGCTCCGACGGCAACTCGACGGCGATATCGACAACATCGTCGTCAAGGCCATGGAGAAGGTCGCCGGCCGTCGCTATCGCAGCGTCGAGGCGCTGAGCGAGGACATCCGCCGCCACCTGAACAACGAGCCCGTCGAGGCCCGGCCCAAGACCTTCGTGTACGTCGCGACCCGATTCATGCTCCGCAACCGCGGCGGCGTGGCCGCGGCGGGGCTGATCGTTGCGCTGCTGGTCGGTTGGGGCATCACCACGACGGTGATGTGGAACCGCACGATCGCCGAGCGCAACCGTGCCGTCGCGGCCGAGCAGGTCGCGACCACCATCGAGGCGAGCGCCGGCGAACTGGTCCGTGACTTCCTTGAAGGTGTGCTCCTGACCATGAGCAAGCAGGCGGGGGCGGAGGCGGTTCAGAAGGCCGCGGGTGAGAGTGTTCAGGCGTATGTCAAGTCGCTTGAAGGCACCGCGCTGAGGGATAAGCCATCAACGCGCCGAGCTGCCGCGGCCGCGAGTGAGGCGATTGCGGTTTCGCTTGCGGGCATCCGGGGCTCATCGCTCGGATTCGTGAACGAAGGCGCGAAGGTGATCGAACAGGCGCTCGCGGAGCGGCGTGCGCTCGCCGCAGACGCTCCGAGTGACCCGGCCGCGCAGCACGACTTGGCCGTGGCGCTGATCTTCGCCGGTGACATCATCGATCGCGTCGAGGGTCGCGGCCGACCCGAGTCCTTGAAGCTTTACGAGGAGGCCATGAACGTCGCGCAGCGTGCGGTGACAGATCGGCCGCAGGAAAGCCGCTTCAATCGGACGCTCGCAACGGCCCTTCAGAACTCGGCGGATCGTCTCGATCCGTCGCAGACTCAGGAGCGCGTGCGACGGTATCAGCGTTCGTATGAGATCCGCGCCGGGCAATTGGCGCGAGTTCCGGATGACTCGACACTGGTCCGTGACCTTGCCATCGGTGCGGGCAGGCTGGGTGATGCGCAGTTGGCCGCGGGCGACAGCACTCGCGCACTGGCATCATGGGATGACTCGATTCGCATGCGCGAGCGCATACTCGCACAGGAGTCCACTCTGCGTGCTCGACGGGATGTTCAGGTCGCCCGCGAGGCACGCGGCCGCGTGCTCCTTGCCATGAAGCGAGCCACCGACGCCGCGACAACCTTTGAGCAGGCGGCCCAGGAGTATCTGTCGATCCGCGATGAGAACCCGAACGACATCCGCAACGCCTGGGACATTCTCAGGGCGAGCGCCGCGCAGGCCAATGCCCTGCTCGAGTCGGGGAATGACGCGGCAGCGCTGGCCGCCGCGACCAAGGCCCATCAGCGCTCGACGGACTTGGCCGCGATCTTCCGTGGCAAGCTCGCGCCCAACGCCAAACTCGATCCTCGCTTCCGCTCCGGCATGGGCGACTGTTCACTTGTTCTCGCCAAGGTCTTTCTGGCCACTGGCGACAAGGCACGCGCCGCCGACCGAGCGGCCGAAGCACGCGATCTCTTCACGGAAATCGCCGCCGACACCCGCGACGAGTCCTTCGCGGCCCTGGCCAAGCAAGCCGAAGAACTCCTGACCAAGGCTCGAACGCCCTGAACTGTGAACCAGGGCTCGCGGGCCGACCTGGCGCCCGCGAGCCCCTGCGCCGGCGGTGCGCTCTACCATCCCGCCTCATGTCCGCGCGTCGTCAAAAAGTGCTCTTGGCCATGTCCGGCGGGGTCGATAGCTCCGTCGCGGCGGCGTTGCTGCTCGAGCGCGGGTACGACGTCGTCGGGGTCTTCATGCGGCTCGGCTCGCCGGGCGAGTCGCTCGACGAACTCATCGCCGACGCCACGCCCGCGGCGTGCGCCAAGCCGCTGAAGGTCGGCCATCAGGGCTGCTGCTCGATCAACGACGCGGCGGATGCGCGACTCGTCGCCGCGGGCCTTGGAATCCCGTTCTACGTCGTGAACTTCAAGAAGGACTTCGGGCGGATCATGGAGTACTTCGCGCAGGAGTACACCTCGGGCCGCACGCCGAACCCCTGCGTCCGCTGCAACGACTGGCTCAAGTTCGGCAAACTCCACGATTACGCCCGCCAGATCGACGCCGATCTTGTCGCCACCGGTCACTACGCGCGCGTGCAGCCCGGGCCGGACGGCCAACCCGCGCTGATGCGAGGGCTCGACCTGGACAAGGACCAGTCCTATGTGCTTTTCGGCGTGCCGCGTGATCGACTCGGGCAGATGCTCCTGCCCATCGGCGCGATGCGCAAGCCCGATGTCCGCGAGCATGCCAGACGTCTCGGCCTGCCGGTGTTCAACAAGCCCGATAGTCAGGAAATCTGCTTCATCCCTGACAACGACTATGCGGGCTTTGTCGAGCGTCAGCGGCCCGACGCCGCCACCCCGGGCAACATCATCGATGCGGACGGCAAGGTTCTGGGCCGGCACGCCGGCCAGCACCGATTCACCATCGGCCAGCGCCGCGGCATCGGCGTCGCGTTGGGGCACCCGATCTTCGTCATCGATCGCGATCCTGGAGCCAACACCGTCACGGTGGGCCAGCGCGAGCATCTACTGGCTCAGTCCTGCATCGCCGGTGAGGCCAACTGGCTCGTGAGGGATGACCAGGTGCCGCGGGACTGGACGCCCTGTCTGGCGCAGTTCCGCTCCAACGCAGACCCGGTTCCCGCGAGCGTGCGGGCGCTGGCAACGGCCCCGGCCGAGATCCCGTCGGATGCGCCGAACTACTCGGGGCGGGACTCCTGGCTGGAGGTGCGGTTCGACGAGCCGCAGGAGGCGGTCGCGCCGGGTCAGGCGATCGTGATCTTCGATCGAGCGGATCGGCTGGTGGGCGGCGGCTGGATCGCCCGGGCACGCCGAATCGGGTGAGTATGCGCCAAGATTGGCGCATTGCGCTGAAGGCACTTCAAGTCGTGCCGTCAACGCGCTAGCATTCCCCCCATGGCATCCGCCGCGATCAAGGCATTGATGAAGGAACTGGTCGACTACGCGGGTCTCTTTCCGCCCGCGAAACTCGACATGCCGCGTGCTGTCGAGGCGTTCGCGCGGCATCTCGAGAGCGACCACGCGTATGGGCTGGCCCGCTTCGTGGTGCCCGTTTCGCGATTGGGCGAGTTCTCCTCCGCCGCGGACCGCTACCTCAAGCAGATCCCCGAGCGCGACGAGCAGGCCCCGCCAATGCCTTGGCGACTGACGGTGCTGATTGACGGCAAGATCGAGGAGAATCTCGACGCCATCGACCGGTTCAATCAGGCCCACCAGAACGGCACCAGCAGCCACAAGCACGCCCACACCGCGGTGGTCGATACCGTCGAGATCAAGGCCCAAACACCCGACATCGTCGACGCGGCGGTCGAGATGCTCCCGGAGGATCTCTTCCCCTTCATCGAGTTCCCGCTCGACGGCGACATCCGCGGTTTCGCCGCGGCCCTTGCGGGCACGGGCTTCGGTGCCAAGATCCGCACCGGCGGTGTGACCCCCGAAATGTTCCCGCCGGCGGAGAAGATCGCCGAGTTCATCACGGTCATGCACGCCGGCGAAGTCCCGTTCAAGGCCACCGCCGGGCTGCACCACCCGATCCGCAGTGTTCAGGCGCTCACGTACGAGCCCAACTCGCCGACGGGCATGATGCACGGCTTCCTGAACGTGTTTGTCGCCGCGAGCCTGCTTTGCGCGGATCGAATCCCGGCCGAAAAGGTCGTCGAGGTCATCCGCGAGCAATCGCCCGACGCGTTCAGGTTCGACAACTCCGGCCTCTCCTGGCGCGGCAACGAGATGAGCGTCAAGGACGTCGAACACGCCAGAGAGAACTTCGCCATCTGCTTCGGCTCGTGCAGTTACGACGATCCGACCAACGACCTGAAGAAACTCGGCTGGCTCTGACCCCCGACGCGCCGTTCGGGCACACTTCTCGGCGCACGAGAGGTGACCATGAAGGCGCGTGAACTCGACAATCTCGGTGTCCCCAAGGCGCTGCTCAAGCTCGCCGCCGCGACCTGTGCGGACCTCGCCAAGGCGGGGCGATCGCGGCAGGATGTCCGCGAAGCCATCACCAATCTGCTAGCCCGGCCGGGTCAGTTCGTGAGCGATGAGGTGCTCGGTCCGTTCGCACGCGCGCTCGTCGGTACGCCCGAGTCTCAGCGGACCCCCGAGCCGAAGCGCGATCAGCCCGCGCCGCTGAACGTCTGGGGGCTCGACGATCCGCGCCTGGCCATCGACGCCGCGGCGATGGAGCAGGCCCGCGACGCCTGCCGACTGCCGATCTCTGCCGCGTGCGCGCTCATGCCCGATGCGCACGTCGGCTACGGCCTGCCCATCGGCGGCGTGCTGGCGACGGTCAACAGCGTCATTCCGTACGCCGTGGGTGTCGACATCGCGTGCCGAATGAAGCTCAGCGTGCTCGATATCCCCGCGCGGGCCCTCGCCGATGCCGCCCGACGCCGGTCGCTGGTGCTCGCGATCGAATCGTGCACACGCTTCGGCGTCGGCGCGGAGTTCCAAAAGCCCCACGAGCACGACGTCCTCGATGCCGACTGGACTGTTTCGCCCGTCACCCGCAGGCTCAAGGACAAGGCCCGCGCACAACTGGGGACTTCCGGCAGCGGCAACCACTTCGTCGAGTGGGGCGTTCTGACGATCACCGATGAGCACGCGAAGACCGCCGCCGACCCCGCGCTGCTCAACGGCCTTGCGCCGGGCCAGTACCTCGCGCTGCTCTCGCACTCCGGCTCCCGCGGCACGGGCGCAGCGGTCTGCGATCACTACTCCCGGATCGCGATGGATCTGCACCCTCACCTGGACCCTGCGCTCCGCAGGCTCGCGTGGCTGGATCTGGACTCCGAGCCCGGACGCGTGTACTGGATGGCGATGAACCTCATGGGCCAATACGCCGCGGCGAACCACGCGTGCATCCACGACTCGATCGCGCGAGAACTCGGCGCAGCGCGACTGCTGGATATTGAGAACCACCACAACTTCGCGTGGCTGGAGACTCACGACATCGCCGGTCTGGGCCGGCGCGAAGTCGTCGTGCACCGCAAGGGCGCAACCCCCGCCGGGGCCGGCGTTCTTGGCGTGATCCCCGGCTCGATGAACGCGCCGGGGTTCGTCGTCCGCGGCAAGGGCGACCCCGCATCGCTCGCCTCGGCCAGCCACGGCGCGGGCCGGGTCATGTCGCGCACACGTGCCCGCGAGGCGTTCGTCTGGGGCAATGTCCGGCGCGAGCTCGAGGCCGGCGGCGTCGAACTGCTTTCCGCAGGGATCGACGAGGCCCCGGGCGTCTACAAGGACATCCACGCCGTGATCGCCGCGCAGAGCGATCTGATCGACGTGGTCGCCCGCTTCGACCCCCGGATCGTCAAGATGGCTCCCGAGGGCGAGCGAGCGGAGGACTAGGACAACGCGACACGCGGAAGGTCCGCTGCCGGCAGCCCCCGGCCGCGCCGGACGCACCCGCTCCTATCCTTCTCTCCTATGCCCCGCGTGTACCTCGAAACCTTCGGCTGTCAGATGAACGAACTGGATTCGCAGTTGGTTTCCAGCCAATTGCGCACACTCGGGTACACCTTCACACCCGAGAGCGATCAGGCCGACGTGGTGCTGTACAACACGTGCTCCGTGCGCGAGCACGCCGAGCAGAAGGTCTGGTCGCGACTGGGCGAACTTGCCCTGCGCAAGGCCCGCCAGCCCGCGCTGGTCGTCGGCGTGCTGGGCTGCATGGCCGAGCGCGAGGGCGAGGCCCTGATCAAGCGCATGCCCGTTGTCGATGTGCTCATCGGCCCGGCGGAACTCGACAAACTCCCCGGTTTGCTCGATAACGCCCTGCGCACGCGGGCGAGCCTGCTCAGCGATGAGAGCGTTCAGGAACTCGCCGCGACGCCCGAGGATGAGAAGCCCGATGTGAGCCGACTGCGCTCGGCGCGGCAGGTCGCGCTGCACGGCGCGGGCTCGCACGGCACCACCAACCGGCGCAGCAGCACCCTTGCCGCCGCGGCGGATTCCCTTGAATTGCTGGACCTTTCCCGCGCCACCTCGCCCGACGACCATCAGGGCTCGGCATACGTCCGAATCACCCGCGGCTGCAACAAGTTCTGCACGTACTGCGTCGTGCCGTTCACGCGCGGCGCGGAGGTCCACCGCCCGCCCGAGCACATCATCGATGAGTGCAAGCGACTGGCCGATGCCGGCGTCATCGAGGTCACCCTGCTTGGTCAGACCGTCAATCACTACCGGTTCGAGCACGACCATGCCGTGACCATCGACGGCGTGATTCAGCCCCAAAAAGGCCGGGCCTACACGCACAAGCACGGCATCCATCACGACCCCTACAAGCTCGAAAAGGGCGAGCATGTCACCAGTTTCGCCGACCTTCTGCACCGAATTCACGAGCAGGTTCCCGCGATCAAGCGGCTCCGCTTTGTGACCAGTTTCCCGAGATCGTTCGGCGACGACATCCTCCAGGTCATGCGCGACTGCCCCCGGATCTGCCGGTATCTGCACGTCCCGGCGCAGAGCGGTTCGGACACCATGCTCCGCGCCATGAACCGCGGCTACACCGTCGGCGAGTATCTCGAGTTCATCGATCGCGCCCGCTCATTCCTGCATCAGCCGGAAATCGGGCGACCGCTCACGCTCGCCGGAGACATCATCGTGGGCTTTCCGGGTGAGACCGACGCCGACCATCGGGCCACCGCCGATCTGCTCCGGCGTGTGCGGTACAAGAACTGCTTCATCTTCAAGTACTCGCCGCGGCCCGGCACCATCGCCGAGAAGAACCTGGTCGATGATGTGCCCGACGAGGTCAAGCGTCGCCGAAACAACGAACTGCTGGCGATCCAGAACACGATTTCCGACGAGGTCTCCCGCTCGTTCGTCGACCAGACGCTCGATGTGTTCGTCCAGGGCCTCTCGCGCAAAGAGCAAAAGGCCGCCCGCAAGGTCGATGCAAGCGGTGCGTGCAGCACCAGTCCCGGCGGGGTCGCGCTGACAGTGGGGGGTGCCGCGCTCTCGCTCCGCGGCAAGGCCGAGACCGACACGGCCGCGACCGCGATGCCGAGTATCCAGGCTGAAGTCGGCCTCGCGGCCGACCGGCGTGGCGGAGTCCAGCTTCAGGGCCGAACCGAAGGGGACCTCATCGTGCTCTTCGAGCCGCCCGCAGGCGTCGCTCCGGACGCGATGCTCGGTCAGATCGTCCGCACCAGGATCGATCACGCATCTGTACTGTCTCTGTTTGGTACAGTGGTGTAAAGATGGGCAGTCTCGTGCTCTCCGAAGCGTGAAGGCACCGTAAAGCCTTCATGATTCGACCTCTTGCGAGCGTATCTGCGAGATTTTTCGTCCTGTATCTTTGAGTTTTCAGAGATCCGTGATATCTTTTCCTACCGCGGTATGTGGTTACCGCAGTATTTTCTCGCGAAAGCGAGACCGAGGAGAGAGAGATGACGCGATCACTTGCTGTTTCGGCTCTGGCCCTGCTCGCTTCGGCGGGCGTGGCGTCTGCTGACCTGACCTTCACGTTTTCGGACGCGACGCCGGGCGAGATCACCAACACGATGAACGGCACGTCGCCTGGTGTTGGCCGGCTGACGTACAACTCGTCGGCGGTGCTCAACTTCATCGTCAACGGCACGACCGAGCCCACCCCGTTCCTGACCGCGTTCCCCAACGCGCGGATGGAACTGGACATGTCCATCGGCACGGCGACGTCGTTCATGGGCGTCGTTTCCGCCCCGCTGAGCGGCTTTTTCCGGATCTATAACGCCGACACCGGCAACGACATCCTCCGTGGCGACGCGGGCTCGGGTGCGTTCGTCCGCTTCGGCGGCTCGAACGCCCTGCTCTTCTCGGACTCGGTCGGTCTGGTCTACACCTTCGGGTCTGACCTGATCGCTCTGCTGGCTCCGGGCCGCGTTCCGACCTCCCCGGTTCAGGATGGCGTGTTTACCCTGACCAACGTCCGTGCCCCGGGTGGCGCGCCGCTGAGCATCGGCGCCGGCACGGTCCCGTCGTTCACGGCCGACACGGCCTTCACCGGCTCGGTGACGATCATCCCGACCCCCGGCGCCGCGGCCCTGATGGCCATCGGCGGCCTGGTCGCGACCCGTCGCCGCCGCTGATCGCCTTCCGCGAAACATAGTTTTTCAGGCTCATCGAGCCGCGATCGGTCCAACCGATCGCGGCTTTTTTGCATCCATCGCGGGTCGCATGCCCTAAAAAAGGGGTATCTGCGACTCTTGCGCGAAAATGTGTTCCCAAGTAGCTGGCTTTGTGCCACTTTGGTATTAGACTAAGGCGTCGTGTCTGTCGCCATGGCGGGCCTCTCCCCGTCGGCGGCGGGCAGTTTGTGGAACTTTCGGGCGGAAGCCCGACGGAAAGGGAGTGTCTTATGTCGATCCTTCGCGCGGTTTCTGCCACCCTGTTGGTGGCCACGATTGCAGGTGCGGCCCAGGCCGACCTGACCTTCTCGTTCGCTGACCCGATCAACGGCCGCCAGGTCACGCACACGGCCAACAACATCGCCGGTCCGGGCACGGGCCAACTGACCTACGACCAGTCCGCGGTTCTGCGGTTCCTGGTTGACGGCAGCTCCGAGCCCAACAGCTTCTCCGCTCTGTTCACCAACGCCCGGATGGAGATGAATCTCATTCTGGGCCAGGCGACCCCGATCGGCGGCGGCAACTTTGTCGCTCCCCTCCGCGGCTTCTTCCGCATCTACGACGCCAACAACGACAACGTGGACATCCTCCGCGCTGACGCCAGCGGCGGCTCCTTCGTCCGGTTCTCCGGTACGAACTCCTTCCTGTTCTCGGATCTGGACGGCCTGAGCTACACGCTCGGCTCCCCGCTCCAGGCCCTCCTCCTGCCCGGCCGCACGATCGCCAGCCCCGACGTGATCAACGGCGTTGCGGCTCAGGAAGGCTCGTTCTCGCTGACCGACATCCTCACCGGCGGCCAGCCTCCCGCTGCGCTGGTGAACGGTCAGGGCATCTTCTCCAACTTCCAGGCCAACGCCTCGTTCTCCGGCAACGTCAAGCTCGTCCCGACCCCCGGGGCCGCGGCTCTGATGGGCCTGGGTGGCCTGGTCGCGATGCGTCGTCGTCGCGCCTGATTCGGAATCGGCTCGGCCTTCCCGAGCGAGCTGCGGGAGTCCTTCTCGCAGGCAATTGAGATTCTCTCCGACGGACCCGCACCAGCCCGCGGGTCCGTCGGCTTTTTTGCTGCCAGCGGTTTCGGACGCGTCTGTTCGATTCCCCAAGAGCCGCGCATCGCCGCAGCGCCGTCTCCCGGCCCGTCCACGCACCACCGCCCGCGCTGAAGCCGCGCCCCGCCGACCACCAATGACCCCACCCGGATTCGAACCGGGAACCAAGCGATTATGAGTCGCCTGCTCTAACCGTTGAGCTATGGGGTCAAAGGCCCGTGTGGGCCGAATCTCCATCGAGCATAGCGGCGGTTCCGCCGTTCTGGCCAACCTGTCGACTAGGTCGCGGACATGTTCTTCTCGTTGGCGGCTCCGCGTCTTGAGCGTAAACTGCCGTCATGACCCATCAGGCCTCCGGTATCGACGGCGATCGGCACTCGGCAAGCCCCGGCGCGGTTCCCGTGCCGGGCCGGCCGATCGAGGTTCCCGTCCCCGGCGTCCCCGCGGCCGCGGCAGCGTCGCGGATCGTCAGCACGGCCGCCGAGGTTCCGTTCCGCGATGTGATGAATGGCAGCCAGCGTCAGGAAATCCGGCTCTACGACCACGGCTTCGTGGCGCTGATGGACGCCATGCCCAGGCTCGTGCCCGCGGGCCAGACCGCCGACAGCGCGATCGTGCAGGCCGCGCGGGTGTCCTACGGCGCGGGCACCAAGAAGGTCAGCGAGGACCGGGGGCTCATCCGCTACCTCCTGCGGCACCGCCACACCACGCCCTTCGAGATGGTTGAGTTCAAGTTCCACGTGTGCATGCCGATCTTCATCGCGCGGCAGTGGATCCGCCATCGCACCGCGAACGTCAACGAGTACAGCGGGCGGTACAGCGTCATGCCCGACGAGTTCTACCGCCCGACGCTCGAGGCCGTGCGCAAGCAGAGCGCCAGCAACCGTCAGGGCTCCGGCGACCTGTTCCGCACCGATGCCGACGCTCCCGAAGAGCTGGCCACCGCCAAGGACTTTCTCGCGTATCTCGATCGCGCCCAGGCGCTTCACGCCGAGTACCTCAGCCTCGCCGAGCGCGGCGTGTCGCGTGAACTGGCCCGAATCGGCCTGCCCGTCTCGCAGTACACCCAGTGGTACTGGAAGTGCGACCTGCACAACATCCTGCACTTCCTCTCGCTGCGCATGGACGCTCATGCTCAGGAGGAGATCCGGGCGTACGCCACCGCGATGCACGACCTGATCGCGCCCATCGTGCCGCTGACGATGGAAGCGTGGCGAGACTATCACCAGCAGGCGATGCACCTGACCAGGCTGGAGCTCGACGCGATCCGCGATGCGCTGTCCGGCGGCTCCGGACGAATCGCCAGCGACAACAAGCGCGAGCAGACGGAGTGGGAGGAGAAGAAGGTCCGACTGGGTCTGGACAGGATCGATCCCCGCCGATCGTGATCGCGTGGCGCGATCGCCGCGGCGCGGAACTCGCGCGACTTCACGCCCGAGAACGTCGAGCCCCTCGGTTTGTGCGGGGCACTGCTCCGCCCTTGCCGGGGTGATTGCGCGGGGGTTGCCCCGAGTTGCGTTCTGCCGCGCTCGCCGCTCGCCGATGACTCCATCGTGGAGCCTCACGATCGATCGGGCGCGCGTTGCGATCTCTCGGCTCGGTTTGGCTCCGGCATGCTGCGCACGCCCGTGCGCACGTCTTGGGAGTTGACCGATGAATCATCCGCCCCGTCGGCGTTCTTCGCGTGTCTGCCGCTCACTTGTTGGTATCGTGGCGTGCGCGGGATTGATGGTCGCGCCGACCTCGCTGGCCGCTCCGGATCATGATGATCACCCCGCCGGTCACTCCCCTGCCTCGGCCCCCGCCGCGGCCCCTGCCGCGGCCCCCGCTGCACCGGGCACGCCTGTGGCACCCGGTGCCAAGCCCGCGACAAAGTCGCCCGCGGCTGGCGAGCGAGCCAAGCCGCGTACGCCGTCTGGAGCGTTGTCTGGCACGCCGGCTGGCACCCCCGCGGCCGCCCCCGCGGCCAGTGGACCCGCCTCTTCTCGCACCGCGACTGCGCCGGGCGGCACGGGTGAGCCCGCCGAGCCGGCTGCCGCTCCCAAGTCACGGACAGAGCGATCTGGCGCGAGCAAACCAGCCGAAGTCGCGGCCGAGCCGATCGACGCGGATCGAGCGCTGACGCTGCTGAGCGAGGGCAACGCGCGATGGGTCGCCGGAGAGGCCCAGAACCCTTCGACCGACGCCGCACGCCGAACGAACACCGCCGAAAGGGGACAGAAGCCGTTCGTCACGGTGCTGACGTGCGCGGACTCCCGCATTCCCATTGAGCGGGTGTTCGATCGCGGCGTCGGCGAGGTGTTCGTCGTTCGCGTCGCTGGCAATATCGCCGGTCCGAGCGAATCGGGAACAATCGAGTACGGCGTCGGCCACCTCAACACGCCGCTGCTCGTGGTCATGGGTCACACCCGCTGCGGCGCCGTCGCGGCCGCGGCGAGCGGCGCGGAGCTGCACGGCGCACTGGGCGGACTGGTTGATCGGATCCGCCCCGCGGTTGAACGAGCCCGCCGCGCGAACCCGGGACTCGAACCGGACGAGCTTGCTCGCGTGGTGATCACCGAGAACATTTGGCAGAGCATGTTCGATCTGCTCCGCACCAGCGATGAGCTGCGATCGGCCGTCACGTCGGGCCGCGTCCGGCTTGTCGGCGCGGTCTACGACATCTCGAGCGGAAAGGTCGACTGGCTCGGTCAGCATCCCTGGCAGACCGAACTGCTCACGGCACTGAACACGGGCCAGCCCGCCCAGTCGCACGCGGCGGGGAACACGCCCCCGGGCAAGCCGTCGCCCGCCGCGCCGAATCAGCCGGGAGGCGTACCCGCGCACGCCGGGGTCTCCGACGATCACGGCCAGTAACGCCGGCGGTGCTCAGTGCCCCTCGGCTGGCCCGAGGAATCTCTCGACCTTGCGGTTGAGGTACCAGCCGTGGTGCTCGATGTGCCACACGCTGTAGACCAGAATGTCGCGGAGCACCATGGGGCCGCGTTCGGTGTGCATCGCCGGGCGCTGCATGAACCGCTCGCCCTCGAGCGCGAACGCGTGGCGGAGCCACTCGCCGGTCCACTGTCGCAGCGTGTGGATCGTCGCGACCGCGCCCGCGATCGGCAGACCCTTGGGGGTCAGCGGCGTCGCCTGACCGTACAGCCCGCGATCGATGAACGCGTTCTCATCCCACGCGCCGAGCACCGGTCCATCTTCGGCCGCGGTTCGGCGGAGGCGGTGCACGAACGACAGCTCCGCGTCGGCACAATGTCCGACCAGCACGCGAACCGGCCAACGCCCGACCTTGGCGTCGGGAAGGAAGGCCATGTCGAGTTGCTCATCATTGAGCGAGAAGACGCGGCGATCGAAGTTCTCAACGCCCACCGCGTACCGCTCGAGAAGCTTGGCCGCAGACAGGCCCGCGACGAGCTGGCGATCGGGCTGTTCGCTCCGCTTTGCGGGCGGTGTGACACGCGGGCCGGGATGAACATGCTCTGGAGCGCTCATGCACGAGCGTACGCGCCGGCACGCGGCGGGGCGTCAGGCCGTCTCGTTCGGCGCGCTCGCAAACGGAATCGAGCGCCCGTGTTCATCGACCGCGACCATCACCAGCGTCGCACTGGTCACCGGAACACGCTGGGCCGAGGCGTACCGCTCCGCGAACACGTCCACCTCGACGGTCACGCTCGTGCGCCCGGTGCGCACCGTGCGTGCGTAGAAGTCGACGACATCTCCCAGTTGCACCGGCTGCTTGAACTCGACGCGATCGATCGCGACGGTCACCCATCGCAGGCACGCATGACGCCGCGCCTGGACGAACCCGGCCTGGTCGATGTACGACAGGATCACGCCGCCGAAGATCGTGCCGTACTGGTTGGTCTCCTTGGGCATCGTCACCACGCGGAGCGCCAGTCGATGCGTCGAAAGATCGGCGTCACCGGGCTCGGGGATGTGCGGGTCGACGACCGTCGGAGAAGATGGCATTCCGGAGGATACGGCCGACATCCCGCGGCAGACTCGCCGCTGCTTTCGCGAAGACCAGTGGCCGAACTCCGGATGATCCTCCGCATGAGCGGGGGGGCGGCTGCGAGCGGCTCCGGAAGCGATCTCCGGGCTGGATGGAGCCCTGCTCTCGATCGATATCAACGAAGAAGACGGAGATTTAAGCACATTTTGAGCAAGAACGTCGCGTGATCGCGGCAAATGATCTCAAAGATCAGCCACCCGCGGCCGGTAACTTGGAGAATTCCTCATGATCTGATCGCCTTGCATTCGGTATAAACAGGGTGTACTCTCAAGGAGTCGAGTATTGAAGGGGCCGATGTTCTTTTGGCCCTGGGGTGCAAAGTTCTGGGTTCTTCACGCGTTCGGACTCGTGGCCGAGCGCGGCCGGTCGGCTTGGTGGTTTTGCTCGAGCGCACAGGATGCGCAAGGGGTTCGCATGAGTCTGGTGAGTTCAACGCACGTTCAAGCCGAGATGCACAACGGCGTGCTCGTGGCCAAGTTGACCTGCGAGAAAATCGACCGGTACGAGGTCGACGCCATCCGCACCGACCTGCTCGAACTGGTCGGGAAACTCAACGGCAAGCTCGCGCTGAACTTCGGCGATGTGACCATGGTCGCCCCGATGGGTCTGGGCCTGCTGACGGACCTGTACAAGGCCTGTGCCGCCAAGAAGGGCCGGCTCGTGCTGTTCAACGTCAACAAGGATCTGGTCAAACTCCTGAAGATGACGCCCGTCTGGAGCAGCATCTACATCAAGAGCGACCAGGAGTCGGCCATTCGGGCCGCGAGCTGATCCGGCCGGCGCGGGCCAGTTCACGATCGACAAGTCACCGGTTTGGCAGCCAACCGCCGCGCGTTCGCGGGGCGGGACGCTATCCTCTGTGCGGTTGAACTCAACGCGGGTGGGGGGCGGAACGAGGATGACATGCTGCAGTCCACGCTGATCAAGGCGAAGATGGTCGACGGGGTGCTCGTCGCGACGATCGTTTGCGAGAAAATCGGGCAGTTTGAGACGGGGATCATCGAGGGCGAACTGCTCCCGGCGGTCCGCAACACGGGCCACCGCCTTGCGCTGGACTTTTCCAGCGTTCAGCTCGTCTCGTCCGTCGGCCTGGGCATGCTCGTGACGCTCAACCGCAACTGCCGCGCGGGCAAGGGCAAGATGGCCATCTTCGGCCTCTCGGACAACCTGACGCACCTGCTCAAAGCGACGAAACTCGACAGCGGTCTGACGCTCGTGCGCGATGAGGCCTCGGCGGTGAAGGCGGCCAAGTGACGCACGCGGGCCGACAGCCCGGCGGCGAGTCGGCTCCGACCGGCCCTGACGATTGGACCGTGCCGATGCCCGCCGGTCCTGTCGCTCGTCTGTGCGTGATGATCAGCGGCGGTGGGCGGTCGCTCATGAACCTTCACGCGTGCTGCGCGGGCGGCGGGCCCGTCGGTTCCGAGCGCATCGGCGCACGCGTCGAACTGGTCATCGCCTCCGGACCTTGCGCCGGCGCCGAGCGTGCCCGCGTCGCCGGGATCGAGACGCTGACGATGCCCGGCGTGATCGCGCCCGAATTGCTGGGCCGGGAACTCGCGGCTCGCGCGATCGACTTTGTCGTGCTCGCGGGGTATCTCAAGCTCCTGCGAATCCCCGCGGGCTTCGAGCATCGCTGCGTCAACATCCACCCCGCGCTGCTGCCGGCCTTCGGCGGCAAGGGCATGTACGGCCACCACGCTCATGCGGCGGTGCTCGCATCGGGAGCGAAGGTCTCCGGCTGCACGGTGCACATGGTCGATGAGCGTTTCGATACGGGCCCGATCGTGCTGCAGCGCACCTGCCCGGTGCTCGATGACCCGGCCGACACGCCCGAATCGCTCGCCCGGCGGGTCTTTGATGAGGAGCTCATCGCGCTGCCGATGGCCGTGCACGCCCTGGCGACCGGCCGCGTGGCGATCCGCCGCGGCGTCGCGCGCGTCGCCGCCGATGGACCGTGGGGTTCGCGGAGGCCCGGGGCATGATCCGCACGCCTCCACTCGCCGCGTTCCGCGTCCTGCTGCTGGCGGGCGTGTTTGCGAGTCCGCTCGCGGCCGGATCGCGGCTCGGCCCCGTCGCGGCGTACGCGCAGAGCGACGCCCGCCCGCCGATCTCCGTTCGCAGCGAGAGCGACGCTCGGCGCGAGGCCAGAGCGATCAACGAGCGATTCGCCGAGGCCTTCTTCGCTCGCGACTACGCCAAGGCCGAGGCGCTCGTCCGCAGGATCATCGAACTGACGCCCGATGAGTACATCGCCTGGTACAACCTCGCGTGCGTGCTGACGATGCGCGGGCGCATGGATGATGCCGAGGAGGCGTTCCAGCAGGCTGTTGTGCGCGGTTTCGTCGACTTTCACCCGCTCGTCCGCGATCCGGCGATGCGCCCGCTCCGCGAGCGCGACGGCGTGGCCCGGGTCCTCGACGCATGGCGCGAGGTCCAGGACGCAACGATCGATGCCCGGCTCGAGCGCGCCCAGAAGGGCTTCGGCAAGACCTATGTCGCGCAGCGCGATGAGCAGCGGCGGCTGGCGTTTCTCAGCGGCTATCCCGCCAGCAGCCTCCGCGGCGTGCGCGAGGAGATCGACCGTCTCACCGCGTGGTGGGAGCAGAGCGTGCTGCCCGAAGGCGAGCGTGCGATGAGCGCCGACCCGCGACGCCCAGATCCGTGGGTGCTTGTCGTGCTGCCGACGGTGCGGGACTTCAACCGCTGGGCCGCGCAGACCATGGGCGCCAAGGCCGGCAGCGTCGGCGGGGTGTACGACCACGATCGCAAGGAACTCATCACGCAGAACCTCGGCTCCTCGCTGCGCCATGAGTACCTGCACGTTCTGCACTGGCGCGACATGGCGCGGCGCGGGCGTGTGCAGCCGACGTGGATCCAGGAGGGTCTCTGCTCGCTGGTCGAGGACATCCGCATCGAGACCGATGCCGACGGGCGCGAAAGCCTTGTGCCGATCAGCAGCTGGCGCACCAATCAGGTGCTGGGAATGGCCCGCGTGGGCAATCTGCCCGCTTGGGAGAAGTTCTTCGCCAAGGATGCGGATCGCTTCGTGTCGAGCAACCCGCTGGCCAACTACGCCGTGGCGCGGTCGATCTTCCTGTTCATGCACGAGCGCGGCGTGCTGCGCGCGTGGTACACCGCTTATGTCGCGGGGTTCGATGCCGACCCGACGGGCAGGGCCGCGATCGAGTCGGCCTTCGGCGTTTCCGCGGCGGAGGTCGAGAAGCAGTGGCGTGCGTGGATCCGCACGCTCGAGCGCGTGCCCGACCAGAACGATGCGGCCAAGGTCGAACTGCCGCTGAGCATCCGCCCGGCCGGCGACGGGCTGGAGGTTTCGGAAGTGACCACGGGCGAGGCGAATCTCGCGGGCGTGCGGATCCGCGATGTCGTGCTGTCGGTCGCGGGGCGGCGTGTTCACGACCTGAACGATCTGGCACGGGTGCTGGCGCCGATGGCCGCGGGCGACCGTGTGGAGGTGGTCATCCGCCGCGGCGGGAACGAGCCGCGAACGTTCACGCTGACGCTTCGTGCGCCGTGAACGTCCTGCTCGTCGTCATCGTCCTGCTCGTCGCGCTCGTGCGCGGTGATCGCGGTCGGTCTACGCTGACCGCATGAGCGTTCGATATCGATTCAACGCGTTGCGTGCGGGTGCGTTCAAGCTCGATGCCGGCTGCATGATGGGCCTGATCCCCCGGGTCGTCTGGTCGCGCTCGGTTCCGACCGACGATCGCAACCGCGTGACGCTGTGCCACAACTGCCTGCTGCTCGAGCGGCTGGGCACCGGCCCCGGCCCACGGCTCGTGGTGATCGAGGCCGGCACGGGCGACAAGCTCGACGAGGCCTCGCGCAAGCTCTTCGACCTCGACGGGCGGTGGATCCAGACGGCGCTGGATGAACTCGGTGTCGCCGGCGAGCGCATCGACGCGGTCGTGATCAGCCACCTGCACTTTGATCACGCCGGCGGGCTGACGCGAAAGGTCCGCGCGGGCGAGGAGCCCGAGTGGGTCGGGCCGGCCGGGGCGTTCACGGGCAAGGAGGGCGCGATCACGCACGGCGTTCGACGCACGTTCCCGAACGCGCGCGTGCACGTGCAGCGTCGCGAGTGGGAGGATGCGCTGGCCGGTCGCGGCATGATGACGCGGACGTACTTCAGCGATCACATCCTGCCGCTGCGCGGGCACATCGAGCTCGCCGACACCCCGAGCCCCTTCACGCTCGCCGATGCGGGCCCGGAGCCGGCCGACCCGACGCGCCCCGAGCGTCCCGATGCGGAACTCGAGACGATGATCATGCCGGGCATCTGGGTCATGCGCGTGCCGGGGCACACCTGGGGCCAGCAGGCGGTGCGGTTCGAGGACGAGATGGGCCGCATGATCGTCTTCACGCCCGACGTGATGCCGACCGCGTGGCACGCGGGTCGCGCCTACTCGCTCGCGTACGACGTCGAGCCCTACACGAGCATGCGCTCCCGCGGCTGGCTGCTCCGGCGCGCGTGCGAGAACGGCTGGCTGCTGTACCTTGACCACGAGCCGGGCGAGCCGCTCCGCCGCGTGGTCAGCGATGGTCAGGGCTGGTGGTCGCTCGCGCCGGTCTGATCCGGCGGGTTCCGCGCCCGCTCGAGCATCGAACCCGGGCTCCAGCCGGAGTAGCGCCGCAGCAGCTCCAGTTGCTCGCGGAGCGACGCCTCGTTGGGCGAGCCGACGACGCGCGGGTCGCCGGTGTCGAACTTGTGCTGCAGCGCGCCGGCGATGTGCCGATTGAAGTACCGCAAGTTCCAGAACTGCACCTGACCGGTGGCGTTGTTGCTCGCATCGGGGTTGGCCCCGGCGATGGCGAGCATCGGCAGCTTCGCCGGGCCCGGGCAGAAGGCGATGCTCGTGATCTCGCCGCTGGTCGATGCGGGGATGGTCAGCAGCGCCGGCTCATCATCGCCAAGGATGTCCCAGAGCTTGACGATGCCGTCGGTCGAAGCGCTGGCGAAGATCGTCGGCTCGCCGGGGCGGAAGTCGATGTCGATGATTAGCGCCGAGTGCCCCGTCAGTTCGCGCGTGACGCGACGCTCGGCGACGTCGTACACAAAGATGCGGCGGGTCCAGTTCCCCCAGACCAGCCGGCGCCCGTCCGGGCTGAAGCGCACGACCCACGGCGTGACATCCGAGCGGATGGTGTCGAGCACCTCGCCGCTGGCGGCATCGACGATCCGGATCACGCCCGTGCGGTCCGCCGTGGCGACGCGTCGCCCATCGGGCGCGAACGACACGGCCATGGGCTCGGCCCCGTCGGTGGGCCACGAGCGCACCTCGGACCAGTCGCGCGTGTCGATGATCGAGAACCGCGGGCCGTTCCGGCCCCATGCCGCGGTGGCCATCAGCGCGCCGTCGGGCGAGAAGTCGAAACTCCGGGGCGTGCGTGAGTGCATCACCGCGCCGGGCCCGCGCCGCGCGTGCGCGCCGGCCGAGCCCTGAGGGCTGCTCAGATCCCACATCGCGACGCTGTGCGTCATGGTCGTGCGGATGAGCCACCGACCCGTCGGGTCGAAGCGCAGGCCGCGCGGCCGGGCGTTGACCGGCGCATCGCCGAGCGTGCGCACAAGCGTGCCCGAGCGCGTCTCGTAAAGCCGGACGATGCCGCGTGCATCGGAGATGGCGGTCGTTGCGCCGTCCGGGCTGAAGGCCACGACCGCCAGGCTCTCCGCGTCGGAGTTCAGCACGCGCCCCGGCCGTTCGCACAGGTCCATCACCCGCACCGCGTCCTCGCAGAGCGTGACAAAGTGCGTCGTTCCCCGGATGAACTCGCCGCCGCGCGTGCTCGTGCTGGTGCTCACGCGCTGCAGCCGTCGCCCGGTGCGGGGATCATCGATCGACACGCCCCAGTACGTGCCGGTCACCAGGCGCGATGAATCATCCGTGAACGCGAGGGTCTGCACGCTCGAGACGCCGATCGGGATGCGCGAGAGCACCGCGCCGCTGTCGGCGCTGAGCACGCGCACGCCGTGCATCCCGAGCCCCGCCGCGATCATGCTCCCGTCGGGCGACATCGCCACGCGGATGATGTCGGTCGTTTCGGGCGAGCGCACGCGTCCGAGTTCGCGTCCCGAGAGATCGTGATGCACGATCGTTCCGCCGGACATCGCCGCCAGCACGCTGCGGCCGTCGGCGTGCAGGGTGATGTCCACCACGCGCCGCGATTCGCCCTTCCACCTCGCCGCCACGCGACCGTCCAGCGGATCGATCACCACCAGGTCGTTCTCGTCGACAAGGCACAGCATCAGCGGGGCCGCGTCGCCGTCGCTGCCCGTCTGTACCTCGATGAGTTTCCGCACAATCGCACCGACCCCCGGAAGGTCGCGCACGCGGGCGCCGTCGGACGAGCGCCACACCCGCATGGTCCCCTGCGCGTCGCCCGAGATCACCAGCGACGCGTTGTGCGCGAACGCCGCGGCGGTCAACGGCCGGTCGTGCGCCCGCACCGACCAGCGCACACGCGAGAACTCCCGATCGAACGCGCGCAGATCCCCGGCGTCGTTCCCCGCGACGAACGCGACCGCTTCGGCGTCGAGCGTCGCCGACGGATTGGTCGCCAGCGCAAAGCCCCCCGTGCTCGCGTTGGCGAATGTCGCGAGCACCGGCTGGTTGAGGTACAACTCCCAGAGCGCGTAGAACGTGTACCGCGACTCCGGGCTTCGCAGGTGCTCGGGCCAGATGAGTTGCTCGGCCGTCGTGGCGTTGCCCGCGATCGCCTGCAGGCGGCCCTGCTCGACCTGGCTGCGCGCAAGCTCGCGGTTTGCCCGGGCCGCGGCTTCGTCGGCGCGGGCCCGCTCGCGCCGGGCCTGCTCCAGCGAGCTCAGCGCCTCGGTCTTGGCCAGCCCCTCCGAGCGCGCCAGTCTGCTGGCGGTGATCGCCTGCACCGCGCTGAAGACCCCGAGCCCCAGGATCACCACCGCCACGCACGCGGCGGCGATCGACAGCCCGCGGTGCCGCTCGATCTGCTTGCGCAGCACGTACAGCGCCGAATCCCGACGCACCGCGATCGCCTCTCCGGCGGTGAACCGCCGCAGGTCCGCGCCCAGATCCTGCGCGGTCTGGTACCGCCGGTCGCGGTCCTTGTTCAGCGCCTTGAGGGTGATGATCTCCAGATCGCCGCGGAACACGCGGTCGATCGTGCTCAGCCGCCGCGGCTCCTGATCGCGGATGATCCGCGCCGCTTCCGGCAGCGAGCAGTTGCGCACGTCGTACGGCAGGCAGTCGGCCAGCAGTTCGTACAGCAGCACGCCCAGCGCGTAGACATCGCTGCGGCTGTCGATGCTCTCGGTCCCCTGCACCTGCTCCGGGCTCATGTACGGCAGCGTGCCGATGAGCTGCCCCACGCCGGTGTGCACGCTGGTCATCTGCGCCTGGGCGTTGTCGGCCCGGGCAACGCCGAAGTCCAGGATCTTCGGCTCGCCCTGCTCATCAACGATGATGTTCGCGGGCTTGAGGTCGCGGTGGATGATGCCGTTGCGGTGCGCGTGCGTCACCGCGTCGCAGACCTTGGCCAGCAGCAGGCAGCGCTCGCGGGTGGACAGCCGCTTGTCGCGCACGTGCTGCGTGAGCGAGACGCCCCGGACGAGTTCCATCGCGATGTACGGGTGCCGCAGACCGTCGAGCTCGAACGTCCCGGCCTCGTAGATCTGCGCGATGCCCGGGTGCTTCAGCCGCGCCAGCACATCGGCCTCGTGCTCGAAGCGCCGCAGCAGCCGCGCATAGGCCGGGCTGGAGTGCGAGGCCCCGAGGGTCCGCCGCATGAGCTTCAGCGCCACCGGCCGCCGCGGCCGCTCCTGATCGGCCAGGTACACCGCGCCCATGCCGCCCGATCCGAGAAGCCCCACGAGCGTGAACCCCGCGATGCGCCGGTCCGGCGGCAGCAGCGGCTCATCGCCAACCAGCGCCTTGGCGCCCAGTTCGGTCATCAGCCCGCGCCCCGGCGCGACGCGCGAGCTCAGGAACCCGTCCGTCGCCTCATCCTCGGCGTGCGCCAGCAGCCCCAGGACATCCTCGGCCAGCGCCGCATCGGCCCCGCACCGGGCCAGCACGTGCGCACGCCGCTGATCGGGCTTGAGCTCGATGCTCTCCAGGAACAGCCGCTCGACCGCCGCCGCGTGCTGCCGCGCGGGCGTGCTCCCACGCTCGTTCTCCGCGCCGGGGTTCATGCGCCGCGTCCCGAACCCTGCTCATCGGCCTGCGCGATCGCGCGCTTCAGCCACGCCCGCGCAAAGACCCAGTCGTTCTTGACCGTCGCCGGAGAAACGCCCACCGCCTGCGCCGTGTCCTCGATGCTCAGCCCGGCGAAGTACCGCAGCATCACGACCTCGTGCTTGCGCTGGTCCAGCGTCGCCAGTTGCTCCAGCGCGCTGTCCAGCGCCAGCAGCGACTCGGGCTCCGGCTCGCCCTCGACCTGCGCCAGATGCTCGACATCCACATCCGCCCGCGGCACGTTCCCGCCGTGCTTGATCCGCGACTTCTGCCGCGCCCGCTCGACGAGGATCCGCCGCATCGCCAGCGCCGCCGCGCCGAAGAAGTGCGCCCTGCCGTCCCAGCGAACATCCGCCGAGCCGACCAGCCGCATGTACGCCTCGTGCACCAGCGCCGTCGGCTGCAGCGTGAACCCCGCCCCGCCGCCCGGCTCGCGTGCCAGCCGCGCCGAGGCAAGCTGCCGCAGCTCCTCGTACACCATCGGCAGCAGCGCGCTGGCCGCGCGCGAGTCACCCTCGCCCGCGGCGTGCAGCAACTGGGTCACCGGCATCGATGCTGGATCGCTGATCTTCTTCCTCCGCGGTGCCGCGTTCACGGCGTGATGACATCATTGGCCGCCGCCGGCCGAAACCATGCGTCAAGTGTGCGCCAGAAACGCCCCAACGCACACCGTTCGCACTCGCAGAAGCACAATTCCGCCCGCCCGAGAACGTTCGGGGTACCCCAAATTCGCGCTAGACCGCTGTCGCCGCCCCGCCGCCCCGCCGCCCGCCCCGCCGCCCGCCCCGCCCGCCCGCCCCGCCCGCCCGCCCCGCCCGCCCGGTCGTCCCGATCGTCTACCCTTGCTCCAACTTCCCGGAGGCACTCACATGGCACGGCAGGGCACGCTTCGATCCTTGGGCGGGGCATCGGTCATCCTGGTCACCGGCATCGGCTTCGGGCTCACGCTCGGCGGCATGATCTCCCCGGCCGCCTCCGGCCAAAGCAGCACGCCGCCAGCCCCCCCCCCCCCCCCCCCCCCCCCCCCCCCCCCCCCCCCCCCCCCCCCCCCC